>Ga0209474_10002918_pt1 | contig 15329 bp, 15 predicted proteins | sample GraSoiAngelo_145_FD_185902 | JGI IMG/M metagenome (GOLD analysis project Ga0209474, IMG submission 185902) | Grasslands soil microbial communities from the Angelo Coastal Reserve, California, USA - 14_1009_05_20cm (SPAdes) (version 2) | ecosystem: Environmental > Terrestrial > Soil > Grasslands...
CCAGCCGATCCGCCGCTCGGCGGGGATCGGGATCTCACGGAGCTCCGTGTCGCCGCGCCGCCCGCCGGAGAGGCGCCTGGCGTCGGCCTCGAGCCGGAGCGTGCCCTCGCTCCCGAAGATCCACACCTCGCTCGGCGGGGCCAGCGCGGTGACCGCGCTGAACCGGAGATGGGCGACGGCGCCGCCCCGGAGCGTGGCCAGGACGTCCACGTGATCGGGCACGCGCACGTCGTGCCAGGCTCCGCCGGCGTCGCGCCGACGCGGCACCGTGACCCTCGTCGCCGCCAGCACGCGGCGGGCGGGGCCGAGCCAGCGCATCATCGCCTCGTACCAGATGCCCATGTTGAGGACGTTGAGCCCGCTGAGCGACGCGTCGTGGCGCCAGTGCATCGGCTCCGCCGGATCGACGAACCGGCCCTGGGCCGCCTGCAGCTCGACCGCCAGGACCTCGCCCGCGTAGCCCTCGCCGAGCAGGCGTCGCAGGGTCGCGTCCACCTCGAGCGTGTGAGGGGCCGGCACGAGCTGGGCGACGAGGTGCGGCGCCCGGCGCGCGGCGTCGAGCATGCGCCGCCCGTCGGCGGCGTCCATGGCCATGCGCGCCTCGCAGAGGACGTGCTTGCCATGCTCGAGCGCCGCCACCGTGATCTCGCGGTGCATGTAAGGCCAGGTACCGATGCAGACCGCGTCGACCTCGCGGGCCCGCACCAGCTCGTGCCAGTCCGCGTAGACGCGGGGGATGCCGAAGTCGCGTGCGACGCGCTCGCCCGACTCTTTCGTCCGGTTGGCGACCGCCACCAGCTCGATTCCGGAGAGCTTCTGGAAGCCCGGGATGTGCCGGCTCCGGGTGTTCTTGCCGGCGCCGACGAAGCCTACCCGGATCGTCTCGCCGCTCATTGCGCGACATGGTAGCACTCCGCACCCGTGGCTGGTATCCTCTCGCACCAAGGATGATGCTCGTCCGCGCCCTCGTCCTGCTTCCCTTCGTCGCCTACCTGGTGACCCTGCCGCCCCACCTGGTCCACCACCTCTTCGAGCACGACGCGGCCGACACCGACGACTGCGCGTTCGCGGCGGCCGCCGAACGACACCACGCGGCGCCGACGCCCGTCGTCGCGCTGCCGCCCGCCCTCGGCCTCGTGTCGGCCGTCGCGCCCAAGACGGACGCGCGCCAGACCTCACGTCGTCCACGCCGTCGCCAGCTCGCCCGGGGGAGTCGCTGCGCGTCTCTGCGCGCCGTGCGCCCGGCGTCGGCCCAGCCTCATCATCCGACCGCACCGGAGGGGACGATGCGCAGACTCTTGGGATCCGCCGTCATCGGGAGCGTCGCGCTGCTCGCGCTGTCGCCGCTACCATGCTTCGCCCAGGCGGCGGGCGCGGCCGAGATCGAGCTGCTCCGGCAGGAGATGCGGAGGCTGCAGGAGCGCCTCCAGAAGATCGAGCAGGCCCGCGCTCCCGCGCCCACGGCGCCGGTCGTGGTTCCGGTGGCGGCCCAGGCGCCGCCGGTCGTGGCGCCGCGCCCGGGCGAGCGCGAGCTCCAGCTCGAGCGCGAGCACCCGCTCGAGACGCTCGGACTACCGATACCCGAGGTGGCGGGCCTCCGGATCTCCGGCTTCTTCGTCGGCTCCGCGAACTACAACTCGCACATCCAGATGGTGCCGGAGTTCGCGGGCGGCGCGCCCGTCAGCTCCGAGCCTCATCGCACCGACTTTCGCTTCGACCAGTTCACTATCGGCGCCTTCAAGACGTTCGCGCCCTGGCTGTCGGCGGGCGCCAGCCTCGAGGTGGAGCGCCACAGCCACCGTCACACGCACGGCTTCGATCCGGACTTCGGCTGCCTGAGCTCCGGCGCCCCCTGCACCGAGCAGTTCGGCAGCGAGGCGGCCACCACCGAGGTCAGCCTGCACCGGTTCAACCTCACGGGCGTCGCGCCCCTCGGCAAGGGCCTGGCCCTCTCCTTCGGGCGGTTCGACACGCCATACGGTATCGAGCGCCACGACGCTCCGCTGAACCTGACGGCGACCACCTCCGAGCTCCAGCGCTTCGGGCGCCCCCAGAGCATGACGGGCTTCCAGGCGGCGTACCAGTTCACGCCCTGGCTCGACGCCACGGCGTGGGTCGTCAACCGCTGGGAGAACGAGACCACCGAGGACCCCTTCGAGGACAACAACCGTGACAAGAGCGTCGGCGGGCGCATCGGCTTCACGCCGCTCCAGGGCGCCCAGCTCCTGAACTTCGGCATCGGCGGCTGGTGGGGCCCGGAGCGGGACAACGACACCCGCCACGACCGCTGGATCCTGGACGCCGACGTGACCTGGTCCCCGTTCTCCCGTCTGCTGCTGGCCGGCGAGCTCGTCTACGGGGGCGAGAACGAAGTCTCCTTCCGCCGGCGCGGCGTCCCCTTCCCGGCGCCGTCGGTCAACCGGCGCGGTGCGAACTGGCTGGGCCTCTACGCCCTCGGTCATTACGACGTCACGAGCTGGCTCGGGCTCACCTTCCGCTACGGCCTCTTCGACGACCCGGACGCCGCCCGGACGGGGGTTGCGCAGCTCCTCCAGTCGTGGACCATCACGCCCATCCTCCATCTCTCACGCCTCATCCCCGACCTGCGGCCGCTCGGCGTGACCTACGCGCGGACCCAGCACCCGCTCGACTGGGTGGACGTGCGCTTCGAGTACCGCCTGGATCAGTCGAACCGGCTGGTGTTCTCGGACGCCAGGCCGAGCGTGCCGATCTCGGAGGCCGATCGCGTCGGCCATGAGGTCACCATGCAGTTCGTCGTCAACTTCTAGGAGCCAGCGATGAACGGAATCTATCTCGCGCGCCTGCCCCTGAGCGCGAAGGTCTTCTGCACGCTCTTCCTGGTGGGCATCGGCTGCGGGGCCGTCGCCGCCTTCGTGCAGGCGGCGACCGCCGTGGGTCTCTCGCCCAGCGACGTGGAGGCGAGCCTCGCGCCCGACATGCCGATGACGCACCTGGGCCACGACCAGATGAGCGCCGAAAGGGAGATCGCGCTCGGCGAGGTCTCGAGGGCGGCCCGGGTCTGGATCCGGACGCCGCTCCTGATCCAGACGAGCCACACCCATCTGTTCGGCCAGACCCTCATCGCCGGCCTCCTCGGGCTCATCTTCCTGTTCGCGTCCGTCCGCGAGTGGCTCAAGGCGCTCATCGTGGCCCTGCCCTTCGTGGGGACGCTCATGGACATCGGCGGCATGTGGCTGACGCGCTTCGTCTGGCCCGGGCTGGCGGGCCTCGTCATCACCGGGGGCAGCCTCTTCGCCCTCGGGTACGCGCTGATCACGATCGTCTCGCTCTGGCAACTCTGGAGCAGAACGGAGGTACGCGCATGAACCGCTCCGCCGTCCGCGGCCTCGTCGGCCTCGTGGGCGCCGTGGTCCTGCTCGGCGGTGTCGCCGCCGCCCACGTCACGCCGCCCGTCGTCCTCGTGTCCGATCGGGATGCGATCGTGGGCTTGCTCGCCGGCGCCCGCCGGTTCTTCGTGCGCGAGGTGCGCCTGGCGCCGGCCGAGCGCCAGGCGATCCGGCAGCAGACCGGCTGGAGCCCCGACGACGACTTCTATCGCTTCTACGTGGGCCGCGACGAGCAGAACCGGGTCGTCGCCGCCATCGTCTTCGTCACCGACTTCACGATCCACGGGCCCGTCCGGGTGGCGGTCGCCCTCGGGCCCGACGGCAAGGTGAAGGGCGCGACCGTCGTGGAGGTGACGGAAGAGACGTATACCTGGATCAAGCCGCTGCTCGACGAGAACTTCACGCGCACCTACGTCGGCCGGGACGGGCGCGGCAGCTTCACGGCCCCCGCGCGCCCGGACTCGATGGGGCAGTTCTACGCTCAGGTGATCGCGAGCCTGATCCAGCGCGCGGCGGTGCTGTTCGAGGTCTCCGTGGTCAAGCGCGGCGACGCCGCGTGAGCGCCTGACGGCGCTCCCCGAGCGGGGCGCCGCGCGCGGGGTATCATGCGGCGCAGCGGAGGGCCGATTGCCCGCGGGGAGGACCGTCCATGGCACAGGAGCCCACTCGACCGTTCACGGGCGCGGAGTTCCTCGAGAGCCTGCGGGCCGGCCGGGAGGTCTGGATCTACGGCGAGCGGGTCGAGGATGTGACCACGCACCCGGCCTTCCGCAACCCGGCGCGCATGCTGGCGCGGCTCTACGACGCGCTGCACGAGCCCGCCACGCGCGCCGTGCTCACGTGCGCCACCGACGGAGGCTCGGAGGGCTTCACCCACCGCTACTTCCGCGCCCCGACGAGCGCCGCCGAGCTGGTCGACGCGCGCGACGCCATCGCCGCCTGGGCGCGCCTGAGCTATGGGTGGATGGGCCGGACGCCCGACTACAAGGCGGCCTTCCTCGCCACGCTCGGCGCGAACGCCGCCTTCTACGCTCCCTACCAGGACAACGCCCGGCGCTGGTACCGCATGGCGCAGGAGCGCGTCCTCTACATGAACCACGCCCTCGTCCAGCCGCCGGTCGACCGCCACCGCCCGCCGGACGAGGTCGCCGACGTCTACGTGCACGTGGAGCGAGAGACGGACGCCGGGCTCGTCGTCAGCGGGGCGAAGGTCGTCGCCACCGGCTCGGCGCTCACGCACGCCAACTTCATCGCCCATCCGAGCACCGTGCCCATCAAGACCAAGGCGTTCGCGCTGACGTTCATCGCGGCCATGGACACGCCGGGCGTCAAGCTGATCTGTCGGCCGTCCTATGGCATGACGGCCGAGGTGATGGGTAGCCCGTTCGACTACCCCCTGTCCAGCCGCTTCGACGAGAACGACGCGATCCTCGTGCTCGACCACGCCCTGGTGCCGTGGGAGAACGTCTTCGTGTACGAGGACGTCGAGAAGTCGAACACCTTCTTCTCGCACTCCGGCTTCCTGCCCCGCGCCATGCTGCAGGGCTGCACGCGCCTCGCGGTGAAGCTCGACTTCATCGCCGGCCTGCTCCTGAAGGCCGTGGACGCCGTCGGCTCGAGCGAGACGCGCAACGTGCAGGCGTCGATCGGCGAGGCGATCGCCTGGCGCAACCTCTTCTGGGGCCTGAGCGACGCGATGGCGCGCGCGCCCGTCCCGTGGGTCGGCGACACCGTGCTGCCGAACCCGGAGCATGCGCAGGCCTACCGCGTCTTCTCGACCGTCGCCTACCCGCGTGTGAAGGAGCTCACCGAGAGCATCCTCGCGAGCGGCCTGATCTACCTCAACTCGCACGCCGTCGACTTCCGGACGCCGGCGCTGCGTCCGTACCTGGACAAGTACCTGCGCGGCTCGGACGGGACCGGCGCGGTCGAGCGCATCAAGCTCATGAAGCTCCTCTGGGACGCCGTGGGGACCGAGTTCGCCGGACGCCACGAGCTCTACGAGCGCAACTACGCCGGCGCCGCCGAGACCATCCGCGTCCTGACGCTCCAGATGGCCCAGGCGAGCGGGCAGGCGCAGAAGTTCCGGGGCTTCGCCGAGCAGTGCATGGCCGAGTACGATCTGGACGGCTGGACCGTGCCCGACCTGATCACGCCGGCGGACGTGAGCCTCTTCCCTCGAAAAATCGGTCGAAACTTGACTTAGTCAACTAAATGCTTGACATTGTCATCCACAGTCGGCGACCGGGCGAACGGGGAGGATGGCGATGGCCGAGACCAGCTTCGCGCAGCGCGTCGCGGCCGTGCGGCGCTTCAACCGCTTCTACACGAAGCAGATCGGCCTGCTGCACGAAGGGTACCTCGAGAGCCCGTTCTCGCTCGCGGAGGTGCGGGTGCTCTACGAGCTGGCGCACCGCGACACGCCCACCGCGGCCGAGCTCGGCCGTGAGCTGGGGCTCGACGCCGGCTATCTGAGCCGCATCCTGCGCGGCTTCGCGAAGCGCGGGCTGATTCACCGCGCGCCGTCCAAGGCCGACGGCCGGCAGACCCTCCTGTCGCTGACCGAGAAGGGCCAGCGGGCGTTCGCGCCCCTCCACACGCGCTCGCGCGACGAGATCGGCGCGCTCCTGGCCCGGCTGTCCCCCGCCGAGCAGCACCGCGTGCTCCAGGCGATGCATACGATCGAGCACTTGCTCTCCGCCTCACCCGAGCCGCGGACTCCGTACCTGCTCCGGCCCCACCAGCCCGGCGACATGGGTTGGGTCGTCCACCGCCACGGCACGCTCTACGCCCAGGAATACGGCTGGGACGAGCGGTTCGAGGCGCTGGTCGCGGGCATCGTGGCGAAGTTCATCGACCACGAGGACCCGAAGCGGGAGCGCTGCTGGATCGCGGAGAAGGACGGCGAGATCGCCGGCAGCGTGTTCCTCGTCAGGCACTCGAACACCGTGGCCCAGCTGCGCCTGTTGCTCGTCGAGCCCAAGGCGCGCGGGCTCGGCATCGGCGCGCGCCTCGTGGACGAATGCGTGCGCTTCGCCCGGCACGCGGGTTACCGGAAGATCACGCTGTGGACCAACAGCGTGCTGCGCTCGGCTCGGCGCCTCTACCAGGCGGCCGGCTTCCGCCTGGTCCACGAGGCGCCCCACCGGAGCTTCGGCGCGGACCTGGTCGGCGAGACGTGGGAGCTCCCGCTGTGAAGTTCCTGCCCGCGGCGGCGGCGGCGGTGACCGGCATCCAGGTGGGCTCGGCCATCGTGGCCACGCGGTACGTCGTCGACCAGACGGGCCCGGCCTCGCTGGCGCTGCTGCGCTACCTCATCGGGCTCTGCTGTCTGCTGCCCCCGCTGCTGCTGTCCACGCCCAGGGCGCGGTTCGAGCGGCGCGATCTGCTCGCGATCAGCCTGCTCGGCATCACCCAGTTCGGCATCCTGATCGCGCTCCTGAACTACGGGCTCCGCTCCGTCCCGTCGGCCCGTGCGGCGCTGATCTTCGCGACCTTTCCCCTGCTGACGCTAGTCGTCGCCGCGGCCCTCCGTCACGAGCGGCTCACGCTGGCGAAGCTCGCTGGGGTGCTCCTGACGCTCGGGGGCGTGGGTCTGGCGCTCGGGGAGAAGGCGGTCCGGTGGGACGGCGCAGCCACCGAGTGGATCGGCGAGCTGGCCGTGTTCGCGAGCGCCCTCTGCGGCGCCGTCTGCAGCGTCCTGTACCGGCCCTATCTGACGAAGTATCCGAAGCTGGCGGTCAGCGCCTACGCCATGCTCGCCTCGGTCGGGTTCCTCGCGGTGCTCGCCGCCGCCGAGGGGTTCTTCGACGCCCTGCCCCACGTAACGCCGGGAGGCTGGCTGGCCGTCGCCTACATCGGGGTCGGCAGCGGCGCCGGCTACGTTCTCTGGCTCTGGGCGCTGCGCCACGCCACCCCGACGCGGGTGACCGTGTTCCTGGCGCTCAGTCCGGTGACGGCGGCCGGACTCGGCGCCCTGCTCCTCGGCGAGGCGATCTCGGCGGAGGCGCTGCTGGGGCTCGCGTGCGTCGCCCTCGGCTTAGCGCTCGCCCACTGGCGCGAGCGCGCCGTCGAGCCGCCGCGGACGTCGGCCTGAGGAACCGCAGCGTACGGCCATCGCGCGGCACGCGAACCGTGCCGGCGCCGTCAGCCGCAGGCGATCGCGTAGACGTCCTGGACGGCGTCCGGCAGCCGATGCTCGCGCCACGTGCGACCGCCGTCGGCGGTCCCGAAGACCTGACCGGTTCGGCTCGTGCAGTAGACCTGGTCGGGGTCCCGTGGGTGGAGCGCGACGGCCATCATGGTGCTCTCAGCCTTGACGTCGTGGTCGAAGCGAGTCCAGGTCTCGCCGAGGTCCCGGCTGCGGTAGAGCGCGCCGTCCTGGCTCCGCGCAGCCGGGCTCAGGCACGTGTACAGGACCCGGGCATCCTGCGGCGCCACGCGGACGTCGCGGCCGTAGGTGAGCGGCGAGAAGCGGCCGATCTGCATGTCCCGCCAGTGAGCGCCGCGATCGGTGCTCTGGAACAGCCCCATGCGGAGCGCCAGGAACACGGTACCCGGCCGGGCCGCGCTCACGCACACGGCGTGGCCGTCCAGCATGCCCTCGATGTCGGTGTCGCTGTCGATCCTGCTCTTGAGGTGCGGGAGCGCGGCCAGCTCGAGCAGGCCGGCGCTGCAGTCCTGCCACGTCTCGCCGCCGTCCGGGCTGCGCAGGGCGCCGCCGACCTCCAGCGCCGCGTACAGCTCGTCGGGGCGCTCCGGGTCGGCCGTGAGGCGCATCACCCGGCAGACGAACGACTTCATCTTCACGCGCTCGACCGGCGCGACCTTCGGAAGCCGGCGCCACGTGTCGCCGCCGTCGTCGCTGCGGTAGACGGAGACCGGAGACGTGCCGGCGTAGAGGATGCGCGGATCGCGCGGATGCACGAGGATCGACCAGACCTCGGCGCCGTCGTCGGGGAAGGCGAGGCGCTCCCAGCGCTCACCCCGGTCCAGGCTCCGGTACGCGCCGGCACGCGTGCCCAGGTAGACCACGTCGGGGTTCGTCGGGTGGACGGTGATCGCCTGGACGCTGGTCGCCTCCGGTAACCCTTTGGTGAGGCGCTCCCAGCGATCCTCACCAGCGGCCCGGCGGAAGACCCCGGCGAGCGTTCCCGCCTTCGACTGGGCTGCACCGACGTAAACGTGCGAGCGCGCCGACCGATCGGTCATGGTCGTGTCCTCCGGGCGACGGGCCTACTTCAATCCGGGCATTGCGAACCGCTTCTGCTCGAGCTCCTTCAGGAGCGCCTGCGCCTGCTCCGGCGTGAGCGCGACGAGCGGCGGGCGGACGATCGCCCAGGGGGTGTCGTGGCCGTAGTGGGCGATGGCGGCCTTGAGCGCCGGGATCATCGGGAACTTCTGGAAGACGCCGCGGATCTCGTCGAGGCGGGCCTGCTGGGCGTCGGCGTCGGCCACCTGCCAGGTGTCGTAGAGCCGCGCGATGGGGCCGGGGTGCACGTTGGCCGTCGCACTGATGCAGCCGGCGCCGCCGTGGCGCATGTTGGCCAGCAGGAAGGTCTCGGAGCCCGCGAACACGTCGAAGCCGGACTCGGCGAAGGCGTCGAGGAAAGCCTTCGTGTTGCTCCAGTCACCGCCGCTGTCCTTCATGCCCGCGGTCTGGACCGGGTAGGCCTTCCGCAGGCGCTCCACGAGGCCGAGGGTGATGGGCACCTGGGCGACCGGCGGGATGTGGTAGAGGTACACGCGCAGACGCGCCTCGCCCACGCGCTCGATCACCTCCGCGAAATTCCTGAACAAGCCGTCGTCGCTCAGCCCTTTGTAATAGAAGGGCGGCAGCATCAGCACGCCCGCGCAGCCGCGCTTGACCGCGTGCGCCGTGAGCCGCACGGTGTCCGTCAGCGCGCAGCAGCCGGTGCCCGGCATCATGCGCGCGGGGTCGACACCCGCGTCCACGAGCCGATCGAGCAGGTCGACGCGCTCCTCGACCGAGAGCGAGTTCGCCTCCGAGTTCGTCCCGAAGACGGCGAGGCCGACGTTCTGCGAGAGGAGCCACCGGCACTGGCGGACGAATCGCTCGGGGTCGGGCGACAGATCGGCCTTGAACGGCGTGACGACCGGCGAGAGCACCCCGGTGATGCGCTGGACGTCGCTCACGATCTCGGCTCCGCCCGTCAGGCCGGGCTGGCGACAGGGCGCGCCGCGGGGGCGCCGAAGACCGGGTTGTCCGTCCGATCCACGAGGGCCTCGTCCCCTTCCGTCGGGAGCCTCTCGGAATAGTTCTGCGCCGCGTCGATGTCCTGCTCCCACACCGCCCGCGGCAGCTCGTAGAGCACCTCGATGCCGTGCCCATCGGGATCGGCGATGTAGACGCTGTGGGTCATGCCGTGGTTCACGCGCCGCAGGAACGGCACCCCTCGGCTCCGGAGGAAGGCGACCTGCCTGAGCCACGATTCCCGGTCGGGCCACGCAACGGCCACGTGGTTCAGCCCCACTCGCTTCGGCATCAGGTCCCACGGCGGAGGCTCACCGGTGCGGTCGGCCGTGCCCTCGGTCTGGGGTATCTCCGCCAGCGCGATATCGTGGTGGGTCACCCGGCCCGCCGCATCGAGGCCGCTGTAGAAGCGCATCCTGGGCCGCCGCCGCCCGGGAACGGGCTTGAGCTCGGCGACGCAGCGAAACCCCATGATGTCGGTCCAGAACGCATGCGAGACCTCGAGGTTCCGGACGTTGAGGACCAGATGATTGACGCCGCGCGGCGACTCTGCGTGGGTCGGCGGAACGTTCGGCATGGCACCCCTCCCTGAGCTCGTGCGTATTGTAAAGCATCCGATCACTCGACGCCGAGCTTGCGGTAGAGGGACGCCAGGCTGATTCCGAGCAGGCGGGCCGCCCTGCGCTTGTCCGAGCACGTCTCGGCCAGGACGTCCATGAGGTGCTGGCGCTCGAACCGCCTGACGGCCTCGCGAAGGTCGTGGGGACGCGTCTGGTCCGGAGGCAGAAGGTCGGCCGCCAGGTGCCGCAGCGAGATCAAATCGCCACCGCCGAAGACCATCGCCCGCTCGAGGACGTTCTGCAGCTCCCGGACGTTGCCCTTCCACGGCTGGCTCGTGAGCGCCCCGAGCGCCTCCCGCTCGACACCGAGGAATCGCGTGCCGAGCCGCGCGTTGAGGCGCTCGACGAGATGGTCGACGAGCAGCGGGATGTCACTGCGACGCTCGCGCAACGGAGGCAGCGTGAGGTGCACGACGTTGAGCCGGTAGAAGAGGTCCTCGCGGAACCGGCCACCCGCGACCTCGGCCGCTAGGTCGCGGTTGGTGCTGGCGATGATCCGGACATCCACGGCCGAGGGCTTGGTGCCGCCCACCGGCCAGACGTGCTTCTCCTCGATGACCCGGAGGAGCTTGACCTGGAGCGGGAGCGGTAGCTCGCCGATCTCGTCCAGGAACAGCGTGCCCCGGCTGGCCGCCACAAAGAGCCCGGGGTTGGTCTGCACCGCCGTCGTGAAGGCGCCCCGCACGTGCCCGAAGAGCTGGCTCTCGAGCAGCGTCTCCGGAATCGCCCCGCAGTTGAGCGCGATGAACTCGCGGTCGGCCCGCCAGCTCGCGGCGTGGATCGCGCGCGCGGCGAGCTCCTTGCCCACGCCGCTCTCGCCGGAGATGAGCACGCCGCTGGGCGTGCGGGCGCAGCGCGCGATCTTCTCACGCACCGCCTGAATCGCGATGCTCTCGCCGACGAGGGTATGCGCGACCCGCGGCGGGTGCAGGGCGCGCCGGAGGAGCCGTTCCTTTCCGAGGACCTCATGGTACTGGAGCAGGCGTCGCACGCAGCGTGTGAGCTCGTCCAGCGAGAAGGGCTTTTCGAGGTAGTCGCAAGCGCCCCGGCGAAGGGCGGCGACGGCCGTCTCGAGGGTCGCGTACCCGGTCATCACGATGACCGCCGCGCCCGGGTCGAGCACGCGCGATCGCTCCAGCAGGTCGAGGCCGTTGAGACCCGGCATGACGAGGTCCGTCAGGACGATGTCGAACTCCTGCGCCTCGATGCGGGTCAGGGCCTCTTCTCCACTGCAGGCCGTGGCCACGCGGTAGCCCTCGGACTGAAGCGACGTGTTCAGTGCGTCTTGCATCGAGGGCTGGTCGTCCACGACAAGAATCGATGCGGTCATCGCTCGCCTCGCGGCGGGCGGGCTCGGTCCCGGCGGGGTCGATGACGGCACGCGCCGGGGCCCGGCCCTCTTCGCTCTTGGCCTTGACGCAGCCCTCGCGCTGCCGGACAACCTGGTGGATGAACGCGGAGGTGAACTCTCTGCACGATAGCGTCCTTCGCGACCCGACACAAGAGGGAGGTGACGGCGCACCCGCCCGGCCCGGTTCTCAGATCTGAGAAATCTCCCCCTGTCGCTCCCACGGTTGAGAACGCGTGAGGGTCGCCGCCACGCCAGGTTCCGGCTACGTCCGCACGGCGCCAGGCCTTTCGCGGGGACTGTCCGTCTGGCATTCCGCTTGCCTCGTACTCGAGTGCGCGATGCTTCGCGCCGTGCGCTTGCCCAGGGAGCTAGAGATGCGTGGGACGAACATCAAGCTGCTGATCGCCGTGATCGCCCTGTCGCTGCTCGGGATATCCGAGACCATTCAGGCGCAGTTCCGGGCGCGCGACCCAGGGGTCCGCGGCGGTTCCGCCGGCGCCGGCGGAGCCATCGAGGGCCTGACCGCCGAGGAGCAGGGACTCTTCGCCGCCGGCCTCGAGGACTTCGAGGAGGTCGACGGCGTCGGCGAAGGGCTCGGTCCCCGCTTCAACCTCGACAGCTGCCTCGGCTGTCACGCCCAGCCGGCGACGGGCGGCACCTCTCCGGCCGTCAACCCGCAGGTCGCCGTCGCCACCGCGTTCGGCGCGCGCAACGTCGTGCCGCGGTTCATCACGCCGGACGGCCCTGTCCGCGAGGCGCGGTTCCGGTACAAGGCGGACGGCACGCGTGACGGCGGTGTTCACGCGCTCTTCGTGATCAGCGGCCGCGTCGACGAGTCCGGCAGCGCGGCCGGCTGCGGCATCGAGCAGGAGAACTTCGACGCCCAGCTCGCCCGCAACAACGTGATCTTCCGGATCCCGACGCCGACGTTCGGGATCGGGCTCATCGAGCAGATTCCGGATCGTGTCATCACCGCCAATCAGGCCGCGGCGTTCCTCCTCAAGCGGGCCCTCGGCATCACCGGTCGCGCCAATCGGAACGGCAACGACGGCACGATCGCGCGCTTCGGCTGGAAGGCGCAGAACAAGTCCCTGCTGCTCTTCTCGGGGGAGGCTTACAACGTCGAGATGGGGATCACGAACGAGCTCTTCCAGACCGAGCGCGACGAGACGCCCAGCTGCCAGTTCGCCACGGTGCCCAACAACGTGACGGCCGGGAACGGCGGCGCCGGCGCCGAGACGCTCAGCGCCCTCGAGAAGTTCAGCTTCTTCATGCGCTTTCTGGCCCCACCCGTCCCGTCGGCCAGCACCCCGGGCGGAGCCTTGTCGATCGGGCGCGGGCGCCAGGTCTTCGCGTTCGTCGGTTGCGGGCTCTGCCACACGCCGACGCTCCGGACTGGCAACTCCACCGTCGCCGCCCTGCGCTACCAGGACGTCAACCTGTACTCCGACCTGCTGGTGCATCAGATGGGACCGGGGCTCGCCGACGACGTCGTGCAGGGCGGGGCCGGGCCGGACGAGTTCCGAACCGCACCGCTCTGGGGCCTCGGTCAGCGGATCTTCTTCCTCCACGACGGGCGGACCACCGACCTCGTGGACGCGATTCAGACCCACCGCAGCGGGGGCACCCTCAAGTTCGGCCCGTCGGAGGCGAACGCGGTGATCGACAGGTACAGGGCCCTCGGAGAAGCCGAGAAGCAGGACCTGCTCAACTTCCTGCGCGCGCTCTAGCGTTATCGAGGGGCGTCACGGCTCAGCCGGGGCGTCCCGAGCCACCCCGGGGGGGGTGGGGGCCATCTCTGGGCCCCCATGTTGGAGAACCTCAGGGCGCCGCGAGGCCGCGCCGGGCCAGCTCACCCTCGAGGTCCAGCGGCCTGGTCCCGAGCGAGGTGCCGCCGGGCACCGCCCAGAAGATCTCGAACTCGAGCCCGTCCGGATCCTTGGCGTAGAGCGACAGGCTGACGCCGTGATTCGACGAGCCCACCAGCGCGCCCGCCTCGGCGAGCCGCTGCCGCGCGCGCGCGAGGTCGGTGAGGTCACCGACCTCCCAGGCGGAGTGGTACATGCGCGCGACGCGCTCGTCTGGTCGCGTCACGCCCGTCTGCTCGAACAGACCGAGGTGATGGTCGTCGAGACTGCCGGGCAGCTTCAGGAAGGCGGCGTTCGGGTAGAGCGTCTTCACCTCGAAGCCCAGCACGTCGCGGTAGAAGCGCACGCTGCGCTCGACGTCGGAGACCCAGAGGACCAGGTGCTGGAGCCGCTTGAGGCCGAGACCGGTCGTGGCGGTCGTCATCGTCGAGGCTCCGGTGGGTATTGCACACTGACGGTGATGGCCGCGCACGCGATGAGCGTGTCGCTGCCAGGCACGCGCAGGCCGCCGCTGACGGGCCGCACGGTCACCTCACCGTGCGGCAGCTCGCGACGCACGACGTCGACCTTGACCGACGCGGGGTCGGGGACGCCGACCGTCACGTCCACGAGCATCGTGCCGCCGTGCTCGCGCACGTCTTGGAAAAACGGCAGGCTCGAATGCCGAATGGCGTCCGACACCGCGCGGCAGGCCGCCTTCGTGCAGTCCTGCCCGTGGACGTCCACGCCCATGCCGAACTCGAGCACGTACGGCGCGGCGCTCACGCTGGACCTCCGCCCGAGACGGGCCGCGCCGCCCGGAGCAGCGCCATGTTCTCTTCCACGGTGTCCTTGCCGGTGATCGCGCGCAGGACGACCTCGTCCACGGCTGAGCACCATCGGCCGAGCGCCCGTTGAATGGCGTCGGGGCTCTGCGCGGCGATCGCCGTCTCCACCGGCTTCACCCCCATGCGCGCGAAGTGGGCCGCGTAGGCCGGGATCCGCGCGTAACGGTCACCCTCCTCGTCAAGCTTCTCGCACGCCGCGGACCCGAGGGCGACGCGCACGTAGGCACAGAGCCTGGGCGGCGCCCGCCGCGCCGCCGCCGCGCCGGCGCGCACCCATTCAGCCGAGACACGCGCGTGCTCGGGCGTCAGCCAGTTGAACAGCACGCCGTCCGCGATCTCCCCGGCCAGGTGACACATCCGTGGCCCGAGCGCCGCCACGATGAAGCGCGTCGAGAGCTGCGACCGCAGCGCGGCGATGCCCTCACGCACTTCGGGCTGCCCACGCCGAGGAGGAGCCGCTCGAGGGCCAGCGCGTGGCTCCGCACGCCCTGGACGATGCTCTCGGGCCCGCGGGTGTGGAGCGGAATGACGCCGATGCCGAGCTCGATCCGCCGGGTCTCCTTCGCCGCGAGGGCGAGCGCCGCCAGGCCGTCGGTCGAACCGGGATGGTTCACCCAGAAGGAGCTGTACCCGAGCCCTTCGGCCTCCCGCGCCGCCGCGCGGATGATCTCCGGCGCCGCGCCGGCGAACAGTGCGAAGCCCTGCCCCATCGTCGTCTCCTTTCGAGGCTCGCAGCGCTACTGGAGCGGTGAGAATGTGGCCGGCAGCAGGATCTTGTTCTCCTGCGTCAGCAACCGGTCGGCTCCGCCCGGCGGCGGCCAGACGCCCTTCTTCCTCGCCTCGTCGCGCACCTGGGCGCGCTGGTCGAGACTCGCGTAGGCCCAGACGTGGACGAAGCCGTTGGCCCGGCCGAACTCGACGCCGCCGGCCAGCACCACCGGCGAGAGCTTCATGCGCTCCGGGAGCTTCGCCTCCCAGCCCTTCGCGGTGTCGGGCAGCGTGCCGGGCTTCAGCGTGTAGTAACGCAGCTCGAAGATCGGCCCGAGCTTGCCCGGCCGGACCTCGGGCACGAACGAGAACG
>Ga0209474_10002920_pt1 | contig 15316 bp, 17 predicted proteins | sample GraSoiAngelo_145_FD_185902 | JGI IMG/M metagenome (GOLD analysis project Ga0209474, IMG submission 185902) | Grasslands soil microbial communities from the Angelo Coastal Reserve, California, USA - 14_1009_05_20cm (SPAdes) (version 2) | ecosystem: Environmental > Terrestrial > Soil > Grasslands...
GCGGTTGTCGACGGAGACCGGGACGGCATCGCCGGCCGTCGCCGTGCCCGCGGAGTCCGTGGCGCGGACCGCAATCGCGTGAGAGCCGTTCGCAACGGAGAAGCTGTCCCAGGTGGTGGCGAAAGGCGCCGCCGGAACCGTGGCGACCGTGGCGCCGTCGACCTGGAAGTCGACCTTGGCAGTGCCCGCGGGCACTGAAGCCGAGAGGGAGACCTGCCCGGCCACCGTGGAGCCGGCGCTCAGGCCGTCGAGCTTCGGAGCGCTGGAGGTGGGAGCAGGTGCCGGCGTGCCGGTCGGGCTCGTACCTCCGGAGCGTACGTCGGCGGAAGTCCCACCGCTGCCGCCGCACGAGAGAGCGGCAGCGAGTCCGAACGCGGCGAGCATTCTCAACACCGAGGCACGGCTTGGGGGGCTCTTGAGCAAGAGGGCTCCGAAGGAGAAGGTTCTTGACGCTTGCCGGGGGGTAACCCAGGGGCCTTGCGGGATATTCAGCTTTTTCCCCGCAAGCCCCGGCCCGGGCGCTCCTCGTCCTGCCGTTCCCTCCCGGAGGAGGAGAGCGGTCCCGCTCATGCGCGCATGATCGTCGCCGGCCGGCGGTTCCCGTGGAAACCGGTAGGGTCTTCCCTATGCAGTCGAACGATCGGCCTTCGCGGATTCCTCTCGTCGCCGCGGCGGCGACGTTCGCCATCCATCTCGCGGCCAATCCCCATTACGGGTTCTTCCGCGACGAGCTCTACTTCATCGTCTGCGGGCGACACCCGGCGCTCGGTTACGTCGATCAGCCGCCGCTCGTTCCGCTCCTCGCCGCCCTGACGCAGCTCGCGGGCGAGTCGTTGGTGCTCCTCCGCGCGCCCGCCGCCCTCGTCGCGGCGGCCTCCGTGTACGTCACCTGTCTCCTCGCGCGCGAGCTGGGCGGCGGACGATTCGCGCAGGCGCTCGCCGCGGTCTCGAGCGCCCTGTGTCCCGTGCTGTGCGCGTTCGGGATGAAGCTCAGCACCGATACCCCAGGTCTCTGGCTGTGGCCGCTCGCGGCGCTCTACCTCCTGCGCCTGCTCCGCGGCGGAGATGCCCGCAACTGGCTCGGCCTGGGCGCCGCGCTCGGCCTTTCCGCGCAGGCGAAGTTCAGCGTGGCGTACTTCGCGGCCGCGCTCTTCCTCGGCCTCCTCTGCACGCCAAAGCGCAGGATCCTCCTTTCGCGCTGGTTCGTCCTCGGCGCGCTGCTCGCCGCCGCGCTCGCGCTACCCGCCCTCCTCTGGCAAGCGTCGCACGGCTTCCCCATGCTCGAGATCCTCCGCAACGGACAGCACGGCAAGAACGTCGTGCTCTCGCCCGGCGAGTATCTCTTCGCCGAGGTGCTCGTCACCAACCCGATCCTGGCGCTGATCTGGATCGCCGGGCTTTTTCAGCTGCTCGCGGACGAACAGGCGCGTCCCCTCGGCCTCTCCTTCTTGATCCTCCTCGCGGCGATGATCGCGTCGCATGCCAAGCACTACTACCCGGCGGACATCTACCCCGTTCTCTTCGCCGCGGGCGGCGTCCTGATCGAGCGTCTCACGGCACGCTTTCGCGCACTCCGTCCCGCTGCGCTCGGCCTCTCGGCGATCGCAGGCGCGATCGCGCTCCCGTACGTGGTACCGATTCTTCCGCTGCCGGCCTTCCTCGCCTACCACCGCGTGCTGGCCCCGCGCCTCCATCTCCAGACCGCGGAGACGGAGAGGCATCGCCCGAGCGTCCTTCCCCAGGACTGGGCCGACATGCAAGGCTGGCCCGAGATGGCGGCCGCGGTGGCGAAGGTGTTCGCCTCGCTTGCGCCCGAGGACCGGGCGCACACCGCGATCGTCGCCGGGAACTATGGAGAGGCGGCGGCCATCGATTTCTTCGGACGGAGCCATGGCCTGCCGCCCGCGCTGAGCGGCCACAACCAGTACTTCCTCTGGGGCCCCCGCGGCGGAGACGTGCAGAACATCATCGACGTCGGCGGCGACTGCGGAGCGGGCGCGAACCTGTTCGAGCATGTCGAGCGGGCGGCGGTGTTCTCCTCGCCACTCGCCATGCCTTACGAAGACCAGCTTCCCATCATGCTCTGCCGCGGCATCCGCCGGCCACTTGCCGAGCTGTGGCCGGCGCTGAAGCTCTACTTGTAAGCGGATGGCATCGTTCAGCCGTGCTTCATGTTCGCCATTCTCCGCTTCATCTCTTCGGGCGCGACGTCTTCGATATGCGTCGCGATCGACCAGGTGTTCCCCCAGCGATCGGTCACGCTGCCGATCCGATCGCCGTAGAACATGTTCTCCGGCTGGCGGCTGCCTTTCGCGCCCGCCGCTACCGCCTTCTTGAAGACCGCATCGACGTCGCTGACGTAGAGAACGCCGTTCATCTGCCTCTTGCCATGCTCGGGGTTCTCGTCGGCGAGCATCACCATCGAGTCGCCGATGCGGACCTCGGCGTGACCGAGGCGGTTGCCGGGCCCGGGCATGCGAAGCACCTCCTCCGCTCCGAAGGCCTTCTTCAGGAAGTCGATGAAGTCCGAGGCTCCATCGACCACGTAGTAGGGCGTGAACGTCCGATATCCCTCGGGGATGGGCTTGACGGCCATCGGGTTGCTCCTCTCGAGCCCGGGTCAGTGTGGGCAGCACTCTTCTAGCGCTGTCAGGCTTCGCGGAAAAGCTCGTTTCCGAGGATCAGCGGACCTCGTATTTTCCGTCGGGAGCGAAAGGGACGACGCCGAGCAGGACCGCAAGGGCCAGCATCTCCGGGTAGGAACGGATCGGCGCTGCCCAATCGGCGTCCGGGACGGACATCGAGGCCCGCATCGATGGAGAGGCGATGCGCAGGTCGCGCAACTGGTCGTCCCACGAGATGGAGAACTCGGATTTCGGTGGCAGCGTGCCCGGCATCTCCCGCTCGGTGTGCAGCTCGTAGTCGGCGTGCCAGGTCTTCCAGCCCTGGGCCCTCGTCACGGCCAGCGGACAGAGGTGGATCTCCACGACGACGGATCCCTCCGGATCCGAGCGCGTGAGGAAACCGCCGCGACAACCCTCTTCCACCGTGCGCCGGGAGCTCGTCCCGACGTCCAGCTCGCCGGGATGCACCCAGAGCTGGAGCAACTTCCCGTTGGCGCTCCAGGCGATGAGCTCCCCCTGCTTCCGGTCGAACTCGAAGGCGCGGCCCCTCCCGCTGCTCGAGGCGCGCACGTCGAAGGTGTTGGTATTCCGGGAGGAGGCACAGGCAGCCGCGCAGAGGAGCAGGACGAGGGGGAAGACGCGGTTCATGCAGCGGAAGTAGCCCTTTTCGCGTGGGACGAGCAAGCGGGGGAAATGAGCGTCTGCCCGGGCCCGGAAAACGGTCGAATTCTCTGCTCGACGCCCCGGCGGCACCGTGGCATGGATCGCCGCCCATGCGGCCCGAGGACTCCGCGCACCCGATCCGGGTGCTGGTCGTGGACGACGATCCACGGCTCGTCATGGCGATGTCCGACGTGCTCGCCGCCGAGGGGTACGAGACCAAGACGGCGCAGAACGGCGAAGTGGCCATCCGCCAGCTCGCGTCGTTCTCGCCGGACGTCATGCTGCTCGACATGGAGATGCCGAAGATGGACGGCTTCGACGTCCTCCGCTGGCTGAAGAAGAACGGCATCCAGGTCCCTGTCGTCATCGCCTCGAACAACGACGACGTCTCGGCAAAGGAGCTCGGCGCCGTCGCCAAGCTGCCCAAGCCGTTCGACCTCGATCAGCTCCTGGCGGCGCTCGCCTCCGCGCTCGGCAAGCCGGCACTCCCTTAGGTTCGGCGGTTCGGCGCATACCAGGTACGTGATTTACCGCATTGACGCCGGCCAACAGATGGCGGGATGCCATGAGGTCCGATGAAGCGGCCCTCGCGACATGTCTTTGCCAGCAAACCGAGATTTTGCTGCGGTTTGAAACCGGGCCTCATCATGGTGCGGTGCCCGACCTGCGGCCTTCCCCACGAGGAGTATTTTGGCCCCTTGGATCGCGACGAGCGCGCGGCGGAGGTCCAGCTCCTCCGGCAGGAGCTCTCGGCCGCGATGGGCATCATCCTCGCGCGCGAGGAGCACGCCCCTCCGCAGGTGGTGATGCAGCCGAAGCGGGGCAAAGCGAAGCCGGTTCGCACCGGACGCCATTGAGCGGGACCTAGAAGTCCTTCGTCATCACCGCGCGCGGTTCGGTCCGATAGCCCGCGCGACCATAGAGCCGCTGCGCTTCCGCGTTCTCGTGCCGCACGAGAAGGTGCAGGGCGTGGGCGCCGCCGGATCGGGCGGCCTCCTCGGCGGCCGCGAGTGCCTGCCGGCCGATTCCGCGCCTGCGATGATCCGGGCGCACGTAAAACTCGGTGAGGAACGCGTCGCGCCCGCCGTACTCCAGGTCGTATCCCCAGGTGACGATGGCGTACCCCGAAGGATCGCCGTCGACTTCGAAGACGAGCACGCGTCCGAGTCCCGGATCCGCGAGGAGGCGCTCGAGCCGAGGCCGGAAGAGGGCGCGGTCGAAGGCGATGCTTTCTCCGGCGTTGAAGTCCTCCATCATCTCGAGGAGCGCCGGGAGGTCTTCGCCGCCAGCGCCGCGTGCTCCGAAGGCCATGCGCCACGATACCCTCGTTCCTCGGCGAACTGCTCGTGCAGAGCGCCCAGATAGAGCGTCACTCGCGTGTGCGTCGCCTTCGCGGGACGGTCGTCGAGGCGGCAGCGGGCGAGATCCTCGATTGGACCCTCGCAGAACTCGTGCGGGAAGCGCCAGCACCCGATGTCTCCAGTGATCCCGGACCCTGCGCCGATCTCGAGAACGTGCCGCACGGAAGCGCGGACCAGATCGGCGAGAAGCGGGCCGGGCGGTAGCCAGGAGGCGAGCACAAGATCGGGCCGGTGCTTGACGATCGCCTCCCGTGCCTCGAGCCGCTCGACCCCGGGACCAGGCGGAAGGCCCGCGATCGGTACCCGTCGCAGAGCGCGCCGCTCCTTCGCGCTCATGCGCGCGGAAGGTTCTTCCCAGGCGCCCGAGTCGGTCCGCTGGACTTCCAGATCCGGAGCGATGTCGGCGAGGGCCGCACCCAGGTGACCATCTCCTGCCGCGACCTCCAGCACCCGGCGCGCTCCCCGGGCGCGGATGGTCCGCGCGAGCGCGCGCAGGAACGGCTTCGTCGGGAGGAGGTAGAGCGGCCCGAGCGGCGTGAATTCGCACATCCAGAAAAGCTCGCCGCGAGGCAGAGCCGAGAGCGCCCGGTCGAGGGCGGCGGCCGGTGGAACCCGGCGGCGGCCGGAAGCGTCCCAGAGCAGCCTCGCCAGCGCGGCGCGTGCCCGGATCGAGCGCGCTCCGCCGCCGCGCGCAGGAAAGCCGGCGCGCGCCTCGCGAGCGTGCGCGGCCCGGTCAGGCAACGGGGGAGGTGCAGGCGCGGCACCGCTTGGCGAGGAGCGGGATCGTCTCCAGGCACTGCGGACACGACTTGGTCGACTCGGGGGGCGGCGGCTTCTCCAGGAGCATCTTGACGATGAAGAAGACCACCAGCGCGACGATGAAGAAGTCGATGAACCGTCCCACCAGGTCGCCGTACTTGATGGCGTTGTTCCCGCTCAGCGGCACCTGGGCGTTGCGCCAGTCGCCCCCCGGCAGCACGAGGCCGACGATGGGCATGATGAGGTCCTCGACGACCCCGGACACGACGCGCCCCAGGGCGGCGCCGATGATCACGCCGATCGCCAGGGCGAGCGCGTTCTGCTTGAGCAGGAATTCCTTGAACTCCCCGGCGAGCTTGTTCATGGGTCCTCAGGCGAGCCGTTCGGAGGCGTCGCGGGCAGCGAGAAGATAGGCCGGATCGGGCCAGATGGCATGCTCGCGCAGACACGCCTCGGTCAGCTTGATGGCGTGCTCGTCACCGGTGGCGATCGCACGGTCCGTGAGCCGGTCGGGCGTCTCGCTTGCAGGAGCAGTGGCGGCGGAGGGCAAGGATCCGGCGAAGGCCGCGAAGATCCCGGCTGCGGCTTGCCAGGCGTATCGGACAGCCCCCGGCGCCTCGCTTGCGGGGAGGTGCGGCAAGAGCAGGCGCACCGCTGCGGGACCGGTGACGGTGTGGATGAAAGCGATGACGTTGCCGCGGCCCGCGGAAGCGAGGAAGACCCGTGCGAAGAGCGAGGTCACTTCCGAGAGAGCGCGCCCCGGGTCGCGGACGTCGAGAAGGAACAGGATGGGCGCGAACGACGGGTCAGCATCGAGGGCGGCGAAGGCGGCCGCGATCGACCCTCGAGGGCGCCGCTCGGGCGGAATGGGCCGTACCCGCAACAGAGCCCCGGCGGCCGGGAAGCGGTTCCCCGAAGCGGCTGCTGGCGCCGGCAACTCGCGGTAGCGCGCCGCCCAGTACCCGAGACCTTCTGCGAGCTCCGAGCGGCGGATCGCCGTCTCCGAACGCGCGAGGCTCCGCGCGGCGTGCGCCGTACGGATTAGCCCGTGGAATCCGGCTGCGCAAAGACCCGGCAAGAGCCGCGGCACGAAGTGACGGATCGTCTCCTTCGCGCCTTCCTCGTCGATTCTGCGAGCGAAGAACGCGGTCAGATCGCCGACGCGGCCCGGGTCGCCGAACGCGCTCCGCAGGTCTGCCTCGGAGAGCCGCTGCCGTTCGGAGGGATGCGCATCGAGCCGCCGCGCGTACTTCGCCGCGAAGGGTAACGCGCTCTCGGGCCGCCCGAGTGCGATGAGCGCCTCGCAGGCCATCGGGCCGTGATTGCTCAGGCCGCCGCCGAATTCCGGACCGCGTCGCGAGACGAGCGCGAGGGCCTCGTCGAGGGAGTCCTCCTCCGCCGCTGCACGAGGGGGGAGCGTCGCGAAGGAGGCGGCGCCGAGCACGAGACTTCCAAGCTGCCTGCGCCCGAAAAGAGCCGGTTTCGCGTGCATGGCATTCTCCGCTTCGAACGCAGCATACTCGTCCGGGTGGCGCCGACCAACGATCCGAAGACCGGCCGCCTGCGCGACAGCTACGATCGCCTCGCCCGGCCGTATGCGGACAACCTCTTCGACGAGCTATCGCACAAGCCGCTCGATCGCGCGCTGCTCGACGCCTTCGCGGAGGAGATGCGCGGGCAGGGTCCCGTCGTAGACGTGGGATGTGGGCCCGGCCAGGTTGCGCGTTACCTGCACGAGCGAGGCGTCTCCGTCTCGGGCCTCGATCTGTCGCCGGGGATGGTTGCTCTCGCGGCGCGGCTAACGCCCGAGGTCTCGTTCCGCGAAGGGTCGATCCTCGCGCTCCCCGACCCGGACGGAGCCTGGGCCGGGTGCGTTGCCTTCTACGCCATCGTCCATTTCGATACGGCAGAGTTGCGGCAGGCGATGCGAGAGCTCGCTCGCGTTCTCCGCCCTGCCGGACTCTTGCTTCTCGCCTTCCACGAAGGTGTGGAGCGCATCCATCGCGACGAGTTGCTCGGTGTCGCCGTCGATCTCGATTTCGTCTTCTGGGAAACCGCGTCCGTCGAGCGCGAGCTTCTCGAGGCGGGATTCGTCATCGAAGCGAAGCTCGACCGCGCCCCCTACCAAGGGCACGAGCATCCGAGCCGCAGAACGTACCTGTTCGCGCGGAGGCATCCAGGAAGCTGGTAGAGGAGTGAGCGTGCGTTATCGCGAGTTGCGTCCCGCGCCGGACCTTTCCAGCGCCGTCGAATGCTACTGGATGCTCGAGGAGGAAGCGGGACCGCTCGCGGCGGCGGAGCCGGTGGTGCCTGACGGATGCATCGAGATGGTCTTCCATCTCGAAGGACGGTTCTCGAGCAGCCTCGACCCGCGCCGCCCGCAGCCCGAGGCGCTGGTCGTCGGCCAGCTCACGCGGCCCTTCCATCTCTCGGCGATCGATCGGGTCCACACCTTCGGAGTGCGCTTCCGCCCGGGCGGGGCCCGCGCGCTCCTCCCGATGCCGCTGCACCTCCTGACCGACCGCGAAGAGTCGCTCGACGGTCTGCTCGGAAGAGACGGCACGGCTCTCGCACGGCGGGTGAAATCCGCCGATTCGGACGAGGAGCGCGTTGCGGCGGTCGAGGGCGAGCTCCGTCGCAATCGGGCCGTCTCCGTCCCGCGGGCGCTTCAGGCCGCACTCGATGCCATCTTCCGCCGCCGGGGAGCGCTACGGGCCGGCGAGCTTCGCGGCCTCGGCCTGTGCGACCGGCAACTGCGACGTCTCTTCCGCGACGCCGTCGGGATCGGGCCCAAGGCGCTCTGCCGGATCGTGCGGCTGCGGAGCGCCTTCGCGGCACACCAGGCCGGAGCCGGCTGGACGGAGGCGGCGCTCGGGGCCGGTTTCTGCGACCAGGCGCATCTCGCCCGCGAGGCCCGCGCGGTCCTCGGCGCGCCCCCTTCCGCTTTCGAGGAGCGAGGACCCCTCGCCGCCGCGTTCGGAGTCGCCGCGGATTTCGATCCCGCCCTCTAGGCTCCGTGTCCGAATCGTCCAAGCCCCGTTCGAGGCGGGCCGGGTAGGGTGCGTGGCCTGGAGGCTTTCATGCAGCTTGCTGGATTGTTGGTCCTCATCCTGGCCGCGCCCGCGGCTCCGCTCCCCGACAAGGTGAGCCAGCTGCAATGGCTGGCCGGCGCCTGGGAAGGAGACGACGGCGGCACCTGGAACGAGGAGGTATGGGCGGCGCCGCGCGGCGGACTGATGCTCGCGTATCACCGCGACACGCGGCAAGGACGTGCCGTCGGTTTCGAGTTCCTGCGCATCGAGGAGACGCCCGCGGGGCTCGTCTATCGCCCGCTTCCCGGGGGCCACGCGGGAACCGATTTCAAGCTGGTCGAGGCGGGACCCGGACGCGCCGTCTTCGAGTCGGGGCTCGAGTTTCCCAGGCGCGTCCTCTACTGGCGCGAAGGTGAGACGCTCCACGCGCGAATCGAAGGGACCCGTGCGGGCAAGCTTGCGTCCAAGGAATGGGTCTGGCGCCCCGTCGCCAGTGACCGTAAGACGGCGCGCTGAGGGCGGGCCGACGCACAGGGCCCGCCCTCAGGAAGTCGCCTACTGCATGCCGACCTGGCCGCGAATCTCGCCCGGCTTGTTGTTCTGCGTGTGGATGTTGACGTAGAGGCTGCCGCTCTGCAGTCCGGCGATCACGTCGCTCCAGGACATCTTGTTGCCGTCCGGCGTCGCCTTGATCGCGGAAGCGTCGAACGACCCTTCGCCGCTCGCGGTGCTCGGATCCGACCCGGCGGAGATGGTGAGCGGCACGATCACGGGGCCGGCCTTGCCCGGGGGGCCCGAGTGGATGTGCGCCACGGTGACCGGGCTCGAGAGCCCGGACGCCGTGAGCTTGTAGGAAATCGACGTGCCGCTCGGCGTGAAGGAAGCGGTGCCCGTGGGCGACGAGGATCCGACGTTCGGTTGGGGGACCTCGTGGGTCGAATCGAGCTTCACCTCGATGGCCTGGCCACTCATGCCCGACATCGAACCGGTGGACGCGGAAGTGCCGGATGCCGAGGTACTGGAGGTGGAGCTTCCGGATGCCGAACTGTCCGAGGACTTGCTCATCCCCGCGCACGCCACAACTGCGAACGACAGCGCGAGAACAACGTGTCGATGCATCGTTTCTCCCTCTCGGTGAGGCCCCCGCGGAAGAGTCCGGGAGCCCGTGATTTCGCGGCAGACTATCCGGGCCCAGGCCCCACGGGAAGGTCGCCCTCCACGGTCGCCTGGTCGCCGCCGCGCAATCGGTGAAGTGCGGGGCCCTTTACGCCGCGTTACACGAGGAGGATCCTCTACTGCTCGGAGGAGCAGATGACCCTGCGACTGCGTGGGACCTGGATTGCGCTCGCGGCATTCGGATGCTCGATCGCGTTCTCCTTCCCGGCGAAGGCGCAGCAGCCGGGCGGAGATCTCGCCCCTCCTCCGCCACCGCCGGACGAGGAGGACGAAGGCGAGCCCGGGGGGCCCCAGGCGGCGGAAGAGGCGGCTCCCGGTCCCGACATCGGGCCGCCGGAGCGCGCGCCTTCGATCCGGGTGTTCGAGCGCGACCTCGCGCCCTACGGCCGCTGGGTGGACACGCCTGAGTACGGCCGGGTCTGGGTTCCGGCCAATGTCGATCCCGACTGGCGCCCCTACAGCGACGGCCGCTGGGTGGAGACGGCCTGGGGCTGGTCGTTCGTTTCCGGCGTTCCCTGGGGCTGGGCGGTGTTCCACTACGGCCGCTGGGGGTTCACGCCTGGCTTCGGATGGTTCTGGGTCCCGGGATTCGTCTGGGCGCCCGCCTGGGTGTCCTGGCGCTACTACCGCGGCTATGTCTGCTGGTCGCCGTACGGTCCGGCTCGATACGCGTATCCGCGAGCGTGGCCGGGATGGGTGGTGGTGCCCTCTCGCGCGTTCTTGCGGCCGCTGCGGCGCCACGTGGTGCCGTGGTCGAGCGCGGGGCCCATCGTGCGGGTGGCGAGGCCGGCGCCGTCCATCGGACGGGCGCCGGTGCGCGGGAATTTCTATGGGCCTCCGCGCGGGGTGGTGGGGCGAGCTCGACCGGCCGCGCCCGCGAGGGTGGCGCCGCATCGCAGACGGTGAGCGAAATCGATCGCAAGTGGTGGGTCCTCGCCGCCGTCGGCACGGGCACTTTCATGTCCGCCCTCGACGGCAGCGTGGTGAACTCCATCCTCCCCTTCCTTCGCACCGCGCTCGCGACGGACGTCGCCACCATCGAATGGGTGGTGACGATCTACCTGCTCGTCGTGAGCGGGTTGCTGCTCGGATTCGGGCGGCTCGGCGACCTGCGCGGCCACAAGGGCGTGTACATGACGGGCCTCGTCGGGTTCGTCTCGAGCTCGGCGCTGTGTGGGCTCTCGCCCTCGGTGGCATGGCTCATCGGGGCGCGCGCCGTGCAAGCGATCTCCGCGGCGATGCTCTTCGCCAATTCCCCCGCGATCCTCACCAGCACGTTTCCGGGCAAGCAGCGCGGGCAGGCTCTCGGACTGCAAGCCGTGATGACCTATCTCGGCCTCACCACGGGACCTTCCCTGGGAGGCCTGCTGGCGCAGCACGTCGGGTGGCGCTCGGTCTTCTACATCAACGTTCCGGTCGGGGCGGTCGCCCTGTTCCTCAGCGCCCGGTTCATCGCGCGCGACGAGCCGCAGACCAACCGGCCGCCCTTCGACAGCGCCGGGGCCGCCCTCTTCTTTCTCGGTCTCCTCGCGCTCCTCGTCGCGCTGAACCGGGGCCATTCCTGGGGTTGGACCTCGCCCCAGGTCATCGCCCTCGCCCTCTGCTCCGCGGCGCTGCTCGTCGCCTTCGTCCGGCGGGAGAAGCGGATCCCGCATCCCATGCTGGACTTGCGCCTCTTCTCGCGGCGGGCCTTTTCCAGCGCGACGCTCAGCGCGATCCTCAACTACGTCTGCGTCTACGGGATCGTCTTCCTCGTGCCCTTCTATCTGATCCAGGGACGGGGCCTGAAGACGGGCCAGGCCGGCGTGCTCCTCACCGCGCAGCCGCTCGCGATGATGATCTCGGCTCCCATTTCCGGGACGCTCTCCGACCGCATCGGGGTGCGGATCCCATCCATGGCGGGGATGGCAGTGCTCGCTTGCGGACTGTTCCTGCTGTCCCGGGTCGGGGACGACACGCCTTACGCTCACATCACTATGGCGCTGGTCGTGTGCGGTCTTGGGACGGGAACGTTCATCGCCCCGAACAGCAGCGGCCTCATGGGCGCCGCCCCGCCCGAGAAGCAGGGCATCGCCGCGGGAGTGCTCGCCACCGCCCGCAACGCCGGAATGGTGCTCGGAGTCGGACTGTCCGGCGCCATCCTCACCACCATCCTGCATGCGGGGGGCGACAGCGCGGTCGTCCGGGCGGTGGGCGCGGGCTTGCTCGTCGACGCGGCCCTGGCGGTTGCGGGAGTCTTGACCGCCGCCCTGCGGTGACGGGAATCGTCGCCGCATTTCGGGGTTGAAAGACGGCCCCTCGCCGTGCGTGATGCGTCGCGCAGCACCTCATCCGGGAGAAATTTCGCGCGTGCTCGAGGGCGATACGACTGCGGTTGCGGATGTCGAGGCGCCCCCGTCGTGGACGGCGCGGTTCGGCCGGGCGATCCATGCGGAGCCGGGCGAGGTGAAGGCGGTCCTGCTCGCCTTCGCGTACTTCTTCTTCCTGCTCTCGAGCTACTACATCCTGCGTCCCGTACGGGACCAGACGGGGATCTCCGGCGGCGTCGAGAAGCTTCCGCTCCTCTTCACCGGCACGTTCCTCGGGATGCTCGTGGCGGTGCCAGCCTTCTCGGCCATCGCGGCTCGCACTCCGAGGCACCGTTTCATTCCCATCGCCTATCGCTTCTTCGCCGCGAACCTGGTGGCGTTCTGGGTGCTGTTCGGTACCTCGTCGGCTCGGGGATGGGGTGGATACGCGTTCTTCATCTGGGCCAGCGTCTACAACCTCTTCGTCGTCTCGGTGTTCTGGGGCTTCATGGCGGACGTCTTCCGCCACGAGCAAGGAGCGCGGCTGTTCGGGTTCATCGCCGCGGGGGGCAGCGCCGGCGCTCTCGCGGGGCCTCTCCTCACCACCTGGCTGGTGAAGCCGCTCGGCCCGCGCAATCTCCTCCTCATCTCCGCCGTGCTCCTCGAATTGGCCGTGCAATGCGTGCGAGCGCTCCATAGGTGGGCCGCCGTATCGCAGACCTTGCGTCCGAGGAACCGCGGCGCCGAGCAGCAGCCCCTGGGCGGCGACTTCCTGAGCGGGATCAAGCTGGTTTTCCGATCCAGGTTCCTGCTCGGGATCTGCCTCTACGTCACGCTGCTCACCGCGACCGCGACGCTCCTCTACATGGAGCAGGCGAACATCGTCTCGCACGCCAGCGGGGATCCACGCGTCCGCACCGCGCTCTTTGCCCGCATCGACCTGGTGGTGAACGTCCTCACCATCCTCGTGCAGGCGTTCGTGACCGGAAGGCTGGTCCGGGCCGCGGGGATCCGTTTCGGCATCGGCCTGTTGCCCGTTCTCACCATCGCGGGGTTCGTCGCCCTCGGGCTCGCGCCGACGTTGTTCGTCCTCATGGCCGTTCAGGGCGTCCGCCGGGCCGCGCATTACGGAATCGAGAGACCGGCGCGGGAGATCCTCTTCACCGACGTGAATCGGGAGGAGCGATACAAGTCGAAGAGCTTCATCGACACGGTCGTGTACCGCGGCGGAGACATGGCGACGGCGTGGCTCGCGGCCGCACTGCAGGGTCTCGGGCTCGGCGTCATCACCCTTTCCGTGTCCGCAATCGTGCTTTCCGTGCTGTGGCTCTGGAACAGCCTCACCATCGCGCGGAAGGACGAGGCGATGGAGGTGACATGACGTGGTCGCGACGGGAGGTGCTGCGTACGGCGGCCTTCGCCGCGCTGGCCGCGCGAAGCGCGGGAGCCGTGACGGAGGAGCCGGCTTTGCCGGCGACGGGCGGAGGCCGAAGGCCGGAGCATCCAATGGAGAAGATGCGGACGAGGCCGATTCCTTCGACTGGCGAGGAGCTACCGGTCATCGGGATGGGGACGTGGCGGACCTTCGACGTCTCGCCCGACGATTCGTCGAAGCTCGGCGAGTTGCGCGAAGTCGTCCGGCGTCTCTTCGAGGCGGGCGGGCGGGTCATCGATTCTTCGCCGATGTACGGGCGCGCCGAGGAGGTGGTCGGGCACGTGGTGCCAGCGTCGCCGAAGGCGTTTCTCGCCACCAAGGTGTGGACCAGCGGCCGCGAGGAAGGCATCGCGCAGATGCAGCGCTCCATGAAGCTGATGGGCGCGCAAGGGCGTCCGTTCGACTTGATGCAGATCCACAACCTCGTCGACTGGCGCACGCACGCGGCGACTTTGAAGCAATGGAAAGAGGCGGGAACGATCCGCTACTGGGGCATCACCCATTACACGACGTCCGCCTTCGACGAGATGGAGCGGATCGTGAAAACGGAGAAGCCCGACTTCGTGCAGATCCCCTATTCGGTCGGAGTCCGCGACGCCGAGGAGCGCCTCTTGCCCGCGTGCGCGGACGCCAAGGTGGGCGTGATCGTCGAGCGTCCCTTCGAGGCGGGATCGCTCTTTCGCGACGTCGCCAAGCGGCCGCTCCCGTCGTGGGCGAAGGAGATCGACTGCACGAGCTGGGCGCAGATCCTCCTCAAGTTCATCCTCTCCCATCCCGCCATCACCTGTCCCATCCCCGCCACTTCCAATCCCGAGCACATGGCCGACGACGTCCGCGCGGGATTCGGACGGCTTCCCGACCAATCCTTCCGCCGGCGCATCGTCGCCGAGCTGACCGGAGGCAATCGATGACCACGAGGCGCCGTTTCCTGTTGACGCTCGCCGGCGGCATGACCTTTGGCCGCGCGCTCCTCGCCCAGGAGAAGAAGCAAGAGAAGGGGGCGGACGACGATCTCGCCTCGGCGCGGGCGGCGAAGGTGCCGAACGTTTCCAAGGCGAAGAAGCCGCTCAAGGTCCTGCTGCTCGGCGGCACCAGCTTCATCGGCCCGCACATCGTCGCGCACTCCATCGCGCGGGGTCACACGGTAACCCTCTTCAACCGCGGCAAGACCCATCCGGAGCTGTTCCCCGACCTCGAGAAGCTTCGCGGCGACCGCGACGGAAAGCTCGACGCCTTGAAAGGGCGGAAATGGGACGCCGTGGTCGACACCAGCGGCTATGTCCCGCGCATCGTGAAGATGTCCGCCGACCTCCTCGCGCCGGAGGTGAAGCAGTACGTCTTCATCTCCTCCATCTCGGTCTATCCCGAGGACGTGAAGCCGGGAGCGAACGAAGAGACCGCGGTGCAGGAATTGAAGGAGCCGGGTAGCGAGGAGGTGCGCAAGCACTACGGCGCGCTGAAGGCGCTCTGCGAGAGGACGGTCGAGCAGTCGATGCCGGGCCGCGCCACCACCATCCGGCCCGGGCTCATCGTCGGTCCCGGCGATCCCACCGACCGCTACACCTACTGGCCGGTCCGCATCGATCGCGGCGGCGAAGCGCTCGCCCCGGGAACCGGCGACGATCCGGTGCAGTACGTCGACGCGCGCGATCTCGCCGCCTTCGTGGTGAACGTCATCGAGAACGGGACCATGGGTGTCTACAACGCCACCGGTCCGGAGAAGCCGCTTCCGATGAAGACGATGCTGGAGTCGTCGCGCAAGGCGTCCGCAAGTCCCGCGACGCTGACCTGGGTGCCGGAGCCGTTCCTCGAGGAGCACAAGGTCAGCCCCTGGGAGGACATGCCGGTGTGGACGGGCAAGGAGGCGGGCTTCTCGCAGATCGACTGCAAGAAAGCGATTGGGAAGGGGCTGAAGTTCCGGTCGGCGGACGAGACGGCGCGGGATACGCTCGCGTGGTGGAAGACGCTCCCGGAGGAG
>Ga0209474_10002921_pt1 | contig 15313 bp, 10 predicted proteins | sample GraSoiAngelo_145_FD_185902 | JGI IMG/M metagenome (GOLD analysis project Ga0209474, IMG submission 185902) | Grasslands soil microbial communities from the Angelo Coastal Reserve, California, USA - 14_1009_05_20cm (SPAdes) (version 2) | ecosystem: Environmental > Terrestrial > Soil > Grasslands...
CGCCGTGGTCATGGCAGGCTATCCCGGCACGATTGCGGCAACGTGGCAACGCGCCGGCCGTGCGGGACGCCGCAGCGGAAGCTCTTGCGCCGTGCTGGTGGCTTCTTCCGCTCCGCTCGATCAATACATGGTGCGGCATCCCGATTACTTCTTTGGGCGCACCCCGGAGCACGCGTTCATTCAGCCGGACAATCTGGAAATTCTTGTAAATCACTTGAAGTGCGCGGCGTTTGAGTTGCCGATTGCCCCTGATGAAAAGTTTGGGGACGTAGATCTGCCCGATCTTTGCGCGCGACTTGCAGAAACCGGTTTTCTTCATCTCGCAGGAGAAAACTATCACTGGACGCACGAAGCTTATCCGGCGGACACCATCAGCCTGCGCTCCGTGACGAGCGACAATTTTGTGATTATTGATATCACCGGCGAGCCGAACGTCATCGGCGAGATTGATTTTCCCAGCGCGCTGGTCTTTGTCCACGAAAAAGCGATTTATTTGCACGGCGGCCTGCAATTCCACGTCGAGCATCTCGACTTCAAAGAACGCAAAGCCTACGTGAAGCGCGTGGATGTGGACTATTACACGGACGCGGTGCGGTACACGCAGGTGAGGGTGCTGGAAGTTGCGGCGACGTCGAGTAGTTCTGAGGCAAAGGAAGTAAAGGAGGTAAAGGAGGTAAAGGAAAAAGAACCGCTGGCTTCGATTGCTTCTGTACATGCGCATGGAGACGTTTTGGTTCGATCGCAGGTTGTCGGATTCAAGAAAATCAAATTCTTCACCAACGAAACCATCGGTGACGGCAAGCTCGAATTGCCGGAAAACGAAATGCACACCACGTCCTATTGGATCACGCTGGAGCGGCCTCTGATGGAGTCGCTGCCCTTCTCCATCAGTGAAAGGCAATCGGGCATGTTTGGATTGCTGCATGCATTGGAGTCTGTCGCCACGCTGCTTTTGATGTGCGACCGGCGCGATCTCGGAACGGCCATCGGCGAGAACCCGCGTTCTCCGCACAGGCCGGTCATCCTGAGCGAAGCGAAGGATCTCAGCTCTGACTGGCGGAGACTCCCGCAGGAAAGCGAATTCTTCGTGCCGAATCTTTATCTCTACGACGCCTACCCTGGCGGCATCGGTTTTTCCGAACCGCTTTTTCGGGCTCATGATTTACTTATGGAGAAAACGCGCGAGCTGATTTCTTCGTGCGAATGTGAAGAGGGTTGCCCTTCCTGCGTTGGGCCCGCGGGCGATCTCGCGCCGCGCGCAAAGGAAGCGGCGCTCGCGATTCTCGACCGGCTGTGTGCATAGATGGCCGCGATAGCTGACAAATTCTCGCGCCTGGCTGCTCTGAAACCGGCCAGGCCAGTTTCCCGCCAGACAGAAAGACGCGAGCTGCGGGCTCCGGGCGAAGAAGACCCGCTCGCCCAACTCCTCGGGGCAGGCATAGTGAAGAATTATTTCGGCGAGCATCTCGCGGTTCGGAACTGGTTTTCCACTCCGGAATATGCTGAGCCGTCGGCAGTCTCTCTTGAACTTCTCTCACGGACACGAGACGAATCCACATCGCGGAAGATCCGCGCTGCCCTTGACGATCCCTCGAAATGGCTATTCCTCGATACGGAAACAACGGGACTTGCAGGAGGGACCGGCACATACGCGTTTCTCGTCGGACTGGCATGGTGGGACGCCGGAGGATTGCAGGTCGAGCAGTTCCTGATGCGCGATTTCACGGAAGAATACTCACTGCTTCAGGAACTCGCGGAACGCGTCAAGGAACGGCCCGTCCTTGTGACGTTCAACGGTAAGACGTTCGACTGGCCACTGCTCGAAAACCGTTTTGCGATGACCCGCTCCATTGCCGCACCGGAACTGGCCGCACATTTGGACCTGTTGCATCCCGCGCGCGCCCTGTGGAAGCTGCGGCTGGGCAGCGTCCGGCTGGTGGAGCTCGAGCGCAAAGTCCTCGATGCGCAACGGCTTGGCTGGCGCCGCGAGGATGATGTCGATTCAGCCCTGATTCCGCAGCATTATTTCGACTACTTGCGAGGGGGACCGGCGCAGCCACTCGCGGGGATCGTGCGTCACAATCAAATGGACTTGCGCGGACTTGCAGCGCTTTTCTGCAAAATCAACGCAATGCTCTCCGAATCGGCCGGCATTCTTGACGAATGTGAGAGCCTGGATCTCTTCGGGCTTTCGCGTTTTTTGCAACGACGGGGAGATACCCGTCGCGCGCATACCGCGTGCGCACAAGCGCTGGCGATCGGTCTGCCTGTTGATATTCGCCCCAAGGCCCAGCGGGAACTGGCGTTGATGGCCAAGCGCCGCGGCGAGCATGAGCGAGCCGCGGAGATTTGGCAGGACATGGTTGCAAATTCTCAGGATGAAGTTCAGGCCTGCGAACAACTGGCAATCTATTACGAGCGCCGGGTCAAGGACATGGACCGCGCCATGGAATACGCAAAATTGGGCTTGGCTAAGCTTAGACGCCAGCAGGCTGGTTCGCTGCATGGTTCGCACGATCCTTATCTGGCGGCCCGCTTTGTGCGACAAGAAAAAGCCTTCAAAGAACGGCTTGCGCGGCTGGAAAGAAAAGCGCCGTTGTTTTCACCGGCACGGCGCCGGGCTGCTCGGGGGGTTGCGGAGCCGAAGGCCAATCCAGAGCTTTGGTAAAGGAATCGAAAAGTTTGCGGGTAGCCCCTTCCATGGTCACACAACTTTCGCCAAAGCAGTAAAGAAAGGCGCTGCCCTCCGGCGTATCGAACTGGAAGAAATTCGGGCGCCGCAGGAGGTTTGACCGCTGGACATGTTTTTTCTCCAGCGCTTCGGAATACTGTCCGAAGAAACGAGCGGCGTGCTCCTCGCTATCGAGATGCAAACGTGTAACAAGGAGCGGCTTTTTTGTTTCCTTTTGCTCGTAAGTTGCGTATCGGTCTCCATCCCACGCTGCCGCCAAGGACTTGGCCCGGTCGTCGTCCAAAAACTGCTTCAACACTTCCTTCCAGCCGAACTCGCCCAGGATATTCTCGTCGAGTTTGGCCCAGTCCTTGCCAAGGATATTGTCAAAGGAAGGCAATGAAACGGTGGAAGGAGTCTTGCCGGTTTTATACGCCGCGGGGTGCAGGATCTGTTGCGTGGAGACTGGCGGCTTTTCAAAGACCCCTGCCAGCGCCGGCCAGCCGCTGCTTTTCAGCACTGCCGCCGAGAAATTCAGCCCGCCGATATAGGGAAAAATCAGCGCGTCTTTGAGGAAAGGCGGCGCGCTCTTGAGCGTCGGCGTGCTTTCCAACTCGCCAAGGAGCATGGAAGGATCGAATTCCGGCAGGTCCTTGAGGGACCGGCCGGTCCCCGCCATCAAGTAATCCACCATTGCTGCCATGGCGCTTCCTTCGAGGACGGCATCGCGCGCAAGCTCTGCGTCTTCATTGGGCCGCGCGGCGCGGCTCCACGCTTCGATGTGAAAATGCTGGTCCTCGAGGGCGTGGGTCAATTCGTGAGACATGACCATGCGCTGATCGCTGGGGGGACTCCAGTCCGCGATATAGAATTCCTGCGCCTTGGGATCGTACAGCCCTTCGACTTGCTCCGTGAGCACGTTCACCATAAAGGTGTCGAGGTCGAACCCCTTCGGCAGCAAGCCAAATGCTTCGGCGGTGCGCGCATCGGCATAGCGCTCAGCAGGATTCTTTTCTTCGCTCATCTGCTTGATGACATACGCACGAATCTCTTCGCGCGACCGCAAGGATTTTTTCAACGGCGTGAGCAGCTTCAGTCCGGTGATTTCGCTCATCTGCTGGAGCACTTCATCCGCAGCGGCAAGGAACTCGGCATTATTAGCGGCTTTGGAATCCGCTCGCGGGGCTGCCGCAGCGCTATCCTGCGCGCGCGCGGCAGAACCGAGCAAACAGATGGCAAGAAAAAAACTAAGAACGGGGAGAGCACGTTGTACCCATTTTGCGACGGGAACCATGTCCAAAGCAGAATAACAGAACCAGGATTTTCGCGCCCCAAGCGGTACCCCAGGCGGTAAAGGACAAGCCCCGTCGGAACACGAACCGAGGCTGGGGTCGTGACGTTCCAAATTGAAACTAAGCCGACCCGCAGTTTTGTTCCGAATTCTTAACACACTGGTAATTCTGTAGTACCCTGAACAGGGGGACTCCCACCTGGCACGGGGGAAGAATTGATGCAACCTGGTCTTCGTCTTAGGTTAGCCCGTGAAAAACTGGGCTTGACCTACCGAGACGTAGAGCGCGCCAGCTATGAACTTGCTGTAGTTCGAGGGCGCCCAGACTTTATTCTTCACATCAGCCGGCTGGCGGACATTGAAAACCGGGGTGTCGTGCCGGGGCTATATAAGCTCTACACCCTAGCCGCTCTCTACCACCTGAGTCCACTGGAAATCTTTCGCTGGTACGACGTTCCGCTGGAAGAGTGCTTCCATGACGGGGCGTCTTTCGAAGTGCCCCTGACCCATGCCATGGCCGCGCCCGCTTCCTTGCGCATTCCCATGAAGTTTGACCCGGCCTTCGATCCGCGAAAGACAGAACTGCTTTCTCGAATGGTGGAGAAGTGGGGGCATTTTGAAGGCGTGCTCACCAACGGCCATGGTCACCATATCTATGGCTATATTGGCGCCAGAGACCGGCGAATGATGCCGATCCTGCGCCCGGGCAGCATCGTCCTGGTCGATACTTCCAAAAACAAGGTTGAAGATGGCCACTGGACCACAGAGCATGACCGCCCCATGTATTTTGTGGACGTCCGGGCAGGCTATCGCTGCGGTTGGTTTCACCAGGACGGCGGACGGCTGGTCATGCAGCCCCACCCGCTGTCCCATTGTCCCCCGGAAGCGTGGCGTACGCCGGATGAGGCGGAGATCATCGGCCAGGTTGCAGGGATCGTTACGCGTCTGAATGGTTGGGGTTGCACTGCTCGTGGAGAATTTCTAGAAGAGCACGAAGATTAGAAAAGAAAAGCTCCTTCAGATAACCCTGAGCGTTCTCAGGCAAGAGAACGCGATAGGGTTCCAATTGACGCCAGTGGGACACCACCGCCGGGAGCCCGCCTTCCATGGCCGCCAGGCAGTTCCGCAAATCCTCCAATTGTTTCTCCAGCGGCATTTCCAGGATGCGCTCGAAAATCTGCTCGTGACATAACTCCAGGGCCTGCTGAACCGCCTCCTCGGGGTACAGCGCTACCAGACCCTGATGTTCGTAACGCCCGCTGGATAAATCCCGCAGGGAAGCCAGGTAAACAAGCCGTGCGAATGGCCCCGGGATGCCCGCGAGGGAATTCACAGTAAAGTCCTGAACGACTCTGCGATTTTGTTGAAGCTTGGTAAGCGCCGGCACAGCCCTTCCTGTTCCGAAATCAGAACATTTTCGAGTTCTGACCCCGCGCAGCTATGGAAGCCCTCAAGGTGCTCAACTAGGAGGGTTCATCCATTGAAAAAATTCGTAATTCTGTTTGCAGTCTTGGTTGTGGCTGCTTTCATCCTAATGCCCGGCAGCGGCAATGGCAAGTACAATGTAAGTAACCCCCTTGTCGCTGACGGCTGGCCACTGCCACTTCCCAAACCACCAGGCTCTGGCCAAAGCATGAATGCCCTGATTGCCGATGGTTACCCGTTGCCGCCTCCTATCCCGCCAAAGCAGGGCTCCGGGGTAGCTTCGTCCTCCACAACCGTGATTGCCGATGGTTACCCACTGCCGCCTCCTATCCCGCCAAAGCCTAGCTCCGGGGCAGCTTCGTCCTCTACAACCGTGATTGCCGATGGTTACCCATTGCCGCCTCCTATCCCGCCAAAGCCTGGCTCCGGGGCAGCTTCGTCCTCTACAACCGTGATTGCCGATGGTTACCCATTGCCGCCTCCTATCCCGCCGGGTTCGGGATCGAATTTGGCGGCAACTCTGTACGCCGCCTAAGGCTCTCGACCAGTTTGCCAGAGCCAAAGCCGGCAAAACGCCTTTAGTACTTTCAGCCCATTCTTCCGGGTGCATACTGGCTATTTACCGTCCTGTCATAATTATGCTAGTATGCGCCCGGAATGGCTGAAACCTTCGGTATTGACAAGCTATTTTGGGGCTTAACCTTCTTTCTGAATGCAGGGCTCGTCATTTTGGTCTTGTACAGAAAGAACGTTCGGGTTTTTCCTTTCTTCTTCCTCTACGCCCTTCTAGACCTTGCCCACGGTGTTGTAATTTTCGAAAGCTATCGAATCTGGGGCTTCAATTCCGCTACCTCGAGGAACATTGCGTGGGGCACACAGGGATTGGTGACCTTTGCGCGAGCCTTGGCGGTGGCCGAGGGTTGTTATCGCATCCTCGCGAAATTTAGGGGTATTTGGGAGCTTGCGTGGCGAACACTAGTTACTGCAGGCGTCTTCGTTTCTTTTTATGCTTGGGCGGTTTCGCGTGGGAGCTGGCAGTTTGCGATCTTGAATCTGGACCGCAGCCTTGAGTTGGTGATAGCCTCGGTGATCGTCTTGCTATTCTTATTCGCCAGGTATTATGAAGTGGCCGTGCAGCCGACCGTCCGCACATTGGTCACAGGCTTTTTTCTCTATTCTTGTTTCCGGATTGTGAATGACTCGATTTTGGAGCGCTGGCTGCATACATACGCAACCCTCTGGAATTTCTTCGGAACAGTGACTTTCCTAGCGAGCTTGCTACTCTGGATCTGGGCCTTGCGTCTAACACAGCAGCAGACAACGGCGGAACCTGAGTTGCTTCCGGAAGATCACTATCGCTCCCTGTCCCCCGCGATCAACGCCCGGCTGCGAGGCCTGAACGAGCAATTGAGCCACTTCTGGTATGCGGAGGGGAAAAAAACTTGAGTTTCGCCTTCTACTCCTTTTTCATTATCGTCGCGCTCCTATTAACGGTGTTCGTCTGGTCGCTGCGAAGCACGAACAAGCAAACGGTTCCCTTTTCCTCTTCTGGAGTTCTGCACGACTTTCAAGCGAGCCACGTCATGCATTTGCCGCAAATCCGGCGGGCGCTGGCTCCTACGGACTATGAGTTCGTATCCAAAAAAATTTCCCCTAAGGCGCTGCGGCAAATGCGGCGAGAGCGCCGGCAAGTGGCCCTAACCTATCTTTCTGCTTTGCGCGCGGAGTTCGACAGGCTTATGCGAACCGCGAGAGTCATGGCCGCGCTCTCACCGGAAGTCACAACTGGGCAGGAAATGCAAAGAATCTTTCTAACGGTGAGCTTCTTGTGGCGATATCGCGCGACCCGGCTGATATTGCGGGCGGGTTTCGCTCCGCTGCCGCAGCTCAGTGATTTGAGCAACGTGCTCAGCAGCTTTAGCGTGCGCCTGGAAGAGGCCATGAGGGAAATGGGCGAGCGCGCTGCAGTTGTTGCAGACGTGGTTTCATCGCCCGATCGGCGCCGCATCCATCCTGTTTAGCAGCAATTCGTCCACGGCGGCGAGCAATTCGCTCACCTTGAAAGGCTTTTGCAGGATCCGCGGATTGGTATCGCCGACGCGTTCGGCGGTTCCTTCGGAGGGAGCTACAGCGCACATCCAAATGAGTTTTCGCAAAAGGGCCGGCTTGTTCTGGGCCAGCCAATTCTCCAGTCCGCTGCCGTTGGGGCCTTCGGCAATCTGAAGATCGGCAACAATCACGTCAAACCTCTCCTGCTCCAGCGCGGTGCGCGCGTCTTGCATATTCCTGGCCGCGTGGACGCGGTGATCGCGGCCACGGAGAAATGTGCTCACGGCCTCCAAAACAGACTCGTCGTGGTCCAGCAGGAGGATGTGGGCGTTCCTGCTGGGATCAGTTTTGGGAGCGTCCACGGAAGAACCCGATGTCGTGACCGGCTGACAAGGCAACTCGATTGTGAAACAAGCGCCGCGCGTCGGAGCATTTCGCACGCTAATCGTTCCGCCATGCTCCGTGATGATTCCATAACAGATGCTCAGGCCGAGGCCGGTTCCTTTTCCGACGGGCTTTGTGGTGTAAAAGGGATCGAAAACTCTCGAGGGCTCCTTCACTCCCGGACCGCTATCGGTGAACTCAATGACCAGGCGGTCGCCCTCCATTGCTGTCCGAACCCAAAGATCGCCCTCTGTGGAGCCCTCGAGGATGGCGTCCACGGCGTTGTTCACCATGTTCAGAAACACCTGCTGCAGTTGATGAGGATCGGCGGCCGTCACCGGAAGGTCGGGAGCGAGGTCCAAATGGACCCGAATGTTGCTCATGCGCAAATCGTAGTCTCGGAGCGCCAGAGTCTCTTCGAGCGTCTGATTCATTTTCACAGGCATTCGTTCCGGCTTGTGCTGCCGGGCGAAGCTCAGCAGGTTCTGGACGATGCGGTGGGTGCGCTGCGCCTGCTTGTAAAGCTTTTCGGAATATTCAACCCCTTGTGGACCTAATTGGCCGCTGGAAGTCAGCAACTGGCTGTAGCCAAGGATAGCGGTAAGCGGATTGTTCAATTCATGAGCGACGCCTGAGATGAGCTGCCCTACCGCCGCAAGCCTTTCGCTGTGCAGCAGTTGTTCCTGTGTCCGGCGCAGGTTTTCGTAAGCCTGGCGTGTTTCTTCATAAAGTATGGAGCGATCGAGCGCGCTGGAAATCTGGCTGCCGACGGCAATGAGCAAGTTCACGTCTGCAGGAGAAAACTCCCGCGGCGTGCGAGTTCCCACCACCAGACCGCCGATGACGCGGTCCTTGGACCAGAGAATCACAATATATGCAGTGGCAATTCCTTCTTTGATTTGGGCGTCGCGAAAAACGGCGGGAAGAGGCAAGCCCTGGGCCGAAATAAAAGTGGCGTGCGCATCCTTGATGTGTTGCAACAGCTCGGTCTTCACGGAGACCGCCGGAAAGTGGCGGGAGTATTCCGAGCGGTGCCCCGCAGCCGCAACGCGCCGCAACTTTGTGCCGCTCTCGTCGAAAAGGTAGAGCGAGGTAGCGTCCAGGCTGAAAAGCTCGGCCATTTGCCGAAGCGTGCGATGCAGCGAGTCCCCGAGATCCAGGGACTCCGTCAGAGTCTGGCCGATGGAATTCAGCACCATCAATTCGCGGTTGCGCCTGCGGATTTCCAGCTCGGCCTGCTTGCGTTCCGTAATGTCCTGAAGAAAACCCTGAAATGCAGTAACGTTTCCCGCGGCGTCGCGCACAGTGATTGACGATTCCAGCATTGTTCGCACTTCGCCATCCTTACGGCGCATTTCAAATTCAAAATCCGCCACCGCGCCATGTTCGATCAGCAGTCTTTTAAGCCTCTCACGGTCGGACGCATTCTTGTAAAACGCGCCCGGAATGTCGACAGCCAGCAATTCCTCGCGGCTTTCATAGCCTGACATTCGCAGCAAGGCATCGTTAAAATCAAGGAAGCGGCCCTGCGGAGTGGAAATGAAAACGCCTTCCTGTACATTGGAAACGAGTGTCCGGTATTTTTCCTCTGCCCGCTTTCGTTCCGTAATGTCCTTCAAAACGTGAACGGTACCAAGATCCCGTCCGCTGGGATCCGCGAATCTCGAGTTGGACGCCAGAAAATACCCGGAAAGCCACGGATCCGGATTGTCCCCTTCACCCGCGACTCCTTCGCAATAGGGGCAAATCTTGTAAGCAGCATTCTTGACGGAAAGAAGCTCAGCGACGCTCCAGCCGACCATGGCCTCGCGCTCGCGGCCCAAAATGTGGCGCAATCGCTGATTGCTGCGCAGGATGCGTCCCTGCAAGTCGTGCACTAGAATCGGGTCGCCAATAGAATCGAAGGTGTATTCCCACTGTCGGCGAACTGTCGCTACTTGCTCAAAGAGGCGAACGTTTTCCAGTGTCATACCCAGCAAATTGGCCATATTCACGAGATAGGAGAGTTCGCCGGGCGCAAACCGCTTGCGCTGTGCTGTACCTACGCCGATGACGCCCAGAGCGCCATTTTTCCCTGGCAGCGCCAGGGTGACCAGGAACTTTACGCCAGATTCGAGCAATCGCTTTTGCGCGCGGGGATCCCATTCATCCTGCGATTCCAGGAACTGGCATTCCTCTTTCAGGACACGCTGCGCCCAGGGCTCCAACGCAGAAACTTTGCCATACTGCGCAAGATATTGCGGTTCGTAACCCACCGAGGAGCGAGCCACCAGTTGTGCATCCTTGCCTTCGCCTTCCATCAACCGGACGATTCCATGCGTGGCATCCAGACTATCCACGAGTTGCGCAAGGACCTGGTCGGTTACATCCTGCACGGAAAGAGTCTGGGTGCTGGCCGCGGTCAGCAGCGACAGCCGGCGCATCTTGTCGTTTAGTTCTTCGCTTCGTGTGCGCTCACTCTCCAACGCCACAACAACCATGGCAATGCCCAGCGCCACGCCTAGAATGTGATCGAAGGCAATGCGCAAAAGGAAGTACGGATGCTGCAGCCAATAAGGGCGATCCAACCCATGGAGTCCGATCAGCAGAAATGCGCCCGCGAGAAGCTGCGAACCGTTACCCCTCCGGATCGCGGGAGACCTCAACAACAGGAAGCCTGCAACAAAGCAAGCTACGCTTTCCAGAATAGTGATTGTCCAGTGATAGGAAGCAAACCGCTGCGCCCCGCTATGCTCTACGTAATAAACCACCGCCAGAATCAAAGTTATCAAAGGAAGGCCGGAATAAATTCGGCGGTCCAAGCCAGCCACCCGGACTGCCACCGCCATCAGGAAAAGGAGAATAGCGGCAGCCTGCCCCATGAGACTGGCCAGATTCAGCCCGCCGACCGGCCTTGCAAGAAACAGCACCTCGCAAACCGCGGAAAACGTAATGCAAAACCAGCCGGCAAGCCAGAAGCGGAAATAACCTCCCTGCTGATCACGGCGGAAAAGGAAAAACAGGACTAATAGGATGACGAAGGCGCTGGCTTCGAAGAAGGCAATCCCGAGCAGGCCCTGGTTCTCCAACACGATGCCGCCTCCCGGCCGCACGTGCCGTCGCTGTTGCGCTTAAGCTGCCCCGAACTCTGGGTGGACGGCGAGAAGTGCTGAATGGACGACCCCCATGACGCTAACATGCTATTTTCCGACAGGGCAAGGGGCCGTAAAGAAGGTGTGCTGTCCCTTATAATATCTGCTGGAGCGGACCAGGGTGGACATCGAAAACATACTTGTCGTGGACGACGAAGAAGCGATTCGAGAAGTCGTTTCAACAATGCTCGAGTCCAAGGGTTATCGTTGCACCGTGGCGCACAACGGCCGCGCGGCACAAGACCACATCAAACGCATTACACCGGACCTGATTCTGAGCGACATGATTATGCCGGAGATGGACGGCATCAAGCTGCTGGAATGGGTGCGCGAATTCGATCCCGATGTGCCCGTAATCATGGTCACGGCGATTCACGACATTTCGACGGCGCTCGAAGCCATCCGCCGCGGCGCTTACGATTACATCCTGAAGCCCTTTGAAAAGGATCAACTCTTCCTCGGCGTCGGCCGCGCCTTGCAGCACCGGCGGCTTGTCAACGAAAACCGCAAGTATCAACGAGATTTGGAGCAGCAGGTCGAGGATCGCACGGCGAGGCTCACGGAAGCGATCGAGCAACTGGAGCAATCTTACGATGATACGCTGGAAGCTCTGGGCAGCGCGCTCGACTTGAAAGATGCCGAGACGGAAGGCCATTGCCAGCGCGTTACGGCGTTTTGTATCTCCGTTGCGAAGACCATGCCGGTTCCCGACACTTATTTGCCGATTCTAGCGCGCGCCGCGTTTCTTCACGACATTGGCAAGATGGCCATTCCCGACGGCATCTTGCGCAAGCCCGGCCCGCTGAACGACGACGAAAAGAAAATCATGCGCACGCACTGCGAAATCGGGTACAACATGCTGATTCGTATTCCGTTTCTTCGCGACGCCGCGGAAATCGTGCTGGCGCACCAAGAATTTTATGACGGCTCCGGCTATCCTCGCGGCCTGAAAGGCGAGCAGATACCTTTGGGGGCGCGCATTTTCGGAATCGCCGACTCGCTCGACGCCATGATCAGCGACCGGCCTTATCGGCGGGCGCTTCCGATGTCCCATGCGCGCGAGGAAATCAAGCGCTGTTCCGGGAGCCAGTTCGATCCGGCCGTAGTGAAAGTCTTTTTGTCCATCCCGGAGCAGCACTGGATCGAACTTCGCGAAAATCTTGGCTCCCCGTTCCGCCTGGCCCATCTCAAGAACCTCTAGGGGGCTGCTGGCCTCCTTTGTTCGAGTTCAAGCAACACTTTCACTTGGGCAGTACCTACCCCCCACCCACCCCCCGGCAACAATGCAAAAGTGTGAAAAGAAAAGAGTTGCTGGAGGGGCATCTTGCAACTGATTGAAAACAAAGCGGCAAATTTGCAAGAAGAATGCAAAGGCAGACAGCAGAGAGCCGAGCCCAAGGTACCCCATCCCCCCGTTACATGAAAAAGAATGCGGAAAGTTGATTGCAAAGGGGTTGCAAGTGGTCCATTGTGCACAAAGAGTTCGGAACTGATTGAAAATAGAAGCGTTAGATTTGCACACAACTCCCAGGGGATTTTGAAGAGGCGCGCGACCGAGAAAACCGAGAGCCATGGGGCACGAAAAGAGGATGCCGAAGAGTCAATATGAATGTATCACAAAGTAACTTCGTTGTCCAGGAAAAATGAAAGAAAAAAATAAAAAAACATAAGGGCTTCGGATGCAAGGGTTTAGAGCGGGGAGAAAAGGGCCGGCTGCGGGCTCAGGGGGTGACATTTTCACGTTGCCGTTAAGGGGTGACAGAATTATGGAGCTAAGGACAATCGAGCCGGCCCCTTGTCCGCCTCAAGGAACTTATGTAACATCGCTCCGGAGGGACGGTCCCATGGCTCTGGTTCCCATCAAAACGGCTTCCGAAACGGGTTATTGCGATTGCATCTGTGGATGCTATGAGCTGGCCAGCCTGCGCGATGAAGATTCCGGAAAGGGTTACTGCCCCGCGTGCGGAAAAGGCCATCTGGAATTGAACGCCGGCATCGGCCTGCCCAATCCCGCACCTGTGAAAGTCTCTGCGAATGCGCCGGGAAGCGGCAACTCCGCCGCCATGCCCGCGCCTGCCGATCCCCCGGGACGTTTACGGTAGCAAGGGTTAGACAGCTCAACTTCCCCGGAGCAGCGGGATGGATTGTTGGTCATGCATCTCGCATCTGCAGTAATAGAACCTGTAGTAAGACTATCTCATTGTCAGCCGGACATTAGCTTTGAAAAGGAGAGAAGGCGTCCAGATGCCCGGACGCCTCCCTCCTGGTCGAAACTGATTGCTAGTCCTGTTTAGAAGATAAGCTTCAGGGAGCCTTGCATCTTGCGCTGATCCGTTGCTGTGGTTGTATAAGTTCCGAAGAAGCGGGAGGTTAGCGTATTTTGGAAACCTGAGAAATTCGCATGGTTGAACGCGTTATACATCTCCCAGCGGAATTGCAGGTGAACCTTTTCGGTGAGACGCGTATTCTTAAGGATCCCCGTATCGAAATTGACTAAGTCGTCGAGCCGGAGTGAGTTACGAGGGCTCGTTCCAAAGTTTCCGAGTAACGGCTGCGTCAGCGGAAATCCACTGGCATTCCCGCAAGCCACACCGCCGAAAGTCCCAATTTGGCGGCCACATAGAGTCCCGGGTCCACCTACCACACCGGCGCCCGCGTTGTCTGGGTTGCCAGGAATATTTGCTGCCTCGGGGCTCCCGAGGGGTACTGGCTTGAATTGAGTTGGATCGCCGTCCGCTCGCACCGTTCCCCCACCCAATAGCGACACGTCTGCAACACCGCGTCGAGTCCCCGCAAAGATTGATGTGGGAAACCCCGATTGAATTGTAAAGATTCCACTGATGGCCCATCCGTCGAAAGCTTTCCCAGCAAATCCGTGGAGCCGCTTGGTCCACGGTATTTCCCATAACTGATTGGCGGAGAACCGATGGCGAAGATCGAACTGAGAACTCGCCCGGTTTGATGTGGGATTGCGAGGATCCTGGAAGTTCGCTGAATCATTCACCAGCACACCAAGAACGTCGGAGATGTCGTCAATCGCATGACTATAGGTGTAAGAGACGTCAAAGCTGAGCCCGTGATGGAGTTGCTTTATCGTTTCCACCTGCAACGCGTGATAGTCCGAAGTCCCGATACTCTGAACCTGCGTAACCCCATTAAATCGGTGATCAAGTCGAAGGTTGAGGGGGCTGCCAAGCGCGGCAGCGCCATTTTCCTGCGCGAATGTCGAAGTGAACTGTGAGAGACGGGTGTCCTCGTCCGTTAGGCTCGTTGCCGGCAGTGGCCGGATTTCGTCGGGTATGAGGTTGATCGGGACGGAAGCCTGCAGAAACTTAGACTTCGTCCCAACGTAGCTTACCTTGACCACCATGTCCTTGAAGAGCCGCGTTTCAACGCCAGCATTCCATTGGGCCGTGCGCGGATTCTTTAGGTTCTGGTCAACGGGCGAGATAGATCCGAAGTTCTGCTGGGACATCAGGAAGGAGCCAATGGCTGCTTGCGCGTCCACTTGTGCTTGCGCCGTCCCGGCAATCAGATTGGCGTAGGAGTTGCTCCCGCTTATCGCAGACCCGTTCAGGCTGATCGAAGGCATGAACGGCGCAGAGAATCGAAGGTTAGTAATGGGATTCAGGAAGATATAGTCATAAGCCCAACCGTATCCGCCACGTATTACAAATCTCCCGCGATGAGGGTTCCACGATGCGCCTAGCCGGGGCGCCCAGTTGTTGTTCCTAGCAAAAGCCTCGCCGCCAAGATCCATGCTGCCAAGGGGGCCTGTGCCACCACCGCCAATAGGTACGAATCTGTTCCTGTCGAGGTTCGCCAGGATATTATTGACTTCAGATACGCCGCCGGAGGACTCCAGACGAATTCCAAGGTTCAGTGTGAAGGTGCTGGTCACCCTGAAATCGTCTTGGGCGTACAAAAACGCGTCTGTGGAGCGATTCCCGCGAATGGAGGTTCCGAAGCGCTGTGTATAGGCGCTCGGAATGCCGTTCTGGAAATCCGACAAGCTCCCAAACGAGATTGTTCCGCGCAAGTTTGAGTCAAAAACGCTATTTGCCTGGTAACGGAATATGTCCAAACCAAACTTCAACCCGTGGCTTCCTTTGGTCACGGAAACTGAGTCAGTGTACTGGAACGTGTTCTGAACACGTCCTTGGGGTATGCCCGACCAGACGCCCATTCCATCAACACCGCTGATTAAGGTTTCAGGTGCATATGGTACAGACAGGGTTGAGAACGGTGGAAAGTTCGGATTGCTGCGGCCGAATGCAAATCGAAATTGATTGACGACGGTCGATGAAAAAAGGTGCGTGTGCCCAAAGTTGAAAGCGCGATCGGTATCGGTAACATTTGCCC
>Ga0209474_10002925_pt1 | contig 15283 bp, 11 predicted proteins | sample GraSoiAngelo_145_FD_185902 | JGI IMG/M metagenome (GOLD analysis project Ga0209474, IMG submission 185902) | Grasslands soil microbial communities from the Angelo Coastal Reserve, California, USA - 14_1009_05_20cm (SPAdes) (version 2) | ecosystem: Environmental > Terrestrial > Soil > Grasslands...
TGGTCGCCTGATGGCAAGACGCTGGCTTTCGTCGGCGAGCGCAACGGCGCCTTCGACATCTACGCCATTCCCGCAGCGGGCGGGGAAGAGACGCGCCTCACGACCGCGAAAGGCCTGGACGATGGCCCGGAATACACGCGCGACGGCCAGTACATCTACTTCAATTCCGAGCGCACAGGCCACATGCAAATCTGGCGCATGAAACCCGACGGCAACGAACAGGAGCAGGTCACCTTTGGCGAAGACAACGACTGGTTCCCGCACATTTCGTCCGACGGCCAGTGGATGGTCTTCCTCACCTACGACAAGTCCGTGACCGGCCATCCCGAAAACAAAAATGTGTCGCTGCGGCTGATGAGTCTCAAAGATGTAAACTCCACAGCTCCGAATTTCAAAAACGCCAAGATCACCGTGCTCGCGAAGTTGTTTGGAGGCCAGGGGACTATCAATGTCCCATCCTGGTCCCCCGACAGCAAGCAGTTGGCCTTCGTGAGCTATCACTTGGTGACAAAAGAGAGCATGTGAAGCGGAGGGCTGGGCGAGGCGGGGAGCGACGAGCGCGGGCCAAGAAAAACTACAGAACGAGGACTGTCGAAAGAGCGATGGCTAGCGGGAAACGGTGGCCCCGAGTTCTTTGAGCTGGGCGCGGGCGTAGCGATCTTCCTCGCTTCCCGGGAAAAGCTTTGTGATTTCGCGCAGTTCCCGGATGCCGGAAGACTTTTGGCCCAGTGCAATCATCGCGGTGGCGCGGTGAAAACGCGCGGGGGCGAGCTTGAAGCTCTTCGGATAGTTGTTGATGACTTTGTCGTACTCCGAAATGGCCTGCTGATAGTTCTTTTGGCGGTAGTAGATTTCGCCGATGTAGAACTGCGCGTTGGAAGCCAGGTCCGTGCTGCCGTAATACTTCAGGTAGTCCTGGAATTCAGAGCGCGCCAGGTCGTACTTGCCGCTCTGAATGTCCTTCAGTCCATTGGAATAGAGCATATCAGCCGAAGGAGCGGGGCCCGAGGGAGCTGCGGACGCCGGAGAAGTAGACCCGGCGGTTGGCGTAGTGGTGGCCCCTCCCGTGGCGGGAGCGGCCGCGCCGGAAGAAATCTTCGCGTCAAGACCCTGAACGGAGTTCTGCAGATCCACAAGCTGTTGATTGAGCTTGCCGAGACGCGATTTGATTTCCTCGAGGTTGTCCGAGAGCCCCTGCACCTGCGTGGACATGGTTTCCAGGCGCGCGCCGGAGTTGGCCTGCACGTCCTGAACGGACTTCTGCAGCGAAGACATGGTGCCGCTGAGGTGGTTGATGTTGTCGTTGAAGCCGCCAACGATTGTTTTGATCGCCGTATGATCCTGCAGCATTTGCGTGGACATGTCTTTCTGCCCTTGCAGCAGGGACGTGACGTCGCGTTGGAGGTCAATAATTTCCCTGGCGACGGCTTCGACCGGGCGCGGGCCCATGAGGCTTCCACAGATTGCGCCGGCAAGAACGACTGCGCTGAAGATGGCGATGTTACGTATACGCATAAGACCCTCCTGAGGGGGTTTAAAAAATCCGAATCCTAACTGCCGGGAAATCGAGCTCATCGAGGAATCGGAAAAACGTGCGACCTCCACTGTCTCACAGGCTCGAAATAGCCTCCACTCTAATTAAGAGGGCCGCAGGCGGACAAGAGTTTGCCCGGCCTTGCGGCCTTCTTGGTCACGAATCGTTTATGGCCACGGACAGAAGCGAAACGCCTCAGTTGCCCTTGACGAAATGGCCGCGGCGATTCTGCTGCCAGCAGGGCTCGCCGTGCTCCATGCAGAAGGGCTTCTCCTTGCCGAAGCTGACGGTCGTGAGCTGGCCTGCAGAGACGCCCAGCGAAACGAGATATTGTTTCACAGCGGCGGCGCGGCGGTCGCCCAGGCCCAGGTTGTATTCGGTGGATCCGCGTTCATCGCAATGGCCCTCGATGGTCGCTTTCACGGACGGATGAGCCTTGAAGAACTCCGCAGTCGAGGCCAGCGCCTGGCGAGCGTCGGCGCGGATGTCCGCTTTGTCGGTGTCAAAGTAAGCGTCTTGAACTTCTCTGGCCCACAGTTCATCAATGGAAGGCTCCTTCACAGCGGGCGGCGGAGCAGGAGCGCTCACAGAGACCGCCGCGGTCGCGCTGGCAGAGCCCCCGGGACCCGTAGCGGTGATCGTATAAGTCGTCGAGTCGGTAGGCGAAACTTTGGTGGAGCCTTGCGCGTTCACGGCTCCTACTCCCGGGTCAATGGAAAGCTGCGTGGCGTCGGTGGAATTCCAGCTCAGCGTCGAGGATTCGCCTTTGTTGATGGTGGTTGGATTGGCCTGCAACGTCACCGTGGGACGAGCGGGCGGAGGCGGCGCTTCAACCTGTTTTGGTGGCGCTGTCACTTTCTTGTGGCAACCGGAAACAATTAGAAAAGCGCTAAACAATGCGAGCAGTCCAGCGCGATGCGACAATCGCGAAGCCAAATTCATGCAAATCCTCCTGAAACGATGAGTTGAATCCCCGTGTACGCCCCAACAGAGCCACTATCCTAACATCAGCGGGCTGGGTTCGGGCAATGTATCGTAACACGATATATTATAGACAGCCGCAAAACACAAGGAACTGCTAACACAAACCAGAATTTCCAGGGGAGCGATAGGTACTGAAACGACGTCCATTGATGAGATGCAAGGACGGCTCCTCTGGTTCCATGGCGGCGGAAGCATTTTGAAAATCGAATTTGGTTGGCAGACTCAATGCGTGGACCAGTTGGGCGATTCGTTGTGGCCGGTGGTGGTCAACTGGTGCGGCTGAGAGCCGTCGGCGAGCATAGTCCAGATTTGGCGCGTGCCGACGCCGGTCCGTGTGGACTCAAAAACGATGTGGCGGCCGTCGGGCGCCCAACTGGGACGCTCGTTGCGGCCCTGATCGCGGGTTAGCTCAACCAGTTGCCGGGATGACGCGTCCATGACGTAGATGTCGTAATCGTCGTTCGGGCGTCGCCAACTAAAAGCCAACAACTGGCCGTTGGGGGACCACGCGGGGTCGATGACGTAACCCTTTTCGGGGAGGTCGATTTTCGCCGCGCCGGTACCGTCGGCATTCATCAAGTAGAGCTGAGGAGTGCCGCCGCGGTCGCTGACGAAGGCGATGGTCTGGCCGGTCTTGGGGTTCCAAGTGGGAGACATGTTCGCGCCGCTGGACTGGGTAAGACGCTTGGGACGATTGCAGTTGATGTCGCAAACGTAAAGCTCCGGATTGCTCTGCATGGAAGAAGAAAAAATAATTTGCGTGCCGTCGGGCGACCAGGCTGGAGTGATGTTGGTGCCGGAGAAGCGCGGGAAGGAGATGACCTTCCCAGTGTCCATGGAATACATGCAGATTTGCGCGCTGGTGACACCTTTGTATGGCGCATAGCAGGTAAAAGCGATGCGCGAACCGTCGGGTGACCAGCGCGGCGTGAGAGAGATGGAATGAAGGTTGGTGATCTGGTGTTGGTTGGCGCCGTCGTAATCCATCACCCAAATCTCTTTATTGCCATTGCCGGTGGCGCGAACGAAGGCAATTTGCGTTTGCGCGATGCTGGGAAGGCCGCCGGAAAGTTTGCTGATGATTTCGTCGGCGAACTGATGAGCGAATTTGCGGACCTGCAAGTCGGTGGGACCGCCCCGATAGACTTTGCCGACGACAGGCGGGGCCGAGGGGTTGCGGACGTCAAAGAGCCAGGCTTGGATAGTGACTTCGGAAGTGGACTCAGTCAGATTGCCGAAGCCGACGTAGTTGGCGTTGGTGGGCTGTTCGATCCAGGCTGGAGCTTTTAACTCTGCGGGGACCGAAACAACCTGAGGAGGATAGAAGCTGGGGCTGGCGAGATCGAGGATGCCGCTGAATTGCAGATCGTCGCGGACGACTTGAGTGAAAAGGGAAGAGTGAGATTTTGCGGCGTCGGAACGAGGTGCGAGATCGGCTACGGCCACGCGAGGCTTGGCTTGGCCAAGGCCTGTGCCGGTGCGAAACCAATCCTGGGCAAAAGCGGGCCGGCTGCTCAGCAAAGCAACAGCGATAAACAACAACTGTCCCAAACATCTTGCAGATTTCAACAATTTCCCCCCTTAAGTGCTGAAAAAAACCACAACCTTCGAGCGAGAGCGGTTATTGCGTCATCGAGAGATCGAAATCGAACGTAACGTCCACATAGGATCCCATGTAATCGTTGGGCAAGGGCCGGAGAGCATCAATACTTTGCAGAGCGCGCATGGCGGAATAGTCCATCGACGAGTTGCCGCTGCTTTGAGACACACGAATGTTGGAAATCGACCCGTTGGCATTGATCCGGAAAGTCATGACCGTGTGCGCTTGATGCGCAGCGCGGACGGCTGGCTCGATGGTAGTTTGATCCCAAGACTGCCGAATCCGGGTTCGCACAGCGTCGACATACCACGGATAGCGACCGCCAAAGTCGCCGCCGCCTTGGCCTATGACTTTGTCACCGGCAGCGGTAGGCCCCGGAGTCGGAGAGTAGCCTGTTGGAATGTTTGGATTGCCACCTTTGCCGGGGATGGCATTGTCTGGTTCGACGGTTTTGTTTTCGAGCGTGCGAGTCTTGCGCGAGGGCGGAAGGGGTTTTTCCTTGTCAAACTTCGGAATCTTGGTGGCGTCGGTTTTGGGCTCGGGCGGGAGCGCCTTGGGGTCTTCTTTGTGAAGACTGTTTGTAGGATCGACGGCCTTGCTCTCGGTCACCGTTTCTTCTCTAGGCATGGGAATGCCGGCAGGGCTGACCAGATTCACCTTCACGCCTCCCAGCTGACCTCCGACGCCGCCCCAGCCAGCCCCCTGGCGGTCAAAATAGGCAGCGCTGAAGACCGCGACAATCAGCAAGCCATGAAAAAAAACGGAGCGAAAGAGGTATTTTTTGAGGCGAAGGTCGTTCGGAATGGCGAGAGCGGTGGCCATATTCCTATTTTACTGCGTTCGTGCGCGCTCCGTCAGGGGCTCGGTGACAATACTGATGTTGTTGATGCCCGAGACGCGCAGCGTGTCGACAACGGAAGCAAAAATGCCAAAGGGAACCTTCTCGTCACAGCGCAGGAAGACGCTCTGCTTTGTATCTTTCAGTTGCGATTTGATTTTCGGCCCCAGCTGGCGAATGTTGATGGGATCGTTGCCCAGGTAAATGCGCTGCGACTTGTCAATACTAACGACCAGGCGATCCTGGCTGATGTCTTTGATCGTCTTGGTCTTGGGGACGTCCACCTCGATACCGGATTGCAGGATGGGCGCGGTGATCATAAAGATGATGAGCAAAACCAGGACCACGTCCACAAACGGGACCATGTTGATTTCGGAGAGCGAAGTTTGCGTTGTTTTGCCGGTTTGCATCTCGGTTTTGACGCGGCCGGTGGGACGGTCGCAACAGCTTAGTTAAATGCTTTCTCGACCTGCGCGGTAACTTCCATGGCGAAATTGTCCAAACGCTGCGCCAGGTCGCGAATGTTCTGCAAGAACTGATTATAAAAGATGACCGCCGGAATGGCAGTGGCCAGGCCGGCCGCCGTAGTAATCAGCGCTTCCGCAATGCCGGGCGCGACGGCGCGAAGGCTCGCAGCGCCCGCGCTTCCGAGGCCGGCAAACGCGTCAATAATTCCCCACACCGTTCCGAAGAGGCCGATGAACGGCGTCACGGAGCCGGTGGTAGCGAGCCACGACATACCCTTTTCGACGCGGCGCACTTCTTCGGCGGCAGCGAGTTGCATGTTGACCGTGACGGCCGACAGACTTTTCAATTTGGGCGGGTGCGGATTCGGGGAAATCCCGCCCACTTGCATCTGGAGCTCACGGTAGCCTGCCGAATAGACATTGGCGAACGGCGAGCCCGAGGACGCCAGCGCCTGCGGATTGGCGACGCCGTGGGCGCCCCGAAAATTCTGCAGAAAAAGGGCGCTCTGCCGGCGAATGCGGCCGAACATTCCCCACTTTTGAAATATCATGGCCCACGAAATCAGGGAGAAAAGGAAAAGGATCGCAAGAACGACGCGGGCGACCAATCCGGTCTGCTGGAGAATTCCCATAATGTCGGTCGCAAGAATCGTATTGAAGAGAAAAATGGTGTGCCCCTCGGCGAAAGAGAAATTTTTTCTGGGCGTAAAAACCGTAACACACGCACCCAACACCCGCAACATATACGATGCGTAAGTTTCCGATAGTGCTGCTTATTAGGAAACACGGAGTGGTGCCTGGTGACCGGACGGTGCCACTCTCGAAACTCGAAAATCAAAATTCGAGTCAAATTCCTGCGTTGACTGGTCAGGAGCATTCGCCGAGTTTTGAGTTTCGGATTTCGCTGCTCGGGTGGTGCCACAACAGGCGCGCTCAAGGCAAACTCCAAGTTCACAAAAGCAGGTGTGGTAAACTTCGAATTGAGCATGAGTAAACCGTTTGACTTCGACATAGGGCGATTGACAGGCTCGGGGAATGACTTCACCCGAGCGGCTGTGGTCTTTCCGCAAAAGCCGGAAACGTTCACTGAAGCGGTCGGGCGCGGAACTTTTTTCCTGGAAACGTTCGGCTGCCAGATGAACGACCACGACTCGGAAAAGGTGGCCGGCGTGCTGCTGGCGCGGGGTTACCGCCAAGTGGAAACGCCGGAAGCCGCCGGGTTAATCCTCTACAACACTTGCAGCATTCGCGAGAAGGCAGCGCAAAAAGTTTTTTCGCGGCTGGGCGAGTACCGCGCAAGACAGAGCGAAGGGAAGATCATCGGTGTCCTGGGATGCTTAGCTCAGCAGGAAGGTGAAGACATTTTCGAGCGCGCACCGTGGGTCAGCCTGGTGTGTGGTTCGGCGAGCTACCGGAAGCTGCCGGAAATGCTGGCGCAGCTCGAAGCAGGAAACCACCGCGTGACCGGGCTCGATACAGACACGGACGAAACGTTCGAGACGGAGATGACGCGGCGCGATAATCCGTTTCGCGCGTATCTGACGATCATCGAGGGCTGCGACAAAGCCTGCTCCTACTGCGTCGTGCCATACACGCGCGGGCCGGAGCGCAGCCGCGCGAGCGATTCGATTTTGCGGGAGGTCCGGCAGCTCGCAGAGCTGGGTTACTCCGAGATTCAACTGCTTGGGCAGACCGTGAATTCCTACAAAGATCCGACGCCGCGAAAAATGCGGTTTGCCAAGCTGCTGCTTGCGGTCGCGGACGTGCCGGGAATCCGGCGCGTGCGATTTACGACTTCCCATCCGAGCGACTTCACGCCAGATATCGTCGAAGCCATGGAAACGGAACCGAAAGTTTGCGAGCACGTGCATCTGCCGGTGCAATCGGGCTCGACAAAGGTTTTGCGCGCAATGCAGCGCACCTACACGCGCGAAGAGTACCTGGAAAAAATCGCGATGATTCGGGGCGCGTCGCGGCCGATTGCAATTACCACGGACATTATTGTGGGATTCCCGGGCGAAACGGAAGCTGATTTTGAACAGACGCTGAGCCTGCTCGATGAAGTGAAGTACGACAGCCTGTTCTCGTTCAAGTACTCGCCGCGGCCCAACACGCCTTCCTTGAAAATGGAGGATGCGATTCCGGAGGTAGAGAAAGGCCGGCGGCTTGCCGTTCTTCAAGACCAGCAGCGCGAAATCCAAAAGGCGCGCCACGCAAAATTGATTGGCGAAACGCATGAAGTGCTGGTCAGCGGAAGGTCTCGGCGGGAAAACCAGTGGTCGGGCTATACAAGTTCGTACCGCCTTGCAAATTTCTCTTCCGCTGCGCAAGAACTTCTGGGAACCTACGTTCAGGTGCGCGTGACAGGAGCGACGCCGAACAGCCTGGTGGGCGAGCACGTGGTTTAACCAAGGAGGCCTCCATGGAAGTGGAAATGAAAATCCGCGGCCTGATGATGGACCCCGTCACGAACATGCCGATTGTCGTGCTCAAGGACGTGCAAGGCCAGGCGATCCTCCCGATCTGGGTGGGCGTGTACGAGGCGAACGCCATCGCGCTGGAAATTGAAAAAGTCCACACGCCGCGGCCCATGACCCATGATTTGCTGAAGAACGTGCTGATGGGGCTCGAAGTGCGCGTGCAAAAGATAGTGGTAAACGACCTGAAAGACGATACGTTTTACGCGCTGATTTGGGTGGAGCGCGACGGGCAGATGATGACCATTGATTCCCGGCCGAGCGACGCGCTGGCCTTGGCGCTGCGGATGGATTGCCCAATTTACGTGGATGAATTGGTGCTCAAGAATTCCAAAGTCTCCAGCGCGTTCACGGAGAAAAATACCAGCGAGCAATTGCGAAACTGGCTGGAAGGCCTCTCAGACGAAGACCTGGGCAGCCGCTATAAGATGTGAACTCGATCTGACTCCCCCGCAGCATCCCCCGAGGCAATTTCAATCTCAGAGGACCTTGTTGTTAGAGGCGTCCCCTACAAGTCGGCGGACCATGCGACGCCAGGCGAACAGCAGGACGATGCCGATCAGGATGAGGGCGAGGCTCAGGCCCGACCAAATCCCGAAGGCGCCCCAGTTGCGAGCGAAACAGAGCCACACTCCGAGCGGCAGGCCGATCACCCAATAAGCAGTGAAGTGACAAATCATGGGGGTGCGAGTGTCCCCAGCGCCGCGCAAAGCCCCAGTGGCGACAGTCTGAATGCCATCGAACAGTTGAAAGGCGGCGCCGGCAATCAAAAGCAGCGCAGTGCTGCGGATGACGGTTTCGTCGGGTGTGTACATCAGAGCAATCCAGCGAGGGAAGACCAAGAGCGCGACGGCAGCCAGAGTCATGAATGCTGCGCCGAGAAAAATAGCGGTGTAGCCAGCGTCGCCGGCAGCGGCAGGCTTGCCGCGTCCAATGGCTTGGCCAACGCGGACCGCGGCGGCAGAGGAAATTCCCAGCGGAACCATGTAGGTGAAGGCGACGGTGTTCAGCGCGATTTGGTGAGTTGCGAGGGCAACGGCTCCCAGGCGGCCGATGAGCGCAGTGGCTAAGGCGAAGACGCTGATTTCCAGCGTGATTTGCACGGCGGCGGGCAGGCCGAGGGAGATGAGCCGGCGAATACGTACGAAGTCGATGTTGACGGGAGTCTTCAACAGTTCGGTGCGATGCCGGCGGTCGTACCAAAGAAGATAGCTCACCAGCACGACGGCTAAGTACACGCGGGAAATTGCAGTGGACCAGCCGGAACCGACCACGCCCATCGCCGGGGCGCCCCACTTGCCGTAGATGAGTATCCAATTGAAAAGGGCGTTGATGAGATTTGCACTGACGAGAGCGAAGGCGATGGGTTGCGCCATGTTCATGGCTTGCAGGCAGCGACGAACAGCGAAATACAGCAGAAGAGGGAAAAGGCCGAAGGCGAGGGCTTTCATGTAAGGGACGGCGAGAGCCGCGACTGGGGGCTCGATATGCAGACGGCGAAGGAGCGGGGCGAAGAACCAGACCGGGACCATCAGGAACGGCGTCATGACGATGCTGAGATAAATGCTGTTGATTAAGGAGCGGTGGCAGTCTTCGCGTTTGCCGGCGCCAAAGGCTTGCGCGACGAGGGTGTCGAGGCCGATCAAGAGTCCGCCGCCGAAAAAGGCCAGGACGTTGAACAGGTTGGAGCTGATGCTGACGGAGCCGATGGCGCGGGCGCTGTCCGGCAAGTGGCCGACCATGACGGTGTCCACTATGCCCATGCTCATCCAGCCGATTTCGGCAAGAACCAACGGCAAAGCGAGCCGGATAGTGGGACGAAGTTCGTGGCGAAGTGCCTGGAGGGTGATCATGTGCGCGCGAGGGCTAAGTGAGTGTAAGCGGGGCAGGGGATAGGAGCAAACCCGCGGGGCAAAGCAGTTGACGTGTGACAGTTCACAGTTAACAGTTCCAAACAACCGTGGAAACCCAGCGACTGCGGTGACTGGTGACTCGTGTAAACGCCTAGTTCTTTGCGGTGTTTTGCGGGGGCCAGGGTTTGGAGTGGCCGTGTTCGTCCACGACGAGGGAGTGGGAGCCGGGGGGAGGACCTGGAGGGACTTGAGGAACTCGATGATCGCGTCGCGCTGGTCGGGAGGCAGCGCGTCGAAGGCTTGCCTCTCGGCAAGGGCCTCTCCGTTGTGGGCTTCGACGCCTTCGCGGGCGGTGGTGAACTTGCCGTGGTGCATAAACGCGCCGCCCTGATTGTAGAAACCCCACAGCTTGCGCGTAAGGAACTTGCAGTTGCCAGCGAAGAAGGCGGGGGAGCCGGGCGGCTCGTTTTGGTCAAGCGGCTCGCATTCGGGATCGGACTTCGGGTCACTTGTGGCGCTGATGTCGTGCAGCTTGAGATCGGTGTAAGCGGGCGCCATGACGATGCCTTGCGCGTTCGGCTTCAGGTGCGGTGGGGGCAACTGCTCGCTGGTCAGGTCCACGGTGAGCACGGGAGCGGTGAGGGGATAATTCGCCGGGCCGACGCGTAAATTTCCCGGCGGGTTGTAAGGATTGGGCTCCGAATAGTTCCAGCCTTGATGGTCGAGCGGCAACGCGTCCATATGGCATCGGTTGCAGCCGGTTTGATCGAAGAGGCGCTCGCCGAGAAGAACGGCGCGCTCGACGGCGGGATCGTTGGGAATCATGCGGCCGGGGACGGGAAGCGTGGCTTGGAAGAGGGAGATGGCGGTGAGGTCGGCGACAGTGAGTTCGTTGGTGAAGCCGTCGCCGTCAGGATCGGTGCCGAGGCCAAAGCGCTCCTCGGACTGCATGCCGTGGTGATGATTCATGGCGTTGTTGGTGAACTGGCGGATGGAAACGACCGCCCCCGCCTGGTGATAAGGAAGGATGAGCAGGCTGGGAGGCCAGGTTCCGGTGGTTTTGACGCTCGGCGCGGGCAAGCCCACAACTTGCGAAGTGTTCCAGGTGCCGTCGGCGTTGTGCGTGAGAATGCCGAACGAAACGCCCTTGGTCACGAGACGGCTGCTTGAGCCAGGCGGCGCGGCCGCGGCGATAGTTTGCAAGTCGGCGGTCATTTGGCGAGCCACCATTTCGAGGAAGCCAGAACCGTTCATGCCGATGGTCTTGCGGTCGTTGGTAGCGTTTTCCATGGTGGCGAACTTCCCGGATTCGTCGACCGCGCCGCGCAGGGTGATTCCGTCGTTATGGTCGAGCGTCAAATGATCAAAGCGCTGCGCGAGGACAAACACTTCCGTAACGCGGTCGCCGCCTGCGCCGACAACGGGAGCGTTGTGGCAGCCGGAGCAGGCGTTAGCTTCGGGGGAGGAAACGCGGTCAAAATTCCGGGGAAACAGCAGCGGGGAGCTGGGGTCGGAGATGCCCGCGCCAGTGCCTTTGGTCATGGGGCGGCCAGCGCCTTCCTGAGCGGTGAACTTGGCGGTGAAGAGTTGCCTGCCGTATTCAATCAACTGCGCCAGTGGAACGTTGAATTCGTCGCCGTCTTTAAGATGCGCGGGGATGGCGAGTTCGCGCCCGATCTGCAAGCCGGGATTTTGCCCTAGGGCCGCCACAACAAGAAACGGTGAAAGAACAGCAAGCCGGAAGCCAGCTTGGCGAGGAAGAAAATTCGGCACGGGAGCCTATTTCTGGGCTAGGCGTTGGCACTTACTTTTTCACGCTGTCACGGTTTGCCGATTGAAGCTCTTCGTCGATGATCTTTTCGAAGGTCGTCAAGGGCTGAGAGCCCGAAAGATACACGCCGTTAATGAAAAAGCTTGGAGTTCCAGTTACACCTGCGCGAATGCCATCTTGCAGGTCTTGGTTGACCTGCGGCTTGTATTTTCCAGAATTCAAGCAGGATTCGAATCTCCTTTTGTCCAAGCCTAATTTCTCAGCCGCCTGAACCAAGTCCGCACGGGCTAGTTCATTTGGATTTTCGAAGAGTAAGTCATGATACTCCCAAAATCTGCGTTGCTCCGCTGCACAGCGGGATGCCTCGGCAGCCAGTTGGGCTTGGGGGTGCAATTCGCTCACGGGAAAGTCCCGATGGGCCACGCTTATCTTTGACTGGTATTTGGCGCCTAGCTGTTTCAAGGTGGATTCCGCCTGTCTGCAGAATGGGCAACTGAAATCTGTAAATTCGACGATTGTAACCGGTGCTTGAGGGTCGCCCTTCAGTCGTCCCAAGTCGTATGGGATCTTAGCCCTCGGGGGCTGCAAGAAAACTACGACGTCAGCTCGTTGCTGAAGAATTTTCAGGTAATTGTCTCTGGCAGTCTGAACCTTCGCCTGTTTTAACGCTTCTCGCAGGTTTTCTTTCAGCTCCTCAAAAGATTGCGAGAAGTGTTTCTGTCCCAAATAGTAAGCTTCGAGCTCTCCAATAGTTGGATCGGCAACCTTGCTGTCCACCTCATTTTCCAGAAGCTTTTCAACGCTGACTCCTTTTTTTTGGGCTTCACTCTCAAGCACTTCTTTGCGCACCACGTCCTCAAGCGCCTTCCGCTTCAGATCAAACTCCTGCTGGCGAATACGCTGTAACTGGCCTTTCATCGAGAATCCGAGTTGCTCCTCCGAGATTTCCTTCCCCAAAACAATCGCAAGGGTCTCCTTGGACTGGATGGGCTCTGTACTTTGAGAGAGAGCAGCGGAAGAAAGTAGAATTTCAGTACTACAAATGGCTAGACCCAGCAGCAGGTTTCTATGCATGGAACGACCCTCCGTTAGATATCAAAGAGAGAAATCGAAATAACTGGGCTAGCCTTAGAGACGATGATCGTTACCTACTTGAAGTCATCCATGTTGAGGCAACACAGTTGAGCAAGGGGAAGTGGGGGGGCAGCGTATATGATGATATCCCAAAGACGGTCGCGTGGGGTATTTTTGACGGACCGAATGGAAGGGGGGATTACCCACGCCGCAGATCTCCTTTTTCTGACAATCTCGCTAAGTACTTGCTGAACGCTTGCCCCCTTGAGGTCAATGGAGTCGATTGGATGTGTGATATCATGACTCACACCCATATAGCCCGCTGCCCCGCTCTTGGGATCGAGTTTACGCTGCAGCTCCCACCAGAGCAGCATACTAAAATGGTCTGCACTTGAATCCTTGGCTGTAAACCTCGTGATTGTTGTCGTGAGCATTTTGTTTGTCAAAGGTGGCATAGCTCTGGGCAGAACAAAAATTACGCCTCCGCTCTCCTTCCACTCGTATTCTGGCAGCTGCCGCATAAGCAGGTCCATTGCCTCTTGTGGAGTTGATTGCGATGCTTCAACGGAGACTAGCATCTTGGGAATCTTATTATCGCCACATACGATCCCCATCGGCTGATTGTAAGTTTCTCCCAACCTGATCAGTGCATCGAGTGCCGTAACATTCTGGACTCTATAGTCGTGACGCGCCGCCGGTTTCTGTTGGCTTGGGGATGTCTTCGCAGCCAAACAGACCGTAAGAATGAGTATGAGCACCAATTTGGAGATTTGTACTTTCACTGGCTATTCCAGGTGATGCTGCTGCACTTCTCAACTACCAAGTTCGTGTTGTGTAGTGGTATCCCATTATAAAAGAGAACCTGGGTAACATCCGTTTCTCCTGTGCTAGCTGGGCACAAATTCGTGCAGTAGGAAAATCGATCGTCAAATGTGCCTCCACCATAAGTATTCTCCTGCCCGCTGCAGTTGTCGCACGTCAATCCGAGATCATTGCGGCCGATCGATAAGCTTTCTGTCATGCTCACGCCGTCGAATGTGAAATCCTGACCGAACTGATCAACCACCTTTTCATAGATTCCTCGGTCCCATCCCGCATAACCGGCCTGGCAGGACATCGGGCGTGACCAAGCCGTGCTCACCAGTCGAGTGCTATAGGGAACCCGCACAGTGCCTGGAGGTGCGATCGAAACGGTGCATCCACTATAAGTCATGTCACCTTCAACGTTCGTGTTACCGCCTCCTGCCCCGTATGTATTCACTGAGGAGCCCGTCGATGATCCCGAGATTTGGATTATGCTCGTATTGTTTGAAGACCAGGAATGAGAGGCGCTGCTTGTGTTGTGCTGAGCGACCGACCCCTTGTTGCAGCAAGGACCTGGGACGGGCGACTGACAAATGTCTGCTTCGTCGCTGCCAAAACCGACAGTCGACGAGATCAAAAACGAGGTTGCCCCGGGCAGGAACTGCGGGTTGCAAAGACAGTAGTAGCCGGTGCAACTGAAGTTTCGCGCCATGGCTGATTCCTTGTTCGATTCGAGTAAGCGGCCTTTGCCGTTCGCCCCACTGAACCATTCCACGAGGCCACTTTGACTGTCTTCAGGCAATGTCTTACCTTTGTCGTCCTGGACCCTCTCTAAGATCAAGTTGCGAATACTGATGTGCTGGGTCTGCATTGAAGCTAGCTCATAGGTTTTCTCCCAAAATACATCTCCGCCCGAGATGAGAACCGTAAACGCCTGTGACTCCGGGGCAGAATTGAACAGAAGAAGCGTAGCGTCGTTTCCCTGTTCGAGGGACCAGGGGTGGCTTCCGCCGTTCCCAGACTTTTCGTCTTTCGCGAGGATCTCCACTTCGAAGAAGGCAGATTCGCTTGTGGACACCAACTTGGCCATTAGGTCCCCCGGCGCGCCGTCGAAATCGATGACCAAAGAGTTTTGAAGCCCCGCACCTCCATGAAGGTTGTCCAGGGTCAGTTGCTTGGTGCTCCTGGCTGGAAGGGTGAAATCCCTTATTTTCTGAGCCGTTGGCGTGTCACCGGTGGTCTGCGCATATTGGACCTGCACGCGAAGCGACCGCGCTGAAAAATTGGTAACCGCCATTTGCGGAACGTATTTTCCTTCCGGCAGGAGGGACGGGGACCCGACAGGTACACCCGAGAAGATTGTGTTCGGCGAGGAAATCATTTCGGGATCGGTGAAGTTGACCGCGCTGAAATAGCGATCGTTGCCCTTTTTGTGCGGAGCTAGTCCGAACGCGGCAAAGGAGCCAGGCGTCGCATCGGAGGTTAGAGAGACGCCCACTGCACGGTCCGGCCCGCCCCTCGCATCGGTCCAGGCGGCACCGAAATCGGAGACTTGGAATGTCTGGTTCTCGCACGATTGGGCCACAATAGTCTGCCCAGCAGCAAGTTCGACAGTCATAGGAGAGCTTACACCTGTCCCCAAAAAGCATTCAATCACAAGGTGCTGGGGAACACCGGTAAGGCTAGTCACGGCCACAATCGGTGGTCCCGCGGCCCGGTCGGCCACAGCTCGCAAAATCTGCGAGCCTTCGGCGCTCGGCATGGCTGTTTCTTCATCGATGTAACTTGGGCGCGAAGAGCCATGATAAGTCATAGACAGCTGAGCTGCGATTGCCATGCCCTTGAGATCGGAGCTCTGCATAATCGTGATTCGACCCATCG
>Ga0209474_10002927_pt1 | contig 15278 bp, 14 predicted proteins | sample GraSoiAngelo_145_FD_185902 | JGI IMG/M metagenome (GOLD analysis project Ga0209474, IMG submission 185902) | Grasslands soil microbial communities from the Angelo Coastal Reserve, California, USA - 14_1009_05_20cm (SPAdes) (version 2) | ecosystem: Environmental > Terrestrial > Soil > Grasslands...
CTGACGCAGACAATCCGCGTGCCGGTATTGCCGGGCCGGCCGAGTCGCGAATATTCCGCGCCGCCCATCGCGATGATATGCTTCACATGACAGAGCGTTTCGACGTTATTGACAATGGTCGGGCACATATAGAGACCGAGCACCGCGGGAAAATAAGGTGGTTTGATCCGCGGGTAAGCGCGCTTGCCTTCGAGCGATTCGATCAGCCCCGTTTCCTCACCGCAAATGTAGGCGCCGGCGCCGCGATGAATAAAGACTTCGACGTCAAAGTTGGAACCGAGAATATTCTTACCCAGAAACTTCTTCGCCCGCGCTTCCTCGATGGCGCGCTCGAGGATCTTTGTGCCCTCGGGAAACTCGCCCCTTATATATATGTAAGCGGCGTGGACATTGAGGGCGTAACAGGAAATCAAGACGCCCTCGAGCAGCTGGTGCGGATTCTGATGAATAATGTAACGATCCTTGAAGGTGCCAGGCTCCGACTCGTCGGCATTGCAAATCAGATACACCGGCTTCTTCTCGTCCGGCTTAATAAAGCTCCACTTCACCCCGGTTGGGAAACCAGCGCCACCACGTCCGCGCAACGCCGAAGTCTTAACCTCGTTAAGAATGTCCGTCCGCGACATGGTAACGGCTTTTTTCAACTCCTGGTAGCCGCCATCATCGAGGTAACAATCAATGTCGGTCGTCCAATCCGGGCGACCAATATTTTTGAAGACGAGCCGGTGCTCGAGAGGATGAGGCGAGGCCTGGCTGTTGATGTTTAATCCGCTGCCCTGGCCCGACTCCGGTGTAACACGTGTTCGACCGAGAAAAAGATCGGCCACCGCGTTTGGATCGACGTTTTCGCGTAACTCGTCGTCCACCATGCAAACCGGGGCGGTGCCGCAGCTGGCCAGACACTCCACGAATTCGACGCTCACTTTTCCATCCTTGCTAACGAGAAATGGATCGTGAAGACCGTTAGGTCCGCGCGCGATGCCAGCCGCCGCGCAAAGGTTTTCCATAACACGATAGCTTCCAGCCATGGCACAACTAAGCGTCCGGCAAACGCGAATATGGGTTTTGCCGGCGCTTTTTTGCCGCAACATCGGATAAAAGGTCACCAATTCGAGAATGTTGATCGGCTGTAGCTCCAGCTTGTCCGCAATCCAATTAATCCCTTCGTCGCTGATAAAACCGAAACGTTCCTGCCAGAGATGCAGCAATGGCAAAGCCGCGCTTCGTTTTCGCTCGGGCGGATATTGAGCAATTGCAGCATCCACTTGCCGCTTTAATTCCGCCGGAATTTTCGTCGCGGTCGAAGTCATAAGAATCGGTCGCCTACTTGGGAAGCGTGCTCGATTTCGCCGCTACCTTGTCGTCCTTAAACAGCACTGTCACCGAGCCATTGGGTTGGCGATAAAGATAGGTTGTGCGTTTAAGCAGCATAAAATCCTTGGTTTCGACAGCCGTCGGCGGACCAAGAATGGATTCCACCTGTTTCTTGCTCATTCCTTCGGTCACCTGGTCGACATTGGCCTGGGTAAGACGCTGCCCGCTGCATGAGAAGAACAGCGCGCTAACGAGAAGCAGGATAATCCGGAGGCGGGTGCTCTTCATTGCGTGCCAAGATTGGTGTCCTTGCCGTCCACCTCGTCGTTCTTAAACGTAATCTGGGCGAACTTCTGTCCGTCTTCGTAACGCCAGATCGTCTTCTTGAAGATGAGCATGTCTTTCGTCTCCATCGACATCGGCGGACCCAAAATCTTTTCCACCTGTGCCTTGCTCATGCCCGTCGTGATCTGGTTATAATTGTCGAGTGTCAGCTTCGATCCGGTCACGACATTGCGGTTGCACGCGGCCAAAACCAGGATCGCCCAGAAAACTGCAGAGATTACTTTCATCGATCGCATTCTCCCATTACGAAGTCTAAACTGCCTAAAATCGCTACCACATCACTCATCATGCAACCCGGCAGCAATTCCGGCAGGATGCTGAGGTTGACAAACGATGGCGCGCGGATTTTGAGCCGGTGCGGAACACCACCGCCACGGCTATTGATGTAAAAACCGAGCTCGCCCTTCGGATTCTCCGCCGCGAAATAAATCTCGCCTGGCGGCGCTTTTAAACCCTCGGTCACGACAATGAAATGGTGAATCAATTCTTCCATCTTTGTCATGACCCGCGATTTCGGCGGCAGCATATTTTTCCAATCCGCTACGTTAATCGGACCACTTGGCAATTTGTCGATCACCTGCCATAAAATTTTGGCGCTCTGCCGCATCTCCTCGATCCGAACTAGATAGCGATCGTAGCAGTCGCCTGTCGCGCCGGTCACTACCTCGAAGTCATATTGATCATAATCGAGATAAGGATGCTTCCGCCGCAAATCGTGTTCGATGCCGCTGCCACGCAGATTTGGGCCCGAAAGGGCATACGCAATAACGCGATCGCGCGGAATTACTCCGATATCGCGGGTGCGATCGACAAAAATGCGATTGCGGGTGAGGAGGTTGTCGCATTCATCAAGCTTCGGGCCAAATGTCTCGAGGAATTTTCCCAATTGCGGAATGAAATTCGCCGGCAAATCGCGAATCTGTCCGCCTACGCGAGTATAACTGGTAGTGAAACGCGCGCCGGTTAACAATTCACACAAGTCGTAGATTTTCTCGCGTTCCTCAAAAGTGTAAAGGAACACGGTCATCGCGCCAAGATCGAGCGCCATCGCGCCTAACCCCATAAGGTGGGAGGAAATGCGGGCGACTTCGCAGCAGATCACGCGAATGGCTTTGCCCCGTGGCGGGATTTCCCAGCCCATCAATTTCTCCACCGCCAGGGCGTAAGCGACATTGTTGGCCAGCGGGGCGAGGTAATCGAGGCGGTCGGTGTAAGGAACAAACTGATTGTACTGCATGTTCTCTGCGATTTTTTCATCACCGCGATGCAGGAAACCGACGTCCGGCGTCGCCTTGGTAATGATTTCACCATCGAGTTCGAGCACGAGTCGCAACACTCCGTGAGTGGCTGGGTGCGACGGTCCCATGTTGAGCACCATCTTTTCCCCGATATCCTCTCCTGATTGCTCAGCCTGTTGATTGCGCATCGCTGCGTCCGCCGCGACCACGCGAGTGACCGGATCAGGATTTTCAATTTCGCGCGTGGTAAAAGGCATGGCGAGGGCGTGTGTTTATGCTCGCGAGTCGCGTCGCGCGCGCAAGCGCAAAAGGTCGAAGTTAGGAATCCGGGGAACCGAGCCATCCTCTGGGCGAAACCGAAGTTTGCCCCGGAACCTTTGACCGGCACTCGCTTTGAGGCGGCATCGCTTGATCCATTGCGCTCTGCTTTATCGGGCAAATGCGCGCACGGGTTGATCCGGAGAGCAAAGGCGGCTGACCTTTAGCGAGAAAATCAGACGACGTTGCGGGACTGCTTAGAGACCATGGGGACTAGAAATCAAGCACTTACAGCGGCGAAGGGGCGGCCCCAGCGATTTTCCTTCACCGCGGATGTGGCTTTGCTATAATTTCTATAAACTGATAGCAACCACCCTCTCAAAGGTAGCAATTTCGTCCCCACTTTTTATGAAAACTCGCATCGCCCGCCATGTCGCGATCTATCTCTTTATCGCTCTCACCGGCTACGGCATTGGCGCTTGTCGCCAGAACGTAATGCTTAGTCCCAGCGAGGACGATCTCATCGTTCTCAACGGTTGCGTCGTCTCGGCCTGCAACTATCTGGCGGCGGTCAAAACCCAACACAACTTGGAGAAAAACTTTTGGGCGAAAATTCTTCTGGTCCGCTATGTCAACCATCCCGCCGGTCATGCCTATTGCGTTTGGGAAACAGACGGCACGATCTACGGATACGACCGCAACGCCGGCGGGTTCCCTATTCCGGTTTACACCCGGGACGCAAAGTCGATCGCGATTATTTTGGCTAAGGAATTATCGAGGCATCTTAAAGAAAACCTCTCAGTGAGCCAGGCGGATTTCGTCGAGCCGTCGACCAATGTGCAGCACTTCTAGACATCTACACAAGGTAAGAGGGGCAAGGTTCGGTTCCGGCCCATCTGTCCCACCCTGTCTCCTAGCGGAGAAACGAGCGTTCAGGTGCGAGTCCCGCGAGAAGGCTAACGAGTGTCAGGCTTCGCATCGGTCCACTTCTTCTTTTCAAACGCCTTTCGCCCGGAGCCAACTTCAAACATCTCAAAGTCGGTTGGGTTCTGCTCATAATATTTTTGATGATACTCTTCCGCTTGCCAGAATTTCATCGACGGCAAAATCTCAGTTACAATCGGTTTATCGAACCGGCCAGAGGCCGCCAGCTTTGCCTTTGATGCTTCCGCGATCTTTCGCTCTTCGTCGTTCTGCACAAAGATGGCGGCGCGATAACTCGGTCCAATATCGGTGAACTGGCCGTCGGATTGCGTGGGATTGATCTGCCGCCAGTAAATATCGAGTAGCTGGTCGAAATTGATCTTAGCGGGATCGTAGGTGACTTCGATGGACTCGCGATAATTTGTCTTTTCGGAGCCGACAAGTGCGTAGGTCGGATTCGGCTCGGTTCCCCCACAGTAGCCGAGGACAGTTTTGATCACACCCGGTGCCTTATCGAAGGCGGGTTGGATACACCAGAAGCAGCCGCCGGCGAAGACAGCGGTGCGCGTTTGCGGGAGTGGATCGGCCAGAAGCAGCTGCGCCAGGAAAATATGGGCCAGCAGGATGAGGCGTTTCATGGCGAATTAGACAGCGCGTGAGCGGGAATGTTTCAAGCAAGGGCTAGCGTCCAAGCCGGCCCTGCTGCCGCTGCCAAAGCAAAGACGGTCCAGCCAACGCGCCAGGTAACAACGTCTCCAAAGAGTGCCACAGTGAGAACCGACCCGGCTTTCAGCGACTCACAAGTTTGGAAAATCCTCGTTGGGCTTGAGCCAGGAGATATCCGGCGTCAGGCCTTGCGCGCGAGCCGTGTTATACAGCGAAACCATCTTGTCCACGACGGCGTGCAGGGCGTCGCCCTCGCTATCGCCGTCATCAACCTGGGCGGCCGGCGCCGGAGCCGCGACCTGCGGGATTGATAGATCGTGACTTCGCCGCACTACAATTTTGCCGGAATGGAGCGGCCGATAGAGCCGTAGAATAATTTCGGTCGGAATATCGCGGAGGCGAAATCGAAACTCCGAGGTGAACATCATGGGCTCTCTCACCGCAGGATCGGTAAGTGCTTCTTCCCTGCTCCAGCTCATGAATGGCAATTTAATCCGGGACGGTGTCTTCTCGCAATAACGATCTGGAAATGAAAGCGAGGAGGCCAGCGATTGTGGTCGATTCGGACGCCGCCAGATTGGAAACTTCTCCACTTAATCACATGCGGAGTCGAGCTAAACTGCACACAGACGAGGCGGGCGTCGAATATGTGCCGAAATCTCTGACCAGCGCACTGGAGTTCGACAAAGTCTTTTCGCGCTTTGCTCCGGTCGAGATCGATCTCGGTTGCGGCGACGGTGCGTTTCTTGCCGCTCTGGCACAGGAAAATCCGGCGCACAATTTTCTCGGGATCGAACGGCTCCTGGGAAGGGTGCGGAATGTTTGCCGCAAAGTTGCGCGGCTGGATCTGAAAAACGCGCGGATATTGCGAATGGAATCAAACTACGCAGTAAGGCACTTGTTGGCGGCCGGTTCCGTTACGACGTTTCACCTGCTATTCCCCGATCCCTGGCCAAAACGGCGACATCATCGGCGGCGTGCTTTCACACCCGAGTTCGTATCCTCCATTCATCGCGCCCTCATTGCCGGAGGCTTATTTCACGTTGCCACTGATCACGCGGATTACTTTCACCAGATCGAAAGAGTGATCGCTGCCACCGACATATTTGCCATCTCGCGCGAGCAATATCATTTTCCATCCACTAGCTTCGAACAGAAATATGCCGCTCGCGGACTTTCCATTCATCGACTGCTGCTGCGAAAAGTTTCGCCAGTCAGGTAAGCTCGTGTTCGCCATCCTTCATTACCGAACTGAATTTCGACCGCGCCGGTCTGGTCCTGGCGGAAAAGTTTGATGCCACGCTGCGCGATTTCCTTGGCCCATTCCTCGGTGATTTGTTCCGCGATGGGAGATGGACGCGACGTGGCAATGATAACTTTCGGTTTTACCGCCTGAAGAAATTGGGCGGTGCCCGAGCCGCCGGAATGATGCTGGCCCTTGATCAAAATGTCGCTTTGCAAATTGTCACCTGCTTCGAGCAGCGCCGCCTCCGCGTTGGCGCCTGCGTCGGACTCAAAAAGCACACGAACGTTTTCAATGACGAGTTGCGCAATCAATGGCGCGTCATCCGCCGCAGTAATCTTAAGGTCCGGCGTCGGGTAAAGTATGTCCGCGTGCACGTCGCCACCAAAGAAAAGCGAATCGCCACGGACTAAGTGTCGCGGTTTTATTCTCGCGAGCTGAAGCGCCTCAGATAATCGGCGTTTGACCGCAGAGCGAACATCAAGCGGGTTATCATAAATTTCGCGCGGGGCGAAATCAGCGACAGTGTCAGCGGCACCGCCGATGTGTTGTGCATCTCCGTGGGTGAGCAGAATTCCTTCGATGCGATTGATGCCATTACTGTGCAGGAACGATTTCAGGGTGTGCTCGTAATTTCGTTGGCTGCCGCAATCAATTAACCAATCGTAATTATATGCACGAACGTGCGCGGCCCCGCCGGTCCCTTCGTCGAGAACGGTGATCATGATCGGGGCAGGCCGTTCAGTAAATCGGGGCAGGTAAACATGTCCACCCGGCAGCAAAGCAAAGAGATTAACGAGGTAGAGAACCGCGTGCGATGTCAACCAGTTGGCATTATTGAAAACAATTGAGAGCCCGGAGGAAATCGGCGCAGCGATTAGCGACAACATGGCGAGCGCGAGAACAAAATAAGCGATCGGCACCACCGCGAGATTGGCTAGGAGCGATATCGGCGTTATGAGATAGAAATACCAATAAATAAGCGCCAACGATCCAATCCAGGCTGCGAGCGAAACTGATGCGCCGCGAGCGAGACCACGCCCCGTCGCAGCATAGATTCGCTGCATCCGACTCAAGAGTGGAGGTGGCAAAAATGGATCCGGGGCAACGATTCGTTCAAAGCGAACAAACATTGGATCGGCCAGGAGAACGATGGCGCCCACCACCGCGAACGACAGTTGAAAGCCGCTGGTAAAAAGCTGGTTTGAATCGAAGAGTAAAATCAGAAATGCGGCCGCAGCCAGGCTGTTGAGAGCAAGAACTTTTCGATCAAAGAATATTCCACCGAGCAGCAGCGCGCTCATGACCGCGGCACGAACGCTCGCAGTATGCAGGCCTGTGATCGCAGCGTAGAAGAAAAGGAGAGGAATGATCAGAGCCGTGGCGGGCTTGCGCGGCAGACGCATTACCATCGCGAGAGTCCAGAGTAATCGCGCGACAATGCCAACGTGCAACCCAGCAACCGCAAACAGATGCAACGTTCCCGTTTGTTGAAATGGCTCTTCGATATCATCGCGCGTTTGATGACGAAGCCCGAGAGCGGTACCGCAAATGAGTCCGACGACATCTGGCGAGTCTTCGAGGTCGCGGCTAAGGATGCGCTGCATCCATTCGCGGGAGCGAGCCGCTGCCCGCAGGACAGAAAATCCGCTCCCCGGCGCAAGAATCCGACCATTTTCCGGGTAGCGAACGATGAATAAATTTTTTACATCGCGGCGCGCGAGGTAGGCGCGCATATCGAATTCGCCGGGATTTCGCGGCGGCTCGATTGGTTGGAAAGTTCCAAAAAGTGCTACTTCATCGCCGACGTTTGGCCGGCCGCGCCAGCGAACGAAAACCGTGGCGTTCGTTTCAAAGTTCTGGCCGGCAATTTTCGCCTGATGCATTCTCATAAGGAAACTTGCGTTGCCGGTCGCTTCGATTTTTGGCTCGGTCGTGACAATGCCGGTCACACTCGCGGGGCGCGCGAGTCCGCCGGCGATTTCAGCAAGGGCATCGGCCGGCGTGCTCGTGATTCGTGCGCTATGAAGGGCGAAAAATGTCGCGCCGACCAGCGCAAAAACGAGCGGCCCATAACTCCAGCGCAACCCTGCCAGTGCGCCTAGAATCGCAATAAAGAGGATCGGGCGGCTGATCGCAGGAAAATAATCGGCGACGACGATGCCGATGATCGCAGCCAAAACAAGACCGACAAATGGCTGCCGCATCGAGCCGCGCCAATCAATCGCTCACCACGAGATCGAGTCTAACGTCGTGCCGTTCGAGCGGTAGCGATTCGACGATCTGAAAACTAAAAGCGATCCCGATCTTGATTGCGCGCGCGGCGCGATGAGCCAGAAAGCGATCGAAAAAACCCACGCCGCGTCCGATTCGCGCCCCTGCACGGGTAAAAGCGATCCCGGGAACAAGGACAAGGTCGATCGGCGCGAAGATCGCGACATCATGCTGGCTGCGTGCGGTCGGCAAAATCGTAATGATTTCGCTGCCTCGCCGGCGCAAATCTGCGATCAACGGCGCGATCTCAGGTTCGTAACTAAACGGTTCGAAGACGACAACCACCTGAGCCCGTTTCCAAACCGGTAGCTCGAGCGCGCGGTTGCAGATTTTTAATGATCGGCCGCGTCGGTCTTCCGCATCGAGCGCTTGCAACTGTTCCTGCATTTGCGCCCGGAGCTCCTGTTTGGATTCATCGATGTTCATCGCGGCAATATCTTTTGAACTGTGGTCGCGAGCTTATATGCTCCTCCGCAGGTGCCGATTCCTTTTTCAAAAAAAACGCGGGTCGTGCGACAGGCGACCGCGGATGGTGCGGAGAAGAAACGATCGACGCGTGTAACCCTAAAGCCAGGCATGGCCTGGCACCGGCGGAATTTTTTAGCCGAGGTCCTCATCCCGTCCCTTTTTACCAAACGGTCTGGCGAACGCGCAGTCCCGCGTTTTCCCAAAATCCGGCCGGGTGAATTTTGCATCACCTGGATCGGGCACGCTTCCTTTCTCATTCAAACGCACGATCGGAATATCCTGGTCGATCCGAACTGGGCGAAATGGTTGAAGGTGATCAAGCGGTTGAAGCAACCTGGAATCGAACTGCATCATTTGCCGGATATCGATTTGGTGCTGGTAACACACGCGCATTTTGATCACCTCGATCGGCGAACGCTACGACGAATCGCTTCCGATCAACCGATCGTCGTGCCGGTGGGTGTTGGCAGCCTCGTTCATGACCTCGGCTTTAATATTGTGCACGAGCTGGACTACTGGCAGACAGTGCCGCTCGATGCGCTGAAAATTTCGCTGACCCCTTGTCATCACTGGGGCGCCCGTTTTCTGGCCGATCTGCATCGCGGCTTCGGCGGTTTCGTTATCGAAGCGAATGGTCGTTCGATTTTTCACTGCGGCGACAGCGCCTATTTCCCCGGGTTCAAAGAAATCGGTGAACGCCACGACGTCGAGATCGCGCTTTTGCCGATTGGCGCCTACGACCCGCCAAGCGGGCGTGAGGTGCATATGAATCCAGAGGAAGCAGTGCAGGCCTTTCTGGAATTGGGCGCAAAAAAATTCGTGCCGATGCATTACGGCACATTCCGTCTCGGTTACGAGCCGTTGGACGAACCGCTCACCCGGCTGCTGGCACGTGCGCGCGAAGCCGGCATCGACCACGACGTTCTGGTCATGACGGAAGGCCAGCCGGTCGTTCTTTAGTGAATGGTGAGTCTCAGTCATTGATCACTGTTCACCGATCACCATTCACGCGCCGCAGCGCGCTTGGCGCGACGATCGCCGCTTTGATCGTTATCGCCTTCAGCATCCTCCTGCTCGCGCACGATGCCCTCATTTTTTGGAACGACGACTACGAAATTTCCATCCTGCCGGTCTTCGCCGATATGGCACGGGCATGGAACCACGGCGAGATCCCGCTGCTTAGCCCTTTCTCCTGGGTCTGCGGAAATCTCGCCGGCGAATTTCAATACGGTGTTTTCTCGGTTTTCATTAATGGACTGATTGTTTGCGTTTGGAAACTGCCGCTGACGTTTTCGCAACAAGCAGCTGCTGTCTCCACGGCACATCTGGTGGTCCTGAGTGCCGGCGCATTTTTGCTCGCGCGTGGCCGGAAAATATCTGTTCCATTATCCATCTTTGTTGCGTTGGTCGCGTCGCTGAACGGCTGGATCATTTGCTGGGGAGCAAGCGATTGGTTCGGCGCACTCGGCGCATTTGCATGGCTGCCGTGGGCGTGGTGGGCGGCAGAGCGAGCTTTGGAGGCGGAGAGATCGCGCTGGCGATTTCTTTGGCCTGCACCATTCGTGTATCTGCTCATTACCGGCGGCTTCCCTTATACGGTTTTGATGCTGGCGTTGGTGCTCCCGTGGTTGGCGCTGCGCTGCGTATTTGAGGCAGATAATATTGCCAGTCCGCCTCGGACTCGCCCGGGCAGTCTCGCGCAGCTAACGAGAATTGGGCCGCTACTCGCTGGCGTCACGCTCGGCCTTGGGCTGGCTGCCCCGGCCTGCCTGGCATTGCTTGATTACGTCCACGGCTCCGCGCGGGAATCCCTTCACCCCTCCGCCCATTGGCAATGGCTCGTCCCGTGGAATGCATGGCCTGGCTTGATCCTGCCATCGTGGACGGTGAACTGGTCGAATTTCTTGTCGCGGTCTGTGCCACACGGCGCGACAGAACTCGCCTGCGGTCTCGTCCCGCCCGCTGCGTTGCTCACTGGATTGCTTGTGAACGGTCGTGCCCTTCTTAAAAAAATCGGTTGGGAAATGGCTTTACTTCTCGTCGTCTTCATTCTTGCAATGATTCCCACCGCCGGTGTTTTTCGTTGGAGTTTCCGCTGGCTCCCGCTCTTCCATCTCGTCCTCGCACTCTGTGCCGCCGAAGCACTCGCATTCTTTTCGCAAAAACAAAAACGTCTCGCCGCCTTCTTCATGCTCCTGCTCGTACTCATGCTCATAATCGGGGCCTGTGTTTTGCGAACTCGCGGCGAGCATCTTTTCCCCCTCGCCTGGATTTTTCTCGGCCTCGCCCTTGGGTGGCTGATGGTCGAGTCGCTCCAACTTAGTTTCTTGCGCGAATGGGCTCCCGCAGCTGTCGTTTTCGCCGCGCTTCTCGCGACTTACATCTGCATTCCGCCAAACTCCGGCGTCCCCAAATACAATCTTGCCCAATCCTTGTTAGAGCCGCAGCCACTCGATCCACATCGTCTCTATCTCAGCGTTTATCCCACACCGGCAACATTCTATCGGGTGGAGGCGAAACCGGGACCGGTTGGACAAATTGTCCGCCTCGGCAGCACCTCAATGTGGGCCGGCTTGCGTTTCGTCAACGGTTACAGCCCAATCCGTCCTGCCGGCGTTGCGCGCGAATTCGCCAGCGCCATTCACGGCGAAGTCGATCCCGATCTGGCGCAATGGTTCTTACAGCATCAGGCCGGTGAAAACGGACTGCTCGAGCGCATCGGCATCGATGGAATCATTGTCGCGCGAGAGTTCAATTTCACCCCGCAACCGGCAGCCGATTGGGAATTGGCAACCGAGGCCGATGAAGGCCGCGTTTTTCATCGCCGTGGCCAGCCGATCCCAATGGTTCGTTCCGTGAATTTCTCTGGAAAAAACTCGATCGCGAAAATCACGGATATCGTGGCGGGGCGAAATTGCGTCAGTGCATCAGTTGTCGCTCCCGATGGAGATCGGCCAGCCTTGATCGCAGTCTCTCGCCCGTTTTTTCCAGGCTATCGCGCGCAAATCGATCGGCGCAACCTTGCCGTCTTTTCTGAGCGCAGTTTGATTCCGCTGATCGACGTTCCCCCGGGGACGCGCGGTCGTCTCACCCTTTATTACCTGCCCGATTGGCTCATTTACGGGAGCGCGCTGGCAATCATTTCGGCCGCCGTTTGCCTCATCTCCGCCTTTTTCGCAATACGAATGCCAATTCACTCACCGAAGTAAATTACGCTCTCCCGAATATCGGAGTTCACACCCGAGTGTCGCACATGGAACACCGAATTGTTAACTCGCAGAAGGAGGCCGTGGATCGGCGAGCGTAAAAACTTCCACCGGCGCATTTACCCCTTTATTCTGCTGCACAGGTAACGCCCGCAAGGTGATCGATCGCGAGAGATGATCTTTGGTCGCCTTGCTTAAGAGTAATGACGTTCCCTAAAGGGGTGGCGGTTTGTAACCGCAGTTTATTTGAATCTGGAGGCCGCCACGCCTTGGATCGTTTATCTCCCGCTCAAAATAACTTAGGGCGTGATCATAATCCACTCGTTGCGGGCACGGGAATCGGCGACTGCTTGCACTACTCGCATGTAGCGCAACCCGTCTTCAAAAGTCGGATAGGGTCGCTCGTCATCGCCTGCTTTCACAGCATCGAGAAAATCCTTCTCGACCGTCCATTCCCGGGCGAGTTCCTTCGGCACTTCGACTTCATGCAAGGCGCGATCGCCTACTCGACCGGCTTTGATTACATCGGCAGTGAAATCGTAAACCAAGGTCCCAACAGAGCCGTAAACTTCCAGGCGATCGCCGGTGGCATGGGCGTGGATACCACTAAATTCGAGCACGCCTTCCGCGCCGTTCGCGAAGTGGCAAAGCACTGATAGCGTGTCGGGGATGATAACGTTGTAACCCCCGCGATCGGGATACAGAATTTTTCCGCGCGCGAACAATCCATCGATATCGCCGAACCAGCGTTGCAGCACTTCGACGTAAATCCCAAGCGTCATGACATTGAGCCCGCTTATTTCGATGCGTTGCCGCCAGTGGGCCGGCGCGTTCGGGTTCAAATAATTCCCGTTAAAACTTTGCAGCCGAATGGTGTGCAGTTGTCCGAGAAAATTTTCCGCGAGCAATTTTTTCACAACACGATCGCCGCGCAGACCGTAGGGCGGCGGGCACAACATGGTCACTTGCTTGGGAAAGCGGCGCGAAGCTGCCAGCATTTCTTCCGCTTCGGCGCGATCGTTCGCCATTCGGGCCTGACAAAACACATGTTTGCCCGCTTCAAGCGCGGAAACGGTGACGGCGGAATGCATATAGGGGGGCGTTCCAATCCAGACGATATCGATGTCTGGCAAAGCGACGAGGTCGGGCCAGTTAGCGATGGGGACAGCGTTTGGAACATTTTCCTGGCAGAACTTTTCTGCGCTTTCATAAGTGGAATTTGAAATCGCGACGATTTCCACATCCGACCGGCGTTTGAATGCGGGCAGATGCCGTCGCTTCACGATCCCGCCCGCCCCGATAATTCCGATCCGTAGTTTGCGGTTGCCGTTTCGACTCATTGTATGTGCTTGGTAGAAGAATCTTTGACCATAGTGCGGCCCTACTGTTCAACTCTGAAAGTATTCAGCCAGGCGGAAAGGTGGGAGCGCCCAGATTCCGTCCATTGCAGGCAACACGGGTATCGTTAAGCGGAAAGAGGCCATTTTATGCGTCCATGGCTCGCCAAGGCGAGCGCGCTAATCCGTTTACTCCGGCAAGCAAGCTGGTTTCCCTGGCCCACAGGCCGGTCGCCTGTGCACTAAGAATCGCTTGACCAAAACGAACCGACAACGCACCTTACGCTCCCGTTTTTATAATCCAAGCGATTGCGTCAATCGTCTACCTTCCGCCATGTCTAAAGTTTGCAGCATCACTGGGTCCCGCGTCACGCGCGGTAGCACCATCCATCGCCGTGGTATGGCGAAGAAAAAAGGCGGCGTTGGTCGCCACGTCACAAAAAATGTGCGGCGCGAATTTCATCCGAACCTGCACGAACACCGGATCTGGGTGCCGGAGCTGAAAAAATTCGTGCGCATCCGGGTGACGGCGCGAGGACTCAAGACGATCAATAAGAACGGCGCGTATCGGGCTTTAAAAAAGGCCGGCGTCGTCGCGGGTTAGGGCTTCGGGAAAGCAGCGGGAGGTTAGGCGCAATGCAATTGACGCTTCTGAAATCGAAAATTCATCGTGCCACCGTGACCGGGGCGAGTTTGCATTACGAAGGCAGCCTCACTGTTTCGTCCGATCTGGCTGAGCTGGTTGAGCTGCGCGAATACGAGAAGATTCTCGTTGGCAACTTGAGCAACGGCGAACGCTTTGAGACTTACGTGATTTACGGCGAGCCGCAGAAAAGTTTGATCGAACTCAACGGCGCGACCGCGCATCTCGGGAAAATCGGCGACCGCATTACGATCATGAATTTCGGGAGTTATTCGGCGGAGGAAGCAGCCAGGCACCAGCCGCGTATTCTCGTGCTCGATGAGAAAAATCGGGTCGTGCGGCAGGAAGGCATCGAGCCGTCACTCAAAGTCGTCGGGGAATAGTTTTCTTTGTCATCCCGAGCGAATGCGAGGGACCTCACACTTGGTCACCCACCTCCGGACGCTCGCGAGGTCCCTCGGTCCGAGCCGGACTGACATTATCTTCGCGGCTCGAGATGACGGCGGAAACATCAGTGCTGCCGCCAGTGACGGCGGCAGCTACAAGGCTTTGCTCAGTTGTCGGTGCATCCGTTAAAGTCGCCGCGGGCTCTGTTGTAGTTGCCGCCGTCTCTGGCAGGAGATCGGTACTGACTTCGCTAGGTTCTTTTTTCGGTGGCTTTGCCCTGGGTAAATCAAGCGATCCGTCGTTGAATTCGATGACATGTCCCTCGCGAATCATCCAATGCAAATCGGACGCGAGCGCTAGTTTCGTTTTCTCCGCTTCGGCCACCTCAGTATTCGGTCCAATGAATTTCTCCGCGAGTTCTTTGCGATTAATTCGCGGCGAAGCTTTGAGTGTTTCCAAAATATGACGAACCGAGTCGGATACCGCGGTTTCATCGATCGCTTTCAACCGAATGGGCGAGACGAAAAGCATTCCTTTGCGATGCCGGAAGATTTGCAGGCCCGCACCGCGGAAACGGCCGGCCAGCTCCTGCATCATATTGGAGGGCGAGCGGACCTCCGCAGACCAGGCGTTTTCAATCACGCGCGCAGTCCCCCGATCCGATAACTTGCGACTGGTAACGCCGTCGACCTCCGCCTCGTCCGTCTCCGAAATCAGCGTTGGAAGATATTTCTCGCGAAAATGCCGTTCCGCTTCGGTTTCGGCATTGAAATTTTGGGGCGGCTCCTCCTGCCGCGTGGTGAATGTCGTTACTTTGCGCGCTTCTTCCTTCCATTGCTCGACCAACGCCAGATCGCTCACGATTTCGATTTGCCGTTGAAAATCAATGAAGGTCATGCGCCGGCTGAAACGCTGTTCGTAAAGACGGCGCAGCTGCGGCTGGTAACCGTGATGATTGGTTGGTCCCAGCAAAGT
>Ga0209474_10002928_pt1 | contig 15276 bp, 16 predicted proteins | sample GraSoiAngelo_145_FD_185902 | JGI IMG/M metagenome (GOLD analysis project Ga0209474, IMG submission 185902) | Grasslands soil microbial communities from the Angelo Coastal Reserve, California, USA - 14_1009_05_20cm (SPAdes) (version 2) | ecosystem: Environmental > Terrestrial > Soil > Grasslands...
TGGGTGGCGCACGTCAACGAGGTGGGTCACGCCACCCTCTATCCCCGCGCGAACTCCTGGTACATGGGCGCCAACGTCCCCGGCAAGCCGCGCGTCTTCATGCCCTACATCGGCGGCGTCGGGACGTACCGGCAGATCTGCGACGACGTCGCGGCCAAGGGCTACGCCGGCTTCGCCGTGACCGCCCGGTAGACGGGACCGCGCGATGGAGTTCCGCATCACCGACAGCGAGCGGGAGCTGCAGCACCGCGCCCGGTGCCTGGCCGGGGATTTCGCCACGCGCGCGGCCCAGCACGATCGAGACGCCAGCGATCCGGTGGAGAACTATGCCGCCCTGCGCAGCGCCGGATTCTACGGGCTCAACGTCCCCGTCGAGCTCGGCGGCGGTGGGATCGGCCTGCTCGCGTGGTCGCTGGCCGCGGAGGAGCTGGCCCAGGGCTGCGCCTCGACGGCGCTCTCGTTCAACATGCACCTGTCGGTCGTCGGCCCCCTGATGGAGAGCGCGCTGGTGCCGCGCGCCACCAGGGAGCGGCTGGCGAAGACGGTCGTGCACGAGGGCAAGCTCATCGGCGGCAACTTCTCCGAGCCGACGACGTCGGGGCTGGTCGGCACGGCGGTGCCGCTGACGCGGGCCCGACGCGTGGAGGGCGGCTATCGCCTCACCGGCCGCAAGGCCTTCGCCTCCATGATCGCCGCCGCCGACTACGTCATGGTGATGGCCTACCCGGACGAGGCGACGTCACCGACCGCCGCCGTGCTGCTCCTGGTGCCACCCGAGGCGCCCGGACGGCGGGTCGAGAAGATGTGGGACGCGCTCGGGATGCGCGCCACCCGCAGCGATTCCATGGTGCTCGAGGAGTGCTGGGTACCCGACGACGCGCTCCTGCTCCGGACCGAGGACATCCTGCCGTTTCGCCGTGACGGGGCCCGCTGGTTCTGGGCCTCCTACACGCCCGTCTATCTCGGCATCGCCGTCGCCGCGTATCGCGCCATCGTCGAGACCGTCAAGGGCCGAACGCCGCCGGGCTTCACGCAGTCGCTCGCGTATCATCCCGACGTCCGGCGCCACGTGGCCGAGATGAGCGTCGACCTGGAAGCCGCCCGACTGTTGACGCATCACGCGGCCTGGCTCAGCGACACGGAGGGGCCCACCGCGGCGGCGTTGTCGGCGCTCTACCGGGCCAAGTATTTCGTCGGCGAAGCGGTCACGCGCGTCACGCGCACCGCGATGACGCTCGGCGGCGCCCACGCGTTGCTCAAGAGCTCGCCGCTGGAGCGCTACTTTCGCGATGGCGCGGTCGCGCCCGTGCAGTTTCCGCCGCGGGACTTCTGCCTGGCCACGCTCGGCATGCTGGAGCTCGGTCTCGATCCCCGCGACGTGCTGCCGCCGCTGAAGAGCGACGGCCCGGACGGCAGTCCCGTCGTGCGGTAGTGCCGCGAATCGCGCCGATCTCGCTCGTCCGCGCGCGCACGCGCGACGGCCTCTGGCTCGACGGGGTGATGGCCGAGCCCCGCGGGCGCCGGAGCGCCGCGCTCGTCTGGGTTCACGGGCTCGGCTCGGTCTTCTCCTCCGGCCAGCCGCTGATCCGCGCGCTGTCGGCGCGCCTCACGAGGGCCGGCCTCGGCTACCTGAAGCTCAACACCCGCGGCCATGACCTCGTCGCGCGCGGCGGCCGGCGGCTCGTCGGCTCCGCCTTCGAGCGCTTCGGCGAGAGCGTGGAGGACATCCGGGCGGCGATCGCGCTGGCGCGACGGGCCGGCTATCGCCGGGTGGTCCTCGCCGGCCACTCGACCGGCGCCAACAAGGTGCTCCACTACGCCGCCCGCGTCCGCGACCGCCGGGTGGGCGGCCTCGTCCTGCTCGGCCCCGTCTCGGACATCGCGGGAGAGATGAAGCGGATCGGCGCGCGCGAGCTGCGGCGCCGGGTGGCGGTGGCCGAGCGGATCGCCCGGCGCGATCCCGACGCGCTGGTCCCCCGCGCCTTCGGCTTCCGGAGCGCGCGACGCTACCTCAGCCTCTACCGGCCCGGCGAGGCCGAGGACGTGTTTCCGTACTATCGACCGAACGCGCGCTGGACGGCGCTGCGACGCGTTCGCCTGCCCATCGCGGCCATCGTCGGCGGTCGCGACGAGTACCTCGACCGGCGTCCGGCCGAGCTCCTCGCCGCCTTCGAGCGCAACGCGATCCGGGCGCGATCGTTCACCGGGATCGTCGTGCCGGGGGCGCGGCACGGGTTCCAGCGCCACGAGGAGATCCTCGCGCGCGTGATCGTTCGCTGGGTGCGGACGGTGTACCATCCACGTCACCGCTGACCGCGGAGGGCCAGGTATGGCACGTCGCTCGTCGCTCGGGCCCGCGCTCGCGCTCCTCCTGGCCCTGGCGCTCGGGGCCGTCTCGTCGCCGAGCGCCGCGCCCGAGGGCCAGGTCACGCTCGCGGTCACGGTGACGCTGGCGCCGACCTGGTTCGATCCCGCCGAGACGCCGGGCGTGATCACACCGTTCCTGGCCCTCTACGCGCTGCACGACGCGCTGGTGAAGCCGATGCCGGGCAACGCGTGGGCGCCGGCGCTGGCGGAGTCGTGGAGCGCGTCGAAGGACGGGCTCGCCTACGAGTTCGTCCTCCGCAAGGGCGTCCGCTTCCACAACGGCGACCCTCTCGGCGCCGAGGACGTGAAGTTCTCGTTCGAGCGCTACAAGGGCGGCGGCGCCACGACGCTGAAGGCGCGCGTGGCCGCGGTCGAGATCGTCGACGCCCAGCGCGTCCGGTTCCGGCTCAAGCAGCCGTGGCCCGACTTCATGACGTTCTACGCGACGCCGGCCACCAGCGCGGCCTGGATCGTGCCGAAGAAGTACCTCGAGCGCGTGGGCGACGACGGCTTCAAGAAGCTCCCGGTCGGCGCCGGGCCCTACCGCTTCGTGTCGTTCAATCCCGGCGTCGAGCTCGTCGTCGAGGCCTACGACGGCTACTGGCGCAAGGCGCCGGCGGTCAAGCGCCTCGTCTTCAAGTCGGTGCCGGACGAGTCGACGCGCGTCGTGATGCTCAAGCGCGGCGAGACGGACATCGCCTACGGCCTCCGCGGTCCGGACGCCGAGCAGGTGAAGCGGACGCCCGGCCTCACGCTCAAGGTGCTCCTGCCGACGGTCAGCCAGTGGCTCGTCTTCACCGAGCAGTGGGACCCGAGGTCGCCGTGGGCCGATCGGCGTGTGCGCCTCGCCGTCAACCTCGCCCTCGATCGCCAGGGATTCAGCGACGCCGAGTACCTCGGCCACGGCCGGCCCGCCTCCAGCATCATCCCGCGCGACTTCGAGTTCTACTGGACGCCGCCGGCCTATCCGCACGATCCGGCGCGGGCCCGGCGCCTGCTGGCCGAGGCCGGCTACCCGAAGGGCTTCGACGCCGTCGAGGTCGCGACCGACGTCGTGTTCGCGCCCGAGGCCGAAGCCGTCATCAACGGGCTCCAGGCCATCGGCATCCGCGCGCGCCTGCGGCCGATGGAGCGCGCGGCCTTCTACAAGGCGGACCAGGACAAGCAGTTCAGGTACCTGGTGCGCGTCGGCAGCGGCGCCGCCGGCAATGCGGCGACGCGGATCGAGGCCTTCGTGATCTCGGGCGGGATTCGCTCCTACGGCGGCTATCCGGACATCGACGCGCTCTTCCGCGATCAGGCCGGCGAGCTGGACGGCCGGCGGCGCGAGGCGCTGCTCCACCGCATCCAGCAGCTGATGCACGAGCGGGTGATGTTCGCGCCGATCATCGAGCAGGCGGCGCTGACCGGCGTGGGCCCGCGGCTCGCCGACGTGCCCACCATCACCGGCCACCCCTTCGTCTCGCCCTACGAGGATCTCCGGCTCAGGTGATCGACGGCGTCAGACGACGCCGTCGCGATGCAGCCGCTCGATCTCCGCCGGAGTGTAGCCGGCTTCGGCGAGGATGTCGTCGGTGTGCTCGCCGAGCGTCGGCGGCTCGCGCTCGATGCCCGGGCTGCCGTGGGCGAGGCGGAAGCCGGCGCCGACGAGCCGCATCGGTCCGTAGCGCGAGTCGACCGTCTGCAGGACGTCGCGGTGCTCGAGCTGCGGGTGCCGCACGATCTCGTCGATCGTCCAGATGCTGGCGCAGGGGACATCGGCCGCCGTCAGCCGCGCCTCCCACGTCTTGGGATCGTCGGTGGCCAGCGCCCCCTCGATCACCTCGCGCAGCGCCGCGACGTTGGCGGTGCGCGCGGGCCAGTCCTTGAAGCGCGGATCGTCGAGCGCCTCGGGGCACCCGAGCGTGCGCATGAGGCTCGCGAACTGCCGGTCGGTCAGCACGGCGAGGACGATGAAGCCGCCCTTGGCGCGGAAGCGGTTCGCCGTGGGCTTGCGGCTCACCGAGCCGTTGCCGATCTGCCGCTGCTCGATGCCGGCCACCGTGTACTCGGACACCGGCCCCGGGATGAAGGCGAGCGCGGCGTCGAGCATGGCGACGTCCACGAACTGGCCGCGCCCGGTGTGCGTGCGCTGGTAGAGCGCGCTGGCCACCGCCAGCGCCGCCGTCATGCCGCCGATCGTGTCGCAGATCGCGAAGCCGGCGCGCATCGGCCCGCCGGGCGGCTCGCCGGTGATCGACATGATGCCGGACATCGCCTGCAGCTTGCCGTCGAAGGCGGCCGTCGTCCGCTCCGGCCCGGTGTGGCCGAAGCCGGACACCGCGCAGTAGATCAGGCGCGGATTGAGCGCGGCGAGCGCGTCGTACCCGACCCCGAGCTTGTCCATCACGCCGGGCCGGAAGTTCTCCCATACCACGTCGGCCTCGACGACGAGCCGCTGGACGATCGCCACCGCCTCCGGGCGTCGCAGGTCGAGGGTGAGGCTGCGCTTGTTGGCGTTCACCGCCAGGAAGCCCGGGGGCATTTTGCGCGCCGCCCACTCGTTGCTGATCAGCTGGCTGCGCGTCTCGTCGCCCTCGCGCGACTCGATCTTGACGACGTCGGCGCCGAGGAGCGCGAGCTGATACGTCCCGTAGGGGCCGGCGAGATAGCGGGTGAAGTCGAGGATGCGGACGCCGGCGAACGGCTTGCTCATGTCTCGGCGCGCTTGCCCCTGGCGATGGCCTTCCCGGCGTCGAACTCCTTGCGCCGCTCGGAGATCTCCTCGGGCGTCAGGTGGTCGAGGTTCGAGAAGTCGAGCTTCCAGGCCGGATCCTCGCGCCAGCGGAGCGGCGACTGGACGGTGGTCCGGGCCGCCGGCGCGCTCTCCAGCACACGCAGGGCCAGCTCGAGCGTGAACGCCTGCGACTCGACGTCGAACGGGCGCCCGGCGGAGTTGCCGAGCGGGAAGTCGCTGAACAGGAAGCGTGGCACGCCGCAGTGCTCGACGATGTCCTTGGCGCAGCCCATGACGACGGTCGAGATGCCGCCGGCCTCGAGATGCCTGGCCACCAGACTCACGGTCTGGTGACACACCGGTCAGCTGGGCACGAGGAGCGCGACGTCGGCGCCGTCCTCGCGGCAGCGCCGGAGCAGCTCCGGCGCGTCGGTCTCCAGCGTGACCTTCTGGCTCCGGTTCGTCGGGGCACCGTGGAACCGCGGCGTGAGCGCGGCGATCCGGCCCGCCTTCACCGCCTCCTGCAGTCGCGCCAGCGGAAACCACGTGCTCGGGTCCTCGGCGGTGGTGTGGACGCGGTCGTAGCCGACGTGGGAGATGCGCACGTCGGGCACCGTGTCGGTCGCCTCCGAGTAGACCTTGTAGAACTTCGCGGCGGCGTTGTACTTCGCCCCCGGCCCCTGCTCACCGGCGCCGGGCTGGTAGGGCGCGGCCGTCGTGATCAGCGTCACCCGCGCCTGGGCCAGCGGCGTCTTCAGCGGGGAGAACGGCACCTCGGCGTAGTGCGCCCAGCGATACGGGGTGCCGTACCCGAGCGCCACGTAGTAGTCGCGCGTGCGCTGCATGTACGGGATCGGCACATCGTGCTCGGGCGCAAACGTCATCGCCGCCTCCCTCGGCGCGATCGCCGGTGGACCACTCGCCGCCCAGTGTCCCACGAGTCCGGCGATCGCGTCGAGGGCGTCCGTCACGCCGTCGTGAGGACGGCGCGAAAGCGTGCCTTGCCGCTCAGCATCCGTTCGTACGCCTCGTCGGCGCGCTCCAGCGGAAAGACCTCGGTCATCGGGCGCACGCCGGTCAGCACGCTGAAGGCCAGCGTGTCCTGCGAATCGATCGACGTGCCGGACGGCCAGCCCACGATCGAGCGGCGGCCGAAGATGAGCGGCAGGACGGGCACCTCGAGCGGATCGGGCGGAGCGCCGACGATGATGAGCTTGCCGTTGACGCCCAGACCGCCCAGCACGGCGGCCATCGCCTTGCCGCTGGTCACCGTGGCGAGGATGACCCGGGCGCCGCCCAGCTTGACCAGCTCCGCCGCGGGATCGGTCGCCTGACTGTCGACGTAGTGCTGCGCGCCGAGCTTGCGGGCCAGCGACGCCTTGTCCCCACCCCGGGCGATGGCCACGGTCTCGAAGCCCATCTTCGCGGCGAACTGGACGCCGAGATGGCCGAGCCCGCCCACGCCCAGCACGGCGACGACGTCCCCGGCCCGGGCGCCGCTGCTCCGGAGGGAGTTGAACGTGGTGATCCCCGCGCACATCAGCGGCGCCGCCTCGACCGCCGACAGCCCGTCAGGGATCAGCGCCAGCGCCGCGGCGGGGACGATCGTGTAAGCGGCGTAGCCGCCGTCGTAGCTGACCCCGGGGATCTGCGGCGCGACCTGGCAGGTCACGAAGTCGCCGCGCCGGCAGGAATCGCAGTGTCCACAGTGTCCGCCATGCCAGCCGGCGCCGACCCGCTGGCCGGTCTTCCATCCCGCGACGCCGGGGCCGAGCGCGTCGACGATTCCGGCGATCTCGTGGCCAGGGGCCCGCGGGTACTGGATGCCCGGCCAGATCCCCTCCTTCGTCACCGAGTCGCTGTGGCAGATGCCACAGGCCTCGACCTTGATGCGCACGGATCCCGCGCCGGGCTCCGGGATCGGGCGTTCGACGAGCTCCAGTGGACCCTTCGCCCGCGTGACTTGCACGACTCGCATGGTCGTCCTCATTTCTCGACGGCGACGCGGGCGCCTTCCTCGAGCCCGTCCGGGGGACTGGCGACGAGGCGTTCCCGCAGGCTCAGCGCAAGCCGCCGCCGACCAGCAGCGTCTCGCCGGTGATCCATGAGGCGTCGGCGGAGGCCAGGAACACCGCGGTCGGGGCGATGTCCCGGGGCTGGCCGATCCGCCCGAGCGGCGTCTGCGCCTCGGCCTGCTTGCGAAAGTCGCTCTCGGCGAAGCCGGCGGCGTGGAAACCCTCGGTCTCCACCACGCCGGGGTTGATCGCGTTGACGCGGATGTTCCGGGGGCCGAGCTCCTTGGCCAGCACCCGGGTGATCGCGTCGACGGCGGCCTTGGTGGCGGTGTAGACGGACGTGTTGGCCGGGGTGAGGGTGCTGGCGCCGGAGCCGATGTTGATGATGCTGCCGCCGGCGGCGTCGAAGTGCTTGACGGCTTCTCTGCTCGCCAGCAGCAGGCCGAGCACGTTGAGGTCGAAGTGCTTGTGGAAGCGCTCCGCGGTGACGTCCTCGAGCGGGAAGAACTCGTAGACGCCGGCGTTGTTGACCAGGATGTCGAGACGGCCGAACGCCCGCCTCGTCTCGTCGAAGAGGCGCTCGACATCCGCCGGCTCGGCGATGTTCGCCTGCACCGCGATGGCGGTGCCGCCGTGGCTGGTGATGTCGGCGACCACCCGATCGGCGCCGGCCTTGCTCGACGCGTAGTTGACGACCACGGCCGCGCCCTCGTCGGCGAGATGGCGGGCGATCGAGGCGCCGATCCCCTTGGACGCGCCGGTGACGATCGCGACCTTGTCCTGGAGTCTGGCCATGTCCGCGGGCCTCCTGTCCTGTTGATGCCGACATGCTCCCACCCGATTCTTGCCGTCGGCTAGAATCACCGTCGATGGCAGCGCGATCTCGGACGCGGTCCAACCGGCGCCGCCGCTCGGCGAACAGGAGGCGACACGGCTCGCCGAGCGCGCGTACCGGCGAGTGGCGCCCCGGCCACGAGAGACAAGGAGACGCCGATGCGAGTGATCGACATGGAGTGCAATGTCCCCCGGCCCCCGGGCGGCGACGGCCCCGCCGCCGACGCGCCGGCGGGCGCGGCGACGGCGGAGCGTCCGGCCGGCTACGGCATGGCCAACTACGGCCGCATCTTTCGCTCGCGCCGGGAGGGCGCCGATCCGCGTCCGGACACCGAGATCTCGGCCTACGTGAAGCTCCTCGAGCGCGTCGGCATCGTGCGGGCGGTGCCGTTCGGCGCGTCCAACGACGCAGTGGCCGAGCTGGTGCGCGAGTACCCCGAGCGCTTCCTGGGGCTCGCGCGCATCAGTGGCCTGCACGGGATGCGCGGTGTCCGCGAGCTGGAGCAGCGCGTGCGCGAGCAGCGCTTCCGCGCTCTCGGCATCTCCGCGCTCGTGGACGGCATTCCCGCCAGCGACCGGCGCTACTATCCGCTCTACGCCAAGGCGGTCGAGCTCGACATCCCCGTCCGCATCTACTCCTCCATGAACTACGCGACCGACCGGCCCTACGACCTGGGCCATCCGCGGCACCTCGACCAGGTCGCCATCGACTTCCCGGAGCTGACGATCATCGGCGGCCTCGGCGGCTGGCCGTGGGTGAACGAGATGGTCGCGCTGGTGCGGCGCCATCCGAAGCTCCACCTCGACACCTCCGCCCACCGCGCCAAGTACCTGGGCCAGCGCGGATCCGGCTGGGAGATGCTCATGCAGTTCGGCAACACGCTGATCCAGGACAAGGTCCTGGTGGGACTCTCGGCCGGCCTCGTCGGGCAGCCGCACGAGACGCTGATCGAGGAATATCTGGCGCTGCCCCTCAAGGACGCCGTGAAGGAGAAGTGGCTGTACCGGAACGCCGCGCGCGTGTTCGGAATCGACTAGACTGGCCGGCGCCGATGCTGACCCCGCCGATCGTCGACGCCACCGCCCGCGCGTGCTTCGAGATGCACCGCAAGCGCGCCCGCTATCGCCCGCTCGACGCCAGCATCCGGAGCGCGCCGCTCGACGACGCCTATCGCATCCAGGACGCGCTGCATCGGCTCACGACCGAGGCGGGAGGGGGCGAGATCGCCGGCTGGAAGATCGCGCTCACCTCGAAGGCGATGCAGCAGATGACCGGCGTGGACCAGCCCGCCGCCGGCGCCATCTTTTCCAGCGTCGTGCATCCCTCGCCGGCCCGCATCGACCTCGCCGCCTATCACCACCTGGGCGTCGAGTTCGAGGTCGCGGTCCGCCTCGGCGACGCGCTGCCGGCCGCCGGCGGGCCGTGGACGCGCGCGTCGGTGGCGGGGCGGGTCGCCGCGTGCATGCCGGCCTTCGAGCTGGTCGAGGACGGCGACGCCGACTACAAGACGCTCGACGCCTTCACCCTCGTGGCCCAGAACACGTGGAACGGTGGCGTGGTGGTCGGCACGCCGGTCACGGAGTGGCGCGGGGTCGACCTCCAAGCGGCGGTGACGCGGTGCTGGATCAACGAGCAGCCCGGCGGCCAGGGCAAGACGGGGGACGCGCTGGGCCACCCGCTCGAGGCGGTGGCGTGGCTGGCGAACCTGCTCAACCGACGCGGACGCAGGCTCGAGCGAGGGATGCTCGTCATGACGGGCAGCAGCATCACCACCAAGTTCCCCGCGCCCGGCGACCGCGTGCGCTTCGCGATCGACGGGCTCGGCGAGGTCTCGCTCGAGGCGAGACCGTAGCGATCACCGGCGAGCTCTCGGGCCGAGCAGGATCAGGGCGGCCGCCACCGCTTGCAGCACCGCGCAGGCGCCGAGCGCCGGCCCGTAGGTGCCGGCCCGGTCGCGCAGGATGCCGACGAGCGAAGGCCCGAACGCGAACGTGAGCTGGTTGATTCCCACGACGAGCCCGACGAGCCCGCTGAAGCGCTCGCGCGGCCACTCGACCGCGAGGATGAGGCCGGGCAGCGTCGTGAGATTCCCGACGCCGAGGCCGAAGAGCGCGCACCCCGCGTAGACGCCGGCCGCCGAGGGCGCCCGCGCCAGCAGCGCCAGCCCGACGATCTGCACGACGAGAGTCGCGCTCGCCACGATCCGCCGGTTCAGGCGGTCGACGACGACGCCGGTCAGCAGGCGGCCGATCATCGCCGCCGCCGTGGTCGTGCTCACGGCGCGCGCGGCGCCGCCCGTCCCGAGCGCCGGCGTCACGAGCGCCACCAGGTGGGTGAGCACGCCGACCTGGGCGGCCAGCCCGAGGGCGAACGGCGCCGACACGCTCCAGAAGCGCCACGTCCGCAGCGCGTCCCGGCGTCCGCCGGACGCGCGGTCGGCGGGACGGGGGTCGGCGGCGGCCACGGCCGGATCGCCGTCGGGACCGAGACGGAAGTCGGCGGGGCCGCGCCGCAGCACCACCGCCGCCAGCGCCAGCAGCACCACGAGAAGGACGAGCGCGGCGAGGGCGAGCGCCGGGGCGAAGCCGATGCGCGCGATGAGCAGGATGAGCGCGGGGGTGACGACCACCCCGCCCAGCGTGGCTCCGTTGAACGCGAGGCTGACGACGAGGCCGCGGCGGCGGATCCACCATGGCGCCAGGATGATGTTGATCGCCGCGCCGCTCATCGCTCCCCAGCCGACCGACATCACGAGGAAGACCGGGTAGAGCTGCCACGGCTGGGCGACGACCCCGAGCGCCGCGACGCCGGCCGCCATCGCCACGCTCCCGCCCGCCACGATGGCGCGGGGGCCGAAGCGCTCGTAGAGGTCGGCGATCGCCATCGTCAGCAGCGCGCCGGCGACGTAGTACACCGTCACCGGCGCCGACACGGCGGATGCCGACCAGCCGTGCATTCGCTGGAGCGCCGCGACGTACACGGCCAGCCCGTAGAAGCCCAGACCGAAGCTGAAGAGCGCCATGACGAAGGTGGCGCCGACGACGTTCCAGCCGTGGAAGTAGCGCGCGCTCATGCCTGCGCTCGAGGCTAACGGTGGCGCCGGCCGCCGTCTCGCCGTTTTCGGACGTGATCGTCGGCGGGCGGCAGCGCCGGCGCCGCGGCGCGTGCTAGGCTCGCCCCATCGTGAGCGCAGGCGTCGCCCTCGACCGGAGCACGTGCGATCGCGCCCGGCTGGCGCGCGATCGGCGATTCGACGGCTGGTTCTTCACGGGCGTGCTGACCACGCGGATCTATTGCCGGCCGACGTGTCCGGTGAAGCCCGCCCGCTCGCGCAACGTCGTCTTCTTCCCCACCGCGGCCGCCGCCGAGCGCGCCGGGTTTCGCCCCTGCCTGCGGTGCCGGCCGGAGGCGGCCCCGGGGACGCCGGCGTGGCAGGGCGCGGCGGCGACGGTCTCCCGCGCGCTGCGCCTCATCGAGCGCGGATTCCTCGACGACGGCGCGACGGTCGAGCATCTCGCCGACACGCTCGGGATGACCGGCCGCCACCTGCGCCGGCTGTTCCTGCGCCACGCCGGCGCCTCCCCGACCGCCGTCGCCACGACCCGTCGCGTGCAGCGCGCGAAGGCGCTGGTGGACGAGACCGCCCTGCCGATGTCGGCGATCGCGTTCGCCGCCGGATTCACCAGCATCCGGCGGTTCAACGCCGCGTTTCGCGCGGTCTACCGGCGGCCGCCGAGCGCGGTGCGCCGCACGCGGCGGTCGCACGCTCGCCGCCTGCGATAGACTTGCGGCGTCGACGCTGAGTCGTCGCGGCACCCCGCGATCGTCACGGGCGGCAGCCTGGGTATCGGCAAGGCCATCGCGCGCGAGCTCGCTCGCGCGGCCCCGGACGTCGCCCTCGTGGCGCGCACGAAGGCCTCGCTGGACGCGGCGGAGATCGCCGACCTCGACGGGCGGCGCCGGCCGAGCGGTATATTACTAGCGCAGGCCGGGCCCAAGGAGACCGCGATGGCGGACAGGTCGGTTGACCGGTTGACGGAGGCGATCCTGGACCGCGATCAGCCGCGCACCGCGGAGCTCTTCCATCGGATGGTGACGCGGGAGGGCCGCTCGCTGGGCGACGCCCTCGACGCCGTGACGACGGCCGAGGCGCCGTTCGTGCAGGTGCCGAGCCACGTCGACGTGCGCGACGGCCAGATCACGCTGATCAACAACGACCACACGATTCTCGGCCTGCGGGCCGCGCTACAGCTGGCCCCGTTCCTCCCCGAGAGCCATCGGCTGCTGCCGCTCCTGCAGGGCGTCTGGTACATCCCGGCCGGCCTCGACATCTGGAACCAGCTGCGCGGCCGGTACCCCGGCCGCTACGCCACGATGAAAGGCCTGAACGTGCCGCCGCCGAGCCACGGTCCGGTCGTGTGGCACGCGGAGCAGGCGCCGATCGTGGAAGAGGGAACCGTCGACGAGCGGCTGCACGCCCACATGATCGCGACGATGAGCGGCGACGTGCAGCGATCCTACGGCCTCTTCCTGGGTCTGGCCGCCGACGTGCAGGTGCGGCCGCGGCTGCGGGATCACCTGGTCTTCCTGGGCCTGATCGACGTGCAGGACACGATCATCGGGCGGAAGGCGCGCAACACGGGGCACAAGGCGCTGCGGGCCCGCGCCGTGACCGACCTGGCCGAGTTCATCGGATGGGACCGCTCGCGCGGCGTCTACTACATCGGCGTTCCCGACATGGCCGTCGGCCCGCTCTACTACTCGCTCTACGACGCGGCCTGCGTGACGATCGCCGCCGAGCTGCCGGAGGCCGGGAAGAATCTCGCGCAGACGAACCACACGCCGCTCACCGCCGGCGAGGTCGAGGAGATGGTCCGGCTGCTCATGGAAGCCGACGGGGCGACCGTCTGGGCGCTGCTCACGACCCACCTGCGCAACGGCCGCTCCATCCAGAGCCTGGGCGACGCCATCCAGATCGGCGCCGCCGAGCTCATCCTCCGCACGACGGTGCCCAAGCAGTTCACGGACGGTCAGCATCCGTTCGATTACTGCAACACCGCGAACGACTGGCTGCGCAGGAGCCCGAGCCCCTATCGGCCTCGCGTGCTGTACCTGATGGCCAACTTCGTGAACGACGCCGCCCGCTCGAACAAGCTGGTCACGCCGGTCCTCGAACGTGAGGCCGCCGGATTCGACGGATCAGGACGGACGCCGGCCGCGCTGCTGGAGGAACTGGACGAGGCCATCCTGGCGTTCGATGCTCCCCGCGCCACCGCGCTGGCGGGCGCGTACCTGGCCTCGGGCGCCGACCGGCACGCGTACCTCACGTCGGTCGCGGTCACGGCGTGCAAGTTCCAGGACGACCCGCACAACCAGAAGATCACCCACTCCACCTTCGAGGAGTACGGCCACAACTCCACCCACCTGCGCGACCGCCTCCTGCTCGCCACGGCGCGGCTGCTCGCCGGCTGGCCGAAGATGCCGGGCGAGCGCGAGTGCTACGCCCGCTTCGTGAAGGAGTGGGTCAACACGTCCTAGAGCTTCGCGACGCCCGCGCGCGCGCAGTCCTCGTCCTGCTGGGCGGTGCCGCCGCCGACGCCGCAGGCGCCCTCCACCATGCCGTTGCGCATGATGGGCACCGCGCCCTGGCTCGGGATCAGGTGCCCGCCCTCGGCGGCGGCGATGCCCTGGATGATCGGACTTCCGGCGCGCTCGGCCAGCTCACCGCTCGGGCGCGCGAAGGCCGCCGAGGCGATGGCCTTGCCCTGGGAGCCGTAGGCGCTGGCCCAGCTGGCGCCGTCCATGCGATTGAAGGCGATCAGGCGCCCCCCGGCGTCACAGACCGCCACGCTGATGCGAATGTTCATCTCGCGCGCCCGGGTGAGCGCCGCCTGGATGACCTGGTTGGCTTCGATGAGAGTCAGCGCCATGGTGGGATCCTCCTCTTCAGCTCACTCGGCCGTCGTGCCGCCGTCGATCACGAGCTCGCTCCCCGTCACGTAAGACGATTCGTCGGAGGCGAGGTACAGCACGCCGTAGGCGACCTCCTCCGGAGTTCCGACCCGGCCCATCGGAAGACGCCGCAGGCGCTCGTCCCACGCGGCCCGGTTCGCCAGCACGTCCTTGATCATGTCGGTCGCGATCGGCCCCGGGTGGACGGAGTTGCAGCGGATCTTGTCCCGGGCGTGCTGGATGGCGGTCGCCTTGGTGAACAGGCGCACGGCGCCCTTGGTGGCGGTGTACGCGGCCGTCTCGCCGGGGCTCCCGACCAGCCCGGCCGTGGACGAGATGTTGACGATGGAGCCGCCGCCGGCCTGCCGCATGGCCGGGAGCGCACACTTGGTCCCCAGGAAGACGCCTTTCACGTTGACCGCCATGATGCGGTCCCAGTCGGCCTCGCTCGTGTCCTCGATCTTCGAGCGGAAGAGAATGCCGGCGTTGTTGACGAGCACGTCGAGCTTGCCGTACGTCTGCACCGCGGTGGCGACGGCCGCCTGCCAGTCCAGGTGGTGGGTCACGTTGAGGTGCACGTAGATCGCCTGGCCGCCCGCGGCCCGGATCTCGGACTCGACCTGCTTGCCCTCGTCGTCGAGCACGTCGCCGAAGACCACGGCGGCGCCCTCCCGGACGAACAACCGCGCCTCGGTGGCTCCTTGCCCGCGCGCCCCGCCGCTGATCAGCGCGACCTTGCCTGCCAGTCTGGCCATGACGCTCTCCTTCCGCTCGGCGATTCGGCCCGACGTTAACCGCCGCGTCCGACGTGGTCAAGCGATCGCGCCCGGTGTATCTTCGGCGCCGCCCAGTCTCATCCCGCGAGAGGAGACGCCGATGACTCAGACGACGTTGCCGCCCTGGATCCAGCCGCTGCACCAGCGTGATCCGCAGTTCGTCGACTCCTACATGGCCCAGCGCGAGCGCATCCTGCGCGAGGGCGCCATCCCCGCCAAGTACAAGCACCTGATGACGATGATCGTGGACGCGCTGCAGACGCATCCGGACGGGGTGGCGACCATCGCCAACCGGGCCCGCGCCGCGGGCGCGTCGGAGGCCGAGATCCAGGAGGCCGTGGAGGTCGTCTATCTCTTCGGCGGCACCCCGGCTCTCGTGACCGCCATGAGCGCGTTTCGCGCCTGAGCGGCCCGGCACCGCTTTCACGCATGCCCGCCGCCGGGGTCTCATGGGCATGACGAGCCCTGCAGAAGACGGAATCCTGGTGCTGGCCGACATCTCGGGCTTCACGGCCTTCGTCACCGCCACCGAGCTCGAGCACGGGCCGCCGATCATCGCGGCGCTGCTGGGCGAGGTCATGCGGCAGCTGTCGCCACCGCTGGAGATCCAGGAGG
>Ga0209474_10002929_pt1 | contig 15272 bp, 17 predicted proteins | sample GraSoiAngelo_145_FD_185902 | JGI IMG/M metagenome (GOLD analysis project Ga0209474, IMG submission 185902) | Grasslands soil microbial communities from the Angelo Coastal Reserve, California, USA - 14_1009_05_20cm (SPAdes) (version 2) | ecosystem: Environmental > Terrestrial > Soil > Grasslands...
ATCAAGGCGGAGACGGCCGAGGCGCCGATGCCTTTGGCGCGAGCTTCCTCGGCGAACGCTTGCTTCCAGCCCTCGAAACCGGCGGCTCCACTGCCGCAACTCGCGGCGTCGGCCGTTGAGCTCAAACACGCGAGCATTGCAAGGATCGCGAAGGTGGCCATCGTAAGTTGCTTGCTCTTGGTCATGAGGAAGTCCCTTGGCTTTCGGAGTATGCGGCGCTCACCGAGTCGCGCAGGCGGCTACTAGTCGGCGAACCCGTCGACGATAATCAGGTTCCCAGCGCTACTCTCGAGCCTGAGCGAGATTATCTTTCGATACTCCACCGACTTGTACCAGTCTTCCGCGGCAGGGCGTGAAGGGAACTCGATGATCACCAATCGTGGATGCGGCCATTCTCCTTCGAGAACTGTCAGGTTCGCTCCACGGACAACGAACTGTCCGCCGAATGGAGCGAGCGTTGCGGGGACTTGCTTGCGATAGAGATCGAACATCGCTGGATCGTTGACGGTCTCCGCTGCAATCACATAAGCCTTCATCACGAACTCCTTTCGTTCGAGTCCTGTGGCATTCCGCCGGCACTTGCCGTCCCGCATCATGCGCCGGGCCGACCCGAGCATCGAAGCGTTCTTACCACGCGCAGGGCCAAAGACGTGGATGGCCCGGACGAGCCCGGCCATGACGCTTATGCTGATATATTCGAAGCGCCGTCATCCCGAGGTACGAGCAAGCGAGCCTCGAACGATGAGCCACGTAAGCCGTCACCCTTCGAGATGCCGGGCTTTGCGCGGCTCCTCGGATGAAGTCCGGGGCAGCCTCTCAGGGTGACCGAAAGATCCGTTGTCCAGGAACGACCGTGTGGCCGGTGTTCATGCCGATGCCGAAGCGTATGCGGAGCACGCGCTCTTCGCCCAATCACTCCGCCACAACGCGCGTCAACGCGCCGGCGGCGTCGATTTCGCGGCGCAGCCACTCCGGGTCCATATCGAAACTGTTCGGCCATGTTGGCGCACCATCCTCAAGGAATACGCGCGCGAAGTATGCGGGATCGCGCAAGGGCCCGACCATCGGGCCGGTCTTGACAACCAACGCGGAGAAATCGTGCTCGCCCGCCGTTCCGTCGCTGAAGGTCGCGTGAAGGCGATAGCCGCCGAGATGTTTGATTTTTGTGGCTCTAATCATGATCGAGTCCTGCGGAGAGAGCCCCCACCCCGGCCCTCCCCCGCAAGCGGGAGAGGGAGCGCGCCGCCGTCATGCGCGGGCTTGACCCGCGCATCCGCGTCTTTACCACGGGGACGTCCGAAGACGTAGATGGCCGGGACGAGCCCGGCCATGACGAAAGAAGACTGGGTCCCGGTTCTGCGGCGCACCACTTCGTGCTGCACCGCGCCCGGGAAACGAGGTCAGTTATCCAGGAACGACCGCAGCTTCCGGCTCCTTGACGGATGCTTCAGCTTCCTTAGCGCCTTCGCTTCGATCTGGCGGATGCGCTCTCTGGTCACCGAGAACTGCTGGCCGACTTCTTCCAGCGTGTGGTCGGTGTTCATGCCGATGCCGAAGCGCATGCGGAGCACGCGCTCCTCGCGCGGGGTCAGCGAGGCCAAGACGCGCGTGGTGGTCTCGCGGAGATTGCTCTGGATCGCGGCGTCGATGGGCAGGATCGCGTTCTTGTCCTCGATGAAATCGCCGAGATGGGAGTCTTCCTCGTCGCCCACCGGGGTCTCGAGCGACAGCGGCTCCTTGGCGATCTTCAGAACCTTGCGCACTTTCTCGAGCGGCATGCCGAGCTTCTCGGCGAGCTCCTCCGGGGTCGGCTCGCGGCCGATCTCGTTGAGCATCTGGCGCGAGGTGCGCACGATCTTGTTGATGGTCTCGATCATGTGCACGGGAATGCGGATGGTGCGCGCCTGGTCGGCAATGCTTCGCGTGATCGCCTGACGGATCCACCAGGTCGCATAGGTCGAGAACTTGTAGCCGCGGCGGTATTCGAACTTGTCGACCGCCTTCATCAACCCGATGTTGCCTTCCTGGATCAGATCAAGGAACTGCAAACCGCGGTTGGTGTATTTCTTCGCGATCGAAATCACGAGACGAAGATTGGCCTCGACCATTTCCTTCTTGGCCTGGCGCGCCTCGCGCTCGCCCTTTTGCACGCCGTGCACGATCTTGCGAAACTCGCCGATCTCAAGCCCGGTCAACGCCGCCAGCGATTGGATCTCGTGGCGCAATTCCTTGATGCGATCTTTCTCGTGATGGACGAAATTCTTCCAGCCCTTGGCGGAGAGTTTCGAGACGCGGTTGAGCCAGCGCGGATCGAGCTCCGAGCCCTGATAGTTGCGCAGGAAATCCTCGCGCGCGACGCCGTGGCTGTCGCCGAGGCGCAGCAGACGGCCCTCGAACGACACCAGCTTCTTGTTGATGTCATAGAGCTGCTCGACCAGCGAATCGATGCGCGCCTGGTTGAGCCGCAGCGATTTCACCTCGACGATGATCTCGTCCTTGAGCTTCTTGTATTTGCGCTCCTGCGCCGGCGATAGCGTCTCGTTCTGGAGCTGGTTACTGATGTCCTGCTCCTGCAGGCGCCGCAGCTTCTTGTAGTTGTCCGCGATCTTGTCGAAGGTCTCGACCACCTTCGGCTTCAGCTCGGCCTCGATGGCCGCGAGCGACATCTGGTTTTCGAACTCGTCGTCGTCCATGTCGGATTCGGCAGCGGCTTCCGCCGGATCCTTTTCCTCTACCCCGGCATCAGTGGCAGGCGCCGCGCGGAACGGGGTCGGCGCAGGCGGAGCCGCCGGCGGCGCGACATGCGCGGGCGCAACCTGCGTGATGACCGCGGCACCATCGTCGTTGGCGGCCGGCTGGGCCTCGGCGCCAAGAGGGGCGCCCATCATCGCCGGGTTCATGTTGTTCTTGGCGTCGGGGCCGGCGTAAGTCGCTTCGAGATCGATAATGTCACGAAGGAAGATCTTTCCTTCGTTGAGCTCGTCGCGCCAGATGATGATGGCCTGGAACGTCAGCGGGCTTTCGCACAGGCCTGCGATCATCGCCTCGCGGCCGGCCTCGATGCGTTTCGCAATCGCGATTTCGCCCTCGCGCGACAACAGCTCGACGGTGCCCATCTCGCGCAGATACATGCGCACGGGATCGTCCGTCCGCTCGCCGGGCTCGGATTTCTTGACCTCGGTGACGGCCTTCTGGGTGACCTCGACCAACTCGTTGTCGGTCTCGTCCTCGGGCTCTTCCTGTTTCTCTTCCTCACTGTCGGCGTCGTCGGCCTCGGTGACGTTGATGCCCATGTCCGAGAGCATCGACATGATGTCTTCGATCTGCTCCGGCGAGGTGGTGTCGGAGGGCAAGACCTCGTTGAGCTGATCGAAGGTCACGAAGCCGCGCTTCTTGGCCTGCTTGATCATCTTCTTGACGGCAGCATCCGACAGGTCGAGCAACGGCGACGGCGCGTCCGGGGCATCCTTCTCAGGGGCATCCGCTGCCTTGTCGTCTTTTTCCTTGTCCTTCACCTGCAGCGTCTTTGCCTTGCTGGCCATTCATCGCTCTCCAAAACGCGCTTCGTGCGGATGCGTGGCCGCAGCCGCCTGAACTTGATGAGCGAGATGCCTCTTCTGTCGAAGAGTCTTCTCGCTGCCACTTTTTTCGTTTGAGCATGATCTTTTCGGAAAACCGGTACCCACTTTTCCGGATCATGCTCTCGTTCGTTTGAGCATGACCTTTTCGGAAAACCGGTACCACTTTTCCCGATCATGCTCTCGACGCGGAAAGGGCGGCGCAAATCTGTCGCCACCCCCGAATCTGTCTCGCTGGTTGACGCACTCTATTAAAGGTGCGGTATTAAGCTTCGCTTAACCCTGTTTTTGCAGCCAAACCATAGGTTTGGCGAGTCATTTTGCGGTTCCGGACGCGGCCGTCCGCATCATTTTTTACTCAAACGCTCCGCTGGAACCGGCCCGAGAGCTCTCCAAAACCTTCGATCAGGGCTTCCGTGCCATCGACTTCCGCCATCCTGGCCTTCACGTCCCGCAACCACACAAGATTGGCTTCGGTGGATTGCTCGCCCAGCGCCAGTTCGGCATCCTTCAATTCCCTAAGTAAGGAGTGCCATTGGCGATGCAAGGCAACGAGCTGGCGCCAGGTGGAAAGAACGTCTTCCCGCGCCGCCCCTGATCTGGCCCCCCACACCGCGCCGGTCGTGATTGCCCGGTCAAGCCGTTGAAGAATTGGCGAGAATCCGCTCGCTTCGAGATCGGCCCGCATTTTCCCGGCCGGCTCGGTGGCTTCGGAGACCTGGTGGTGGTCGTTGGCAAAGGCCGCGATGATGCCCGCGCGCAGCTTGTGGGCCTCGGGATGGGCCAATTCCAGCGCCGCGACCTCCTCCAAATGCTCGTGCAAGAGCCAAGGATGGTTAATCAGGCATTGCAGGATCAGCGCCTCGCGGCGCGACAGCGCGCTGCGCTGACCGCGCATGATGGGGCTTGCCGCCAGTTGCGCGCTTGCCGCCTGATAGGGCCCGCGGGGCAGGCTCGCCGTTCCCGCTATCCCCAGCCCGCGGAGACCGCGAGGGGGAAAACGCCCACTCGAACCGGGCGTGCGCGGGGGAAACCGTCCAGGTGATTCGCGGCTGAAATTGCCGCGGCCGGCGTATGAGTGGCTACGGTGCCACCTGTAACCCTGTCCGGTCGGAAGACCAAATTCGGGTTAAGGCATTTGCCTCTTCCGCGAGAGCGAGACCTTCGGCTTGGATCTCGGCATGAGTCTCTTGCCGCGCTCTGACGAGATTTAGCAGCCGCTCCATGGCCACATCCCCTCCCGGTTGCCCGGCGTCGAACTGAACACTTGCGATGTCATCGTCGAGTTCATGCAAATGAATAATTGCTATGAAGTGATCCATGCAACGAGAAATGAAATCACGCGACGGGTCGTGCTTCAGAGTTGGAAAACGTTGAAGCAAGCGATATCCCCATGGGCGCCCATCCTTCTCCTCACCATGTATGCTTTCCAAAATCTCATAGAAGTCGCGCTTCAGGCTTGCATAGATACTCTGGACAGTGAGCTTCTCCTCAGCGATCAGAAGCCGGTGAAGAGACTCCCAAAACTCGTGGAGTTCAGGTGCAAACTGCAGACGCAATACTTGGTCCTGCTTTTCTTCTAAGAAATCCGGATAGTGCACGAGCATTCCGAGCAAGAGTCTCTGAAGGCCGTGCCGCGGACCATCTTTCGAAAGCTTGAGTCGATCTCGGACTAACTTGCTCGGACTCGTCTCCTTCGCGTTCGCTCCTTTGCTCTTGCCAACTTGCCAGAACAAATTGGCGAGTTGCATCCGACACGTTCGGAAGTAGGCTTTATGGACAATTGGGTCTTTGATTGTACGCATGAGACCATAGAGCTTCTGCTCAAGCGCTGCTTGCTTGTCTGGCGTTCTAACGTCAGTGTCAGCAATCTCACGTTCCCACAGCACGTCCCACATCGGCAATGAACCAGCTAGTACATTCTTGAAAGCTTCCACTCCCTTCTCTCGAATGAGATCGTCCGGGTCCTTTTCTTCCCGCATAAAGACAAAGCGGAACGTTCGTCCAACTGACAGGAGCGGCAGAATTCTATCTATAGACCTGTGCGCCGCCGCTATACCCGCACGATCGGAATCGAAACAAATCAGCGGCTCTGGAGAAAGCCTCCAAAGAGTCGCGATGTGATCCTCGGTAAATGCTGTTCCCATTGTAGCAACAACGCTCTTGATACCGGCTTGATAAATGGCAATGGCGTCCATGTAACCTTCGACAGCCACGACAGAGCCGGCTTTGTGAGCAGGTTCACGCGCTCGATGAAAGTTGAAGACGACCGACCCTTTATGAAAAATCGAGGTCTCCGGCGAGTTCAGGTATTTCGGTTGAACGTCACTCCTTAGGGTGCGACCGCCAAATGCGATGACTCGACCACGCTGATCGTGTATGGGAATAATGATGCGGTCGCGGAAGCGATCATAGGGAACGGGAATGTCATCGCCGGCAATTAGCAAGCCGGTTTCGATCATGTCTGTGACCGACACACCCTTTGAACCCAAATATTCCTTCAACCCGAACCGATTGGGAGTCGCGTAGCCGAGTCGAAACTCAAGGCTCGTGGACGGAGCGATTGCGCGATCGGACAGATAGCCGCGAGCTTGCGCACCTATGTTCGAAGCAAGATTCTGCTCAAAGTACTTCGTTGCCAATTCCATCACATCGTAGAGGGATTTCTGACGCTCCTCCCTCTGTTCCTCCTCTCGGGAGGTACGAGGCAGCGCAAGCCCCGCCAATGATGCAAGCCGCTCGACCGCTTCGGGAAATGAAACGCCTTCGGTCTGCGTCACGAAGTCGAAAATGTTGCCATTCTTGCCGGAAGAGAAATCGAACCAGGCCTGCTTCTGATCGTTGACGAAGAACGAGGGCGTCTTCTCCTGCTGAAACGGCGACAGCCCTTTCCACTCGCGCCCCGACTTCTTCAGCTTCACGCGCCGTCCAACCACGTCTGAAACGGGAAGACGCGCCTTCAGCTCATCCAAAAAGCTAGGCGGGAAGCGCATGCGCTATCTCACTCACTACAAATTCGAGGGAAAGCGTGTCCACGCTCACTAACAACGGTCGCGAATCGCGAGTTGTAACGCCAGTATTGTTCTCTGTTTGTTCTAGTCAATATCCACAACTTCGATGTTATCCACATAGCAATATATAGTCGGAGGCAATTGCTTCGGCGTCTACATATAGCAGCAAGTATAGCGAGAGTGAATAAATTCTTACTGGCCTTTCGCAGCCCCACCGTTCGGGCGCGCGACGAAGTCGCGAGCCCGGTAACAAGGATCGTGTTGACTTACGGAATACAAACGTATATACATGTCGCAGCGCAATTGTGCGCAACATGAGAGGACCAACCAATGAAAACTGAGATGAAAAAGGAAGTTAGAAAATGGCCGATGACGGCCCTGACCTTGAGTTCCTCTCACCTGCGTCATTCGAATGGGACGACCGGAAGTGTGAGTTAAATCTCGCCAAGCACGGAATCGATTTCGATAGCGCGATTGAGGTTTTCTATGGTCCGATAATTCTTCGCCGATCGGATCGCAACAATGAGGAGCGTTGGACCGCTTTGGGGTATTCGGGCAATCGATTGATCGTCGTGGTGCATACACGACGGCTCGAGGTGATCCGGATCATCTCAGCGCGTCGCGCTAGGAAACATGAAAAAAGAGAATATCGTAACGCGAAAGTGGGGTGATCGCCGGAAGGGCAAGACTGACTGGGCGCGCGTCGACGCGCTGACCGACGAGGACATTGCCGAGGCTGTCGCAAACGATCCTGACGCAGCACCCATCGATATCGACTGGTCGGACGCCGTTCTGGTGATTCCTGCCAGGAAAAAGGCGATCTCCATTCGTGTTGATGAAGATGTGCTCGACTTCTTCAAGAAGGAGGGCGAAGGCTATCAGCGCCGCATCAACGCAGTGTTGCGTTCCTACGTGCAACAGAAGACCAAGCCGAAGAAGCGGGCCTAAGGCCGACCCCCACCTTGGCCCTCCCCGCGACTTGGCAACACTACCCCTCCAAAAACCGTCCCGAGGCGATGCGCGGCAGGCGCGCGACTGGCCAGTTATAGACATAGGTCCAGGCCTCGCGCGCGCTGCCATCCCCAAGCGTCACCATGAGCCGCTTGCGGATGTATTCGGTCGGTTCGGCAAAACCTTCGCCGCAGGCTTCATACATGTCGAACTCGCCCAGCAAGGCGTCGCGCGCGCGTAAGTGATAGACTTCGCCGAACACGATGTCGGCGGGATCCTCCGACAGTACCAGCCCCGGATAATGCTTGACGCGATAGAGCCGGCCACGGCATTGGGCCTCGCCGACGAAGTCGGCACTGCCTGACAATAGCTTCGCCATCGGATGGTCGAAGCCGCGCATCAACGTGCCGTAGACGAACAGATGATCGGAGATTATGGGTTGTTTCTATACCCGTCATTGCGAGCGAAGCGAAGCAATCCATAGCGCCGCAACTGGAAGGGTGGATTGCTTCGTCGCGTCGCTCCTCGCAATGACGAGAGGAAAGAGCTAAGCCGCCACCACTTCGTCGCTGACGACGACGAACTTTGCGAGATTCATCCGCCCGAAGCTCGTGGTCAGCGCCACGTCGGCGGCGTCGCGCCCGGTGGCCATCAGGATGCGGCCGATCCGCGGGTGATTGTGCCGCGCGTCGAAGGTGTACCACTGGCCGGACAGATAGGCCTGAAACCAACCGGAGAAATCCATCGGCTCCGGATCCGGCGGAATGCCGATGTCGCCCATATAGCCGGTGCAGTAGCGCGCCGGGATGCCCATGCAGCGGCAGAAGGTCAGCGCCAGATGCGCGAAATCGCGGCACACGCCATTCTTCTGCTCGTAGACGTCATGCGCCGATTTCATGTGATGGGCGTGCTGATAACCGAAGGTGACGTGGTTGTGCACGAACTCGGTGATGGCGGCGACCCGCGCCCAGCCTGCCTGCGTGTTGCCGAACAGCGACCAGGCGATGTCGGTGAGCTTGTCGGTCTCGCAATAGCGGCTCGGCATCAAATAGAGCAGCAAATCGTCCGGCAGCTGATCGATCGGCACCTGTTGCGCGCTCGGGTTCACCGCATCGGGCAATCCGCAATCGCGCACCAGCGCGCTGCCGCGCAAGGTCACGCCGCCGGCGGGTGCCACCAGCCGCCCGCAGACATTGCCAAAACTGTCGCGGTAGAAGCCGATCGGCACGTTGGGCTCGGCAACGATGGTCTCGGTCCCGACGATATCGGCGAAACGCGACGGATGTATCGACAGCATGATCACCATCGGCGTCGGCTGGACCGCCGCGTAGGAAATCTCGAAGCCGACCTTGATCTCCATGATTTACGCCTCCGTCCGTTCGTCGGCCGAGGTCACATCAATGTTCACCTCCATGCCGAGATACGCGTCGGCCGGACCGAGATAGGTGCCGTGCAGCGGGATCGCCTGGCGCGGATCGCGCGCCACCGCGACGCGGATCAGATCGCGGGTGCCGACGATGCCGTTGGTCGGATCGAACTCGATCCAGCCGGCGCTCGGCAGATAGACCTGCACCCAGGCATGGGTCGAGCCGCCGCCGGCATAATTGTCGCGATCGTCGGGCACGAACAGATAGCCCGAGACGAAGCGCGCGGCGATGCCGAGCCGCCGCAGCGCCTCAATCATGAACAGCGCGTAGTCGCGGCAGGTGCCGGAGGCGGTCTGCAGCGTGTCGAGCGGATGCTGCGTGCCCTGCTCATGCCGCTTGCGATAACTGAAGGCCTCGCGGATGCCGTGGGTCATGCCGCTGAGAATCCGAAACGTCGGGGTCGGCGCTTCGGCATCGAGGAAGTTGCGCGCCCACCCCGCCAGCTCGCCGTTCGGATCAGAATATTGCGGCGTGATGAATTGAAGAAGGTCGGGAAATTCCTCGTCGTCGTAACGGAAGGGATAGAAATACGCCCGGTCATCCGGCGTCAGCGCGAACTCCTCGGCGGGATTATGCTCGACGGTCACGGTGGAGGTGAAGACGAGCATTTCCGCGCGCTCGTCAAAGTCCGCGATCGCCACGCTGTTGCCGAACACGTCATGGATCCAGCGGAGCCGCATCGGCTCCGGCATGATGTCGAGACGGCTCTCCAGCACGCGCAGATCATGGCCGTCGCGCGGGCGCAGCATGATGCGGTGTTCGCCAAACGCCACCGGACGCGCATAGCGGTATTCAGTCTTGTGATGGATCGTCAGGAGCGGCATCGTCGAGCGCAATCATCGTGATTCCAGGCTATGTAATCTATAGCGATCTCTGCTTATTTCTAGGCCGAGATGCCGCTTCGATAGGCAACAACGGGGGGCCAGCTTTGAGTATCGGCGACATTTCGTTACTTCTTGGAAGTGAAGATCCTCCGCCGGTGCAAGAATATAACGCCGCAGGGCGCTCGCCGTTTCTGCTCCTTTGTGATCACTACGGGGCGCTGATACCCGAAGCCCTCGGCGATCTCGGCTTGGGCGAACGCGAGCTAACGCGGCATATCGCCTGGGACATCGGCATTGCCGGCGTTGCCGAGCGGCTTTCGAAACTTCTCGACGCCCATCTGATCGCGCAGCGCTATTCGCGGCTCGTGATCGATTGCAACCGCCCGCCGCATGTGGCGAGCTCAATCCCGCCGATCAGCGAAGCCACCACCATCCCCGGCAATGAAGGGCTCTCCGGCGAAGCGGCAACATTGCGGCGCCGCGAGATTTTCGATCCCTACCACCGGCGGATCGGCGCGGTCATCGATCGCCGCCTGCATGAGGCGAGGCCGACGGTGCTGGTCGCGCTGCACAGCTTCACGCCGGTCTATGCCGGCATCGCCCGTCCCTGGCACATCGGCACGCTGTACCATCGCGACACCCGATTGCCGCCGCTATTGCTGAAACTGTTGCGCGCGGAAGGCGATCTCGTGGTCGGCGACAACGAACCCTATGCGGTCAGCGACGAGACCGATTACACGATTCCGGCGCATGGCGAGGCCCGCGGGTTGATCAACACCGGCATCGAAATCCGCCAGGACCTGATCGCCGATCAGGCCGGCGAGCGGCAATGGGCGGAACGGCTGGCGCGGATTCTTGGGCAGATCGAACCGATGTTGCGCGCGGAGCGGTTGATCTAGATTTTTATTTTGAGCATGATCTTTTTCGGAAAACCGGTTCCCACTTTTCCGGATCATGCTCACCGCGAGCGCGTCAGCGCGAGCCAGATGCCGCCGCCGATCATGAAGCCGCCGGAGATGCGCGACAACAGCCGCGTCCGCCGGCCTGAAAAGAACGTCCGCGCGCGGCCCGCCAACAGCGCGTAGATCGAATCGGTGATCGCACCCGTGACCATGAAGGTGACGCCGAGCAGCGCCACTTGCGAGACGTGGTCCCGGTTCATGTCCATGAACTGCGGAATGAACGCGCCAAAGAACACCAGCACTTTCGGATTGGACAACAGCACCACAAACCCCTGCAGGAAGAACCCGCCGCGCGGCGGCGGTGGCGGCGCCTCGGCCTTGACGCCTTCGACGGGAAAACGAACGAGCTTGATGCCGAGCCAAATCAAATAGGCGGCGCCCGCAAACCGCACCCAGTCGAACCAGTAACCCATGGTCGCCATCAGCGACGTCAGGCCGACCGCGACGATCCCGATCACGATCGCAAGCCCGGCCTGAACGCCCAAGATGTTGGTCAGCGCCGCGCGGGTGCCATGGCGCAGGCCGTTGGCGATCACCAGCGTCACCACCGGTCCCGGAAGAAGCGCCAGCGCAATGCAGGCGGCGACAAAGGCGAGATAGACTTGCAGGGACATGGGAGGGCTCGCGGGAATAGAGAGGCGATCTCCGCATTATGCACGCCAAGCGCTTGGGTGGAAGCCGCGCGTCTCTCCCTCTCCCGTCCTTACGGGGAGAGGGTTGGGGTGAGGGGCAGCCTCCGCGGGCTCGACTCGCGGAGAGTCCCCCTCACCCGAATTGCTTTGCAATTCGACCTCTCCCCGCACGCGGGGCGAGGTGCAAGGAGGCATCGCGACTCGCAACTACCGCCCTTCCAGCGCGGCCATCATCCAGTGATGCATTTCATGCGAGCCAAGAAACTCCAGCGCCGTGCGTTGCAGCTCGCTTGCGCCGCCTGCGCCTTGCGCCACCGCGACCAGAAGGTCGCAACGATGCGACACCGCGATGCCGATTGCGGCATGGCGCGCGCCGTCGGACATATCGAGATGATAGTTTCGCAAGCGCCCGGACATCTCGGCAATGCGGATCACCCTGCCGGGCTCCAGCGGCGCAAAGCGTTCGCTGATCAAATCGAGATCGGCGACGCGATCGACTTCGTCGTCATCGGCAACGCCGGAGTCGCAGTTGCAGAAGCCGATTTTTGGCCGCACATAGAGCTCGGCCTCTGCCCCGCATGACGCGACATCGCAGCGGAAGGCGCGGCCGGCCGGCCAGCCGTCGCGCGGAAACGGCCAAGCGATTTCCTGCCAATGCGACCCGTGCGCTTCGCGCGGCGCCGCGTAATGAACCCCCGCAGCGGTCGACAAGGCGGCGATCGCCAATACCGCACCCCCGATGAGTGGCAGGGCCCGCATCGTTCACTCCGCCGGCAGGCCGGCGACGGCGCGGGCGTCGCCGGAGAGTTCGAGAATGTGCAAGCCGGTATTGGCGCGGTCGACGATATAGATGTAACCGCGATCGTCGGTCTCGACATTGTTGGTCTGGATCGCGACCTTGCAGCGCTCCTTGCCCTCGACGGGGACGCAGCGCTTGTCGGTTTTATCCGTGATCGAGGGGATGAAATAGCCGACTTCCGTGGGGTGATAGGGATCGCGGATGTCGAGCGCGCGCACGCCGGCATTGAAGAAGGCGATGAACGCCATCTTCTTGTAATAGACGCCCGCCATGCTCTCGTTCGAGGAATGCGCGCCGAACCGCCCTCCCCGTTCGCAGAACGAGCCGCTCGCCTCGGACGCCGTGTAGCTCGAGATCATCATCGGCCGGCTCTCGACCGTCACATCGGCGAACCACACCATCTGCCTTGGCTCGGCGCATTCGTTGAGGATCGCCTCGTCGACGATCATCACGATGTCGCGCCTCTTGCCGTCCTTGTCGTGAGCGAATTCAGCGATCGGCATTTGCGGCATCGGGAATGTGGTGTGGGCGCCGTTGAAGGCGGACATCGCAAGCCGCGCGATCTCGGGAAAGCGAAGATTATCCGGCGTTGGCTCCTTCGGTCCGTTGATCAGCTTGTCGCGATCGACGATCTGCAGGATGCCGCCTTTGTCGGTGCCGTATCCGAAATAGACGCGGTTGCCCGCGGGGCCAGTCGAGATCGGCCCGTGCAACTCGGTCGGCACCGCGCCGGTCGAACCCGGCTCCTGACCGGGCAGACCGAAGTCACGGATCTTTATCGGATGGGCGGGATCGGAGAGATCATAGACCTGCGTCATGCGGCGCGTGCGCCAGTCGGGCGCGCCCGACACCAGGAAGGCAATGCCGGTGTCGCATTCCCACCAGTTCTTATGCGTGTCCTTCAAGCCCTCGCCGATGTGGGCGACGAGAACGGGATTGGCGGGATCGGCGACGTTCCAGACCTCATGCCCTTCGCTGCCGACCGCGCGCAGCATGTAGACGGCGTTCGGATCGGCTTTGGGCAAATTCTTGCCGTCGCAGACCCGCACCATCTGTGCGCCGCCGCTCTCATATTTTCCTTCCTGGCCTGGAATGTGATGCAGGTATTTCGGGTGGGCGGGATCGGTGACGTCCACAATGGAGGTGCCGTTCGGCTCGGCCTTTCCGGTCAACGGATTGAGTGGATCAGGAATAGCGTCGGTGCCGCCGTGATGTCCGATATAGGCGATCCAGCGGTCGCCCTGATGATGGATGGTCGGCTGATAGGCGCTGCGCGCCTGCAAATCGTTGGTGCCGACGAGCTTCATATTGGAGGCTTCCGGCGGTGCGCCGATCACCTGCTGCTGCGCCTGTGCGGCGGCGCCCCACGCGAGAGCTAACGCCGAGAAATACAACGCGAATTTGACGCGACCGGACATCCTCTCCACCCCGACTGTTCAAGACCAATCTTCGCTGGCTGGCCGCGACGTTAGCACGGCAAAACACATTTTGCGAAAACACAGCCTTGACATGCAACCATTTGGTTGCCTATTATCCGAACCATGGATGAGGTCTTCAAAGCGCTGGCGGATGCTTCGCGACGCTCGCTCTTGGACAGGCTTCACGCCAACAACGGACAGACCCTGAACGAATTGTGCGACGGCCTCGCCATGACGCGGCAGGCCGTGACCAAGCACCTTGTGATTCTCGAAGAGGCCAACCTGGTCACGACCTTCAGGCACGGCCGCGAGAAGCTGCACTATCTCAACCCGGTGCCGATCCACCAGATCGGCGAGCGGTGGATCAGGAAATTCGAGCGCGGCAAGCTCGCCGCGCTCAGCGAATTGAAACGACAACTGGAGAAACGCGATGAGTAAGCCCGAATTCGTCTATGTCATTTACATCGCTTCGACACCGGAGAAGGTATTCCAGGCGCTGACCGACGAAAAAATGTCGGAGCAATACTGGGTCGGCAATCGCGTCGTCTCGGATTGGAAGATCGGCGCGCCATTCACGCTCAAGCTCAAGCGTGAAGAGAAAGACGTCACCGGCAAGGTACTCGAGTTTGATCCGCCGCGGCGCCTTGCCTATTCGTTTCGTGCAGCGCATGCCGGCATGGAAGCCGAACCGCCATCGCGCGTAACCTTCGAGCTTGAGCCGCAGAGGGATCAGGTGAAGCTCACCGTCGTTCACGACAAGTTCGAGCCCGGCAGCAAGGCGTTCGAGAGCGTCAGTCGCGGCTGGCCGTTGGTGCTGTCGAGCCTGAAGAGCTATCTGGAAACCGGCAAGGTGCTGCACGCGCCCTGGTACGAGGACGCGCGGCAAGGCGCGGCATAGATCGCTCATTCATCAGCCGGAGAAACGTGATGCGTAAGCCTGAATTCGTCTACGTCACCTATATCGAGACCACGCCGGAGAAATTGTGGGAAGCGCTGACATCGAGCGAATTTTCGGAGCGATACTGGTGGGGCACCAAAGTCCTTTCCAACTGGAAAGTCGGCTCGCCTTTTGCGCTCGAATGGCGTGGCAAGGTGACGGACACCGGTGTGATCGTCGAGGCTGATCCGCCGCGGCGGCTATGCTACACATGGTCAAACACGTCGGAGGAATTTCGCAACGAAAAACCGTCGCGCGTGACCTTCGCCCTCGAACCCTACGGCAAACTCGTCAAGCTCACGCTGACCCACGAAGATTTCGAGCAGGACAGCAAGATGCTGCAGGGCATTTCCAAGGGATGGCCAGCCATCATGTCCAGCCTCAAGAGCCTGCTGGAATCCGGGCGGGCGCTAGATGTCCCGCTTGCCGCCCTGCAGATCGAGGGTGTGGAGTAATGGCGATGGATATCAGCCAATTCAAGCCCGCGATCGTCTACACCATCTACATCGTCTCCACGCCCGAGAAGGTCTGGCAGGCGTTGACCTCAGCGGAGTTCAGCCAGAAGTATTTTTTCCGTAATGCCGTCGAGTTCGATCTGAGGGTCGGCGGCGTGTTTTTCGTGCACACGCCGGATGGGTCGGCGCCGCGCATCTCTGGCGAGGTGATCGAATGCGATCCACTTAGGAAGCTCACCTTCACGTTCAACGTCAACTGGCCCGGGCTGGTCGAAAAG
>Ga0209474_10002931_pt1 | contig 15255 bp, 11 predicted proteins | sample GraSoiAngelo_145_FD_185902 | JGI IMG/M metagenome (GOLD analysis project Ga0209474, IMG submission 185902) | Grasslands soil microbial communities from the Angelo Coastal Reserve, California, USA - 14_1009_05_20cm (SPAdes) (version 2) | ecosystem: Environmental > Terrestrial > Soil > Grasslands...
GTGAAGCGCGATGGTTCAGGGCCGTCTGACTCTTCAAGAAAAAAGGGGGCAATTCTTCGTTCAGGCGCTATTTATCACGGCCATTTGTCGAACAATTTCCCGCCCCAACTGTGCGAGTGTAAACATTAAAATTTTTGTACCACGCAAATGACCCACACATGAATGCCTCGCCTCAGACCTGTCGTTCATTTCTTCTCGCCTCTAGGATTTCGCGCCATTTCTTCCTGAATTCTGCGCGCCGCCTCTCCTCCGCCGCTTCGCGTTGTTTCTTGAAATACGATCCTGCATACTCTCCAAGCGACGCTCGCGCATCCGTCTTGGCAGCTGCTTTCGATTGCCCAGGGAAACGCTGCGCCATCTTGCGCGGTGGACGACCGGCCTTCAGATCTTGCTTGTTCCGATCGCAAACTTCGCGCATCGACACATATTTGCGACCGAGAAAAGTAAAATCGGTCAACTTCCCCAGCCTAACCAGTTCCCCAACCCGCTTCGTGCTCACACCAAGAAGTAGCGCCGCCTGGGCGTGATTAAGCAGGCCCCTCTCCCCTATCATCGCCTCGCTCATTTTTTCCACCTGTTGCCGCGCCTCCTCGCGAGCAGCAGCTCGATTCTCCGGTGCCGCTTGCAAAGCGAACGTTGATGAGACAATCGTGCTCATTCCAATACCGGGAATTGACGTAATCGTAATGCTAGCCGCGTATTTGCCGACGACAAGGAAATTGCAGACCCCAGGCAAATCTGAAGGCGTTGCAAATCCAGAAAGTAAGCGCGCAGCTTCAACTGAGCAAACCCGCACGCTCGTCGAGAATCGGTAAAGCTGCGCAGGCCAAATTAGCAGCAACACCCGTCACGCTTCCGTGGATTCGTGTGAGCGGACAAATTTTCGTTGCTGATGCCAATCGCGAGGAGATCGGGCGCTTTATTTCCGTGGTGAAGAACCCTATCCGTTTCTGTCGAATTCGAATCTGTGATAGGCACTGGCCGGAAACTGGGCCCGGCATGATCGGCCGGTCCGCTTGGCCAAACATCGACGAGCCTGTTGCTAATTGCTAATGCCCGCCTAATTTTCCGAAGTTTGCGTATGCTGCGCCCGAAATCCACAATTTCTGCCGTCACACCGAGAAAGATTTTGCTACTGCTTTCCTGTCTATTCCTGGTAAGCGCAGCGGTTTTCGGAGTGGTGGGCAGCTACAAAGTGGATGTGCTGCGCAAAGATTTGGCGAATGCGATTGCCGCCCGCGATGCCGCTGAACTTCGGCGGGTGACTCAGGAAACGGAACTCAAGACCCGCGAAACCGCCGTGGCGGGTGCAGAAGCAAAAATCGCGGAGGCAGAAAACAAAGCGACAAAAGCTCAAACAGAACTCTTGAAACTGCAGAGCGAGAAGGCGGACCTGGAAAGCAAATTGGACGCTAGTCGAAACGAGATTGCTTCCCTGCAAAAGCGAATCGGAGAAGGACGCCCAGCAGTCAGTCCTTCGCAAAATTCGGAAACCGCATCAAAGCCTGAGCAGCAACGGACAACTCCACGACCGTCCGCACAAATTGCACAAGAGTCTGTCGAAGAAGCCACGCCCCCTCCGCCGCCACAACCGAAGCGCCGGAAAATTGCGCCTAGCAAGACACCAGAGGTCGCAAGTACCCCACAAATCACTTCGTATTCTTCGGCGAAAGCCCTCGCGACCTTCACACCTCTTCCGAAGTATCCATCCAGGGTACGTTCGCCCGGCGTTACGGGAATTGGAGTTTGCATTGTGTCGGTTGATCCAGCGAGCGGCAATGTAACTGGAGCTTCAATGGAGCGAAGCACTGGAGACTCGACCTTGGATAAATCCGCGGTCAATGCGTTCCGAAAGTGGCGATTTAGACCTGGGACCGTCTCGAAGGTTAGGATTCCTGTCGAGTTTACAATGACCGGCGCCTCGCCTTAGCTGAGGCGCAGAATCTTCCTAATCGGATAATACCGCGACTGATGCACGCCACAATTGGCCGCGGCATAAACCTGAAGGTCACGCTCGCAACAAGGCTATTCTTAACGGATAACTGCCCCTGACTTTCTGCCGTAACCTCGCCTCTTCTGAAGCAACGCCTTCGCTGCGCGAAAATTATCGGGGCCGTGGCCATCGACGGGCAAAACAAGCTCCAACTTTTTTCGTGCCTCTTTAAACGTCAGGAACGTGAAACGTTTTCTCATGGGTGCAATATGTTTGTCAACGCACGGGTCAGCTTGGACTTAGGTCCTACATGGCAGGCGCCCGCGCGGGGAAATTTACTTTGATGGCAAATTGGTCCGCCGCTAAACGGCATGCAGCTCCAGCAGCTCGCTATCGCCGCTGGCGGTAAGTCGGACATTTGCGACATCAAAGACAGGTGCTTGTTCGACGACGCCCGGACCGGCACCAGCCAACTCCACAGAAACTTGCCTAGAAGCCGGATTGAGAACGACTCCGGTTATTTCAAATGACGTTGAAAATTCCACCTTTGCCATCTGGAAGTCTGCCGTAACCTGCACACGGGCCTTTCCTTGCTCCGACGGAGCAAGCTGGAGCCCGGCGACACTGTCTGACCCCGAAATCGGCTGCAAGCCTGTAACCTCAAATGAAGGCAAAGCAATGTCGACTGATTGCTGCGCTAGTTCCTGTGGCTGACGGCTTGATTTGATAAGCTGGACTGTTCCCAGACCAGAGTCTGCAGGTTGAATTTTAACGATTTCGAATGCCACCTGCGGATGAGTCCGAGGTTCGGAACGCTGCGATGAGGCAAGGCGCATCGTTACGATCTTTGATGCAGGTCGCACTTGTAAAGTATGCACCTTGAAAGTTGGTGTTAGTCGTACAGAGACGATCTCAAAGGAGAAAGTGAGCTGTACGGGCGTGTGTGCGGCAGAAACAGGAAGCGGTGCCTCTCCCGCGAGTGGCACTTCGCCGCGTTGGAATTGTTCAGATTGTTCAGGCATGGTCAAAGATGTGGGTGCTTGCGAAGATACAGGTGCGTTGGAAATATCTGGAGAATAAGATGCGACCACAGCGACCCCAGCAACTGCGGGAGGTTGCATCGCGGAAATCGGCATTTGGTCAGCAACGAATCGGCCTTGATCGGTCGGTTCGAACTGAGGCTCTACGTTGGACTCAATCGCGGGCGCTACAGTCCCTTCCGCAACCTCGGAGAGTTCGCTCGGCTTTTCTGCTGGCTCGGGCACTTGCGCAATCGGTTGGCCTTGATCGATCGCTTCGAATTGAGGCTCTACTTTGGACTCAATCGCGGGCGCTACAGTCCCTTCCGCAACCTCGGAGAGTTCGCTCGGCTTTTCTGCTGGCTCGGGCACTTGCGCAATCGGTTGGCCTTGATCGATCGCTTCGAATTGAGGCTGCTCCGCAGGCTCAGTGACGGCTGCCTGAGCGGCCGGTGGTAAGGCACTCGCCTCTTCCGTTGGTGGCGGCACTTGCGCGATTGCTTGCTCCTGCGCAAGCGGTTCCTTCCTAGCGGCTGCCGCTGCTGCTGCTGCCTCCATAGCTGCCGTAGCGCCCACATCAGCGACTGACGATAACGGAGTTGATTTTTCCATCGGCGCGGCGGGCCTCGTCTCGAACTCCGGCGTCGTCGGAAGTGCATCTGGCGTGTTCAGGCGATATGTACGACCCACTGAATCTCCGTCGAGCGGCCCGACCCGCCTGTGAAAAGCGCTGCCGGCTGCCGCTAGTTCGTGCGACCCGGACCCCGAAAAGGGGCTCGATGCAGTTAACCGCGCAGAAATCTGCCGCGGGCCGCCAAAAAAGCCGTTGCCCGGCGCAGCACCCGTTTCTGGCGCCGCAGCAGCAGGTTTAAGGCTGGGCGGCGTGAGAAAAGACTTCGCTTGCCAGCGATCGGAAACATCAAATGTGTATCGGCGACTGAGGCCCGGCACGAGCACCCAAGCCAACAGAAAAATACCGACCAGCAACAGTCCGCCGACGAGCCATGTTCGGGGGCTGGCCACTTTAAGCCCAGCGACACCAATTCTCGAGGCTGCTGCAATTGTGTTGGCCAGCGCTCGGCTGACTGCGGTCTGGGACGGCTTTGTCCCAGCAACCGGCGCCTGCGTAGCTTTTGCGGTAGATACAGATGAAGCAGCCGCGGCAGTCTGGGCGGGCGAAGCACCTGCGCCTGCCGATTGTATTGGAGAAGACGTTTGTGCTGGCTGATCGCTTGTTTCTCCCGTAAGCGGTTCGTGTGAGGTTGAAACAGCAGCCTGTGCTTCCAGCCCTTGCGATCGTGTAGCCACGGGGTCTGCCACGGAGCCCGAGGAAGCAATGGTTTCGGCCTTCGCCGTCTCTCCTTGCTTATTTGCAGCAGCAACGCTGTCAGGAATAGGACTCGGCTCAACTGCCGGAGCGCCACCGCTGTCTGTCTGCGAAGCAACGAGACTACCGGCGTCAAACGCAGCCGCGGAAGCAACTTCTGGAGCTTGCATCCAACCAACGTCATAAAGGGCGTCGGCAAAAATATTATTCAGAGGTTGCGAATAAATCTTCTTCGCTGATGCGACCCAGTCGGCCGCCTTCTCTTGGTTGTTATGTTTAAACTCCCAAGCCGCCTGCGCATAATAAAGAGCCGGCGTATCTCCAGTGAACTGGAATTGTTCCATCATTGACTGGGCCCGACTCTCTTTCCCCTCCAGCAGAAGCGTCATGTAAATCTTGAATTTGATCAGCTCCGCCGCCTGATTTTTGTCACCACCGGGCGTTCGCTCAAATAGGCCCTCGAAACGCTCTCGCGCCTTCGCGTAATCTTTTTTCTTAAAAGGAACCTGCGCGAGATTGTACTGCGCCTCACGGAATTTCGGATCCAGTTTGGCCGCTTTTTTGAAGGCAGTCTCCGCCTGGTCGAATTCCTGCTGAGCCATCAAAATTTCCCCACGTAGATTCAGAGTCGCGGGTTGATTCGGTTCCGCCTGATCCGCCTCATTAATTACCTTTCGAGCCGCCGCAAGGTCACGCTGGCGTAGCGCCTGTTGCGCCTGCTCGAATTTCGCCCGAGCTATGGCCTTTGCTTTTTCTTTGCGCTCGCCTGCCGTCATTAGCGGCATAGAGGCCCTTCCTTCGCCACTCGGTCTTTCTACCCAGCCCGTTTCGTAGAATGATTCCACAAACAGTTTGTTCAGTTGCGGCGAAAAATTCTTCTCGGCGACCGCTATCCAGTCTTTCCCTTCCTTCTCGTTCTTGTGCTGGAGCGCCACAGCTGCTTTGACGTAATCAACAGCCGGCGTATCGGACGAAAGCTCCAGCTTAGCCAGAATGGAATCGACCATGTTCTCTTTTCCTTCCAGCAGATAAGTGAGCAGGATCTTGTATTGAATAAGCTGGGTCGCTTCGCTCGCTAGATCGGATTGACTGCTCGAAAGCAACTTTTGAAAACGATTCCGCGCCTCCGCCCAATTTTTTTGGAGAAATGGAATTTCTGCCAGATTAAACCGCGCGTTCCAAAATTTGGGATCGATCCGGTTTGCCTCCAGCAACGCCGCTTCAGCTTTATCGTAAATGCCCTGTCGCATCAGGATCACACCGCGCAGATTTTGCGAGGCCGCGAGATCGGGCTGGCGAGCATCGATGGCGTCAAGTTCCTTTAGCGCTTGCGAAAAGTTGTTCGCTTCGAACTCACGGAACGCTTTGTTGTACATTTCTTCCAATTCCGTTTTCGTCGGCGCGACATTGTCCGCTGCAAATGAACTAAACGCCAAGGCTATAACCGCAGTGATCTTCCAAATTCTCATGAGGCTAGGACTGAAGCTTCGTTCGACCCTTCTGACAAGTGGAAAGTTGCATGATCTTCAGCCTCTTTCGGAAAAATCGCCACAATTCAAATTCGCGACGATTCGCAATCCCTCTAGGGTTAGATGCGGATGCACTGCGTGAATCTCCGGCAATTCTCGAGCGATGAGCTGCGCATATCCGCCGGTCGCGACGATATGAACTTTTTTGCGCGGAAACTGTTCTGCGCGGATGCGCGCAAGGATCTCGCGCACTAGCCCACGATAACCAAACACTGCGCCGGACAACATCGCTTGAATTGTCGATCTGCCGATAGCGCGGGGCGGCTCTCTTAACGAGAGCCTCGGCAGGAGCGCAGTCCGTTGGTACAGAAAATTAGTCATCGCTTCGAGTCCCGGTGCGATCACACCGCCAATATAAGTGCCGCGGTCGGAAATGACGTCAAAAGTTACTGCCGTGCCGAAATCAACAACGACAGCCGGAAATCCATAAAGCGCGCAAACGGCCGCAGCATTGGCCAGCCGGTCCGCTCCGATTGTTTCGGATTTGGGATAATCGACTCCCACACCAAGTTTCAATCGCGGAGTCAGCCAAAGCAATTTCGCTTTCAGTGCTGCCTGTTCGACGACCCGATCTTTTGGGGGCACAACGGAAGAAACAATGAATATATCGATCTTCTGCTCGCGACGCTTGTCAGAATTGTGCCGCTTTATGAAGCGATGAAGAAATGCCACGTTGAATTTGGCGGTTGCGATCCGCGTCGGATGGCCAAGTCGCGTCTGCGTAGCAAATGCAAGTTTCGTAAACGAATTGCTAATATCAATCAACAGATACCTTGATGCGCGAGCCACGTAAGCAATGCAGACATGGGATCGTTTCACGCGTCAAGTCTGTCCTAGCCATCCTGCAGCAAAGCTTGCGACTCTTTTGTCAACCAGCTAGCGTTTGCTGGTGAGAAAACTGGTGCATCGCCCGCGTCGTTTGCGGCGTTCCCCTGCTTTACGCAATCTCGTTCGCGAAACACAATTAAGCGCGCACGATTTCATTCTCCCGCTGTTTGTCAGCGAAAAGATCGACAAACGACGAGCAATCCCCAGTATGCCTGGCGTTTTTCAGCTGCCTGTAAAGGAAATTGCCGACGAAGCCCGGCGCGTTCAGGACCTCGGGCTGCAAGCCATTTTGCTTTTTGGAATCCCAGCCAAAAAGGACGAGCAAGCGAGCGGCGCTTACTCTGAGGACGGCGTGGTTCAAGAAGCGTTGCGCGCGATCAAATCAAAATGTCCGGAGTTGGTCGCCATCACCGATGTCTGCTTGTGCGAATACATGAGCCACGGCCACTGCGGCGTCACGCGCATTGACGGCGATCACTTCCATGTTCTCAACGACGAGACTGTGGAACTTCTGGTAGAAACGGCGCTCTCTCATGCTGCGGCCGGCGCGGACATGGTGGCGCCGAGCGACATGATGGACGGGCGCATCGGCGCAATTCGCGAGGCGCTCGACGCAAATAGTTTCGATCAAGTTGGAATCCTGAGTTACGCGGCCAAATTCGCATCGTCATTTTACGGACCGTTTCGCGAAGCCGCCGAAAGCCCGCCGCGATTTGGCGATCGCCGTTCTTACCAAATGGACTTTGCAAACGCAAACGAAGCGCTACGCGAAGTGGCCCTCGATATTGACGAAGGCGCAGACATCGTGATGATCAAACCCGCTCTGCCGTACATCGACATCTTGTGGCGCGTTCGTAAGCGTTTTGGCAAACCTACCGCCGTTTATCACGTGAGTGGTGAGTACGCGATGGTCAAGGCCGCGGCAGAAAAAGGCATTCTGGATGAGCGCGCGGCTGTTCTCGAAATCATGATTGCCCTTAAACGCGCAGGCGCAGACATCATCGTCACCTACTGGGCGCGCGAACTCGCGAACTGGACACGGGAGTGACTTACGCTCACAGCGAAATTATTGGGGTTATGGCAAGCGCATCAGTGCGGCCGACAGCCGCAGCTATGACTTATATCTGCACGAGCAAATTGTGCCCGGTCATTTCCTTTGGCTGCGGCAGGCCGAGTAAAAAGAGAAGCGTGGGCGCAACGTCGGCAAGAATCCCGTCTTTGCAGCGGAATTGTGCCGAGTCTCTGGCGACATAAATGAAGTGCACAAGGTTGCTGGTGTGCGCGGTATTGGGTGATCCGTCAGGGTTGCACATCTGCTCGCAATTCCCGTGGTCCGCTGTGACGAGGCATTTGCCGTCGAGCTCGAGAAGCTCCCTCATGATGCGACCAACACATTCATCCACGGTTTCGACCGCCTTGATTCCGGCCCTGACGATTCCAGTATGCCCAACCATGTCGGGATTGGCAAAGTTGAGAATGATCAAATCGTAATTGGCCACGCGCGCCAGAAGTTCATCGGTGACTTCGAACGCGCTCATTTCCGGTTTTAAATCGTAGGTCGCAACCTTGGGCGACGGGATGAGTTTCCGATCTTCTCCGGGAAACGGTTTCTCGATTCCGCCATTAAAGAAATAGGTGACGTGGGCGTATTTTTCCGTCTCGGCAATGCGCAATTGCGACTTGCCGGCCGCGCTCACCACTTCGCCTAAAATGTGCGCGAGCTTTTTCCGCCGAAAAATGAACGGCGTTGTATAAGTCGCATCGTATTCGGTAAGCGTGACGAAGTGAACTTTCGGCCAAACTTCGCGATCGAAGCCATCGAAGTCTTTTAGCAAAAACGCCTGCGACAGCTGCCGTGCCCGATCGGCGCGGAAATTGAAGAACAAAACAACGTCGGCATCGCGGACGCGCTGTTCGTTGGCATAAGAAAAAATCAACGGCGGCATGAACTCATCGGTTTTACCGTTTCGGTATTGTCGATCTATTGCGGCAGAGGGCGATGATTTGCAGACTTCACCGCGCCCGAGGACGATTGCGTCCCAGGCTTTTTTTGTACGGTTCCAGCGGCGGTCGCGATCCATCGCGAAGTAGCGGCCCACAACGGTGACGATTTTCGCGCGGCTTTTGCGGAGTTCGTTCTCGCAGGTTTGCAAATAATCGGCACCGCCAGTTGGCGAAGTATCTCGCCCGTCGGTAGACGCGTGCACGAAGATTTCCGTGACGCCTGCATCATGAGCAGCATTTGCCAGCGCGATCATGTGCGAGTAATGGCTGTGCACGCCGCCGTCGGAAATGAGTCCGAGCAGATGAAGCCGATGGCCACGCGCCTCGGCGAAGATTTCCTGCAATATCCGATTACGCGTGAGCTCGCCCTCGGCGATAGCCTTGTTAATCCGGGTCAAGTCCTGATGGACGATTCGGCCAGCGCCCAGGTTGAGATGGCCGACTTCCGAATTGCCCATTTGTCCTTCTGGCAAGCCCACGTCGCTCCCGCTGGCGCTCAATTTAGCCCACGGATACTCTCGATAGAGGCTGTCGTGAAATGGCGTGTGAGCAAGGAGCGTGGCGTCGCCGTTTTCTTGACGTTTATCCCAGCCGCCGGGATTGATGCCCCAGCCATCGCGAATGATAAGCATGACTGGCGTCGCCATATGGCTCGCACTTTGCCGATGATTGAGAACATCGACAAGAGGTTCTTTCGATGATAGCGCATCGGTCCCTTGCGCATCTCAACGCAAGCCAGAAGGCTTGCGCTACTTTATTTGCGATAGTCAGAGACCGCCGCTACAGAGGAAAGCAAATGAAATGGCGCAACCAATTGTTAGCGCTTTTTTGTCTCCTCGTCTTTGCAGGGCTGGGCGTTCTTTATTTCCAACACTGGGTAATTCGAAAACCCTTCGGCGTTATTTTGTTTATTGGAGAGGGACTCGCTCCCAGCCGGCTGGCGCCGGCGCGAGCTTACGCTGGAGGAGCGAGCACGCGCCTGAGCCTGGATTCAATGCCTCACGCAGCGCTGCTGACGAATTACTCGAAAGATTTTGCCGCTCCGGATCAAGCCGCTGCCGCCACAGCAATCGCGACCGGCATCCGCGTCCCTAACGGCGCGATCGCGATTAATGGCGATAAAAAACCAATACCGAGCATTGTTGAATTAGCTCGGGAAAATGGCCGCGCCACCGGTCTTGTGACTGACACAAAACTGACCGATCCAACAAGCGCCGCTTTTTACGCGCATCCGGCTGATGGGAACGATGTCGAGAAGATTGCGGCTGAGTTCGTAGACGGAGCAAAAATCGACATCGCAATGGGCGGCGGAGCGGCGCAATTTCTTCCTGCTCCAAAGGGCGGCGAGAGACAGGACGGGCGCGATCTCTTGCTCGAACTCCGCGGCAACGGTTTCGATATTGTCCGCACCCGCTCTGAGCTGGAGGCGGTCCCGGCTTGGCGCCGTCCGAAGCTTTTTGGCGCTTTCAAAAATGCGGAGCTCGCATTCGCAAATCAGGTCGAAGAACGCGGTCCGCAACCAAGCCTGTCGGACATGGTACGGCGGGGGATCCAGCTGCTTCAATATAACGCCGGGGGATACCTGCTCGTGATTGATGCTGGTCTAATGCGGAAAGCGGCTCAGGAAAACAATGGAGAGAGGACGCTCATGCAAACACTTGAATTGGATCGCGCAGTCGCCGTGGCACGGCGATACGCGGGACAAAAATCGACAATCATCGTGTGCGGCGACGTCGCAATTGGTGGTATGAATTTAAATGGTTTCCCGTTTCGACAGGACAGTGGTATCGCATTGCTCGGGCTTAACTCTGCGGGCCAACCGTGGATCACCTGGGCGACTGGTCCACACGGCACGAGCTCCTATGGAGCAGCGAACATTCCGAGTAAGCAACCAAATGACCAGCCGGAAGGGCAGGTAGAACCGGCTGCGCTGTTTAGGAAATCTGCGCTACCCACAGTGGACGACGTAATCGTTTTTGGCAGCGGCCCCGGGACGGAGGTGCTACAAGGAATACTCGATAGCACGATGATTTTTAAGATCCTTCGCGGCGAGCTCTAAGAGACCCTCCACACACTACTCTGCCCGCGCGAAATAATCTACTACAGTATTGATTTTCCCGCCGATTTAAGAGAGAGTTGCGATCCAGACCAATGCAGCTCGTCAGCGCATTTTCACGACCACAGACTGTTCCTGCTGTGCCGAAAGCTGCACCGAAAAAGGCATTGTGGATTCTCAACAGCTGGCGCGACCTGATTCTTTACGTCGGGACGCCGCTTTTTTTGGTGCCGATGTTCCTGCTGGCGCAGGCGCGCTGGAGCGCACAAGACATTTACGTTTTTGTCGCCGCGTTTGGCGCAATGGGCCACCATCTCCCGGGAATGATCCGAGCCTATGGTGATCGCGCCCTGTTCGAACGCTTTCGGTGGCGTTTTATTTTCGCGCCTATTTTTCTGCTCTCGGTTTGCGTGGCTTTTTACTGGTGGGACCTAAAAGGAATTATTCTCATTGTCTTCTTCTGGGGTGTCTGGCATGGGATGATGCAAACGTATGGCTTTTGCAGAATTTACGACGCGAAAACAGGTTCATTCGCCGCGCTGACGCGCCGGCTCGACTTCGCGACCTGTGCCACCTGGTTTGCCGCGGCGGTGCTTCTTTCACCGCCGCGCATGACCGATACACTTGAGACGTATTACGCCAGCGGCGGACCGTTCATTCCGCCGTCGCTTCTGCGCAATGGGCAGCAAGTCGTCCTAGCCGTTGCCATCGTAGTCTCCATTTTATTTCTCTTCAATTTTTCCAGGATGTGGGCGGAAGGAAAACGCCCGAACCCGGTGAAGTTGGCACTACTAGCCACGACCATAGCCTTCTGGTGGTATTGCAATAATGGCGTCACCAACATTCTGGCGGGCATCGCTCTCTTTGAAGTGTATCACGATGTCCAGTATCTCTCACTGGTCTGGATTTACAACCGCAGCCGCGTGGAAAAGGACAATTCCATCGGTGGCTTTATGCGCTTTGTTTTTCGAAGAAGCGGTTCGCTGGTCGGACTGTATGTCGGCCTTGTTTTTGCTTATGGTTCGCTCGCTTATATCAACACCCAACTTGAGATCGAAACGGTGAAGCGCGTGCTCACCGGTGTAGTAGCGGCGTCGGGTCTTCTTCATTTTTACTACGACGGATTCATCTGGAAAGTGCGCGATCGCTCGACACGCGAGAATCTCGGTCTGGCCGCTGGAAAAGCGGCTGCGGCAAGACGGGAAATCCTGCCCATAGGGCTCTTGCACGGATTAAAATGGGTTGGAGTCTTTGTAATCCCGCTCGGCGCGCTCTGGATCGGGCAAACGCATAGCAAGACGCCTGAAGTAGAACAAACAGCACGGATCGCATCAGATTTACCTGACAGTGCTCGTGCACATTGGAAGTACGGTTACAGCTTGCATAAAGCCGATCGTCTCGACGAAGCAGCAGAACAGTACCGCATTGCGCTGCGCCTCAACCCTAACGAAAAGGAAGTGCATTTCGGCCTTGGCCAGATTCTCGCTGCGCAATCGCAACTGAGTGAGGCACGCAGCGAACTGGAGGAAGCTTTGCGCAGCGATCCGCGCAATGGCGAATATCATTCCGAATATGGTTGCCTCTTGGAACGGCTCGGTCAGCAAGACGACGCCAGCGCCGAGCACTTAACCGCTATTCGCCTGGCGCCAAAAACGGGGCGGAATCACTACGAGTATGCGATGTTTCTTTTCCGCCAAGGCAACCTCGATCATGCGATCCCCGAATTTGAGGCGGCGCTAAGACATAACCCGAAGCATCCCGAAACGCACTATCACCTTGGCAGAGCACTATTTGTGAAAGGCGACCTTGAAGGTGCGAAAATCCATTACCTCGAGACTGCGCGGCTCGATCCCAAGGCACCAGTTCATAGCGGTCTCGGTGTGGTTTATGCTCGGCTGGGACAAACTTCCGAGGCAATCGCTCAATTCAAGGAAGCGTTGCGTTTGCGTCCGGATGATACAGAGGCAGCAGAAAACCTCCGCTTCGTGTTAGCCACAGAAATGCGCGGCGGTTCGACACCGCGTTTGAAGCCTCATCGTCCCTAGTTTCAAGTGAAACCCGAACGCCACAAGCGCTCGCGAACGAATCCTATCGAGTCAACAAAAATGAAGGGCCGAGCTTAGAATACCCCTCCTGGGTGGCCCATCCTGATGGTTACAGCCGGATCGTTCCTCAATACGCCTTCAGTGGTAAACCGGCCTGGCCCCAGCTGGTTGATTTGACGACGATCCCAAACTGTTAGCGAGTTGAAGGTCGTCGTACCAATTGGGCTAATTATCACTCTCTGCGGTATCCTGGAACCCGTCACCCAAACGTACGCATAACCAGGCGGCGGTGGTACGACCACCTGCTCGACCTTCTGCCCACCCGCGAACACGGTCGTTGCCATGAAGGACAGCAGCAGTCCCACGGCTGCAAACTTTACGGTGCTCGATATTTTCATAGTTTGAAATCTTTCCTAACTAATCACCTAGTTTAACCCTGAATACAAGAGTAAGTTTCGGAGAAGATTTCAGGGCAACGCGGCGTGATTCGTAAAGACGTTACATCTATCATTCCCAGTGGAAGCCTCGCCCCTGGAGGCAAGTCGAACGGGCGGAGGAATCCGTGACTATTTAAAAACCGCACCGCCGAGAGATGTCTCGACTCCGCTCGACAGTGACATGGGCATTTTGGGCCGCGAATCTCGCGAAAGAACGCCGAGAAGAGTTCAATCTAACGGCTCTTGCGTTGATTACTAGGAGCGATAGTAATGACCTCCTGCACAGCGGGTTTGCTTCGTCAAAAAAGAGCGATGTTAAACGGCCAGAAGATTGTTGTGGTGATGCCGGCATATAATGCTGCGCGCACCTTGCGTCAGACCTACGAGGAGGTGATGGCGCAGGGGATCGTCGATCTTGTTATCGTGGTTGACGACGCGAGTCACGATGAGACCGTGGCCATCGCGCGGACGCTTCCGCATGTGCAGGTGGAAGTGCATCCGGAAAATCGCGGCTACGGTGGAAATCAGAAAACCTGCTACCGTCTCGCACTTGCCGCACGCGGTGACATCATCGTCATGATCCATCCCGATTATCAGTACACGCCGTCATTGCTTCCGGCGATGGTGTCACTTGTGGCCAGCGGTTTGTATCCGTGCGTGCTCGCGTCTCGCATTCTGGGCGGCGGCGCGTTGCGAGGCGGAATGCCGCTGTGGAAATACGCCGCGAACCGGTTTCTGACGTTAGTGGAGAATCTGCTGCTAGGCGCAAAGTTGTCGGAATATCATACTGGGTATCGTGCCTTTGCGCGGAGTTTGCTGGAGCGCCTGCCGATCGAACGAAACTCGGACGATTTCGTCTTCGACAACCAAATCCTTGCCCAAGTCCTTTGGCTCGGTTATCGGATCGGAGAAGTAACTTGTCCGGCAAAATACCTACCGGAGGCCTCCGTGATTAACTTTCGTCGGAGCGTGCGGTACGGTCTTGGGTGCATCGCCACCGCGCTTAAATATCGCTGGGCGAAGCTGCGAGGCGGAAATTCGATGTTTCTGCCGAACGAATAAGTGTGGGGATCATTCAATGCCAGTCCCCATTCGAAATTTTGAGCATGGCATTCGGCTATGCTGGTGGGTCCTGCTGGCAGTTGTCATTGGCCTAATCTTGCTGATCCGCATCTGTCTGCTTGCGATTCCGCTTGAGCGTGATGAGGGCGAGTACGCATATGCGGGGCAACTCATGCTGCAGGGAGTCCCGCCCTACCAATTAGCCTACAACATGAAGTTTCCGGGCGTTTACGCGGCGTACGCTCTGATCATTTGGATCTTCGGGCAATCCACTATAGGCGTCCATGTTGGTCTGTTGATCGTGAACATCGCGAGCATTGTAATTGTTTTTTTAATAGCGAGACGATTGATAAGTTCGACCGCCGGCATCGCTGCGGCGGTCAGCTACTCGATTCTCTCTGCCAGTTCGTCGGTGCTGGGATTAGCCGCGCACGCGACGCATTTTGTAATGCTGCCGGTGCTTGCCGGCACTCTCGTGTTATTGAAGCCAGTTTTACAAAAGAAGATGGTGTTCGTGAGCGGAACTCTCTTTGGCATAGGCTTCTTAATGAAGCAACCGGCCATATTTTTCATGTGCTTTGGCGCAATCTATCTTCTGTTCCGAGATTGGCGCTCCAAGTTAGGTCTCAATCAGGTGCTGTTGCGGAACGCTCTCTTTATTGCCGCGAGCGCCTTGCCTCTGGCAGCTGCGTCTTTCTGGTTGTGGCAGGCAGGTGTACTCGCCCAATTTTGGTTCTGGACAGTGCTTTATGCGCAGGAGTACGCCCGTTTGTACCCCATCTCTCAGGTGATTCAAATATTTTTTCGAGAAATTGGAGGCGTTATCGGCTTTGGATGGCCCCTGTGGGCGTTGGCAGCGATGGGCCTGATTGCTACGCTGTTCGACAAAACCATTCGTCATGCCGCATTTTTCATTCTGACTTTTCTTGTGTTTTCAGGACTCGCCCTCTGCTCGGGGTTCTATTTCCGCCCGCATTATTTCATTTTTGTTCTTCCAGCGATTTGCTTCCTGGTG
>Ga0209474_10002932_pt1 | contig 15254 bp, 16 predicted proteins | sample GraSoiAngelo_145_FD_185902 | JGI IMG/M metagenome (GOLD analysis project Ga0209474, IMG submission 185902) | Grasslands soil microbial communities from the Angelo Coastal Reserve, California, USA - 14_1009_05_20cm (SPAdes) (version 2) | ecosystem: Environmental > Terrestrial > Soil > Grasslands...
AGCGTGCCGAGCTCCAAGAGCTCCCCATGCCGCGCATGGATGTCCGCGACCGCGTCCTTCACGAGCGACAAGGTCCGCAGGCCGAGCAGGTCCATCTTCACCAGGCCGAGGTCCTCGACGTCGCGCTTGTCGAGCTGCACCACGTTGCGGTTGGGCATCGTCGCGCGCTCGATCGGCACCGTGTCGACGAGCGGCAGCGCGGTGATGAGCATCCCGCCGTTGTGGATCGAGAGATGCCGCGGGAAGTCCGCGATCGCGAGCGTCAGCTCGCGGAAGAGCGGGAACCGCGCACGCTCCTTCTCGTCAAAGATATCGAGAAGATCGGTGAGGGTGTCGGCCAGCTGCCGCGGCTCCTCCCAGCCGTGCTCGGCCTCGCGGTTCGAATGTTTGTATGCGGGATGCTGCGCCGCGCTCGGATAGATCGACGGGTCGACGTGGTATTGATCGATCGATTTCGCCATCCGGTCGATCGTTTCGTCGCGGAAGCCGAGCGCCTTCGCCACCTCACGTGACGCCGATCGCGCGCGGTAGGTGACGACGTTGCACACCATCGCCGCGTAGCGCTCGCCGTACTTCTGGTAGACGTACTGGATCACCTCCTCGCGATCGTTCGTCGCGATGTCGAGGTCGATGTCGGGCATGGTGCGGCTGTCTTCGGTGAGGAAGCGCTCGAAGAGGAGATCGTGCTGGATCGGATCGACCTTGGTGATGTCGAGCACGTACGCGACGATCGAATCGGCCGCGGATCCCCTGCCCTGCGCGGGGATGTGGTGCTCCTTGCAGAAGCGGACGATGTCCCAGTTGATGAGGAAGAACTCCGCGAGCCCGCAGCGGTCGATGACGTCGAGCTCGTGCGCGAGCTGCTTCGCGACGTCACGGTCGATGCGCGGGTACTTCACCTTCGCGCCCTCGTGGCAGAGCGCGTAGAGGAAGGAGAACGGCGTCTCGCCCGCGGGCACCGGGAAGCCCGGCAGGCGGTCCTTGCCGACGAACGAGGCTTCAGCCCGCGGCATGTTCGTGTCGTAGAGCAGATCGAGGATGCAGGAGTCGGCGATCGCGCGAGCGTTGCGAAATGCTTCGTCGAACCGCGCGAGGCGCTGCCGCAGGAGCGGCTCGCCCTTGAGCCAGTACTCGCCGTTGGGCTTGAGGCGATTCCCGGCTTCGTCGAGCGTGACCCCGAGGTCGATGCAGCGGAGCACGTCATGCAATCGCCGCCCCTCGGGACGCGCGTAGTGGACGTTGTTGGTGACGACGCACCCCAGCCCCGTCTCGCCCGCGAGCGCCGCGAGCTCGTCGCAGAGCGCAGGATCGTCGGGATCGAGATGGTCCGAGAGCTCGACGAAGAGCCGATCGCCGAAGACCGAGGCGAGCCGCGCCAGCAGCTCGCGAGCGCCGGCGAGATCGCCGGCCCGCGCGGCCTTGGGCACGGCGCCGTGCGCGCAGCCAGTGAGCGCGTAGAGGCCGGCGGCGTTCTCGGCGAGAAGGCTGAAGGTGCCCTTCGGCTTCGTCTTCTCGCCGGCGAGCTGCGCCGCAGAGATGGTGCGGGTGAGGCTCGTCCAACCCTGGCGGTCGCGTGCGATGAGCACGAGATGCCCCGCGTCGAGAAGCTGGAGCTCGGTGCCGAAGATCGGGCGGATCCCCCGCTCCTTCGCCGCGTTCGCGAAGCGCACCGCCCCGTACAGCCCATTCGTGTCGGTGAGGGCGAGCGCATCCATGCCCTGCTCGACCGCCGCGTCGACGAGGTCGTCGACGTGCGACGCGCCATCGAGGAAGCTGTAGTTGCTGTGAACGTGTAAGTCGACCCAGCCGGCCATCCGGGCTCCCCACCGCTCCCTGGGCGAGAGCGTTCTAGAACGTATGTTCTAGACTATCTGAGCCCGCTTCTGGAAGCGGCTACCGCGCCAAGATGGTGAATTCGTACTGAGCGTCCGGCAATGCGAGGGCGGCGTGCTCTTCAAGCACGTCGGTTGACCGGTCGCGCGACAAATTGTCCGGCGGACTTGACGTCGAACAACCAAATCCGAAGGTTCGAGCCCCCGATGGATCCAAGCGCTGCGCTCTTCAACAGGAGCGCCGAGGTATTCGTGGACTCGATGTTCCAATCGAGCTCGGCCGGAAGCGCAAGCCGCAGCTCGCTTCCGACCTGAACATTCTTCGTGCCCCGGCATTCCCAGGTCCGAGGCTGAACCCTGATTGCACGCGGACGCAGGCGACAACCAGGCCCATCAGTAAGAAAAGTAACGACCGCCGGCTCAATGCATGGCCCTCGCTCTTAGTGCTTGCCACCAGGAGCCACAGAGGCCGTCGCGCTTGCGAGAGCCGAGCTTGACAAGTCGTCGCTCGCAGAGACGGTCACGGTGATGGTGTCGCCATTGTCGCCATTGCCCTTCACGCCTAGATCGAAGCTGTCGGTCACCGACGACCCGCTTGCCGTTCTCTTTGCGACGCCGTTCACGCGCCACGTGTAGGTAAAGGTCAGCGTGTCCCGGTCGTCGTCGGAGCCGATCGCGGTCGCGGTCAGGACCGCGTTTGTCTTCGGCGTCGACTCGCTTAACGACACAGTGACGCTGGGGGCAGTGTTTGCCACGACGACTGATGCGGTCGCCGTAGAGCTGAGCTGGCCATCGCTCGCCGTCACGCGGACCGAGATCGTGTCGCCACGGTTGCCGGCTCCAGGCGCCGAAAGGTCGAGCGACGGCCCCACGGCCCCGGAGATCACGTTGCCGTTTCGCGACCACTCGTAACTCAACGCCGTCGGATCGGGCGTGCCGAGGGGACGGATGTCTGGATCCGCGGCGACGGCGCTTACCTGTACGAGGTCGTTCGTACGCGGACCCGCCGGCGACAGAGCGACGCTCTGGATCACCGGCGCGTGGTTACCGAGCGCGACCGCCTCCAAGTAACCGGGCGAATTCGCGCTGCTGTTCCAAGCTGTGGCGTAGAGACGGCCGTCGGGGTGGATGGCGCCCATTTGGACTAGGAAAGGCACCGGAATTCTCTGCGTGATCGAAAAGGTCGAGCCATCGATTTCATAGACGTGGCAGCCGCACCCCGAGGCATCCGTCGAGGTCACGTAGATTTGGCCCGTCGGCGCAAGCGAAATGGATAGTGGGAAACCAGGCGTCGAAGTCGTGTGAACGACCGTGAGCGTCGTCGGATCGACAACGAAGAATGCGGACGCATCAAACGGAGAACCGAAAGGGTCTTCGCCGGCGACATACACCAGGTGGTTTCGCGGATCAACGGCGAGCCCGAAACGGGGACGGAGCGTTAAAGGAACTTCAGCAACAAGCGAAAGGTCGCGATCATCGAGAACCACCAGTAAGGGACGGCCCGCATCCGTGTTGGTCAAATAGATGTGATGAAGAGACACATCTAGGACCACTCCGAACCATGACTGGGACGTTGGGGCTTGCCGAGTGGTAATCGTGTTCGAGGCCAGATCGATCGCCGCAAGGTATTGACCTCCGGCGACAAAGGCGCGGTTGGATGTTGGGTCCAGCGCGACACCCAATCCGCCTGTTGGCAGTGAGGTGAGCAAGGTCATGGCCGTCAAGTCAAAGACGTCAAACGATCTCTTGCTTGCATCGGGAGTCGAGTTCGACGAGTAGAGTCGACGAGCCGCCGGGTCGATCGCCAGCATGTTGGATGTGAGGCTGGTCGTCAGCGTCGACACGCGTCCGCTCGCAGGATCGATGACTGAAATGCGTCCGCGCCCATCCGGATCCGTCTCCGCGTTGTTGGACACAAAGACACGACCATCGGTTGGATCGATGACTAGATCAAACGGCTTCAGCCCCAGGGTCCATGTGCCCTCGAGCGTGGCGGCCAAGCTCGGCTGGCTCGCGAATGCGATTACGACGAGGACGAGCACGAGGACCCGACGCATAGGCGTGAAAGCTTGCTTGACCGGCCGCCGTATTCAATTGACTGGTGGTCCTAGGCCATTTGGCTAATCGAGCACTCGCTGCAGCCACCAAGCACCCGAGCGCCTGTCACCGTAAACATCGCACACCAGACCGTCGGCGGTGCGGAGCGTGAGGTAGTCGCGCGCGACGCCGTCCTTCCACCAGTCCGCTTCGACGCGCCAGGTACGCATCCGCTCGACGATCGTGTGTCGATGACCGGCGACGATGAGCGCGACGAGCTCGCCTTCGTCCCAAAGAAGCCGCGCCGGGAGAGGTTCGGCGAAGAGTCTCATGCGATGACCTCCAGCCATTCGTTCGCGCGCTCGGGAAGGCGCGCGTCGCGATCGAGGACACGAGGACGCAGCACCACGCCCGCGCCGAGCTTCTCGCGCAGGTAGCGCGCGGTCGCGAGCGCCTCCTCTCGCCGCGCACCATCCGGAGCGAAGAGGCCGATCTGCCGTCCGCGTGCGGCCTCGACCTCCGGCACCACGAGCGTGCAACCGGTGACGAGGCCGAGATCGTCGCGCTCCTCGAGCGCCCAGCGCAGCGATCGGAGCAGCGCCGCGCTCTCGCGGGTCGGAGGCAGCACCGCGCGTTCGATGCGCAGCGCGCCAGCACCTTCGCGGTCGATGCGCAGATCGAGGCGAAGTGCCGCCAGGCCATCGCGTCCGAGCGCGCCGGCGATCTCGTCGACGACGACGCGAAGCGCGAAGACGAGCTGCTCGCGCGAGGTGATGGGATCGTCCCAACCGCGACGCGCCCGGATCCGCCGCGGTGGCGCGGACGCGCGAATGAGGTCGCCGTACTCGCCCCGCGCGAGCGCGTGCGCCCGCGCGACCGCGGTCCCGAACCGATCGAACACCGACCCTCGCGGGAGATCCGCGAAGTCGCCGACGGTGCGCAGGCCGAGCAACCGGAGCTCGTCGTGGATCTTCTCGTCGACGGGAAGGATCTCGAGCGGGAGCGTTGCGAGATACGCGCGGCCATCCTCGATCACACGCACCTCACCCGGTGGAGTCCGCTCGGCGGCGACGCGGGCGACAAATGGTGTCGGCGCGATCCCCGCCGAGGCGCGCGCACCCGTACGCGAACAACGCGCGAGCGCGCGCCGCGCGACATGCGTCGGTGTCCCGAGCAGATCCTCGGTTCCCGCAAGATCGCACGCGAAGGAACCCGGTCCAAGGACGCCCACGTGCGGAAGCGCCGCGTGAAGTGTGGTGAGGAGGCGGCCATGAAGGTCGGGCCTCTCGCGCGCGACGATCGCGAGCGTCACCGGTTCTCTCATCGTTAGACCGCGACCTCCGCGAGATCGGCGCGAGTTCCAAGATCGACGAAGCCACCATCCGCCGCGACGCGGAAGAGCGCCCGATCGCTCGCGTGCGCGCGTCCGACGGCGAAGGACCAGCCGACGGTCCGCGCGAAGCGTCGCTCCCAGTCGATCCGGTCGAAGAGATAGGTCGGGATCGCGACGCGCGACGCGCGCTCACCGGCGACCACGAGCAGCGCGGCGGGCGACCCGCGTACCGCGGGAAGCGCTGGAGCGAGCTCGTCGAGATCGATCGCGCCGAGTCCTGGCTCGCCTGCATCGACGACCACCAGGCGAAAGCCCTCGCTCCGAAGCGCGGCCGCCGCCGCGAGTGCGACCTCACGCGTGCGGAGGACGACGATCCGCTCGAGATCGACGCCCGCCCGCTCGGCTGCGAACGGATCGAACGACGCCGTCGGATCGACCCACGCCACCATCCCGCCTTGTCCTTGCGCTCCGGACGCGGCGCGCAGCGCGAGCGTGACCTTTCCCACGCTCGGTGGTCCGACGAAGGCGATCGGCTCGCCGGCAGCCAGTCCACCGCGGATCACCCGATCGAGAGAGGTATCGGTCGCGATCACGAGCTCGGCGCGGTGACGCTCCGCTACGTCGCCGCGCGCGAGCGCGTGCGCCCCATACCGCCCCTCGATCCGAGCTAACGCCCTGGCCAGTTCCGCCACTCCCACAGCTGTTCCCCTTGCGTGTGTGTGTCCTCCGACCCGGGCTGGCCTCCCAGGTCATTAGAACGTATGTTCTAGAGAGTAGACACCCTGGTGGGACTTGTCAACCGTCAAGGACATGACATGTGGCCGGTTTCATGCACATCCCGAACATATGGCTGCACCAGCTCCCGGCCGCTGTGCGGATTGTGGCGGCGATGCCTACATCCAGCTCGCGATAGAGGACGCGATGCTCTGCGCGCACTGCTACGCGTCGCGCCTTGGCCTCTCGCGTGTCGCTGGACGCAAGGGCGGGGAACGCCAGCAGCCGCTCGCCCAGCCCCGGCGTTCCTCCTAGCTCGCGACCGCGCGCGGCCGCGGCGTAGCGACCGCCTCGCGTAGGGCCGTCACCCGCAGTCCCGCATAAAGTGCGACCGCGGTCACGATGATCCCGCCGATCAAGAACGCGGTATTGATGCCCGCGACGGTCCCGACGGCGCCGAGGACGAGCTGACCGAGCGGCATGAAGCCGATGAAGACCATCGTGTTGACGCTCATGACCCGGCCGCGCAGCGCGTCCGGCGTGCGGGTCTGCATCAGCGTGTTGCCCATCCCGAGGAACACCATCACCGCGAAGCTCGTCAGGCCGACGAACACGAGCGCGCCGAGCACCGACCGCTGCGTGCCGAAGAGCATGAGCAGCGATCCGTGCGCGAATGCGGCCGCGACGAGCAGCGCGCCCCGATGCTTCCATCCACCGAGCGATGCGGTGATCAGCGCGCCGCCGAGCGCGCCAGCACCCGACGCGGCCAGAAGCCACGAGAGCTCGACCGCGCCGACGCCGAGGAACTGCGCCTCGGCGGGAAGGAGCTGTATGTACGGACGGGTGAGCAGCGCGGTCGCGACCGAGAGGGCGACAACCCAGCGCAGGACGGGATCGCGGCGGAGGTACGAGAGGCCCTCGCGGATCGAGTCGAGCATCGGCGCGCGGCGGCCGGTGTCGACGGGCTGTGCCCGCATGACCAGGAGCGCCGCGACGACTGCGAAGTACGAGACCGCGTTGAGCACCATCAGCCCGCCGACGCCGAAGGGGATGATGAGCACGCCTCCGATCAGCGGGCCGACGAGCGTCGCGCCGTTGAAGGCAGCGGAGTTGAGGCCGATCGCGCTCATGAGCTCGCGATCTGAGACGAGGCGCGGGACCATCGCCTGACGGGTCGGCGCGTCGAACGAGAAGATGATCGAGTTCAGCGCGCTGATGAGCACGATCTCGACGATGTTGATGCGACCGGAGATCGTCAGTACGCCGAGGACCGCGGCGCTGATGGCCGCGCTCGTTTGCGTGACGAGGAGCAACCGGCGCCGGTCCGCGCGGTCGGCGACGACGCCGCCGAAGAGCCCGAACGCGAGCCCGGGGAGCGCTCGCGCGAGCCCGGTAAGGCCGAGGTAGAACGGGGCGAGGTTCGGGACGCCGTCCTGAATCGCGAGCTGTACGACGAGCCACCCGAGTCCGAACTGCTGCATCCACGTGCCGATGTTCGAGACGACGAGGCCGGCCCAGAACAAGCGGAAGTCCCGGTAGTCGAGCGCGGCAAGCATCGAGGTGCGGCCGGGATCGGCAGTCGCCGCCTCGTCAAGCGCCTCGGTCTCGAGCTCGGGCGCGAGCCCTTTTTTCACCTGCGAGAGTGCATGGGAGTCGAACCCACCACGGCGCGTGCTACGCCCCGTCAACGGTTTTGAAGACCGAGGACATCACCGGATGCCTCGCACTCTCATGTGCGTGTGCGAACGAATTCGCGGTCGAGTGTACGTAGAAGATCGCGGTCGCCTCAGGCGACCCACTCCAGAACACCTCTCGCCCAAGCTCCGGTACGGGATGCCCGCGTACTACAAGGACGGCAAGGTCGTCTGCTTCTTCCAAGACGCGCAGAAGTTCAAGAGCAGGCACGCGACGGTTGGCTTCAGCGACGCGGCGAACCTCGACGAAGAAAGCGGTGAGCTCAGCGAGTCCGCTCAGCTGAGGCTGAAAGGCGGATAGCGGTCGGTCACCAACAGGAAGGCATACGCCCCGACACGAAGGGCCCAGCGCGTGACTCCCACCACGAAGTCGAAGAGCCACCGGGGATAGCGTCCGCTGATGAGAATGACGAACCAGGCCACGATGACCGCGACGATCGCGGCGAGCACGAGGAAGAAGAGCACGATGTAGTGAGGTATCGCGAGCAGCCACTTGACGAGTGGCAGCCAGCGGTTGAGGTCGCGCTCGACGTCGGGGTAGTCGATCTCGAGGTGCACCGACTGCTCCTCGACGGTCGAGGGGTATCGGTCAGTGAGCAACGCGAAGTACGCGCCGACGCGCGTTCCGAGCCGCGTCAGCTCGCGCGCGAAGTCGAACCACCACCGCGGATAGCGCAGCCGGAACAAGAGCATCAGCACCGTCGCGAGCCACAGCCCACCGGAAATCCCGCCGCCGCTGCTCTGCACCACCCGGCCACCGGTATCGGTCATCACCGTCTGGTTCCCGCCGCCGCTGAGCAGGCCGAGGATGATCGCGATCGGGATGATCCAGATGATGCGCAACAACGTGGTTAGGCGATCGAGCTTCTCCGGGTAATCGATGTTCAGACGCGCGGCGTAGGGCTGGGGCGGCAGCGTGGCCATAGTTGTCCTCCCGTCTCGCGACGACTGGGCTCACAGTCAGACGATCTGGCGCGCGAGAGCGCAGCGTACGAACGCCGAGCGGGACAGAACGCTACAGCACGGGCACGCGAGCGGCAGCGATGGCCGGGGTACATCTCCATCAGTGACTAGTACTTCGGCTTGCGCTTCGCCATGTACGCGGCCGCCTCGGCGCGCCGGGCGAGCCCGAGTTTGTCGAGGATCCGGCTCACGTAGTTCTTCACCGTCTTCTCGGAGAGGAACAGCGTCGCACCGATCTCGCGGTTCGTTCTGCCTTCAGCGAGCTGCTCGAGCACCTTGCGTTCCTGCTCGGTGAGTGACGCGAGCTGAGGGTCCTCCTGCTCGCGGCCTTGTCGGACCCTCTCGAGGACCTTGCCCGTCACGTCCGGATCGAGAAGCGAACGCCCCTGCGCGACCGCCTGTATTGCGTCGACCACCGCCTGACCGCGCGTCTGCTTCAGGAGATACCCGGACGCCCCGGCGATGATCGACGCGAAGAGCGCTTCGTCGTCCGCGTACGACGTGAGCATGATCACATGGGTCTCGGGTCGCGCCTCGCGGATCGCGCGGCACGCTTCCACGCCGCTGCCATCCGGCAGGCGGACATCCATGATCACGACGTCGGGCTTCGCCTTCGCCGCCGCGTCGATCGCTTCTTGCATCGTTCCGGCTTCGCCGACGACGGCGATCTCGGGGCGCCGCGAGAGCAGCGTCCGCAGCCCTTCGCGGACGACCTCGTGATCGTCGCAGATGAGCACCCGCGTCGCGTTCGTCGGCGTCAACGCGTCGCCTCGTCGTGCATCGGAAGCTCGAAGCGTACTCGCGAGCCTTGACCCGGTTCCGTTCGCACGTTTAGTCGACCTCCGACCGAGAACGCGCGCTCGCGCATGTTGCGAAGGCCGTGGCCATCGACGGCGCGCTCGTAATCGAAACCGACGCCGTCGTCGCTGACCTCGAGCACGACCGTCGAGTCTTCGCGAAAGAGCCGCAGCGACGCGCGACGCGCCCGGGCGTGACGCTGTACGTTGCCGAGCGCATCGGCGGCGATGTAGAACGTCGCCTCGCGGCCAGGATCGTCGAGCGCCGCAGCGGCATCCGCCGAGACCGAGACATCCACGTCGAGCAGGGCGTTCGTCCGCGCCTGCGCTGCGAGAACCGGTAGAGATTCGGTGAGTGGACGATCGCTCCCCCGCACCGGGCGCAGACCGAGCACGTAGTTGCGCAGGTCAGCGATCGACGCGTTGAGCCGGTCCACCGCGCGGTCGAGGATCTTCCGCGCGGCCTGCGGCTCGCTCTGGACGCGCTCCGCGGCGTCTTCGAGCTGGAGACTCACGCCGTAGAGGGACTGGATCACTCCATCGTGGAGATCCATCCCGATGCGTTGACGCTCCTCGTGGACCGACACCCGGCCGAGCTGCTCGTAGAGTCGGGAGTTCTCGATGGCGATCGCGGCCTGGGCGGCGAGGGTGCGGATCGCCTCCTCGTCGTCTGTGCTGAACTGCTCACCGTGCTGCTTCTCGGTGAGGTACAGATTGCCGAGCGACACTCCCCGGTAGAGGATCGGGGTACCGAGGAAGCTGCCCATCGGGGGATGGTTGGCTGGGAAGCCCACTGATTTCGGATGGTCGCTGATGCGCCGAAGCCGCAGGGTGCGTTGCTCGGCTTGAAGGACACCGAGGATCCCGCGGCCTCTCGGGAGCGGACCGATGCGCACGCGCTCTTCGCCAGTGATCCCCGATGTGATGAACTGCTCGACATCGTTGTGCTCGTCGAAAACGCCGAGCGCTGCGTATTTGGCGTCGGCGACCTCGCGCGCCTGATCCGCGACCCGCTGGAGGACAGTTGCCGCGTCCAGCTCCGACGTGAGCGAGATCCCGGCCACGTTCAGTGCGCGAAGGCGCGCGGCCTGCTCCTCATCGCGCTGGTAGAGCGCGGTCAGCCGACCGAAGATCGCGCTCGAGAACGCGAGCACGCCCGCGATCCCCACGACCATGAGCACGAGGTGGGCGAGCCCGCTGGGGAGCAGGGGCTCCAGTAGGTAGTCGAGGGCGACGAGCAGCGCGATGAGCACCGCAGGGAGGACGAACGCCGCGAGACGGTAGCGCCTCGGGAGCACGATCGAAGCTCGGCGCTCTGCCAGACGATCGATTATCGCGGCGGCAGGCCGCGGCGGACCGGTGGCCGGACGCGTTCGGTGGCGGGGTACTCGCGTCCCTCAGGCGACCGCATCGAGCTCGCGTAGGCGACGGGGGTCGTGAGCACCGCAAGGTCGAGCTGCTCCTCGAGCTCGGGTGTCACGCCATCCTCGTCGTAGAAGATGAGGTCGGCGTTCTCGTGGAGCGGGCACCGGCTGCCGATCTCGAGCGCGCAGGTTGTCGCCTTTGGTCCGGCGCAGCGGATCGTCCGCATGTCCTGGTCCTCGAAGAACTTCGCCCATGCCCCGCGTCGTTCGGGATCGGCGCTCATCACGAGGACCGCGATCGGTGTGGGCGTGCGAGAGGAGCGGATCTCGCCGACCCTCTCGCTGCGCAGTGAAGAAGACTCGCTCATGCAAGTAACGGTGCCCGTGCCGCGGCGGTGCCGATCTCGACCTTGGGGGCCTTCCATGGCGTCCCGAGGAGCGGGAGCAGGTAGCGGTCCAGCCCGATGAAGCCCGCGGTCTTCCAGGCGAGGACCAGGAGGAAGCCGAGCAGGAGCAGGACCGGGTTCGTGCTGGCGCTGCCGGCGAGCATGAAGTTGAGGTTCATGAATGCGCCGCCGACCGCGGCGATGCCGACAAACGCACCGAGGATGAGACCGAGTCCGACGGCGGTCTCGCCGAAGGCGACGACCTTCCCGAAGACGCCCTCCCAGTGGTTGTCGATCATGAACTGGATGAAGCCGCGGTACCAGTCGTAGGTGATCGTGGGCTTGGCGGGCGCCGCGGGGATCGCGGCGATCCTCTGCCAGAAGGCGAGGATTCCCTTGCCGTCGTAGATGTAGTTCGTCGCCGCGCCGGTGTCGAGGATCTTGTGCAATCCGGCGTCGAGCCAGCTGTAGCCGACGTAGATCCGGACGATCAGCCAGACGACGGCCATGCGGGTGTCCGAAAAGAGGAATTTCGCGAACGGCGGGTCCGCGATCTGGCTGGATCGAGTGACGAGTGCCTTCATTTTCTTGGTACCTCCTGCTTGCCACGTCACTGTGCTGCTGCGAGGTTTGGGGCAACAGGGCCGTCCGGCCCATGTCTGGGGGTCGCCCGACCCCCTTAACGGGGCCGCAGGCGTAGGGTCTGGGTCGACCGACCGGCCCCGCTTCCTAGGCCTCGCGACCCTCTGCGTTATGTGCCGTTCGGCTCTACCCCTAAGCGTTATCCCATCAGACCATGCCGCACATGACCGCTGCTTCTCCCGAGCTGCTCATCGTCGTCACGGTGCTCGTCCTCGTCGCCGTTGCCGCGGGGACCTTCGCCGCCCAGCTCTTCATGGCTGCGAGCCGAGCGCACTCCGGAGAAACCGGCGCCGATCAAGACTTGTAGAGCGCCGCGACCGTCTCCGGAAGCGCCGGCGCTCAGCGCGCGCGGTCATCGGCCACACGAGCGACAGTTCAAGCCGCGCTGGTCGTGACGGTTAGGTTGCGGGTCCCGAGATATGCGACGAGCGCGAGGATCGCGCCGAACATGACGCCCGGGATGATGTAGAAGCCATCCGCCTGCGGGCCGAAGTCCTTGATGGCCTGGAAGACCGTGCTCCCAGGGAAGGTCTCGCTCGCGAAGTAAGCGCCGAAGGTTCCCGTCACAGCGATGATGAGCCAGTCGTAGTTGATCTTCTTCTCGAGGATCTGCACGACGGCCCCTGCGACGACCGCGACGATCAGGATCCCCGCGAATGCTGTGAATCCCATTTCTTCCTCCTCTTGCGACGGTTCTGCGCCCCCGACGATGCGCTCGGAAAGTCTCCGCCAACAGGGTCATTCGGACGCGACAACTGGGTCCCTTTGGCCCAGCGATGGCTCCTTCGGCCGAGTCAGGTCGGCGCGGCCCAGACGGGCCGTTGGTCCCCACAGCTCGGGACGTTCGGTCGCTTTGCCTGTGGTAGCGCCTCCCGCATGGGTGCCGAATCTCGGCGTTCCTTGGGACAACAGTCCCTGGTCAGCAGTGACGAACGGCGCCGAGTTGGGTCCGGACGGCTCACGTTGACGTCGGGTTCCCTCCGTAAGGTGGCCGAAAACGCCGCCACTCGGCCAGACCAGTGCAGCGGCAAAAGGAAGAACAGGTGAAGAAGCTTCTCGCGATCGCGACATTCTCGATCCTGTACCTGGCCGCCTGTGGCGGCGCAGGCCCGACCAGCGGCACGACCGTCAACGCGACGCTCACAGACAGCAAGATCGTCATCGACCAGGCGACCGTGCCGAGCGGCAAGATCACGTTCCAGGTAAAGAACACGGGCACGATGACCCACGAGGTCGTCGTGCTCAAGACCAACCTGCCCGCCGACAAGATCCCGCCGGACCCCGACGAGCCAGGCAAGATGCTCGAGGACGGGAGCAAGGGCGAGAGCGGCGACCTCAACACGGGCGAGGCCAAGACATTCACGCTCGACCTCGAGCCGGGCAACTACGTGCTCATGTGCAACCAGACCGGCCACTACCTGCTCGGGATGCACATCCCGTTCGTCGTCAAGTAATCCGCTAATCCGGCCTTCACGGCGAAGCCCGCCGGGCGTTGCCCGGCGGGCTTCGAATCACACCTCCAGGACCCACTTGCCGACCTCGCTGATCTAGCCGCGGCCGGCGATCCGCCCCACACCGCGAGGCAGAGATTCGCCGGACGGGGATTCGAAGGCGTTATCGCAGGTGCGGGAAGATCGTGGCCGCGCCGCGATGGTCCAGGACCCGGGTGAACTTCGCGTGGTGCTGGCCGTCGTTCGGAACGTCGCGGGCGAAGAGCACGGTAGGGCGCCGCCGCGCGCGCACAAGGGCCAAGAACAGCTCGGGATCGAGGGTCTCCTCGTCGTAGACAGCGGCGTCGGCCCCGGCGAGAACATCGCAAACGCCGCCGGCAATCAGCGGACAGTTTCGGGCTGCGCAGCGGACCACGCGTACGCCCTGGCGCTCGAGCTCGCGCCCCCAGTCACGTCGTCGGACCACGTCGCGCGACACGACGAGGCTCGTTCGGCTCTCAGCCCCCGGCACGTGTCACGACCTCAGACTCGACTATGACGTCGCGTAACGTGCCGCACTCGACGCCGGTCAGGACAGCCAGCTCGGGTCGGCCGGTGCTTACGCGGACCTTCAGGACGCCATCGGCCTCGGCGACGGCGAGCTCGCGTGTCCAGGGCAGCCGCTTCGTAAGCAGCTGACGAACCGCGACAGCGCTCCCGCGGGGCTCGACCACCACGAACTCGACGACATAGCTCTTCACTTCGGGACTCGAGCCAATCTTGCAACCGCGGTGCCGTCGGCGACGAGGGCCGTCAGTCCCAGTCAACAGAGCCATTCGGCCCTTAGCCCGCGGCATCTCCTGCATGAATTCGAGGTGCCGTTCGAGCACGGAAGCGCGGCGGCAACCATGGCATCGTCGGATCTCCCCAGAGCGATCGGCGCCCGCAGACTAGCCTGATGCGCATCCTCGAGGTCGCGCCGTTCGCGGCACCCATCGACGAGCAGCGGACCGAGCTCGGCGGCGCGCAGATCATCCTGCAGGACCTCTCGCGCGGGCTTGCCGCTCGCGGCCACATCGTCACGCTCGTAGCGGCCAGAGGCTCGCACGTTGACGGTGTCGAGCTCCTCGACCTTGGCATCGACAGCGCCCGCATGCAACGGGCCGACCTCGGTCTGACGACGGGCGAGCGCTCTGACGAGCGCGCGGAGCGCGAAGCCTTCGCGAAGGTGCGTGCCTGGGTCGACGCGAACGCGTCCGAGATCGACGTGATTCACGCGCACGCGTACGACGCACCGGCGTTCGCATCGCTCGTTGGCGCTCCGCGACCGGTCGCGCACACGCTGCATTTGCCGCCGCTCGACGAGGCGGTAATGCGCGCGGCGCGAAGCGCGAAGGACGCCACGCTCGTGACCGTTTCGAACGCGAATGCCGCCGCTTGGCGAAAGGCAGGCGTCCCGGTTGGAACCGTGGTTCCGAACGGGATCGACGTTACGAGCATTCCGTTCAGCCGCGATCGCGGCGATCACCTGCTCTACGCCGGACGGATCTCCCCCGAGAAGGGGGTCGCCGCGGCGATCGAGATCGCAGAGCGGACACGCCGCGGGATCTTGATCGTCGGATCGATCTACGACCAGGCGTATTTCGCGAAGCGGGTCGCGCCGCGCGTCCGCGCCGTACCCGACGCGGCCGCGCCCGCGCGCGTCCGCGGCGCGATCTACATCGGTCCTCGCTCGCGCGAAGAGGTCTACGTGCACATGGGCCACGCGGCCGCGCTTGTCCTGCCGGTCGAGTGGGACGAGCCGTTCGGCCTCGTCGCGGTCGAGTCGCTCGCCACGGGGACGCCGGTGGTCGCGTACCGGCGCGGCGGTCTCGCCGACATCCTCGACTACACCTCGGGCGAGCTCGTACAGCCGAGCGACCTCGACGCGTTCGTCGCGGCGGTTCCGAAGGCGATCGACAAGGATCCGCTGGAATGCCGCCGCCGGGCCGAGCGTTTCACTCTCGAGGCGATGGTCACGGGCTACGAGACCGTTCTGGCCGGACTCGTGCACAGCTGAACC
>Ga0209474_10002933_pt1 | contig 15253 bp, 12 predicted proteins | sample GraSoiAngelo_145_FD_185902 | JGI IMG/M metagenome (GOLD analysis project Ga0209474, IMG submission 185902) | Grasslands soil microbial communities from the Angelo Coastal Reserve, California, USA - 14_1009_05_20cm (SPAdes) (version 2) | ecosystem: Environmental > Terrestrial > Soil > Grasslands...
TGGTCGACTTTTTGGAGAACGCCGCTGAGGCCCTCCACTGGGTCGGCCCGGACGGAACGATTCTTTGGGCGAACCGCGCCGAGCTGGAGATGCTGGGGTACTCGAAGGACGAGTACGTCGGGCGCAACATCGCGGAGTTCCACGTCGACGCCCAGGTGATCTCCGCCATCCTCGACCGGTTGTGCCGCAACGAGACCATCCGCGAATACGAGTCGCGGCTGCGCTGCAAGGACGGATCGATCCGGCACGTGGTCATCCAGTCGAACGTCTACATGCGCGACGGCAAGTTCGTGCACACGCGCTGCTTCACGCGCGACATCACCAAGCGGAAACAGCTGGAGGAGGAGCTTCGGCGTCAGAACGAAGAGCTCACGCGGGCGCTGCGGTTTAGCGAGATGTTCGTCGGCATCCTCGGGCACGACCTGCGCAACCCGCTCTCCGCCATCATGACGGGCGCGGGTCTCCTCGCGCGGCGCGCTGACTCGGACAAGATCGCGAAGCCTGCCGTGCGCATCCTCCGCACCGCGGAACGCATGGGGCGCATGATCGATCAGATTCTCGACTTCACGCGCATCCGCCTGGGCCGTGGTCTGCCGCTGCAGCGGCGCAACATCGATCTCGCGGAGGTGTGCCGGTTGGTGATCGACGAGAGCGAAAATACCGACGGGAATCAACCGGTGAAGCTCGAACAGATCGGCGACGCGCTCGGAACGTGGGACGGCGACCGGCTATCGCAGCTCGTCTCGAACCTGCTCGCAAACGCGGTGGCGCACGGAACGAAGGACGCCCCCGTGACGATCCGCCTGGACGGCACGGACGAGAAGCAGCTTACGCTCGAGGTGCACAACCGCGGTGTGATCCCGCCGGACGTCCTTCCCGTACTCTTCGACGCGTTTCGCAGCACGAACCACAAGCAGGAACGGTCGAGCGGTCTGGGACTGGGCCTCTTCATCACGCAGCAGATCGTCCTCGCTCACGGCGGCACGATCGCGGTCACTTCGACGGCCGAGGACGGCACGCGTTTCGTCGTCCGGCTCCCCCGCAGCGCTCCCCTCGGAGCAACGTCATTCGACGGCGGCAAGCACTGAGAGAGCGCGTCACCACCGGTTCCAGCGCCACGCCGGACGCGGACGATCGTACGCGGCGAGCACCCTGCCCGACCAGGCGTCGAGATCAAGGACCATCTCGCCGCGGTAGTGATGTCGGCGCTTCACGTCGATGAATACGCGCCACACGTCAGGGCGCACCAGCCGCGCACCGTCGGCGCGGCAAGCGACGCCGCGGTCCCGGCAGTAGCGGAGCGCGTCGAAGGTCGCGCGCTGCGCCGAGATGATGGCCGGCGGGGGTGGAGGGAGTGGATGGTACGCCGGCGCAGGCGGTCCCCACGCGGCATGGAACACGAAGATCTGGGCGAGCAGTGCAATCATGTGCGGCTCCGTCGTTGTCAGTCTCGACGGATCCGACTTGGGCAGCTCGCCCGGAATTCAAACAGCCGGCGGGTCGTCGGCGGGGGTGCAGCAGACCCGTTCCTCGCCGCAGTCGCAGGCGTGGACGAGCCGGTCGTCAGGGCCCGCTGGCGACATGGTTAGCAAACACCAGTAGATGGCCGTCGACTCGTTGCGGATGGCCCAGAGCGCGGCGGGATCGCCGTGTGCGCCGCTCGTCTTCGCTCGCAGGTACTTGCACAGCCGCGGAACGGAAGGCTCGCTCATGCCAGACCTCCCGCTGCGCGCAGCGAGCGCAGCACCGCCGCTTGCAACGCGGGGACCTTGTGCTTGTTCTTGTCGAGCGGCGTCGCTCCCTGCGTGGCGAGCCGGGCCACCGCACGCGCCGAGGCATCGTTGAGCTTCGCGCCCGCGAGCGCCTTCTCCGCGGCGGCCGCGCGCCACGGCACGGGAGCCGCCGCGCCCAGCACCACTCGCGGATCGCGCACCGCGCCGGAATCCAGGTCGAACGACACCGCGGCGTCCGCCAGCGGCCAGTCGAAACTCTGCTTCTGCATCAGCTTCACGTACTCGCTGCGCCGCCCTGTCGGGACTCGGATCTCGACGATGAGCTCGCCGGGCTGCAGGACGTTCTCGCGCGTGACGTCCTGCTCCGGTCGCACGAAGAACTGCTCGATGGGCAGCGTGCGCTCGCCGCGCGGACCTCTCAGCTTGAGCGATGCGCGCAACGCGACCAGCGCGGTGGCCGTCCCGCTGGGGTGGACGATCGCGCAGCGATCGTTGTCGAAGACGGCGTGATCCTGGTTCTCCCCCTGGATCGCGAAGCACTCGGTCCCGCCCTTGCGGCGACAGTGGAACAGCTCACTTCGGAAGTACGGGCAGCGCGGCCGCTGCGCGAGATTTCCGCCCAGCGTGGCGAGGTTCCGGATCTGCGGCGTCGCCGCCGCTCGAGCGGCTTGCGCCAGGGCCGTCGCCACCTTCGCGACGCGCTGATCGTCGGCGAGGCGCGCGAGCGTCACCAGCGGACCGATGGCGAGCGTTCCGTTTTCCTCGCGAAGGAAGTCGAGCTCGGCGACGCGGCGCAAATTGACGAGTGCGGTCGGCTGCGCGACGTGCTCCTTCATCAAGTCGGTCACGTCGACGCCGCCCGCCTTGAACAAGGCGCCTTGCTGCGCGCCCGCCGCGATCGCGCTCGCCACGTCCGTCGGCTCGATCCAGGAGAAGGAGTTCATACGAGACCTCCAAGCGCGGCGAGCACCACGCCCGGCGTCATCGGCGTATGCCGCACTCGCTTTCCCGTGGCGTGGAAGACGGCATTGGCGATCGCGGCCGCCGTCGGAACGGTGGCGGGCTCGCCGATGCCGCTGACGTCCGTGTTGGTGCGCCCGACGTAGTTTTCGATGATGACCGACTCGATCTTCGGGACGTCCTTGCTGCCGGCGATGCGGTAGCGCTCCAGGTCGGCATTGACCATCCGTCCCGTCGGTTGATCGAGCGCGCGCCGTTCGAACAGCGCGAACGAGATCCCCTGGATGATGCCTCCATTGATCTGCGATTCCAGCGCGAGGCGGTTCACGGGTCGGCCGCAGTCGTGCACGGCGACGACGCGCACCACATGGATGAGCCCGGTCTCGGTGTCCACCTCCACTTCGGCGAACTGCGCGCCACCGATGGTGGTCGCGTACCGATCCTCCTTCCAGCCGCCGTAGTCACGCGCGCGCTCACCCGTGCCGCGGACCGTCCGCTTCAACTTGCGCGCGGCGGCGCGCAGCTCCTGCTCGCCCGGCGCGAGCCTGAACAGCTCGTCGCGCGCCCGCTCCGCAGCGACGCGTACCGCGGGAGTGAGCATCTGCGTCGTCATGCTGCCGCCAGACGCGGGTCCCTGCGGGAATGCCGTATCGCCGATGCGGACTAGCACTTCCGACGACCGGATGCCGAGCACTTCCGCGACGACCTGCGCTACGGCCGTCCGGATGCCGCCGCCGATGTCAGCGACGCCGGAGCGGCACTCGACGCTGCCGTCGTCGTGGATGAGCACTTCGGCGGCCGAAGGCGCTCCGTCGAAGTTGTACCAGACGCCCTGCGCGAACCCGACGCCGCGCTTCACCGGCCCCGGGTGCGCGCCCGGTTTCATCTTGCGCGCCTCTGCCCAGCCGATCTTCTGCGCGCCGATGCGGCGCTCCTCGCGCCGCGCCGGATGCGGATCGTTCCTGTCGCGCAGCTCGAGCGGATCCATCCCCAGCTCGTGGGCAAGCGAGTCGATCGCCTGCTCGAGCCCGAATGCTCCCTGCGGATGTCCCGGAGCGCGGAATGCCGCCGCCGGCCCGGCGTGGAGGAAAACGTCCGACTCTTCGATGTGCACGACCTTGGCGGGATAGATGTTCTTCACCGGGCCCGAGCAGCCGGCCCCCGCGGCGCAGCCCGCGCTGCCGAATGCGTCGAGACGGAGCGCTGTCAGCTTCCCGTCTTTGGTTGCTCCGATGCGCAGCCGCTGCAGCGAGCTCGGACGATTGCCCACCGCGAGGTGTTCCGCGCGGCGATCGAGGAAGAGCCGCACGGGCACCTTCGCCTTCCGCGACAGGTGCGCGGCGATGACGCCGTGGTTTCCCGCGCCGAACTTCGCGCCGAATCCGCCGCCGGTAAACTCGCAGAAAACGCGGACCTTGGTCTTCGGCAGCTCGAACAGCGTCGCCAGCTCCTCGAGCACAGTGTAGATGCCCTGCGTGCTCTCGTAGACGGTCAGCCCGTCGGGCTTCCAGTCCGCCACGGCGCCGTGTGTCTCCATCGCGGAGTGGGTTTGCACTTCGGTGGAGAAACGCTCGTCGACGCGCACGGGGCTGGCGGCGAGCGCGTTGTCGACGTCGCCGTCCTTGGGCAGTGTCTGCACGTTCGGGCCGCGGACGTTGCCCTTCTGCGGCAGCCCCTTCGCGGCTCCGCCGCCGCCCGCGGTCGAGGGCTGCTCGACGGGACCTTCGAACACGAGCGGCGCATCCGGCCGCTGCGCCGCTTCGATGTCGGAGACGTGCGGCAGCACTTCGTAGTCGACGCTCACCCGCCGCGCGGCATCCTCCGCCCGAGCGCGCGTCGTCGCCGCTACGGCCGCGACGGGCTGGCCTTCGTAGCGCACGATCGGATACTTCCCCGGCGCCTTGGGCTTGAGGCGCAACTCCGCGGGGCCGAGCACGCGCTCGACGACGTAGGTCGCCTTCACGCCCGGCATCTTCTCCGCCGCGCTCACGTCCACCGCGCGGATGCGGGCGTGTGGATGCGGCGAGCGCACGACGGCGGCGTGCAGCATGCCGGGGAGCTGGACGTCGTAGCAGTACCGTGCCTGGCCGGTCACCTTCTCCGGCCCGTCGAGGCGCGGTGTCGCATGGCCGACGACCGAGAGACGCGTGTCGGCGTCCCAAGCGCGTGGCTCGCTCTCCGGCACTTTGCGATCTTCGCGGTGCACCGGACCGCCGAGCACGCCCACGGCGAGCGGGCGGTGCTCGCCTTCCGCGGTGTTGGGATGCGCGGTCGACGTCGTGTCCGCGGTGGTGGTTTCCTTCGCGGGGCTCTCGTTCGCGCGATGCCCTTCGGGCTGTGGAGGCTGCGCGGTACCCGCACCGCTTCCGCCGGAGCCGGAGGGAAGCGGCGAGAGCGCGACTTTGCCGCTGGCGGCAGCGAGTGCCGCTTCGAAGACCTTCGGGTACGTGCCGCAGCGGCACAGGTTTCCCGAGACGGCCTGACGCACCTCTTCCTCGGAGGGGTGCGCATTGCGCTGCAGCAATGCGTGACAGCTCATCACCATGCCCGGCGTGCAGAACCCGCACTGCAGCGCATCCTGTGCGACGAAGGCGGCCTGGATCGGCGCGAGCTGCTCGCCCCGCGCCAACCCCTCGATGGTCGTCACCGGATGGCCGACGGCGTCGAGGGCGAACACGGTGCACGAGGGCACGGGTTCGTTTCCGAGCATCACGGTGCATGCGCCACACGCGCCGCGATCGCAGCCGATCTTGGTTCCGGTCAACCCGAGATCGTCGCGCAGCGCGGTCGCAAGCGTCGTGCGCGGCTCCACCGCGAGGCGACGGCGCTCGCCGTTCACCTGCAGCTCGATCTCCACCGCGCCGGGGCCCAGCTTCCTCGCCTGCCCTTGAGCCGCGCGCGCGTCGACCGACAGGAGCGCGGCAGCGCCGGTCAAAACCCCCGTCCCCTTCACGAACCCTCGTCGCGTGATCTTCACCTTGTCGTCGGACAATGGGACCTCCGCCGAGACTCGCGGGCTTAGCACCTGATCGCCGCGCGCGCCACGGGGTCTGCTACGAGATGCGCGGAAGGTCGCGGAGGCGCCGCCAAAACGTGAGAGTCGCCTCGGCGGCGCGCCCTGGCGTGAATTCCTCGGCGCGAGCGCGAGCGGAAGCGCCCATCCGGCGCGCGGTGGTGAGGTCGCCGAGCAGCTCGCCGAGAGCCGACGCGATGCCGCCGGGATCGGTCGGATCGATGACGCGGCCATCCTGACCGTTGCGCACCAACTCGGACGGCGCACCCTCGTTTCCCGCGACGACAGGGACTCCGCAGGCCATGGCCTCGAGGACGCCGCGGCAGGCGCCGTCGTTTCCCTCGCGCAGCCAGACCCCGACGTCGAGCGCGCGATACGCCTCGACGAGTCCGGGTCCGCGCAGATAACCAGCGAAGCGGATGCGGTCCGGAGCGAGCCGCGCGACGGCCTTACGCAGGGCCGGCTCGTGCTCGCCCCGGCCGACCAGCACGAGATAGGTATCGGGCAGCTGCGCGCGCATCCGCGCGAATGCCTCGATGAGCGCGTCGTGGCCGCGTTCCGGTTTCATGCGCGCGACGATGCCGGCGAGCGGCGCTTCTTCCGGAACGCCCCACAGCGCGCGCAGCCGCGGCGATCGGCCCGGCGTAAACCAGTGCGCATCCACGCCCGCCGCGACGGCGGCGACCCGCGCCGGATCGAATCCCTGCGCGAGCAAGCGCGCGCGGTACGTCTCCGTGTGTACCAGCACGCCGTCGCTGCGGCGCAATGCCCACCGGCGTTGCCCCAGCGCCCCCGGCGTGACGTCCACGGCGCGCTGCGCCGCCCGGACCACGCGCAGCTCGGGGCGGTGCGACCGAGACGCCGCCCAGAGGCAGAGGTGATGGTCATGCGCGAAGGCCGCGTGCAGCACCTCGTAACGGCCCGCCTCGCCCCACGCCGCGAGCAGCCGCGCGTCGTGCAGGATGCGCACCTTGCGCGACAGCCGCAGCTCGGCTTCCCACGGCACTCCCGCGTGGGCGAGGTGCTCGCCCAGATTCTCGCCGGGGCGGACCGTGTCGGCCGCAAAGCGAGCGTCCACGCCGCGCGCGCGCAGCTCGCGCCCGAGGGAGATGAGCCCTTCCGCGGGTCCGGTGCGCGACGAGCTGGAGACGAGCAACAGCGCGGCGCGAGGCCAGCTCATGCCGAGAGCGGCAGCCGCCGGCCCGCGCGCAACAGCGGCGCCAGTGCGTCCCAGGCGCGCTCCGGACCCAGCTCGAGCATGCAGCGGAAATGGCCATACGGGCAGCGCGCCCGTCCAAAGAACGAGCACGGCGCGCATTCCACGCCGGCGAACAGGACCGCATGTCCGGAGAAGTCGAACATCGCCGGATCGGTCGAGCCGAAGATGGCGAGCGTCGGCACACCCAGCGCTCGCGCCATGTGCATGGGGCCGCTGTCGTTCGCCACGAAGGCGCTGCACCGCGAGATGAACCCGCCGAGCGCCGGCAGATCCAGCTTGCCGCAGAGATCCACTGCTCCGGGCGCTTCGCGCGCGATGAGCTTTCCCAGCGGCGCCTCCGAATCGTTGCCCTGCACCACGACTCTGAGCCCGGCAGCGAGCGCCCGTCTCACCAACGCCGCAAATCGCTCCGCCGGCCACCGTTTCGTCTCCCAGTTCGCTCCGGGGGAAATGCCCAGCAGCGGCTGCTCGGGGTCGATGCCGTGCGCCCGCAGAATGGCGTCGGCGGCTTCGCGATCGCCAGGCCCGAGAAAGTAGCGAAGGTGCCCGCGTGGCAGTTTGCGCCCGACCAGCTCCTCGACGGCGGCGTGGTAGCGATCCGCGAGACGCATCGACGCCCGGTACGGCCTGAGCGCGAGCTTCACTGGCAGCGTGTCGCGGAAATCGCGCTTGTGCCAGACGACGGCGGGCACGTCGCGGAGCTGCCACCGCAGGATCTTGCTGCGGATCTTGTTGTGCAGATCGAGGATCGCGCCGGGGCGCGTCGCCCGCAGCCGACGCGCGAACGCGAACGGTCCTTCGCCGCCGCGCAGCTCCATCACCTCGTCGACGTTCGGATTGTGCCGCAGCAGATGCGCCAGCCGTTCCTTCACGGCCACGACGATGCGCGTGCGCGGCCACGCCGCTCGCAGGGCGTCGAGCGCGGGCGCCGTGAGCACCACGTCGCCGACCGCGCTGAAGCGCAGCACGAGCAGCGTTTCAGGGGCGTTCATGCGCGCGCGCCGCTCAGGATGAAGTACGGCGCCTCCTCGGCACGGCGGCAATTCGACAGCGGAACGACGAACGTGTCCACCAGCGCGTGCTGTCCCCGGATGCACGCGTGCGACACGGCGTCCGTCAGCACCATCCATGCCTGAAGAGGCGCGAAGGAGATCTGGCGCAAGCCGTCGCCGCTCTGCTGGAACGACGGCGTGTCCTTCATCCAGTTGTGGAACCGCCGCATGGTGCGATCGTAGGGGGACGAGTCGATCACGCGCAGCATCGGGACGGCGCGCGTGCATGCCCGCAGCACAGCCGCCAGCGCGCGCTCCGCCGTGGCGGGCGCGACCTGCGCGTGCTCGATCCCGGCGTCCCGAGCGTGCTTGCGATACAGCTCCGCGAACGTGCCCTTCGTCACCCAGACGCGTTCGCGCGCCGGGTTCACGTTGACGAAGAAGCGCAGGATGCGATCGCCGTGCGTCGCGCCGTAGGCGCCCGCATCCACGTGGACGAGCTCGTTGCTCGCGTGTGCCGAGAGGTTGCGGCCTTCCTCTTCCAGCGGACGGAAGCTGGAGGTGCCCGGCTGCCATCCGCGCGTGAACTCCGGCATCGCGCGCTCGAGGAAAGCGCGCACCCGCGCCGAATGCGCCCGCAGGATCGCGCGCGTGCGTGCGCGCACTTCGCGCGGTGCCCGCAGACCGGTCAGCTTGTCCGCTTCGGGGTAGTAGCTGACGTTCTTGCGCTCGAGGAACGAACCGAGGTCCTGGCGGAGGAAATCGAGATCGTCTTTCGCGGGAAGCTCGACCGGGCAGCGTGCGAATCGCACGATGCGCCCGCGCTCCAGCGCTTCGGCCCAGAGCTCGCCCGAGTCCTGCTCGCTCGCCTCGACCAGCATGGGGCGCGCAACTTAGCACCGGCTTCCGCACGCAGTGTCAAAAACGCTGCTGTCCACGAGCGTACGGCTGGTCGGCGGCCCTTGACTCCGCGCGTGGCAGCGCCACTACACTCTTCTTTCAGGGAGGCACCCATGGCGAGCATCGAGAGGCACGTCACGCGCGACGTGATCGCGCTCGATTCGATGACGCCCTGCCGCGAAGCCGCGCGACTCATGGCGGACCGCAAGGTCGGTTCCGTGGCGGTGCGCGAGGGTGGAAGGATCATCGGGCTCGTCACGGAGCGTGACCTGGTCGGGCGCGTGCTTGCGCGCGGCGACTCCGGGTCGATGCCGATCGGCGAGGCGATGCGCACCGATTTGCCGACCATCGCGTCGAAGGCGAGCGAGAGCGAGTGCGCGAACTGCATGCGCGACCATTTCACTCGCCACCTCCTCGTCGAGGACGGTGGCAAAGTGGTCGGCATCGTGTCGATGCGCGACGTCATCCAGCTCATGCTGGACGAGAAGCAGTTCCTCATCGAGCAACTGCAGTGCTACATCGACGGCCGCTGAGCGCCGTCTATCCGACCGTTCGCGCACCGCCGCCCGGCTGCGGTGCCGCGGAACCGTGACGGCCGCCCGCCCGCATAGCCTGCGGCCCGGCAAGCACAGCGGCTGAGCGTGACGCATCTTGTTCGACGAGGAGGTGCGCGGATGCTCGCCATCATCGGAGTGATCCTCATTGTGCTCTGGCTGATCGGCCTCGCCTTCAAGGTGACGGTGTGGGCGATCCACCTGGCGCTCATCGTCGGCTTGGTGCTGATCGTCCTGAACTTCCTGGTCGGCCGTCGCCCGACGGCGGTGCCGTAGACGGCGCTCCGAGGCGCCCGTCACGCGAAGGTGAAGTGCGTCGCGTCGCGGGCCGCGGCGATGGCCGCGGAATCCTCCGCACGCGGCCGCAGCCACAGCACCATCTCGTCCGGTTCCCAGCGGTACGGAACACCCGCCAGCAGCACCTGGCCGGACGCAACCGCCGCGGTGGCGCTCGCCAGCGGCATCCCGGCGAGATCGCGCACCAGAGCCTCGAAGCGGCCTTGCCTCCGTTGGTCGACGAACCGGAGCTGGGCGCGCCCTGCGTACGCGGTGTGGAAAGCGGCTGGTCGGAACGCAACGCCCGCGAGCCCTTGCCGTTCGGCCATGCGCGCCAGCAGAAGCCCCATCTCGCGCGCGAGTCCCAGCCCGGGCACCTCCTGATCCGGTAGAGGCGGCCGTAGTTCGGAAAATCGCGCGAGCGGGTGGCGCAGCGTGAGCCAGTGCACGTACAGCAATTTCTCGCCGCCGACTTCACGCTTCTCCACCACCAGCTCGATGAGCAAGTGCTCGCGCCCAGAAGCATCGTGGCCGAAGAGCTGCGCGCGGTCGCCGACCGCTTCGTTCGCGACGGCGACGCGAAACCGGCCGTAGCCGAGGCGGCGCAACTCCGTGAGCAGTCCGTAACGGGAGAGCGCGAGCTCCAGTCCTTCGGCGCTGTAGTAGCCGACCAGCAGCGGCCGCGACGGTCGCTGCCCCAGCTCGCCGAGCATCAGCTCGTGCTCGTCCGCGGGCGGCCCGAGCTCGGCAGGGGTCAGGCGCGCCGCAATGCGCGAGTACCGCTCCGCGAGCGGGTCGTAGCCGGCGGGAATGTCCGCGCGCGTGCGCACCGCGAGCGCAAGCGCGGTCCCGGCGAGCGCGCGCCAGGCATGCGCGCTGTACCCGCCGGCCGGAAGCCATACGCTCGGCACCCGGAACAGGGCGTCGGCGACGCGCAGGTCCCGCTCGCGCGCTCCTCGCAAGGTGAGGCCCAGCTTCCCGAGCGCGTCTCCGGACAGCACGTCCCCGCCGGCGACGACGAACGCGAGATCGGCTGCTGGCATGCGAGCAAGCAACGGCGTCAACGCGTCGAGGTATTCGCGGTCGCCGGCGTCCTGGTGGAGCACCGTCTCGTCGACACCCGGCAATGGTCCCCAATCCGACCCGGAGATGGATCCGATCCAGACGTCGCGGTCACTCCTCAGGCATTCGGCGGTGCCGTCGGGTGGATGCGCGTCCAGATCGAGGATGGCGACGCGGCCGGTGAATCCCTCGTGCCGGAGTGCAGCGACGGCGACCGCGATGTCGTTGACGGCGCAGAACCCACCCGCACGCGCTTTCCCCGCGTGATGGAACCCGCCCGACAGGTTCAGCTCGCGCCGCGCAACCTGGCGAGGCCCGCGCCGCAAACAGGACCTCGCTGCCTGCAGGGTCGCGCCGCACGCCAAGCGCACGCTGGAGATGATCTCGGCCGGCCGCACGTCGCTGGGATCCACTGAGTAGATTCGAGCGAGCGTGTCGGGCCGATCGAGCGACTCGAGCAGCTCCGGAGAGTGCACTCGCACGAGGTCCTCGTACGCGATCCGCGCAGGCGTGCGCACGCGCGATGCCGGCACGGCGCCGCTCTCCACCAAAAACCAGGCCACGAAGTCGGCGCGGCGTCCGTCGAGGCCGGTGCGAGCCTCCAGGCTGGGCAGCGGCAGGCGATAGCGCGGGTCGTACCAGACGGCGAAATCGCGCCCGAACAGCCAGCGACGCACACGCGTGGCGATGCTCACGAACGGTTGCATCCGGCGGGAAGGGATCGCACGAACTGCTCCCCCTCGGAAGGCTGTGGCGCGTGCCGGCCGCGTTCGCGCATGATGCAACCCGGTGCGACGCGCCATCCTGCATGTCGACATGGACGCGTTCTACGCGTCCGTGGAGCAACGCGACGACCCGTCCTTGCGCGGCAAGCCTCTCGTCGTCGGCGGCAGCGCGCGCCGCGGGGTGGTGCTGGCCGCGAGCTACGCCGTCCGCCCATTCGGGGTCCGCAGCGCGATGCCGATGGCCCGCGCGCTGCGCCTATGTCCGAACCTGATCGTCGTACCGCCGCGGTTCGAGCGCTATTCCGATGTCAGCGAGCAGGTGTTCCGCATCTTCCACGCGTTCACGCCGGAGGTGGAAGGGCTCTCGCTGGACGAGGCGTTCCTCGACGTGACCCGCTCGATTGCGCTGCACGGCGCGCCCGTGGAACAGGCGCGGCGCATCAAGGAACGAATTCGCGCCGAGCTGGATCTCACGGCGTCCGTCGGAATCGCCGACGTGAAGTTCGCGGCGAAGATCGCCTCCGATCTGCGCAAGCCGGACGGACTGGTGGTCGTCCCGGAGGGTGGCGTGCGCGAGTTCCTCGCGCCGCTTCCCGTGTCGCGGCTCTGGGGCGTGGGTCCGAAGACCGAGCAGGTGCTGCTCGCGCGAGGCTTGAAGCGCATCGGCGACGTCGCGACGAGCGATCGCGCGCAGCTCGAGCGCGAGCTGGGAAGCCTTGGCCCGTGGCTGCACGACCTCGCCAACGGCATCGACGATCGCGACGTGGAGCCGGACCGCGAAGCGAAGAGCATCGGCGCGGAGGAGACGTTCGAGGAGGATCTCGAGGGGGAGGACCTCTTGCCCTTCATCCACGAGCAGGCGCTTCGCGTCGCCTCGCGCCTGCGCCGCAGCGGGATGCGCGCACGGTCGGTGCATCTCAAGATCAAGTTCGCGGACTTCCGGATCGCGACGCGCCAGGAGACGCTCCCCGAACCGACCGACGACGGCGCGGAGATCTATGTCGTGGCGCGGCGGCTGCTCGCGAAGATCGATCCACGGCCTATCCGGCTCACCGGCGTCCACGCAGGCGACCTGGGCGGAGGGTCGCAGCTGGGGCTCTTCGAGGCCATGCGGCCCCCGAGCAAACGCGCACTGCTCAACGCGTCGCTCGACCGCATCGCGGAGAGATTCGGTCCCGATGCCGTCGTCCCGGCGGACCTACTTACGCGCAAGAAGTAGCACGTCGACGCACGCTCACGGACTTGCCCGGGACGATCGGCGCAGCGACAATCCTTGGATGCACTGGAACCGCACGCGACGAGGGACCCGCGGCTTCACGATCATCGAGCTGATGATCGTCGTGGCCTTGGCGAGCGTTCTCGCGACGATCGCGATCCCGTACTACCAGAAGCTCACGGCGCGCGCGCACCGCGCGGAGATGCAGGCGGTCATCAGCAAACTCCGCATGCAGCTCATCAATACCTACCAGAACAACGGTCAGTTCCCGGTGCCTGTCAGCGGTACGGACTCGTCGTGGAACCCGGCCGATCCGGTGAGCGGCACGCCTCCGCCGGGACAGTCGGCGGATTGGAAGACGAGCGATCCCGACTGGAAGGACCTGCCGTCGATGGAAGGCTCCGTGCGGATGCGATACCAGTACAGCGTCACGAATTCGGGCAAGACGGTGACGCTGACCGCGGCGGGAGTGTTTCCCGGCATCTCCGGCCTGTACACGTACTCGGAGACGTGGAACGGCGGTGACCCGACCGGCGACCCGGTCGAGTTCCCCCCGTTCTGACGGCGGTTACTTCGGCAGTGCGGAAGCGCTCTGCGGCCGCGCGGGTACCATCGGCTGAGGCTGCGCTCCAGGGGCAGGGGGCTGCGCGGGAATCGTCGGCAGAGCGCCATCCGGGCGCTTCACCGGCGCCGCAAGTCCGAACGCCTTCCCGTCGCGAATCGAGATCTGACCCGCGGAAGTTCCGTTCTGGCGGACGAGCATGGCGCGTTCGACGCCGCGCTCGCGCAGCGCCTGCGTGAGCATCCCCACCGCGCGCGCCTGATCGTCGTTGAAATTGGCGGCGACGCTTACGCGCGCAACCTTCCCGGAGATCTCGATCCGCGTGACCCCCGGAATGTTGGCCGGCAGCTGCTTCACGGGCGGATAGGTGAAGAAGATCAGGTTGACGAGTGCCGCGCCGAGGGCGAGGAGGCACACGAACAAGGCGCCGTTGCGCCTCGACCGGCCGTCGCTCACTCCCAGTCCCTGGAACTCGCGCAGCTCCGGCCTTACCGCCGGGCGGTCCAAGGGCTTCGCTGGAGGCCGGACGTACTGCTGGCCCGCAACGACCACGTCCGGATCGAGCGAACCCGCGCCAAGACGTGGCGCGGAGGCGAGCCCACGAAGCCGATCGGCCGCCTCCTTGAACAAGAGCAGCTCGCGCGACAGCGCCGCGTTGCACAGGGTGAGGAGCTGCAGCGTCTCCACGTCCGCGCGACCGATCGCCACTTCGACTTCCTTCTGCAGCCGCGCCGCCGCCACGTCGTGGATTTGCGTCAGGGCCCTCATCGCGGCGTCGTCGACGTACGGGGCGGGCTGGGTGGCCTGGAGGCGCGCCGCTTCACCGCGGGCAAGCTCCAGCGCGATACGGGCGGCGAATGCCTCGGCGAAGTGTGACTCGGGGCCGGCCTTCTCCAGCGCGTTCCGCTCGCCGAGACTCAAGATGCCCGCCACTTTCTTCGCCGCCGCGGCGACATCGGACGTGGTTGCGGCCGGCGGCTTCTTGTCATGCAGGAACGCAATGCCCGCTTCCTTGCACGCATCCACCGCCGCGACCGGCGGCCACTTCGGACCGGCGGGGAACGGTGGCGCTGGCGCAGGAGCATCGTCGTCGAACAGCGCGGTAGCAGCAGGAGCGACCTTCGACGGCGCCGGTCCGGTCGCGGGACGCGCGGCGTTGGTCGGCGCCGGCGACCGTGATGAAGGAGGCGGCGCAGCGGGCACGTTTGCCCGCCCGGTCGTTGGCGCAGGGCTGCCAGGCGGCGGACGAGGCGAAGTGACTTTGGGCGCCTGAACCGCGCCGGAAGCGACTACCGTCGGCTTCGCGGCGGCGCCCATGGCCGGCGGTGGAGGCGTGCGCGGCTTCGCAGCGGGCGCGGCGGGGGATGCCGGCGGGGCGACCGCTGGACGCGGAGCGGCGGGTACGCCCGTCACCTTCTGGATCCACTCGCGGATGCGCGCTTCCTCATCGGGTGCAAGCCCGGCGAATCGCACTTGCGCTTCCGGGCCTGCGCGCGCGACCAATCCCCAGCACTCGAACGTCGCCCACGACAGGCGCACCGTTTCGCCTGTCTGGAACGGCAACGGCGCCGGCGCATGGATACCAGTGGTCGTGACCGTCGCCTGCGCCAGGGGCACGAGGTTGCCGCGCGCTCCGACCTGCACCGGTGCGGGCGCGCCGCGTTCCGGCGTGTACGAAAGCGCGACGGAAGCGGCCAACCGCGAGACGAACTGCTCCTTCGGGAACGGCATGAAGAGCAGATCGCTCGCGCCCGCCTTGAAGCAATCGTCGCGCTGCATTGCCTGATCGCGCTGCAGGACGGCGACGATGCGTCCGCCGCGTGCCCGCACGGCTGCAAGACTTTGCAGCACGGCCTGCAAAGGCTGGTCGGGCGCTCCGTAAAAAACGGTAACCGCGTCGGCCCGCTGCGCCGCCGCTGCGGCGCCCGGATCCCCGAACGGCAACGTAAGAACGTCGAACTTCGCACCCTCGCGCAGACCATTCGCGAGGGCGGGCAGCATCTTCGGGTCCGCCAGGACGAGAAGCCGAGTGGCCGGCATG
>Ga0209474_10002937_pt1 | contig 15249 bp, 9 predicted proteins | sample GraSoiAngelo_145_FD_185902 | JGI IMG/M metagenome (GOLD analysis project Ga0209474, IMG submission 185902) | Grasslands soil microbial communities from the Angelo Coastal Reserve, California, USA - 14_1009_05_20cm (SPAdes) (version 2) | ecosystem: Environmental > Terrestrial > Soil > Grasslands ...
GCGTGCAGGAAATGAAGATGAGCCGGGAATTGCTTCAAGCCGTCGGATCCGATGAAGACGACGAATTATTTCAGGCGTCGATGGGCATTTACGTTTTCAATCGCAGGGTCCTGATTGAATCGCTGGAGAATCAGCTCGTGGATTTCGGCAAACACATTATCCCGGCATCGATCAAAGATCGGCTCGTGAGCGCGTTTATCTTCAAAGGTTATTGGGAAGATATCGGAACAATTCGCGCGTTTTACAAGGCAAACCTGGATCTTACTGATTTGGTGCCGGAATACAGTTTTTTTGAGCCCGACTCGCCGATCTACACGCATCCGCGTTTTTTACCGGGCAGCAAAATTAATGGCGCAACGCTGCGACAGGCGATTATCTCTGACGGCTGCATCATCTCGGACGCGCATCTGGAACGCACCCTCCTTGGGATACGCAGCGTTATTCAGAGCGGAGCCACCATTCGCAACAGCATCGTGATGGGCGCGGATTACTTTGAACTTGGCCAAACCGATTCTTCGCAGCCTTCAATGGGCATCGGGAAAAATTGCGTGATCGATCGCGCCATCATCGACAAGAATGCGCGTATCGGCGATGGCGTCGTGATAACACCAGGAGGCAAATCGGCCAATCTGGATGCAGACAATTATTTCATTCGCGACGGCATCGTTGTGATTCCAAAAAACGCCATTATTCCAGCCGGTTTCTGGATTTAGCTTGCGCTGTACCTTCAGCTGTTACAGCGCGTCGTAGGATTTTATCCGATCACACAATCAGCCCGCGCTCCGATTGTGTGCCTTGATGCAATGGGCAGACTGCCCCTTGCATATGATCGCTCATATTAATCTCGATGATCGGCTCTCGATCTTGCGCGTAGGCGATCCCTTCAGGAGCTGGAATTCCCTCGATGACCAGCGGGTCTGCGTTCTTTGCGGGAGAAAATTTAAGGGCAGGCAAGTGGACATTCGCCGTTTGCCCGGAGGTAAATTCAAACTGTGTTGTCCAACGTTAGGATGCCTGTCCACGCCAGACCAGTGGCGTTACGCGACGCCGGCGGTTCGTTCTGATCCGATTCAAAAGCATTGGCGACATGGTCTGCCTAACAAAACCCAACGTCGCGCGGCTCAACCAATGCTGCGAATGCAACCGTGTCGCGTATGATAGGGGCCACGCTTGATCAGCCTGCAGTTGCATCTGCACCGGATGAAGTGCTGATGAAACATATTTCCAGTCGCCGTCATGAAGCTCTTGCCGAGTTATATGGTCGGCATAGCAAACGACTGCGAGCCACGATCGATGGCGTGGTTCATGAAGAGGCCGAAGCCGATGATGTGTTACAGGAAATTTTCATTCAGGTCTGGAAAGAAGCCCCACGCTATTCGGCAAAGGCTGGGAAACCACTCGGCTGGATGGTCACCATCGCGCGGCGTCGCGCTATCGACCGATTGCGCCGGCGTCAGGCCTATTCTCGTGCGCGAGAACGGTATGAGAAACGTGTAGTCCAGGAATCACAGACTCCGCGCCGTGACGCAGCTGAGGGCCTTGTGCTGAACGATCTTCGCAAGTTTCTGAAAAAAAGCATACGGGCGTTGCCCCGATTACAGCGCGAAGCAGTAGAACTGTCCTTTTTTAACGGACTGAGTCACAGGGAGATTGCTGCTGCCACACGCGCTCCCCTCGGGACTGTGAAGACTCGATTGGAATTGGGCTTGCAAAAGCTCACTCACGCACTCAGGCCGCTGCGCCATAAGGTCTGAGTCGAATCCTCGAGTTAACGAGTCGTTCTCGCGAAGAGGATCAGCAGTCTTGCCACTGCTGCGATGCTTTTGATCGACGCGCGTGGCGATTCTCTGGAGGTCGCTAGCGAAGCACGATGATCAGCAATATGATCAAGAGGATCAGACCCAAACCGCTGGGATAATATCCCCACCCGGCGCTATACGGCCAAGTCGGCAGCGCGCCGAGCACAAGCAGAAGCAGTATCAGAAGGAAGATAAAGCGCATTTGTAATATTGTTTTGTTTGTTAATTGCACCTCGAGCGCGGGCTGCATGCAGCTACCGACGCAAACGGAGTTGGCAACGCGTTTGAGGACGGTAGCCACATCTACGGGCTTGGCGAAGTGTTGACGTTAATGTCTCAGTTTTCGTACTGGTGTTTTCTTTCTGTCCAGGTGGATTTATCACAGTCGTATTGGTTTCTTTTTTCTCCGACGGTGGATTTACGACCGTGGTATTAGTCTCTTTCTTCTCCCCGGGCGGATTCACGGTTGTTGTCTTTTGCTCGCACGCTGCGAACAAGCCCCACACAGCTAACAAGTAAATGTATTTTTCCATACCACCTAGTTCGTATGTCACAGCCATTCGGTCGCCTTACTATTAGATGCTTCGCACGAACTGACCGGCGTTTATCTGCGTAGAAGAGTGATGCATTTGTGACCCGCGGACGCGTGCCGATTGGTCGATCATCAAACGCGGAAAAGTATCACTCAAACGTGAGCTTCGCGATTTGTCGCGTCGACCCAGGAGCGGTAGATCCCGAGGGAATCGGCGAGGGCGCTTCACTTGCGCTGCCTTGTTTTAGGAGGATTTCGACGTGTGGATGATTTCCATCAATGCCGTATGTATGCGATGGCTTTAAGAATTGCGTTTGGCTATCCATACGACAGCCGACCGAACGGAGTACATCAGTCTCTTGTAGCCAAAGTTGAAACGCATCGATTCCCAAGTCGATAACATCCTGTAAGAGTTAGTATGAGATTTTGGCGAAAGAAGGCCAATCGCGTTTTGGTCGTCGGCATTTTCCAAAACGTGGGAGCCGGTCGGGCCGTACTGCAGAATCTCCATAGTGCTCGGTTTCGCCGGACCGCCGTGATTTACGCTTCGGCCAAAGGCCGGCAGCGGGTCGAAGAACACGGGATTTCAGCGATCGCTGGATCGGCCGTCGCTTCGTTGGCGCTAGGTGCATTTATCGTATGGGAGCGCGGAATGCTCGCCCATTATGCTCCAACGGGATTGCTCCTGCTACTCGCCGCGTTCACGTTGGCCGGTGCCATCATCGGGTGGACACTCGTTCAGTTGCTTCGGCAGCATGTCGACGCAACAAGCCTAGCCAGATTCACAGGCACAATCCTGCCGAATGAAACAATGGTCGTAGCTGAAGTCGAAGCCGGCGAAGCCTCGCGCGTTCTGGCGATTTTACGGGACGTGGAAGCCGAAGCGCCCGTGACATTCGGTTTTTATCCGCCCCCACCATTCTCTGTCGAACCGACTGGGCGACCGCTCGGTCATGAATTCCCTTCGGGTCAGCGTCTGGTGGAAAATGCGGCGCATCTCGCACGCGCGATCGTGGTCGGCCGCGGCGCGAAGCCGCGTGGGCCATCTTTTCTGCGTCGCTTGCGCGAAATCGAGCACGCGCTGGAATGGGCGAACGCGAGTCTCACCATGTCGGCTGAGGCGCACCACGCCTTCACGCTTTCGGCGGAGTGGCTACTCGATAACGCCTATTTGATTCGCGAACAGGTGGCCGATCTGCGGAAGAGTCTTCCGCAAAAATACTATGGAAAGCTGCCTCTGATCGCCAGCGGCCCGAATGCGGGGTTGCCTCGGGTTTATCAGGTTGCAGCGGAAATGGTCGCCGAAACCGACGGAGCCTTGGAGCCCGACATCATCCGGAGATTTCTGGCCGCGTTTCAAGCGATCACGCCACTGGATATCGGAGAACTCTGGGCTCTCCCGCTGATGTTGCGATTGCAGTTGCTCGAATGCCTGCGCACCCTCGCGATCCAGGTCGACCAACAGCAACGGGAAAGCGAGGAGGCCGATTTCTGGGCAAATAGGCTTATCACGGCCGTCCGGCACAGCTCACCGCGATTGCTCAAAATAATGGAAGAGCTCGTGGAACGGTATCCGGAGCCGACACCGCATTTTGCGAGCGAACTGGTGGCGCATCTTTACGACGACGAGGGAGCGCTCCCGGTGGTGAGCGGCTGGCTGGAACGCTCGCTCCGTTCGCCGCTGCTCGAGGTTATGCAGCAGGAACATCGGCACCAGGCCGTACAGCAGACCGCGCTTACCAATGCGATCAATAGTTGTCGGCGCCTTGCGCAAATCCAGTGGCGGGAACTTTTCCAATCGGCCAGCTGGGCGGAAAGCGAATTGGCCGCGGATCCGGCCGGCGTTTACGCTCGCCAGGATTTTGAGACGCGTGATCGATGCCGGAGCGCGGTGGAGGAGATCGCCCGATGGTCGAATTGTTCGGAACAAGAAACTATCGATCATGCACTCGCGCTGGCGAAGGCCGCGCAGGACGAAGTTGCGCGCCATGTCGGCTATTACTTGATTGATGCGGGCCGGCCCGTGCTCGAGCAAGTTACCGGCGCGAGAGTACCACTGGCGGAACGATCGCGCCGATGGATTCGTGCCCATGCGGCGGGCGCTTACTTCGGAAGCCTCTTGCTGCTCATGGCCGCCTTGGTGGCGGCTCCTCTCCTTTTCGTTGTTGGGTTGGTTCCTTGGGTGACACTGGGGCTCTTGGGACTTCTGCTATTCTTGCCCGCGAGTGAGCTAGCGGTGCTGATTGTGAATTATTTGGTGACCTCGCTCCTCCCCCCGGAGGTCTTGCCTAAAATGTCCTTCGAAAAAGAAGGCATTCCCGACGATTGCCGCACGCTGGTGGTAGTGCCGATGCTGTTGACGACTCCCAGCGCGATCCAAAACCAACTCAGCCGGCTTGAAATTCATTACCTCGGAAACACGGATTCGAATCTGCGCTTTTCACTCCTGTCAGATTTTTCTGACGCACCGCAGCAGAGCATGCCGGAGGATCCAGAGTATATCGACATTGTGGCCCGCGGCATCGAGGAATTGAATCGCCGACACGGAGCGGGGCGCTTCTTTCTTTTCCATCGCGGCCGGACGTGGAGTGAGAGCGAGCAAAGCTGGATTGGCTGGGAGCGCAAGCGCGGCAAGCTTGAGGACCTCAATCGATTTATTATCGGCGAAACCAGGTCCGAGCTGGAAGGATTTCTCTATGCAGGTGATCGTGCGCAGCTCGAGGGCATTCGTTTTGTCATCACTCTGGATGCCGATACCCAACTGCTGCGCGACACCGCCCGGAGGATGACCGCAACCCTCGCGCATCCGCTGAATCAGGCGCGGCTGTCGCCAGATGGTCGCCACGTAGTTCGCGGCTACACGATCATTCAACCAAGCATCAGCGCGTCGCTTCCGAGTGCAACGGCGACATGGTTCTCACGCATCTTTGCTGATCCGCGCGGGATCGACCCTTATACGCACGCGGTCTCCGATGTTTACCAGGATTTGCTCGGAGAAGGCAGTTATCACGGGAAAGGCATTTACGAATTGCAGACTTTTCACCGGCTCTTATCAGGACGATTTCCAACGGCGCACTTGTTGAGCCATGATCTGCTGGAAGGATGTCATGTCCGCGTAGGGCTGGCGACGGACATCGAGCTGCTGGATGTCTTCCCGAATAGTTACATCGCGTGGTGGAGCAGGCAGCACCGCTGGATTCGCGGCGACTGGCAAATCATTGACTGGCTCAAGTCTTGCGTGCCCCTTGGCGACGGCAGGATGGAACCCAATCCGCTTTCCGTCTTCAACCGCTGGAAGATCTTCGACAATCTGCGCCGCAGTCTGGTGCCACCGGCGATTGTGGCCCTCCTCCTGGTCGGCTGGTTTTACACGCCTGCTGCGATCCTATGGAGCGCGATCATCGCTGCCCTTATGTTGTGGCCGGTCCTGAATGCTTTCCTCGCGTTATTGTTCCATCCGCCGCCGCCAGGGACGAGATTTTGGCGCGACCCGCGCGACCGGCTCCTGCGCGTCGTGCTCACGGTTATTTTTCTGGCGGACAATGCGGCCATGGCACTCGATGCCATTGTTCGCGTGAAATACCGGCGAATCACGTCGCATCGGCTGCTGCTGGAATGGGAGACGGCGGCAGACGCTCACCGACGCGCGAGAAGTCGGGAACTGCAATTCATTCTCAGCAGGCTTTGGATTCCCGCTACTTGCGTGCTCCTTTTCGTCGGCGCGGAGTCGCGGGGAACCGCGGCGATGGTAGCCGCAGCCCCGTTCCTCCTCTTGGGAGCTCTCTTTCCGGTGGCCGTGATGGTGATCAATCGGCCGGCGAAAAGCTGGCGCGGTGGAACGCTGACGTCGGATGATCGCCGATTCCTGCGCGCGGTCGCGCGACGAACGTGGAGATACTTCGATGATTTTGTCGGACCACAGACCTCTTGGTTGCCGCCGGACAATGTCCAGGAAACGCCAACGCGGGAAATTTTCATGCGCACTTCACCAACGAACATCGGGCTATCCATGCTGGCGACCGTGGCGGCGAATGATTTCGGTTACATGACCATCGACGATTTGGTGGACCGCAATCTCCGGACGCTTGAAACCCTGGGCCGGCTTGAGCGTTTCGAAGGCCATCTTTTTAATTGGTACGATCTGAGCACGCTGGAGCCTTTGCGTCCACGCTACGTCTCCGCAGTCGACAGCGGGAATTTGCTTGCCAGCCTCTGGACCTTCCAAACCAGCTGCGATGAGTTGGCCGCGCGTCCGCTTCTGGATGAGTCTGCATTGCGAGGAATAGCGGACACTCTAAGCGTGCTTCGTCAAATCACACCCAACCAGAAAGAAGCGGAACGCCCTTTGGCGTTTCTTCGCTTGGAGGGGCTTACTAGGGACCAGCCGGCGAATTTGGAAGAAATCATTCTACGAATAAGGGCAGCTCGACAACTCGCGCAGGATCTTCTGCTCCACTATCGCGGCCAAGAAACCGATCCGCGCGTTTATTGGTCGCAACAAATTTCGAAGCAGGTCGCGGCATGGAATGACGTCATCGATAAATATCTTCGGCCGGTGGAAATTCTGATGTCGCCGCCCGCGCAATTGATGTCGTTAGGCGAAGCGACGCATGAATCTCGCAGGGAAGCACTGGCAGCCACTTTTTCGCTACGCAACATCGCCATCGAGGGCATCGCTGGGCTGGTACCGCTGCTTCCTTTTTATCAGAGACGGGAGGACCAGGAAATATCTCGCGACGTGCACGAGTGGCTCGATCATCTCGTCACAGAGGTCGACCGTTCGCGTCGAAATGCGTCGGAGCAGCTCGCGCAATTGGACGAATTGATCGCCCAGAGCCAGCAACTGGAAGGCGGCATGGGGCTGCGATTTCTTTATGACGAGGAACGGCGAATTTTTGCCATTGGCTACCAAGTGGCTGAGCGCCGGATTGACAGCTCGTTTTACGATCTGCTCGCAAGCGAAGCGCGCTTAACGAGCTTCCTGGCCATCGCGCGCGGAGAAGTGCCGGTAGAACATTGGTGGGCTTTGAGCCGGCCCTTTGGGTCCGCATACGGGCGGCTGCCGCTTCTCTCCTGGAGCGGGACGATGTTCGAATATTTGATGCCGCTGTTGTTCACTCAGACGCATGAAAATTCGCTGCTTGATCGCGCCTGTTACGACGCGGTGCGCTGTCAGATTGGCTACGCCAGGCAAAACCGCGTGCCGTGGGGCATTTCGGAATCGGCCTTCAGTGCGCTCGACCGAAATAACGTTTATCAATACCGAGCCTTTGGCGTACCGGCGCTGGCTTTGAAGCGTGGGCAGGACGAAGACTTGGTGGTCGCACCCTATGCCGCCGCGCTTGCTCTCGGCGTGGAACCGGCCGCTGCGATAAAGAATCTGCGGCGGCTCGCAAATTCGGGCGACTCAGCACTTCTCGCAGACTACGGGTACTACGAAGCGATCGATTATTCGCGCCGCACGGAACTCGACGGCGCGGCGGGAATCATCATCCACTGTTACATGGTTCATCACCAGGGGATGTCACTCCTGGCCTATGGCAATGCCTTACATGACAACGCGATGCGGAGGCGGTTTCATTCCGATCCGCGTATTCGCGCCACCGAGCCGCTCTTGCACGAGCATATCCCCGAACAAATTTTGCCGACCATCGGCGAGGCCCATGAAGAACGACCCGTGCGGCAGACGATAGCGACGACCGGCGCCCCCTTTGTGGCGCAAACACCCGACATCGCTTCGCCGCGCACTCATCTTCTCTCCAATGGAACGTGCTCCATTACGGTGACCAATTCCGGCGGCGGCTACCTGCGTTGGCTGGACCTGGACGTGACCCGCTGGCGCGCCGATGCGACCTGCGACGTGTCGGGCGCGTTTTGTTATATCCGGGATTTGGTAAGCGGAACGACTTGGAGCAACACCCATCAACCGGTAAGATCACCCGAGCGCCGTTACACCTGGAATTTCACCCCGGACAAGGCAGAGTTTCGGCGAAGAAGTGGACCGTGCGAGACGATCACGGAAATTGTTGTCTCCGCGGAAGACGATGCCGAAGTCCGGCGCGTGACTTTGGTGAACACATCGCGCAAAACATGCGAGCTGGAGCTGACGAGTTACTTGGAACTGGCTCTTGCGCCGCATCGTACAGATCGCGCACATCCCGCTTTCAACAAGCTCTTCATCGAAACTGAGTGGCTGCCGCGTTGCGAAGCCCTGGTCGCCCGGCGCCGCCTCCGCGGTTCCGACGACCGGCCTGTCTGGGCTGCGCACCTTATGGTGCCAGAATCTTCCATCGAAGCGGCGGAATTTGAAACCGATCGCGCCCAGTTTCTCGGCCGAGGCCGCACGCTGGAAAATCCTGAAGCGCTCACCCGCCACCTAACCAGCAGCATCGGCGCCGTGCTCGACCCGATCTTCAGCCTGCGCCGGCGCGTCACGATTCTGCCTAACCAACGATTCCAGTTCGCGCTCGTTACGGTGGTGGCAGATTCCCGTGAAGGTGTTGTCACATTGGCGGGGCGCTACTCTGAGTTTCACACTTGCGCGCGGGCTTTTGAGACCGCTTGGATCCATTCGCAGTTGGAGATGCGTCGGCTCCACATTCGCCGGGCCGACGTGCAAACCTTTCAACAACTGGCCGGCCTCATTATTTTTCCACAGAGCCAACTCCGACCGCCGCCGGCGCGTCTCGGCCGCCGCTCCGAGGGTCAGCGTGCGCTTTGGCGACAAGGCATTTCGGGGGATCTGCCGATCGTCGTCGTCATGATTGGTCACCTCCGTGACATGGAAGTCGTGCGAGAAATATTGACCGCACATACTTTCTGGCATCTGCGCGGCCTGAAGGTCGATCTCGTTCTGGTGAGCGAGGAACTGCCGAGTTACGACGAACTATTGACCGGGCATCTACGTCGACTCACCGAAGCGCAGGCGCACTTGACCGGTGTCGATCAACCCGGCGGCGTCTATCTCCGCTCGGCAACAAAAATTTCCAAAGAAGAGCTGCTCGCACTTCAAGCGGCTGCACGGGTGGTTTTGGTCGCAGCTCGCGGCACATTACGCCAACAACTTGCCGCGACGACACCGCCGGCCGCGAAACCGCGGCAATTAGTGCCCGGACGCCACGTTCGCGAAGAGCCCTCCGCACCCCTTCCTTTCATGGAATTGAAATACTTCAATGGCCTCGGCGGCTTTACCGAGGACGGGAAGGAATTCGTAATTTATCTGGGTCCAAGCACACGCACGCCGCTTCCCTGGATCAATATCATGGCGAACCCGAAGTTCGGCGCATTGGTTTCCGAGTCCGGCGCGGAATGTGTCTGGGGCCGCAATAGCCAGAACGATCGTCTCACGCCGTGGTTTAACGATCCGATCTGCGATCCACCCGGAACCGCAATCTACATCCGCGACGATGAGATCGGCGTCATGTGGTCGCCCACACTCCAACCGATTCGGGAGAAGGACGCGTATCGCGCGCGGCATGGTCAGAGTTATACAACGTTTGAACATAATAGCCACGCGATCGAACAACAGCTGCTCACCTTCGTGCCGGTCGATGATGCCGGGGGGCAGCCGGTGCGCTTACAGCGGCTGCGTTTGCGCAACAATTCGTCGCGCCGACGAAAGCTGACTGTCACCGCCTACGCCACTCTCGTTCTCGGACCCGATCCAGAGGAAACCGGTATGCATATCGTTACGAAATGGGATTTGCAGAGCCAGAGCCTCTTTGCCCGCAATGCCTACAACCCGGAATTTTGCGATTGCCTCACGTTTGCCACTTCGGATCCAACGCCTACTTCGTTCACCGCTGATCGCGCCGGGTTCATTGGGCGTAACCACTCGCTGCGCGATCCGGCCGCGATGGGGCACGAACGATTGACCGGCGAGGTTGGCGCCGGCCTCGACCCTTGCGCGGCCGTGCAGGTGGTGATTGAGATTGAACCGGGAGACACCGCCGAGATGACTTTCCTTCTCGGTCAGGCGGACGACGAAGAGAAAGCGCGCGGACTAATTACTCGTTTTCGCGATCCCACTAACGTCGAAGCCGCATTCCAAGAAACCCGCCAATGGTGGGACCGCCTCCTGAACACGATCGAAGTGGAAACACCCGAGCTTTCCACGAACCTTTTGCTCAACCGCTGGCTGCTTTATCAGACCCTCAGCTGCCGAGTCTGGGGCCGCTCGGCCCTTTATCAATCGAGCGGCGCTTACGGGTTCCGTGATCAGTTGCAGGACGTGATGGCCCTCGTGCACGCTGCGCCACAGCTGGCTCGCGACCACATTCTGCGTGCGGCCGCACGGCAATTCGTAGAAGGCGATGTCCAGCACTGGTGGCATCCAGAATCTGGCGCCGGCGTTCGCAGCCGAATCAGTGACGATCTTCTGTGGCTTCCTTTCGTCACGGCGCATTACGTCCGAACCACCGGCGATGCAGCGATCCTCGATCAGATGATTCCGTTCCTAGACGGGAAACCATTGGAGGAACAACAGACGGAGAGCCTTTCTATTCCGGTCGCTTCCCCGAAGGAAGGTTCTCTGCTCGAACATTGCCGCCGTGCCGTCGCGCGCTCCGCCACTTCTGGTCCGCATGGACTCCCGCTGATCGGCGGTGGCGATTGGAATGACGGCCTCAACCGCGTCGGACTCGGCGGCAAAGGCGAAAGCGTCTGGCTCGCCTGGTTTGAGATTTGTGTACTGAAAGACTTCGCTGAGTTGCTCACTCTACGCGAGTTGGGCGACGAAGCGCGCGCCTGCCGTTTGCGCGCCGCACAGTTGGCTAAAACAATTGACGCCCAGGCATGGGATGGAGCGTGGTATCGTCGCGCGTACTTCGACGATGGCACGCCTCTCGGCTCGAGGAAAAACAACGAGGCCCGCATCGATTCACTCCCACAAACCTGGGCCGCCATTTCAGGTGCTGGCGACTCCGATCGCATTGAGGTCGCGCTGCGATCGCTCGAGGAAAATCTCGTGCGTGAAGCCGACGATCTAATTTTGCTCTTTACTCCGCCTTTCGACAAGACCGCCGCCGACGTTGGCTATATCAAGGGTTATCCTCCCGGCGTGCGGGAAAACGGCGGCCAGTATACGCACGCCGCCACTTGGGTGGCTATGGCTTTTGCCCGCCAAGGCGATGGCGATAAAGCCGTCCGACTTTTGCGGATGCTGAATCCGGTCGAGCACGCCCGGGATGAGAAGGATTGTGAACGCTACAAGGTCGAGCCGTATGTGATTCCAGGCGATGTCTATTCGTTAGGCGGCCACGTTGGACGTGGGGGCTGGACTTGGTACACGGGCGCGGCGGCTTGGACCTATCGCGTCTGGCTCGAAGAGATTCTAGGATTCCAACGCCGCGGCGATACCCTCACGATCAACCCGGTTATACCGAAAGATTGGTCTGGCTTTCGTCTGCGATACCGTTTCCAAACCACCACGTATCGCATCGTGGTGGAGAATCCTGATCACTGTTCTCGAGGTGTCACCCTCGTAGAAGTGGATGGAGTTTTGGCAGCCGACAAAACTGTAAGGTTGCGTGACGATGGGCTACCTCACGAGGTGCGTGTTGTCCTGGGAAATAAACCGCCGGTGTGAGGATTATCTTTCGCGGCGGAGATTGCTGGCGCTTAACGCGCCTCGCTTTGTTCAAAATTCACGACTCGAGTTCGCTACAACCGGGGGGCGTGAGAGTGCTGATCCCTAGCGCGCGGACCGCGTTTCACGCCGAGATAGAATCACATGTCCTCGATCTCGGCTCGAAGCTCGTCTTTTGTTCTGCCCAGTCTCTTTTGAAGGCGACCCAGCAGCTCGTCCTCCTTGCCTTCGGCAAACGTTAGATCGTCGTCAGTCAGCTGACCGTATTTCTGTTTAAGTTTGCCTTTAACTTCATTCCAGCTCCCCTTCATTTGTAGCTTCATAACAAACGATTCGTTGGTCAGACGACCATCGGTCTTATTCTGCCTGGAAACTCGGCGAGCTTGCTAGCGCCTGGAAATCTAAACAAAAAACGCGCCTTTGCTGCCCGCGCGTGGGCGGAACAGAAAGGCGCGTCGGAGACGAACAAGACGATGATTAATCCTCGTCCACGATCACGCGGTCCACGACCATGTCGGGGCCGGTTTTAACATAATGCACGCGGACGGGAAGACCCACTTTAATTCTTGTCCTTACGGCCTCTTCATCCAAAGTGCGGCCGCTTCGCGTCACGTAGGTGACGGTCTTGCCGAAGCGATACTGGACTGGGCCGCTGGTTTCCCGGAGCACGATTGCGCTGCCCGGAGTGTACTCTGTGATCGTTCCGTTGGCGTCGGTCGTCGTTGTCGTCGTGGTGGTCTCTGACACTTGTGCCCACGCGAACGGCGCCACAAAGGCTAAAGCAATGCTCAATACGATTTTTTTCATGTTTTCCCTTTTGTTACTTTGTGTTGCGGCAACGATTAATGCTTCTTGTTACCCTTTAAAATTTTAGGATTCAAAGGATTTGCCGCTATATCCGATTCGGATTCGGTCTGCGCTGCGGATGTTTGTGCAGCGATTTTTGTCCTTTTGAACCCTGGCTTTGCGAACGGGAGGGTTTAGCCTGAACGCCAAATATGAACTTCTGGATCGGCACCTCTGGATTCCAATACGCGGAGTGGAAGGGGAACTTTTATCCCGACGATTTGGCGACGGCGAAGATGTTGGCGTTCTACGCCGAGCGGTTCGTCACGACAGAGATCAACTACACGTTTCACCGCATTCCCGCACAGAAGACAATCGAAAACTGGAAAACACAAACGCCGCAGAGATTTCGCTTTGCGCTGAAGGCTCCGCAGAAAATCACCCACTGGTCGAAGCTGCGCGATTGTTCCGACATGCTCGAATACTTTTGCAAAGTCATCACTGGTCTTGGCGACCGACTTGGTCCGTTGCTCTTTCAGCTTCCGCCAACCTTCAAAAAAGATGCCGACGTGTTGAGATCTTTCCTCCGCGAATTGCCGGACATGCGCGGGGCTTTTGAATTTCGTCACCAATCATGGTTCGATGATGAAATTTTCGAGTTACTCAAATCCCGAAACATCGCACTTTGCATTGCGGACACAGAGACCATTGCCACACCGAAAAAGATCACTGCAGCTTATGGGTATCTTCGTTTGCGCCGCGGAGATTACACGGACGAGGAAGTGAAACGCTGGTCAGAGTTTGTACGCGAACAGAACACAAACTGGACAGACGCGTTCGTCTATTTCAAGCACGAGGAGAGTGGCATCGGACCGAAATTGGCGAGCCAAATGATGAGGTTCATAGAACAAAGCTGATGCGAGTGGTCGCGGGTCTAATCGGCGCCGTTCTGGGCACCATCATTGGCGTAGTGATTGGATTGCTCGCGGCGATCGTCACTACACACAATGATCTGTTCGGCATTTTCTTTATTGGCATCTGCACGGTGCCCGCAGGCGCGCTACCGGGAAGCATTCTTGGCGCTGTAGCTGGTTTACGCCTTTTGTACGTTTCGGGTGAGACCAAGGAACGCCGGCGAATAGGACCCAAGCAAGTTCTATTGGTGTCTACCGCTGTAATCGGCAGTGCGGCCATTCCGATGGTTGTCCTAGTTTGGATAATCAGAATTGGAATGACGCCACCTTCCGATCAGAGCTTGCTGTCCAACTTCGACAAACACGAAGCGACATTTAATGCACTGATCGATATGCTGGAAACCGACGGCGATTTGGTCACAGTTGATGAGAACTGGACAGATCCAGAACATCCACAGACGATCGGCGTCTCTCCTGCTCGGGTTACCACGTATCGTCTCATGTTATGAGAGGCTCGCGTGCCGCGAGGCTTTCGATCGGAAGCTTTCAGTTATGAGGTCGATTTCTATTACTGGATCATTGGCTCTGCCATATCGAGTGACACAGCTAAAGGTTACGCCTACAGTAAGCGTCCGCCGGCGGAGACGCTAAGCAGCTTGGACGGGTACCGCCCCGATCCAAAAAACGCGGACGACACAATCAAGGTGTATCGCCATATCCGCGGCAACTGGTACCTGTTTTACGAGTACATTCCAGGATAGGTCGCGCACCCGCTGGCGTACCCTGCACCTCAGCGCCCAATCAGGATAAAAATTCCGGCTAGCAGCGCCAGCACACCAGTGATGATGCCGATGCCAAGGCCGGTGAGCGTGACAATCCCAACCACTATGAGATAAATTGCGAGCAGAAGCATGCCGACGTTTTTAGTAATCATGTCGCGAGTATTTGGAATGTTCTCATTGCGTTGCAATCCAAAACTTGTTGTGAATGTACCGCGCGTCACAGGACTGACCTACAGCGTCTTGAGATACTCGATCAAGTCCCGCTTTTCCGCTGCGGAGAGTTTTGTTCCGTAATCGTGACCTGAATTCGAGTTGCCGCTTGCCGTCGCGTCGAGGATGTAGGCGCCTTCATCTGTGTAGCCCATCGCGCCTTCATCGAACACATGCGACCCTCGATGGAAACGCATCTCGCGTTGCTGCGATGGCGTGAGCAAATCCTGCATCGTGCGCACCGAGCCGTTGTGTAAGTACGGCGAACGCGCCCAGACGCCGCTCAGTGTCGCAGCGAAATATTTACCGGTGCTGCGGACGCCAACTTCCTTCGGCGGCCGATAACCTTCGGCTTCAAGTTCAGCCAGAAATGTATTGAAACCGTCCGCCAGCTTTTGTGTAAACATCCCCGCGCGATGCGGGTCAGTGCCGATCTCAGCTACTGAATACAAGCGTTTGTCGCTCTCCGGCCCGCCATGACACGAATTGCAATTAGATGCGAACAGTGGCGCGCCGCGTTGTGCTGCTGCCCGATCGATTGCGAACGGATACAGCGGCGGCCGGATTTTCTCGGTCAGGTCCGTCTGCCGCTTCACCATCTCGAACTGCAGATCAGCGTGTTTGCCATGAAGCGGTGCGC
>Ga0209474_10002938_pt1 | contig 15246 bp, 11 predicted proteins | sample GraSoiAngelo_145_FD_185902 | JGI IMG/M metagenome (GOLD analysis project Ga0209474, IMG submission 185902) | Grasslands soil microbial communities from the Angelo Coastal Reserve, California, USA - 14_1009_05_20cm (SPAdes) (version 2) | ecosystem: Environmental > Terrestrial > Soil > Grasslands...
GTCCAGCATCTCGCCGAGTGGGCGGAGGCGCGCCGGGAGCAGCTCGCGCGCATTCTCGTCGAGCTGACGGGAGCGCGCTCCGTGGTGGCCCGCGACGACGGGTCCGCCCGCGACTTCGAGCGGCTGCCCCGGCGGGCGGAGCCCCTGTTCGGCAACGATTTTCGTGCCCGTTACCACGAGGGAGACGTCGCGCTCGAGGTCGATCTCCTCTCCGATCACAAGACCGGCGGCTACCTCGACCAGGTCGAAAACCACCTGCGCGCCGGCGAGCTGGCGCGCGGCGAGGCCCTGGACGCGTTCTGCTATCACGGCGGCTTCGCGCTCCAGCTCGCGCGCAAGGCAACGCAGGTCCTGGCCATCGACCAGGACGCAACGGCCGTCCAGCGCACGCGCGAGAATGCCACTCGAAACGGGCTGGGGAACCTGGAAGTGCACGCGCAGAACGCCATCGAGGCGCTGCGCGCGTTCGACGCGGGAGGGCGAAGGTTCGACACCATCGTTCTCGATCCGCCGGCGTTCGCGAAACGGAAGGAAGGTCTGGAGGGAGCGCTCAGGGCCTATCGCGAGATCAACTACCGCGCGGTGCGCATCCTGAAGCCCGGAGGTCTGCTCGTCACCTGCTCCTGTTCCGGCCGGGTGACGAACGAGCTGTTCGGCGAAGTGGTGGCCTGGGCTTCGCAGGAAGCCAAGCGGCCGCTGCAGCTCCTGGAACGCCGCGGGGCTTCACGCGATCACCCGCCGCTGATCGGGGTGCCGGAGACGGAATATCTCAAGGCGTGGTTCCTGCTGGCGCCCTAGAGATTCGATGGCCCGTCCAGGGCCACGTCGCCGTCGCCGTCGCCGTCCACGCTCACGTCTACGTCTACGTTTACGTTGACGTTGACGTTGACGTTAACGTGAACGGCGACGGCGACGTGGCCGTGGGCGCGCTGGGCTAACCGACCTTCGCGTCGGCGCCATCCGGCGGCTGCGAGATCGGCTGCTTCTGCTTGCTCGCCGCCTCCCGGATCTGCTCGAAGACCCGCTTGGGCGGGGTCCAGCCCCATTCCTGCTCCACCAGCGAGATCTTCTCCACTTCGGACCGGATGCGAAACCACTCCTGCTCCTCGATGGCGCAGAACGCCGCGACACCGCGCGGATCGAGCTGCGTCCCAGCCACCCGCTGCATCTCGACCAGCGCGGCGTCATGCGACTGCGCTTTGCGGTAGGGCCGGTCGCTGGTGATCGCGTCGTACGTGTCGGCCACCGCGAACAGCCGCGCACCGAGCACGATCTGATCGCCCTTGAGCCCCGACGGATAACCACGGCCGTCGTACCGCTCCTGATGCTGCAGCACGATCACGCTCGCATCGCGGAGGAACTCGATGCGCTGCAGGAGCGCCCAACCGAGCCGCGGGTGCTCGCGCATCTCGTGCCACTCCTCCTGATCCAGCGGTCCGGGCTTGAGCAGCACCGCATCGCGCACGCCGATCTTGCCGATGTCGTGCAGCAGGGCGCCCATCTCGATGGTGCGCAGCTCGTGGCCGTCCCGGATGCCCAGCTGCTCCGCGATCCGGCGAGTGAACCGCGAAACGCGCCGCGAATGCCATTGCGTCTCCGTGTCCCGGTAGTCGAGCACGGCGACCATTCCGTCGAGCAGGTTGGTGGTGCGCTCTTCCACCAGGCGCTCGAGGCCCTTGTTGAGGGCGGCCAGCTCCGCGTTCTGCGACTGCACGATCGCGGTCAGCTGGCGGTTCTTCTCCCGCAGCGCGTACGTGTCGAACGCCTGGCGCACGGTACCGAGCAGCTCGACGCGGTTCCAAGGCTTGGCGAGGATGCGGAAGATCTCGCCGTTGTTCACCGCGTCGACGGCGGCGCTGAAGTCGTGCGCGGCGGTGAGCAGGATGCGGATGGTCTCGGGCTGCAGGGATTTGGCCTGCGCGAGGAACTCCGCGCCGGTCATGCCCGGCATCATGTAGTCCGCCGAGAGCACCTGGAATGGCTTCTCGCGAAGCCTGTCGAGCGCCTCGGCCGGATCGGCGCAGGCGATCACCTCGTAGCCCGCGGCCTCGAAGGTGCGTTGCAGTGCATGCAGGATGGGCGCCTCATCGTCGACGACGAGGAGGCGTTCGATCTCCGGCATCTCGCTCCCGCTCAGGTCCCCCGCAACAGCTTACCAGCACCGGTGGCGTCACTCTCGTATCGCCTGCGACGGCAGGGAAGTGCAAGATGCGCCCATGTCACACATCCCCCTCCTCGTGGACGCGAGATGGGTGCAGGTGCATCCCGACGCCCGGATCGTCGACCTCCGCTGGACCGCAAAAGGGCCTCCCTCCCGCCAGAGCTACGAGGAGGGCCACATTCCTGGTGCCGCCTTCGTCGACCTCGACGGCGACCTCTCGCGCGGCGGCGGCCCGGGCCGGCATCCGTTCGCGTCGGAAGAGCAGTTCGCCCAGGTGCTCTCCCGGCTCGGAATCGGATCCGACACGCACGTGGTGGTCTACGACGAAGGAAGCTCGTCGATCGCGGCGAGGCTATGGTTCATGCTTCGCGCCTTCGGACACGAGAAGGTCTCGGTCCTCGATGGCGGCCTCCGCGCCTGGACGGAGGCGGGGCTGCCGCTGACGCGCGAGGAGCCGCGGATTGCGCCGGCGCCGCTGCGCCGGCTGACGTTGGACCGCTCCCGCCTGGCGGACGTTGCCGAGGTGCAGGCGCGCAGATCGACCGTCCTCGACGCGCGTGCTCCGGAGCGCTACCGCGGCGAGGTGGAGCCGATCGATCGGAAAGCCGGCCACATTCCCGGCGCGCTGAACGCCCCGTTTTCCGCCAACCTGACGCCCGCGCAGCGGTTCCGGCCGCCGGACGAGCTCCGGCAGCTCTACTCCGGCTACGGCAGCGACGTCATCGTCTCCTGCGGCAGCGGCGTCACCGCCTGCCACGACGCGCTGGCGATCGAGATCGCCGGACTACCGCCCGCCCGCCTGTTTGTCGGATCGTTCAGCGGCTGGATCGAGGACCCTGCTCGTCCCATTGCAACGGGACCCGAGCCGGGATAGCAGAGCGCGCCATGATTCTCGCCATCGCCCTGCTGCTGGCCGCTTCTCCCGCGGAGCGCGCCGCGGCGAACCGGATCACGGCCGCCGAAATCTCGGGCCACATTCACTTCCTCTCCGACGATCAGCTCGAGGGGAGAAAACCCGGACAGCCCGGCGACGAGCTGGCCATCAAATATCTCGCCTCGCAGCTCGAGGCGATGGGGTACCAGCCTGCGGGCGAGAACGGTACCTTCCTGCAGTCGGTGCCGCTGATCGAGATGGGCGCTGAGGTTCCGCGGGACGTAACCTTCACGGCGCAAGCCAACCAGCTGGTGCTGCATGCCGGAAACGGAATGGAGGCGGACCTGGTGCTCGGTCCGTCGGCGCACAAGGACCGTGGGTCGGTGAAGGATGCCGGACTGGTGTTCGCAGGCTATGGCATCACGGCCCCCGAGCACGGATGGGACGACTACAGGGACGTCGACGTCCGCGGCAAGGTAGTGGTGCTGATGAACTTCAACCCGCCTTTCCAGGGACCCGGGGTCCGGCTCTGGTATGGCCGCTGGGATTACAAATACGAGAACGCCGCAAGACACGGAGCAGCGGGCGCGCTGATCATCCACACCACCGAGAGTGCGAGTTATCCCTGGCAGGTGGTGGTCACCTCCTGGAGTACGCCGCGCCAGGACCTGCCTCCAGCGCCCGGCGACAAGTTCATGGAGTTCCGCGGCTGGATCGCCGAGCCGGCGGCGATCCGGCTGGCGCAGCTGACGGGAAAGGACCTCGACGAGCTCCGCCGATCGGCCGGGAGCAAGGACTTCCGGGCCGTGCCGCTCGGCTCCGCCATGTCCCTCGACCTGCCGGTCCATCTCCAGACCGTCCGCAGCGCCAATGTGATCGGGATCCTGCCCGGTACCGACCCCGCGCTGCGCCGCGACGCCGTGCTCTATACCGCGCACCACGATCACCTCGGCCGCGTACAGCCGGTCCCGCCCGCCACCGACGGCATCTTCAACGGCGCGCTCGACAACGCGTCGGGCTGCGCCACGGTGCTCGCCATCGCGCGCGCGGCGACGTTCGCCCCTCCGAAACGATCGATCATCGTCGCGTTCGTTACGGCGGAGGAGCAGGGCCTCCTCGGATCGAAGTGGCTCGCTCAGCACCCTCCCATCCCCGCAAATCGGATCGCCGCTGACATCAACCTCGACTCGGTCAACCGCTGGGGCCGCACCACCGACCTGGGCGTGTTGGGGCTGGGCAAATCGACAGCCGATGACGTCGTCCGCAAGGTCGCCGCGGAGCAAGGCCGGAGCGTGCACGGCGATCCGCAACCGGACCGGGGAGCGTTCTACCGGTCGGACATGTTCTCCATGGCCCACGTCGGCGTCCCGCCGGTCGCGGTCAAGGGCGGGCCGGACTACGTCGGCCGTCCGAAAGGTTGGGGCGAGGAGCAGATGCTCGATTACGAGCGGCACCACTATCACCAGCCCTCCGACGAGTACCACGGCGACTGGGACCTCTCGGGCGATGTGCAGGACGCTCAGCTGCAGCTGCTGGTGGGTTTGCGCCTGGCCAACGCGCCCGCCCTCCCCACCTGGACGCCCGGCGACGAGTTCGAGGCCGCGCGCAAGTCCGCGTCGCGGTGAGGAGGCCGGCAGCGCGGCCGTTCAGGGTTCCTGAGGCGCGTTCCCCGGCACGTCGGCCTCGATGAAGACGCGCAGCAGATCCTGATCGAGCTCTCCGCGCTTCGCCTCGTCGAGGAGGATGTCGTACGCCTTCGGCTTGGGCACTGCCCGCTTGTAGGGGCGGTCGCTGGCGGTCAGCGCGTCGTAGATGTCGCTGATGGTCATCATGCGCGTGGGCAGCGCGATCTCCGATTCCTTCAGCGAGCGCGGGTACCCCTTGCCCGTGAGCTTCTCGTGATGACCGTAGGCAATATCCGGCACTCGCTTCAGCGTGCGGGTCCAGGGAATCTGCGTGAGGAACCGGTAGGTGTGCGTGACGTGCGACTCGATCTCGCGGCGCTCGTCCTCGGTGAGCGAGCCCTTGCGGATCGACAGCTTGACCACCTCGTTCTCCGAGAGGAAGGGACGCTTCTCGCCGGAGAACGGTCCGAGGAAGGTGGCGCGGGCGATGTCGTGCAGCCGATCGAAGGTGCCCTCGGGCAACACGGTGGGCCGGTTGCAGGAGACCACGAACTCGAACACTCCGGACAGCTCCCGCTTCCGCTCCGCCAGCCGGGCCTCGACCTGCGCCAGCCGATGGCGTGCCTCGTCTGCGGGCGCCCGGAGGAGGATCTCGACCTTCTCGCGCTCTGCCTGCAGCTCCTCCTGCAGGTAGATGGTCTCGAACCGGCCGCGCAAGTTCTCGAGCTCGAGCGGCTCGAGCTTGTTCGCCTTCACCAGGACGTTTTCACGGACCCCGACCTTGCCGAAATCGTGCAGCATGGCCGCGTAGCGCAGCTCCTGACGCTCCTGCGAGGTGAGCGAGGAGCCCTTCCAGCGTCCCGCAGTCTTCCCGGCGCGCGGCAGCATGTCGCCGAGCCCGACCGAGAGCCGCGCCACCCGGCCCGAATGGCCCGCGGTGGTCGGATCCCGCGCCTCGATCGCCACCACGCTGGCGCGCACGAACCCTTCGAACAGCTGCTCGATCTCGTGGTGCAGCAGAGCGTTGTTGACCGCCGCCGCAGCCTGACCGCCGAGCGCGGAGAGCAGCTCCTCGTCCTCGTCGGTGAAGGCCTTCCCGTCGAACTTGTTCAGCGCCTGCAGGACGCCGACGACCTCGCCCTCCACCGAGCGCATCGGCACGCAGAGGATGGTCCGGGTCTTGTAACCCGTCTGCTTGTCGACGTTCTGGTTGAACCGCGGATCCTTGTATGCGTCGGGGATGTTGATCGCCGCATTGGTGCTCGCCACCGCGCCCGCGATCCCTCGGTCCATCGGGATGCGGATTTCCTTGGTGCCGATGCCCTGCGCCACCTTGGTCCACAGCTCGCCGCGCTCGCGATCGACGAGGAACAGCGAGCAGCGGTCGGCCTCGACCACCCGCGCCGCGGCGTGGACGATCAGCTTCAGCAGCCGATCGAGATCGCGCTCGGCGACGAGCGCTTTCGCGACGTCGAGGATGCCTCCGAGCTTCTCGACGCGCTGCTGAAGCCGGTTCACCGTGCGAGCATAGCATCCGCTCGGCTGGCAGGGTAAAGCTTAGATCAGTCGATGGTGAGGAGCCGGCGGGCCTCGTCCCACCTCTCGGGTTCTACGTAGAGCCGCGCCAGCGTCGCCGCTTCCGCGTACCTTTCGTAGAGCGGCGTGTACTCACCGATCGGGACCTCGCCACGCGGCGACTTCACCCAGAGAGTAGCCTCTTTCCCGTAGTGCGAGAGCACGCCGCGGCTGACGGTGACGAATCCATCGACGCCCGCTGCCTCCAGCTGGTCCTCCATGCGCCGCAGCTCCTGCGCGTCCTCGCCGGGAGCGTTCTCCATCAACACCCGGTATCCCTGCCGGCGCACGATCCTTCTCGCCCAGGGATTCTGCGATGCGCGCAGCGCCGAGAGCAGCGCGACGTCGTCGTGCAGCAAGTATTCGTCCGGATCCGCCGGCAACGCGTACTCGCCGCTCTCGCACCAGCGCTGCAGGAGCACTTCGTAACCGACGGAGGTGGAGTGGAAATAAACGGAGAGGAACATGTGGTAACGGGAGAGAAGGAAGTCCTCGAACGCGAACACAGCGCGGTGCAGGAGCGCGAGATAGACGCGCCCGTCGCGCTCGACGGCGGCGAGGTTCTGCACGATCCAGTCGGCGTCGAACTTCCCGTAGTTCACGCCCGTGAAGAAGGAATCGCGCTGCAGATAATCCATCCGGTCCGCGTCGAGCTCGCCCGACACCACCTGGCGCAGGATGGGCAACAGGTCGCGCCCGCGGCTGCGATAGGGATACGCGCCGGGAGAGGGCCGGCCGCAGATCAGCCCGGCGACGTGCTCCGGCTCGATGCCGATCGTGGAGAAGCGGCGCCGGATCTCGGCGCAGAGGGCCGAGTCGAGCAGCAGCTTCAGCGTGTAGTCCTCGTGCCCGGCGCGGCGGTCGCCGGGCTCCCGCGCCCAATCCGGCACGCGCAGCTCGGCGATGTCCGGCATGATCGCCTCGGTGGCGTGCGAGAGCGGCGCGTGCCCGAGATCGTGGAACAGCACCGCCAGGCGCAGCGTCTGCCGCAACCGCGCGCGATCGTCCCGATCCATCTCGAGCTGCGGCGCGAACGCGTCGAAGACCTTGGTGGCCATCGCCATCGCTCCGAGCCCGTGCGCATAACGGGTATGCGTCGCCCCCGGAAATGCGAGGTCCGCGAAGCCGAGCTGCTTGACGTTGCGCAGCCGCTGGTACTGGGGGCTATCGATGAGCGCGCGCTCGTCGGCGGTGAGCTCGATGGCACCGTGGATGGGATCGCGGATGTGCATTCAGAAGGGCATTCCCCAGGAAACCGCGAGCGGCGAGTTCTTCGGGTCGGCGACGAAAGCCGCCGCCTCGATGAGGAGATCGTACCAGAAGTGGATCGCGACGGATGGCGCCAGGCTGTACCGGTTCCAGCGGTAGGCGAGCCCCAGGTAGGCGCCGAGCAGCGTGATGAAGGGAACGCCGGCGACGAGATACGCGAGGCGCTGGCTGCGGTCGATGAAGAAGATGTTCGAGCCGTGGACCGCTCCGAAGAGCAGGGAGGCGTACGCCCAGCCGCGGGTCTCGTCCAGTGAGCGCGCCCAGCTCGACTGCAGCACTCCCCGGAATGCCATCTCCTCGGCGAGCGCGACGTGCTCGAACAAGCCCGCGCCGATGGCGCCGGCGAGCAGGTATCCCGGTGCGGTGTCCATCTCGCGGCCGAAGATGACCGGCCGCTTGCCGGCATTGCGCGTATCGATGCCGCGATCGACCACGGCGGAGACCAGGATGCCGGCGGCGAGCGAGCCGGCGATTCCCGCCCAGACCGACGGCCGGGACAGCACCTCGCCGGAGAAGGGGGCGAGCGCGAGCTCGCCGAGCGATTCCTGCGGCACGTATCGCAGGCGCGCGGCGCGCTGGTTTTCCAGAGCGATGTCCATCACCGAGAGGGTCAGCAGATCGCCGAGCGCGATCGCGGGCACGCCGGCGGCGGATGTGCTGAAACCGTTCGTTGCACCTCCGGTCACGGCTGCCCCCAGCTCCGCGACCGCGAGCGAGGCGAGGACCATTCCCTCCGACGTGCGCCCCCGGCATATCTGCTGGAGCCCGGGCAGCAGCAAAAGACCGGCGCGGGCCGGGCAGGAGGCGGCGCGCTCGCTCGACTCCAGCTCGCGCTCCGTGTGCCGCGAATCGCGCTCCAGACGCGCCTCTTGCATGACCGGCGCGCAAGCAAAACCGCACATGAAAACACAGGCGCAAACCCATCCCTGTGGCCGGGAGTGCCTAAGCACCCGCCTCGAGCCGCGCCTCGTCGTCCGGCAGACGTTGGTAGCGGTCGCGCGGATACGTCCCGAACACCAGATCCCAGAGCGGGGTGGTGATCCCGTAGCGGCGGTCGGGCGTCTGGAAGTGGTGCACCAGGTGGTACCTGCGCAGCCACTTCCCCGCGGCCGTCGTGGGAGCGGCGTGGTGCAGGTAGTAGTGCGTGAGATCGTACCAGACGTATCCGGCGACCATCCCGGCGAACCAGGCGTACTCGAGCCCGCCCATCCAGCGGAACGCGACCCAGACGGCGATCGCGATCACCGCGGTGACCGTCGGCGGCATCACCAACCGATCGCGATCCCAAGGATAGTCGTGGTGAATGCCGTGGATGAGGAAGGACGCGTCCCGCTGCAGCTCGGAGCGCGTGGATGGCTGGAAGTGGAAGACCCAGCGGTGCAGCAGATATTCGAGGAACGTCCAGGAGAACGCGCCGGCGGCCACGCAGCCGGCCGCTGCCAGGGGGCCCGTCTGGGAAGAACCCAGGTAGAGCATGTACAGCGCGACCGGCACCCAGATCGCAATCACGTGCCAAGGACGCACGCGAGACAGATACTTCTCGACCCAGGGGACGGTGAACATCAGCGGACTGCCGCGGCGGGGCCGGACGAGCTTCGGGTGCGGCGCGAGGTAAAACATCGGTCCCCGGTCTAAGGGATCATGCCGATTCGCGCAAGGGAAGAGGTGGGAGTGAACCGACCGGTCAGCGTCAAGCCCGCAGCCTCGGTGATCCTGGTCCGCGAAGACGGCGCGGTGCTCTGGGTGCGGCGCGGTGACGAGCTCAGGTTCGCGGGGGGGTTCTACGCGTTTCCGGGCGGCCGCGTGGACGTGCAAGACTCCGGGGTGCCGGTGGACGGCGGCGAGGCGCTCGGCGCGGCGGAAGCCCCTTGCGTCGTCGCCGCGGCCCGCGAGCTGTTCGAGGAGACCGGGGTGCTCGCGGTGCCGGGCGCCGCCGCCGTTCCCGCCGCGGAGCGCAAGCAGATGCGCACGGCGCTGCTGCGTCGACCCGAGCCCGGCGAGAAGGCAGCCTCGTTCGGCGACTTCCTTGCCCGCCATCGCCTGCGCGTCGATGCGCGCTGGTACGCGCCCGCCGGCCGCTGGGTGACGCCGCCGGCGATGCCGATCCGCTTCGACGCGCGGTTCTACATGGTCGACTTGCCGCCGGGCGAAGTGGCCGAGATCTGGCCGGGCGAGCTCGCCGACGGCGAGTGGATCGATCCCGCCGCGGGGCTGCGCCGCTGGGAGGCGGGCTCCGCGCTGCTGCATCCGCCGGCCTGGCACACCCTCAAGGCGCTCGAGTGGGCGCCGGGGCATCCACGCGACGCGCTGCCCCTCTTGACCGCTCCGGAGAAGGCGCCCTGGAAGCTGCCGATCCGCGAGCACGTCGTGGAGCGGATCGAATTCCAGCGCGGGCTGATCATGGTGCCGCTCCGGACGCCCACGCTGCCGCCGGCGACGCACACCAATTGCCTGCTGCTCGGCGACGACGAGCTGTGGGTGGTGGACCCGGGATCGCCCTGGCCGGAGGAGCAGGCGATCCTGCGCCAGACGCTCGACAAGCTCGCGGAAGAAGGGCGACGGGCAGTCGGAGTGCTGCTCACGCACCACCACCACGACCATACGGGCGGCGCGCGCGTCCTCGGGCTGCCGATCGCGGCCAGCCGCGAGACGGCCGCGATGCTCGACTTCGGGGTCGACCGCATCGTCGAGGACGGGGCGCGGTTCGATGTCGGGCCGCGCGGATGGCGCGCGCTGCATCTGCCCGGGCACACCCGCGGCCATCTCTGCCTGCGCGAGGAGGGCAGCGGCGCGATCGTGGCCGGCGATCTGGTGGCGGGAGTGGGGACCGTCGTCATCGACCCGCCGGAAGGGGACATGAAGGACTATCTCGCATCCCTCGATCGCCTGCTGGCGACGAAGCCAGGCTGCATCTATCCGGCCCACGGCCCGGTGGTGCCCGGAGGGGTGGCCAAGCTCGAGGAGTATCGCGAGCACCGGCTGAAGCGCGAAGAGCTGGTGATCGGCTCGCTGAAGAAGGCCGCAGCTCCGGCGACGCCTGCGGAGCTGGTTCCCGCGGCGTACCCCGACGTGAAGCCGGATCTGTATCCGCTCGCGGAACGAAGCCTGCTCGCCCATCTGGAAAAGCTCGTGCTCGAGGGGCGCGCGTTCGAGCGCGACGGACGCTACGGCATCCGCTGACACGACTAGGACAAGCCTGGCAGGGCAAGCTGGTGCTGCTCGCGGATCGCCAATGCCTCGATCCCGAGCGCCCGCACCGATTGCGCCAGATCTTCCGCATGGCCGCCGATGGTGAGCACTCGCCTTGCGCCCGAAGCCTGGATGTAGCCGATGAGCTCGTCATATCCGGCGTGATCGGCGAGCGGCAGCGCCTCGTCCGCCCCGGCGATTCCGTCGAGCGCCCTGCCCGAGAGCACGCAGATTCGCGGGGCGCGCAGCTTCAATCGCGCCAGGCGGACGGTGGGCGGCACGACGACCACGTCTCCCTCGTCATCGAGGCGCACGAATCCCTTCAGCTCGCAGCCCTGCGCAGCGTACACCTCGCAAGCGCGGAAGGCCGTATGGTGGAGCCGCAAAGTCCGGCGGCCTCCGAGCAGATGCACGACCTCCTGCGCCTCGCCGAGCGCAGCTGCGACGATCACCGGCGTCTTCGCATCGCGGAGCGTGCGCTCGACGAAGGCTTGAACCCGCTCGAGCAGCAGCGCCCTGGGTGGAAAGACATAGCGGGGGTGCCCGTACACTGCGCGGATGGCCAGCGTCGCGCAGTTGAGTTGCTCCAGTCCCTCGGCGGTGAGCGAGGCGCGCGCTCCCGAGCCGCCGATGTCCCCCGCGTACACGAGGTCGAGGCCTTCGGCCTCGCAGCGGACCTGGGCGCTGCCCAGCACGTGGCCGGCGGGATGAAGGGTGAGACGCAGCGAGCCGAGCGCGAACGTCTGGCCGTACGCCGCCGGAAGCGCGGCCGTCCTGCGCAGCGCACGGGGCAAGGCTGCCTCGAGCAGCTTGGAGGTTGGACCGGTGACCACCATCCGCTCCGGCAGGACCGGAGGCGCGCCGCGCGCGTGGGCGAGAAACCCGAGCGGGGGCCGTCCTCTCGGCTCGAGGTACAGGGCGTGACCCCGAACGCGGAGTCCGTTGGCGGCGCGCTCCACTTCGGGGGGGTCGACCCTATGCCTCATGAGATGCGTTCCAACCGGGTGCGCGCCCGGGCCCGCAGCATTGCTCCGGCCTCGCCCACCGCGACGCCGAGCACGATCAGCGCGCCACCGGCCAGCTCGTGGAGCGTGAGACGCTCGCCGATGAGCACGGCCGCCCAGAGAGCGGCGAACACCGGCTCCAGCGCAGAGATCAGCGCGACGCGGACCGGAGGGAGGACTTTTTGCGCCCAGGTCTGGATCCCGAACGCCAGGAGCGTCGCGAACACCGCCAGATAGAGCATTGCCGCCCAGAGCCGCGGCGCGGCCGAGAAGTGCTGCGCCTCGACGAAGGGCCCGGCGAGCGCCGCGAGCGCGCCCGTGGTGGCCAGTTGCACCAGCACCAGCGGCAGGACGGGGTACTTGGGCGCGGCCCGGCCGAGGGCGACGATCTGACCGGCGAACACCACAGCGCAGGCGAGCGTCAGCGCGTCGCCCAGCGCGGTCGCCTGCGAGGCGTCGGACCAAGGGGCAGAGAGAGCGGTCATCCCGGTGAAGGCAAGGAGCACTCCGATCAGCGCCGCCGACGTCGGGCGCCTTCGGAAGAGGCCGAACTCGATCAGCGGCACCATGACGACGAGCGTGCCGGTGAGAAAGCCGCTCCGCGACGCCGTGGTCCGCTGCAGCCCCTCCGTCTGCAGCAGAAAGCCGATGCCGAGCAGCCCGCCCGCGAACGTGCCGTCGCGAAGCAGCTCGCCGCGGATGGCGCGCAGTTGGGCACGGCCGCCCGGAGCGACCGCCATGAACCCGACGAGCAGCGCGGAGGCGAGCGCCATCCGGACCGCGACGAGCAGGAGAGGAGACGCCTCCGCGGCGCCGAGCAACGATCGGAGGATGGCGAAGCTGCTCCCCCACACCGCCATGATCAGCGTGAGCGCGAGGTCAGCCAACGAAGAAGAACCCCAGGCCGAGAACGGCGTAGACCGCGAGCAGGAACGCTCCTTCCAGCCAGTGCGTCTCCCCGTCGAGCGCGATGAGGGCGAGCGCGATCACCGAGATGCCCAACGCCACCACCTCGAATCGGCTGAACGCGAGGTCCATGGGTACGCCCAGAATCACACCTGCGATCACCAGCAGCGGAGCGACCAGCAGCGCGATCTGCTTCGACGACTCCCAAGCGATCCCCAGCGCGACGTCCATGTCTCCGCGATTCGCGAAGAGCAGCGCCGTCGAATGCTCCGCCGCATTTCCCACGATGGCGACGATCACCACGCCGACGAACGTTTCCGGAAGTCCGAGCGCCGTGACGGTACCGCCGAGCGCGTCGACCAGGATCTCGCTGGCAAGGGCGGTCGCCGCTGCCGCTCCCAGAAGACGCCCGAGCTCGACTGCAACCCGCCGCTTGTGCGCCGGCGCGCGACGCCTCGCCGCCGCCGCGGACGTTTCCGCCGAGTCCTGACGCGGAGACGATACGTGCTCGCGGTGCGTGCGCAGGGAAAACCAGAGCGAGAGCGCGTACATCACCATCAGGACCGCGCAGATCTCTTCGGAGAGCAACGCCGGATCGAAGCGGGGGTTGGACCCGAGAGAGAGGAGGGTAGGGACCACCATGGCGACGACTGCGAGGAAGAGGGTAGCGACGTTCGACGACGCCGCCAGGCGGTTGAAACGCAGCCGGCTGAAACGGATCCCGCCGGTGACGATGCTTCCGCCTCCGACCAGCAGGAGGTTGGCGAGAATCGATCCGGTGACGCTGCCCTTCACCAGATCCACATGGCCGTGCCGCAATGCCGAGATACCGAGGATCAGCTCTGCCGCGTTGCCGAAGGTCGCGTTGAGCAGGCTACCCGCCGCGGGTCCCATCCGCTCGGCGAGCGTCTCGGTCGCATCGCCCATCGTCTTCGCGAGGGGAACCAGCGAGGCACAGGCGACGAAGAAGACCAGCGCCTCGTTGTGGACGAACCTGTGCAGCACCCACGCGGCGGGAAGGAGCAGCCAGCCGGCCCGCCAGAGCCATCGCGAGATCACCCCGGCACATTACACGGCTTCGAAGTAGATGCGGCCGCCCCCCGCCTCGGGAACCGGGATCCGGTGAATCCCGAGCGCGTCCGTCACTTCAGCTTCTTCACCTCTTCGGTGAGCTCCGGAAGCGCCTTGAAGAGATCGGCGACCAGGCCGTAGTCGGCGACCTGGAAGATCGGCGCCTCGGCATCCTTGTTGATGGCGACGATGGTCTTGCTCCCCTTCATGCCCGCGAGGTGCTGGATCGCGCCCGAGATGCCGGCCGCGATGTAGAGCTTGGGAGCGACGACCTTGCCCGTCTGTCCGACCTGCAGGTCGTTGGGCTGCCAGCCGGCGTCGACCACTGCCCGGGAAGCGCCGACCGCGGCGTTCAGGACATCGGCGAGCTCCTCGATGGGCTTGAAGTCGCCCTTCGTCCCGCGGCCGCCGGACACCACGACCGAGGCCTCGGTCAGCTCGGGGCGGGCGCTCTTCACCTCGTTGAACTCGATGAACCTGGTCTTGGGCGCCGGCGCCGTGACGCCGAGCTGCTGCACGGCGCCGGGCGAGCCGCTCTTCTGCGCGGCTGGGAACTCGGTAGCGCGCACGCTCACCACCTTCACCGGCGTGGTCACCTCGACGGTCGCGATCGCGTTGCCCGCCCACATGGCGCGCTTGAACTGATTCGCGCTCACCACGGCCAGGATGTCCGACGCCACTCCCGCGCCAAGCTTCGCCGCGATTCGCGGCGCGATGTCCTTGCCGTACGCGGTCGCGGCGAGCACCACGTCCGTGGCGCCGATCTTCTTCGCGGCTTCGACGGCGGCAGCGGAGTGCGTCTCCGCGAGCGCGTGCTCGAAGCCGCTTCCTTCCACGGCATGCACAGTGGGAACGTAGGCGGCGAGCTCCTGCGCCGACTGCGCGGCGCCGGCGCCAATCACCACGGCCTGGATCTGGCCACCGCCCTTTTGCGCCACCTGTTGCGCCGCCGTCAGCGCCGAAAGCGTCGCCTTCTTGAGGTGCCCGTGGGCCTGCTCCGCTATCAGGAGGATCGTCGCCATGTTCAGACCACCTTCGCGTCTTCGTGGAGTTTCTTCACCAGCGTCGCCACGTCCGGGACCTTGATGCCGGCCGTCCGCGCCGGCGGCGCCTCGACCCGTACGACTTTGACTTTCGGCGCCACGTCGACTCCGAGCGCGGCGGGCGTGAGCTCCTCGATGGGCTTCTTCTTCGCCTTCATGATGTTCGGCAGGCTGGCGTAGCGCGGCACGTTCAAGCGCAGGTCGACGGTGATCACGGCGGGAAGCTGGACCTCCAGCACTTCGAGGCCGCCGTCGACCTCGCGGGCCACCTGCAAGGTCTTCTTGTCCGCGCCGAGCTGCAGGCCCGGCTTCTTCGCCTTCTCCTCCGGCGACTCGAGCGACTCCTTCTTGGAGGCGAAGGTCGCCTGTCCACAGCCGAGATACTCGGCGAGCAGTTGGCCGGTCACGTTGTCGTCCACGTCCACGGCCTGCTTGCCCATGAGGACGAGGTCGGGCTTCTCTTTGGCGACCACCTTCTGCAACAGGCGCGCTACCGCGTCGCTGTCGAGGAAACCGTCGTGCTTCACGA
>Ga0209474_10002942_pt1 | contig 15235 bp, 12 predicted proteins | sample GraSoiAngelo_145_FD_185902 | JGI IMG/M metagenome (GOLD analysis project Ga0209474, IMG submission 185902) | Grasslands soil microbial communities from the Angelo Coastal Reserve, California, USA - 14_1009_05_20cm (SPAdes) (version 2) | ecosystem: Environmental > Terrestrial > Soil > Grasslands...
CGAGCAGGATCGGCGTGACGCCGCGTGCCGTGAGCAGACGGCAGAACTCGATCACCCGCTCGAGGGGCCAGAGCTTCGCTGGCCCGTAAGCGGCGCCGAGCTGGATCCCGAAGCGCCGCGCCAGGCGTCGCGGCGGCACGCCGGCGGCGTCGAGCAGCCGGAGCGCCTCCGCCCGCTCGGCCGAGTCTGCTCCCGGCGCCACGAGCCGCGGCTCGCGCGTCACCACCGGGACGCCGGCGTGCTCCACGAGCGCGAGATATTCGTCGATCTGATGCCGGCGCGGCGCCGGGATCGGCAGGACGTCGGTCAGGAGCTCCGAGCGGCCGCCGGCCGCGTAGCCGATCCGCCGGCGCGCGCCCCAGTACCAGGCGGCCAGCGCCGACTCGAACGAGTTGGGGAGCACCAAGGCGAGATCGGGCCCGAAGCGGGAGACCGTGTCGGCGGCGCGCAGGCGCCCACTCCACGAGCGCGGATACTCGACGAGCACCTCGGCGAGCCCCTGCCCGGCGAGCAGCGGGGCCCACGGCCCCGCCGCCAGCACGCGCGCCTCGGGCCAGGCCGCCCGGACGGCAGCCAGCACCGGCACGGCCATCACGGTGTCGCCCAGCCAGTTCGGCAGTCGCACCGCGACGTTCATCGCGACGTCACGGACGCGGCAGTCGCTCGAACGCCGAGCGCCATTCGGTCTCGCCCGACGTCAGGCGCAGCTGCACGCCCAGGACGTAGAGCGGGCGCTTGAGCGGCGGCAGCGCCCGCAGCCTCACCCAGTCCTTCTCCGTCGTCACCAGGCCGTCGGCGCCCAGATCGGCCGCGCGACGCTCGAGCCGCGCGAGATCCTCCCGCGTGTACCAGTGATGATCCGCGAACGGCTGTAGATCGGCCACGGCCACGGCCGCCTCGGCCAGGGTGCGCTGGAACACGGTCGGGGCGCCGATGCCGGCGAAGGCCAGCAGCTTGGCGCCGGCGAGGGCGGTGAGCGGCACGAACCGCATCGCGCCCGACTCGAAGCACTCCGTCGGCACGTGCACCGCCGTCAGTACCGGCACGCCGGGCGCGAGCCGCTTCACCGTCGCCTGCACCTCGGCGGCGTCGGCGGCGCGGCGGGCGCCGGTGGCCACGACCAGGTCGGCGCGGGCGAGGCTCTCGAGCGGCTCGCGCAGCGGTCCGCCGGGCAGCAGCCGCCCGTTGCCCCACGGCTTGGCCGCGCGCGCCATCACGATCTCCAGGTCCTTGTGCAGCGTGCGGTGCTGAAAGCCGTCGTCCAGCACGAGCACGGTGATGCCGAAGCGCTCCCGCGCGAGCCGCCCCGCTTCGTAGCGGTTGGAGCCGACGACGATGGGCACGCCGGGCAGTCGGCGGGCGAGCAGGAACGGCTCGTCGCCGGCCTCCTCGGCGTCGAGTCGGATCGAGGCGGCGTCGGCGACGACCTGCACGCCCTTGCTGCGGCGGCCATAGCCGCGGCTCAACACGCCGGGCCGATGGCCGAGGTCGAGCACGGTGCGCACCACCAGCTCCACCGCCGGCGTCTTGCCGGTGCCGCCGACGGTGATGTTGCCGACCGCGATCACCGGGCAGTCGAGCCCGCACGAGGTGAGCACGCCGCGCGCGTAGAGCCATTCACGCGCGCCGAGCAGCCCGCGATAGCCGCCGGTCACCGCCGAGAGCAGCCCGCCGGCGCCGGCGTTGACGCCGCGCTCCCAGCCGTGGACGATCCGGTCGCGCGCGCTCATGCCGGCGGCTTCGGATACAGGTACTGCGCGATGAGGTCGAGCGTCGCTCGCACGGCGCCGTGGCGCAGCGCCACGGCGTCGCGCCCGGCGGCCCCCCGGCGCGCGCGCAGCGCGGGATCGGCCAGCAGCCGCCGGAGCTCGTTGCCGAGCTCGGCGGCGTCACGCACCACCACGCCGCCGCCGCTGTCGACCAGGACGCCGGCCGCGTCCCGGAAGTTGCTCGTGTGCGGGCCGAAGAGCACGGGCTTGCCGCGGAACGCCGGCTCCAGCATGTTGTGGCCGCCGAGCGGCGCCAGGCTGCCGCCGACGAAGACGACGTCGGCGACGGCGTAGAGCTGGGCCAGCTCGCCGACCGTATCCAGCACGATGACCGCGCCCGGGGTACGCCGGGCCGGCAGGTCGGTGCGACGCACCGCCACCAGGCCCCGGGACTTCAGGAGGCCGACCACCTCGCCGACGCGCTCGGGGTGGCGCGGCGCCAGCACCAGCGCCAGGTCCGCGCGGTCGAGCCGCGCGCCGCAGTGCGCGTCGAGCACCGCCTCTTCCTCTCCGCGGTGCGTGCTGCCGGCGATCCACACCGGCTGGCCGGGCGCCAGCGCCAGCAGCCGGCGCCAGAGGTCGACGGCCCCCACGGGATCCGCCAGCGGCTCGAGCTTGAGATTGCCGGTGACGACCACGCGCTCCGGCGACGCACCGAGCGCGATGACGCGCCGGGCGTCCTCGTCCGACTGCATCGCGAAGACCGTGACGTCGGCCAGCACCCGCCGCATCGCGCCGCGGATCAGCCGGTAGCGACGGAAGGAGCGGTCCGAGAGCCGGCCGTTGGCGATCATGATCGGCACGCTGCGGCCCGCGAGGAGGCGCAGTGTGTTGGGCCAGAGCTCCGTCTCCATGCACACGAAGAACGCGGGATCGATCGAGGCGATCACCCGCCGCGCCGCGCCGGGGAAATCGAGCGGGAAGTAGCGGTGACGCGCCTGCGCGGCGAATCGCTCGCGCACGAGGCGGGCGCCGGTCTCGGTCACCGTCGACACGACGAGCGGCAGGTCCGGCCACAACCGCCGCAGGCCGTCCAGCAGCGGCGCCGCCGCGATCGCCTCGCCGACCGAGACCGCGTGAATCCAGCCGCACGGCGTCCCCGGCGCCTCGTGCCTCCTCCAGCCGAGCCGCTGGAGAGCGTTCAGCGGCACGCCGTCGGCGATGCGGCGGGCGAGGGCGACGGGCGTGTAGGCCGTCACCGCCGCCGCCAGCGCGGCCGTGTAGAGGCCGTACATCAGGCGTCGACCAGCCGATCGGCGAACTCGCTGACCTCGGCCAGAACGCGCTCGAGGTCGGCGCGCGCGGTCTCGCGATCCGCGTCGCGCGGCACCCCGGACGGCTTGCCGAAGACCACCGCCGCCCGCGCGAACGGCAGCGGCACCAGGAAGCGATCCCACGAGGCGAGCCGCCGGGCCGGTCGGGCGGCGAACCCGCACGGCACGATGGGCGCGCCGGTCGCCGCGGCGAGCACGATGACACCCGCCTGCACGCGCTCGCGCGGCCCGCGCGGCCCATCGGGGACGACCGCCACGTCCTCGCCCGCCCGTACGGCCGCCGTCAGCTCGCGCAGGGCGGCGCCGCCGCTCCGGGAGGACGAGCCCCGCACGACCGACAGCCCGAACCGCGCGGCCAGGCGGGCCGCCAGCTCCCCGTCGCGCGACCGGCTGGCGAGGACGCGAACGCAGCGCGCGCCGCGGGTCCGGCGCAGCCGCGCGTTGACCCACGGCACCATCAGGATGCGGCCGTGCCACACCGCGTAGATCAGCGGCTGTCCCGCGGCCCAGAGCGGCTGCAGCGCCTCCACGCCCTCCTCGCGCAGGCGGAGCGTCGCGCCGAGCGCCCGCACGGCGCCCGCGGCCAGCGGTGGAACGAGCGCCTCGCGCAGGGTCATGGCGCCTGGGGGGGGCGAGCCGCCCCTCCCATGTCCCCCCCGGCTCGCGTCGCGCCTGACAGCGCGCCGACCATCACGTGAGCCGCGGCGCCGCGCGAGGCCGGGTCCGTCTCGATCATTCCGACGATGTGGCGCGCGGCGCGGACGCCGACGCCCGCATCACCGAGGGCGCCGCTCAGCTCGCGGAAGGCCTGACGCTGGGCCTCCCGCGCGGCGGCCGATCCGAGCAGCGCCAGCGCGGCGCCGGCGACGCGTTCCGCCGTGAACGTGCGCTGGTAGAGCTCGGGAACGACGGCGCGGCCGAGCACGATGCTCGGCAGGGCGATCCACGGCACTCGAACGAGCAGCCGTACCCACGCCTCGGTCAGGCGCGAGAACCGATAGCAGACCACCATCGGCGTGCCCAGCAGCGCCGCCTCCAGCGTCGCCGTCCCCGACGTGACGAGCAGCAGGTCGGCGGCGCGCATCACCGCGTACGTCTGGCCCCGCACGACCTGCATCGGCGGTCCCGCGCCGTTCGAGGCGTCCAGCGAGCCGCCCGGGGGCGAAACCGCGCTCGCGTCGTCGCCACCGAGCAGCGCGACCACGAAGCGCGCGGCGGGGTCATCGACGACGATGCGGGCGGCGGCGGCGCGCAGCACCGGCAGCGTGTACCGGATCTCCTGCGCGCGGCTGCCCGGCAGCACGCCGATGACCAGGTCGTCGGCGGGGAGCCCGAGCCGGCGGCGCGCCTCGCTCCGCGACGGCGCGCCAGCCACGGCGTCGAGCGCGGGATGGCCGACGAACTCCACGGGCACGCCGGCCCGGCGGTACAGCGCCGTCTCGAACGGAAACACCGCCAGCACCAGCGACACGCGCCGCCGGATCGCGCGCACGCGCCACGGCCGCCACGCCCACACCTGCGGCGGGATGAAGTACGCGACCGGAATGCCGGCGCGGCGCGCGGCGGCGGCCAGTCTGAGATTGACCTCCGGGAAGTCGATCAGCACCAGCGCGGCCGGCCGCGTCGGCGCCGCCAGCGCGGTCTTCAGCCGGCGCCACGCCGCCCACATCGTTGGCAGCGGGCCGAACGCCTCGGTGCCGCCGATCACCGCCGACGCGGTGACGTCGGCCAGGCGCTGCAGGCCGGCCGCCGCCATGCGCGGGCCGCCCATGCCGATCAGCGGCCGCTCCGGCGCCAGCGCACGCAGCGCGCGGCACAGCGTGGCGCCGTGGAGATCGCCGGAGGCCTCGCCGGCCACGACCATGATGGGCGCCGTGTCAGTCATCGCCGGCCGCGCTCACCAGCGCCATGCCCGCCGCGTCGGCACAGCGCACGGTCGCCCCGCCCTCGAGCACGAGCACGCGCCCGGCCTCCACGGCCAGCGCCGTGGCACCGCCGAGGGCGGCCGCCTCGACCGTCTCGGGGCCGATGGCCGGCGTGTCGAAGCGGAAGTCGTGGCCCGGGGCGACCGCTTTCACCACGACGGCGCCGGGCCCGCTGAGGGCGACACCGCGGCGGATCGTCTCCGTCGTACCCTCGATCGCCTCCACCGCGCTCACCGCGCCGCGACGGACGACGACGGTCTGGCCCACGCTGAGGTCGGCAACCGCCCGGGCGACCGCGAATCCTCGGCGGATGTCGCTCCACTCGCCCTCGGTCGGCGCTCGTGCCGACCACGTGCGGGCACCGGCCAGCCAGTCGCCGAGGAACGGCCGTTGATCGAGCAGCTCGATGCCGAGGCCGGCCAGCGTGCCGGCGATCACCTCGGTGATGTTGCCGTCGAGCAGGGCGCCGGCCCGCGCCGCCATGCGCGCGTGGGCGGCGTCGGGCGGACCGGCGGCGAGCAGATCGCCCATCCAGAACTTGCCGGAGAACGCCACCGCCGTCACCTTCTCGCGGGCCAGCGCCTCGATCACCGGCCCCATCGCCTCGATGCGCGTGGCGACCAGCGTGTCGGCGAGGGCGGACAGGTCGGCGGCGCCGGGGAACGCGAACGCCACGACGCGCCACCCCTGTCGGCGCGCCTCACTCGTCATGCGCGCCGGCAAGGCGCCGGCGCCGCACATCAGGCCCAGCGTCGGCATGGCAGGGGCTCCGGCCCTGCGCTCAGCGCGATGGCTCGAGCCACGCCACCTCGGGCACACCGTCCCGGATCATCCGCTCGATCTCGAGCGCCATGGCCAGGGAGCGGAGATCGTCCTGCTCCGCGGCGACCACCGGCTCCCCCGCCCGCCGCCGCCGCACGGCGCCGAGCAGGTGCTGGATCTCCAGCTTGAGGGGATTGTCGCGGTGCACCTTGAGATGCTCGACGAACGACGCGCGGCGATAGCGGATCGAGCCGCGCTTCATCTCGTACTCCTGGGCGGCCCGACGGTAGATGTGGATGTCCTGCTCGGTGTAGTCGAGCACGATGTAGGCGTCGGGCTGGGTGATGGCCAGCGTGCGGATCTTCTCCTCGGTGGCACGGCTCGCGGTGATCGTCGCCACCGCCCCCGACGCGAAGCGGATCTGCACGGCCGCCACGTCGGCCACCTCCGTGTGCACGGAGCCACCCTGGGCGGCCAGCCGCACCGGCGGCGAGTCGACGAGGCCCAGCACGATGTCGATGTCGTGGATCATGAGGTCCATCACCACCGTGTCCTTCTGCACGCGCGGGATGAACGGGCCCAGCCGGCGCGACTCGATGAGGATCGGCGCGGTGACCAGCTGCTTGAGCTCGTCGACGGCGCCGTTGAAGCGCTCGACGTGCCCGACGTGCAGGATGGCGCCCGTGCGGTTGGCGATCGCGAACAGCTCGCGCGCCTCCTCCAGCGTGGGCGTCATCGGCTTCTCGACCAGCACGCCGATGCCGGCCTCCAGCAGGTCGCGGGCCACGTGGAAGTGCTGCTCGGTCGGCACCGCCACGCTGACCACGTCGACCAGGCCGATCAGCTCGCGATGGTCGCCGAAGGCGCGCGTCTCGTAGCGACCGGCGATCGCCGCCGCCCGGTCGCCGTCGATGTCGGCCACGCCGACGAGCTCGGCATCCGGCAGCTCGGCGTAGACGAGCACGTGGTACTGGCCCATGTGACCGGTGCCCACCACGCCGGCCCGGAGCCGTCCGTTCACCGCCATCAGTCCGCCACCCCCTCCGCGTCCGCCGCCGGCTCGTCGATCCCGCCCCTCGGCGGTCCGCAGATCCCGTGGCGAATCGCGCCCCCGATGAAGTCGATGAGCTCGAGCACCGGCCCGCAGGCCGGCACCTCCTCGCGAATCCGCTCCGCCGCGCGCTTGGGCGCCAGCCCGCTGCGATAGAGCAGCCGGTAGGCCTCGCGCAGGGCGGTCCGGTCGGCCGCCGGCATGCCGCAGCGCCGCAGCCCGACGACGTTGACCCCCCGCACGGTGGCCGGCTGGCCCTCGACCATCATGTAGGGTGGCACGTCGGCGTTCACCTTGGCCATCCCCCCGATGTAGGCGCCGACGCCGACGCGGGTGAACGGCACCATGCCGGTCAACCCGCCTACCGTGGCGCGGTCGCCGATCTGGCAGTGGCCGGTGATGCCGGCGTAGTTGATCACGACCACCCCGTCGCCGAGGCGGCAGTCATGGGCGACGTGGGCGAGCCCCATGACCAGACAGTCGCGCCCGATCTCCGTCCAGCGCTCCGGCGTGGTGGCCCGATGCACGGTCACGTACTCGCGCAGCACCGTGCCGGCGCCCACGCGCACGCCCGACACCGTCTCCGGCTTGAACTTCAGGTCCTGGGGGACGCCGCCCAGCACGCAGCCGTGGCCGATCCGCGCGCGATCGGCCAGCTCCACCCGCCCCTCGAGGATCACGTGGTGGCCGAGCTCGACGTCGTCGCCCAGCACCGCCTCGGCGCCCACGACCGAGTAGGCGCCGACGCTGACGCGGGCGCCGAGACGCGCACGGGGATCGACGAGAGCCGTCGGGTGGATCGCGTCACTCACCGGCGGGTCCGGTCTCGCCGAGGCGCTCGGCCAGTCGCTCGAGTCGCTGCTCGAGCGCGCGCACCCGCTGCAGGAGGTCGGGCAGCCGCGTCTCGGCGACCATGATCCGCTTGGCCTGCAGCAGGGGCCGCGCCGGCGTGCCGAGGACCTTCTGGCCCGCGGCGATGCTGTTCGGGATCCCGGCCTGGGCGCCGGCGATCACGCCGTCGCCGATCGTGACGTGGTCGGCGACGCCGACCTGGCCAGCCAGCACCACCCCGCGGCCGAGCCGCGAGGAGCCCGACACGCCGACCTGGGCGATCAGCAACGAGTGCTCGCCGACCTCGACGTTGTGGCCGATCTGCACGAGGTTGTCGATCTTGGTGCCGCGCCGGATGATCGTCTGCCCGAACGTGGCGCGATCGATCGTGGTGTTGGCGCCGATCTCGACGTCGTCCTCGATCAGCACCCCGCCGACCTGCGGGATCTTGCGATGGGCGCTGCCGTCGAACGCGAAGCCGAACCCGTCGGCCCCGAGCACGGCGCCGCCGTGGATGGTCACGCGGCGCCCGATACGCACGCCCTCGCACAGGCTGACGTGCGGATAGACGACGCTGCCCTCGCCGATGTCGACGCCGGCCCCGACGTGCACGAGCGCGTGCAGCCGGACCCCGGGCCCGATCACCGCCCGGCTCTCGACGACGCAGAGCGGTCCGACGGCAGCGGTCGCATCGATCCGGGCGTCGCCGGCGACCACGGCCGTCCGATCGACGCCGGCCGGAATGGCCGCCGGGGGGTGGAAGAGGCGGAGCAGATCGATCAGCGCCTGCTGGGGCGCCGGGCACTGCAGGGTCGGGCCTGGCAGATCGGCCACGTTGTCGGGCACGAGAAAGGCGCCGGCCCGGGAGGTCCGCGCGGCGTCGTGGTAGCGCCGGTCGGTGAGGAACGAGATCTGATCGGGGCCCGCGCTCTCCAGCGGGGCGACACCGGTGACGATCCGGGCCGGATCGCCATCGAGCCGGGCGTGCAGCACTTCCGCGAGCTCGCCGAGCGTGAACCCGGCCGGAGTCATCGTCGCTACGGTTTCTTCACGGGCGCCGCCGCGGGAGCGGGCGCGGGCGCCTTGGGTCCGTTCTGTCGGTCGTACTCGCGGATCACCTCGTCGGTGAGGTCGGCCTCGGCGGCGGCGTAGATGACGCCGGCGCCTCGCTTCTCCACGATGAGATAGTAGCCCTTGTCCTTGCCGACCCGCTCGATGATGCCGGAGACGTCCTGCAGGACCTTCTGCAGGAGGGTGCTCTCCTTCTTCTCGAGCTCCTTCTGGAAGTCGTCGGCGAGGCGGGCGGCATCGCGCCGCTTGCGCTCGAACTGCTCCTGCTTCTCGCGGCGGACCTCGGGCGTCAGGAGCGCGCTCTTCTTCTCCAGCTCCTCGCGGATCTTGTCGAGCTCCACGCGCTTGTTGTCCATCTCCTTCTGCATGCCGGCCTTGTCACGCTCGAGCGCCTCCCGGGCGGCGACGCCGGCCGCCGAGCGGGCCAGCACGCGCTGGACGTCGATGAACGCGATCCGCTGCAGGCCATTGGGCGTCGCCGCGGCCGGCGCGGGCGCTTGGGCCCGGGCGACGGACGTTCCCCCCAGCGCCGCCAGGGCGACGACGACGATGCTGTTCAACAGGCGCTTCATGCAACCCCTCCTCAAAACGGTGCCCCGACCGAGAACTGGATCGCCCCGAAATCCTCGCGCTTGCTGCCCGGGCCGTTGACCAGGTGCCGGTCCGGGTTGATGCCGTAATCGACGCGGATCGGCCCGAACGGCGACTGCCAGCGGATCCCGCCCCCGACGGCCTCCCGCTGGTCGGTCAGGTCGAACTTGGTCGAGAATCCATACACGTTGCCGACGTCGATGAAGGCCGCCAGCCGGAAATTGTACGGCAGCGGGATGATGTACTCGATGTTGAACAGATCGTAGGAGGTGCCGCCCGTCCGCTGGCCGGCCGCGTCGAACGGCGAGATCTTGCGCGACTTGAAGCTCCGCACCGTGTTGGGACCGCCCAGGTAGAAGCGTTCGAACACCGGCAGCTCGGTGCGATGGGTCAGAGCATCCTCCGCCCATCCGAAGCCGTAGCCGCCCTCCAGGCGCCCCGACAGCACGTGGCCGAACCAGATCGGCTTGAAGTACGTCGCGGTGGCGACGGTCTTGATGAACCGCGAGTCGCCGCCGAGGCCCGCCACGTCGGTGTTGATCGACAGCAGTCCGCCCCTGGTCGGGGCCTGGAAGTTGTCGCGGCTGTCCCGGGTGACGCCGCCGCTGATCGCCGAGGTCAATCGCTCGCCCTTTTGCTGGAGCAGCTGGGGGTCCCCGGTGACGACGTCGGTGATGTTGTCCAGCGTGAGCCGGTAGGCGGTGTTCCAGCGCCAGTACTCGAGGAACGGATGACTCATGCGGACGTCGCCGCCGAGGGTGTCGTAGGTGTACTCCGTGAAGATGCGCTTGGTGCTGAACAGGTCGAAGCCGGCCGCCAGCGGCTGGTCGAACAGCCAGGGCTCGGTGAAGCTGATCTGCCCCTGCTGGGTGTTGGCGCCGGCCCGGATCCGCAGGCCCAGCTGCCAGCCGCGGCCCAGGAAGTTGTTCTGGGAGATGTCGAGGGTCCCCACGAAGCTGTCCACCGAGGAGTAGCCGCCGCCGATCGAGAAGAGGCCGGTCGGCCGCTCGGTCACCTCGACGTTCACGATGATGCGCGTCTTGTCGGTGCCCGGCTGGGTGGTGACGTTGACCGTCTCGAAGTAGCCCAGGTTGATCAGGCGCTGGCGGGCGCGCTGCATCTTCTGCAGCGTGAAGAGATCGCCCTCCACGAACGGGATCTCGCGGCGGAGGATGCGGTCCTCGCTGCGCGCGTTGCCGGTGATGTTGATGCGCTCGACGTAGACCTCGGGACCCTCGATGATCTCGATGGTCACGTCCATCGTCCGGCTGGCCGCCTGGGGCTCGGTGCGCGGCAGCACGTCGGCCGAGGCGCGGCCGATGGTGCTGTAGAGGTCGGTGATCCCCCGCGCCCCGTCCCGGAGCTGGCTGCGCGAGAACACGTCGCCGGACTTGAAGCCCAGCTGCCGGCGCAGCTCGCTCTCCGGCAGCAGGGTCACCCCGGTGAGCTTCAGCGCGCCCACGCGGTACTGGGCGCCCTCGACGATGTCGATGATGATCGTCACGCGGGCGTTGGGGCGGTCCAGCGCGATGTCGTAGCGCTCGACCCGCATCTGCACGTAGCCGTGGTCCTGGTAGAGGGACACGATGCGCTCGATGTCCTCCTCCAGCCGCTGGCGCTGGACGGTGCCGCGCAGGATGAAGTACTGGCGCTCCTTGGTGGCCATGACCTCCTTGATCTGCTTGTCGGTCAGGCCCTTGTTGCCGTGGAACGTGATCTTCTCGATGGCGATCTTGCGCCCTTCGTTGATGGTGAAGACGACCTTGACGTCCCCGTCGCCGAACTTCTCCACCTCGGGACTGATCTGGACCTCGAAGTAGCCGTCGTCCTCGTAGGCGTCCTTGAGCTTCTCGCGCGCGCGCTGCACGTCGACCGGGTTGTAGACGCTGCCGAGCTTGAGGTCGATCTTCTCCTGGAGCTCGGTGGTCGCGAAGTGATCGTTGCCGACGAACTCCACGTCCCGCACGAACGGCCGCTCCATCACCACGAAGGTGACCTTCACGCCGCCCTCGAAGTCCTCGACCTTGAGCTGGACGTCGTCGAAGAATCCGAGGTTGAAGATCGAGCGAAGGTCCTCGGAGGCCTGGGAGGGATTGAAGGGCAGCCCCACGCCCGAGCGGACGCGGTTCAGGATGACCGCCTCCTGCACGCGGCGGTTGCCCTCGATGGTCAACTCCTTGATCAGGATCGGCGGGGGGCCGGGGGCGCCCGGGCGCGGCTGCGCGTCAGCCGGAGAAACGAGGAAGGCCAGCGCCGCCAAAGCAACAACGAATGGCCGACACACCCACCCCCGGGAGGCCACCGGCCGTCAGACTCTCGCGGTCCAGCGCTTAGTGCTCAGCAAGCTCGAGCGGCGCGTCTGCGGCCGGGGCCTGCGCTTCGCGGAACACGAAGCTGCCGCCCTCCACGTCGACCTCGACCCGGGCGCTGTCGACGAGCTGGCCGCGGACGATGGCTTCCGCCAGCGGGTCCTCGATGTGCTTCTGGATGGTCCGGCGAAGCTGCCGGGCGCCGTACGTGGGATCGTAGCCCTTCTCGACCAGGGCGTCTTCCGCCGCCGGCGTGAGGATCAGTTCGATGCCCTTCTCGGTGAGCTGCTTGTTGATGCGCGAGATCATCAGTCGCACGATGGACTTGATGTGCGCCTCGGACAGCGGATGGAACACGATGATGTCGTCGATCCGGTTCACGAACTCCGGCCGGAACGCGCGCTTCATCTCTTCCATCACGCGCTCTTTCATCTTGTCGTACGACTGCTCGTCGGACTCCTGGAGGAAGCCCGGCGTGGTCCGCTTGCCGATGATGCTGGTGCCGAGGTTCGACGTCATGATCAGGATGCTGTTCTTGAAGTCCACCACGTGACCGAGCGAGTCGCTCAGGCGGCCATCGTCGAGCACCTGCAGGAGCATGTTGAAGACATCCGGGTGCGCCTTTTCGATCTCGTCGAACAGCACCACCGAATACGGGCGCCGGCGGACCTTCTCGGTCAGATAGCCGCCCTCCTCGTACCCCACGTAGCCGGGGGGCGCGCCGAGCAGGCGGGAGACCGAGAACTTCTCCATGTACTCCGACATGTCGACGCGGATGAGCGCGTTCTCGTCGCCGAACAGGTATTCGGCCAGCGCGCGGGCCAGCTCGGTCTTGCCCACACCGGTCGGGCCGAGGAACACGAACGAGCCCACCGGCCGCTTGACGTCCTTGAGGCCGGCCCGCGAGCGGCGGATGGCGCGGGCCACCGCCTTGACGGCGTCATCCTGGCCGACGATGCGGCCGTGGAGGGCGTCCTCCATCCGGGCCAGCTTCTGCGACTCCTTCTCCTCGAGCTTGGCGAGCGGGATGCCGGTCCAGCGGGAGACGATGAACTCGATGTCCTCCTCGCCGACGGACTGCACGCCCTTGCCCTTGGTGCGCTCCCACTCCCGCTTCATCTCCTCTTCGCGATGCTGGAGGACCTTTTCCTTCTCGCGGAGGGACGCCGCCTTCTCGAACTCCTGCGCCTCGAGATACATGTCCTTCTCACGGCGCACGCGCTCGAGCTCTTTCTCGATTTCCTTCAGCTCCGCCGGCGGGGTCAGCGCCATGAGACGGGTGCGGGAGGAGGCCTCGTCGATCACGTCGATCGCCTTGTCGGGCAGCTGGCGATCGGTGATGTAGCGGTCGGCCAGCGTCACCGCGGCGTTGATGGCCTGCTCGGTGATCTTGACTCGGTGATGGGCCTCGTACTTGTGGCGCAGGCCCTTGATGATCTCGATCGCCTCCGGCACGGTGGGCGCCTTGACGATGACCGGCTGGAAGCGGCGCTCGAGGGCGCCATCCTTCTCGATGTACTTGCGGTACTCGTCCAGCGTGGTGGCGCCGATCGTCTGGATCTCGCCGCGGGACAGCGCCGGCTTGAGCATGTTGGAGGCGTCGATCGCGCCCTCGGCGGCGCCGGCCCCGATGAGCGTGTGCAGCTCGTCGAGGAAGAGGACGACGTTCTCCGACTGGCGGATCTCCTTCATGACCGCCTTCAGGCGCTCCTCGAACTGGCCGCGATACTTGGTGCCGGCCACCAGGGCGCCGAGGTCGAGCTGCAGGAGCCGCTTGTTCACCAGCACGTCCGGCACGTCGTGAGTGACGATCTTCTGGGCCAGGCCCTCGACGATCGCCGTCTTGCCGACGCCGGGCTCGCCGATGAGCACGGGATTGTTCTTGGTGCGGCGGGCCAGGATCTGGATGACGCGCTCGATCTCCTGCTCGCGGCCGATCACCGGGTCGAGCTTGGTCTCGCGGGCCAGCTGGGTGAGGTCGCGGGCGAACTCGTCGAGCACCGGCGTCTGCGAGCGCTTCTTCGGGCGCGGGTAGTACTGGTCGCCCAGCAGCGCCAGCGTCTCCTGGCGGACCTCGTCGAGCCGCGCGCCGAGCGACTCCAGGATCTTGGCGGCGATCGACTGGCCTTCCTTCATGAGACCCAGCAACAGGTGCTCGGTTCCGATGTAATTGTGACCGAGCTGGCGCGCCTCCTCGATCGAGAGCTCGAGGACGCGCTTGGCCTGCGGGGTGAAGGGCACCTCGCCGAACGTGAGCGTCTTGGGGAAGCCGGCGAGCGCGCGCTCGACCTCGGCTTTGACGTTCTCCAGCCGGAGCCCGAGACGCTGCAGGACCGCGGTTGCGATCCCCTCACCGTCGCGGATGAGCCCGAGCAGCACGTGCTCGGTTCCGACGAAGTCGTGGCGGAAGCGGCCCGCTTCTTCGCGAGCCAGGATGATGACCCGTCGCGCCCGCTCGGTGAACCGTTCGAACACTTTAGGCCCTACCCCTTTCGTCGCCCGCTCGGCGTCGGTTTTTCCTGCGAAGACGGCTAGTTAGTGAAAACCGAGTTCAGTATATCCCGCGCCCCCCACCGCCGCTAGCCCTTTTTCTCACGAGCAAGTAACTCTGCGAATCTCAAGCCATCTACACCGGCAACCCCGCGGTCGTCCCCACCGTTCCGCTCACCTCGCGCGCGCGGCCCTCCACGAGGCGATAAATGCGGTCGGCGCGACGGGCGAGGTCGGGGTTGTGGGTGGCGATGAGAAAGGCGATTCCGCGCGCGGCCTGCAACTGAAGAAAGAGATCGTAGACGACTTCGCTCGTTTTGGGGTCGAGGTTGCCCGTCGGCTCGTCGGCCAGGATGACGCGGGGGCCGTTCATGAGCGCCCGGGCCACCGCCACCCGCTGCTGCTCGCCGCCCGACAGCTCGCCGGGCCGGTGCTGCAGTCGGTCGCCGAGGCCGACTTCGGCCAGCGCCGCCGCCGCCCGCTCGCGGGCCTCGCCCCGCGGCTGGCGCGCGACGAGCGCCGGCAGCATGGCGTTCTCCAGCGCCGACATCTCGCCGAGGAGATTGTAGAACTGGAAGATGAAGCCGACTTCCTGGCGGCGATAGCGGGCGAGGGCGATCTCGCCCCGGGCGAAGAGATCCTCGCCGTCGAACAGCACCCGCCCGCCCGAGGGCCGATCGAGCGCGCCGAGCACGTGCAGCAGCGTGGACTTGCCCACCCCGGAGGCGCCGATCAGCGCGACGACTTCACTCGTATGCACGGTGACGGAGGCGCCGCGCAGGACGCGGACCACCTCGGGCCCGGTGCGAAACTCGCGCTCGAGGTCTTCGCCGACGAGCAGGGGCCGAGCGGGGTCAGTCATCGAGCCCGCTCACTCATATCTCAGCACGTCGACGGGGTTGAGCTTGCCGGCGCGGCGGGCGGGGACGATCGTGGCCAGGAACGACAGGACCAGCGTCACGCTGACGGTCATCAGGAAGTCGGCGGCCGACAGTCGCATCGGCAGGTAGTCGATCTGGTAGACGTCGCCGGCCAGCCGGATGATCTTGTAGGTGTTCTGCACCCAGATCAGCGTCAGCGCGACCAGGCTGCCGGCCAGCGTGCCCACGACGTAGATCGCCAGGCCCACGGTCAGGAAGACGGCGGTGATCGAGGGCCGGGT
>Ga0209474_10002943_pt1 | contig 15234 bp, 12 predicted proteins | sample GraSoiAngelo_145_FD_185902 | JGI IMG/M metagenome (GOLD analysis project Ga0209474, IMG submission 185902) | Grasslands soil microbial communities from the Angelo Coastal Reserve, California, USA - 14_1009_05_20cm (SPAdes) (version 2) | ecosystem: Environmental > Terrestrial > Soil > Grasslands...
CCGGACACGCTGCTCGAATCGGAGCTGTTCGGCTCGGTGAAGGGTGCCTTCACAGGCGCGGCCGGGGACCGACCCGGTCTGTTCGAGCAGGCGGACGGAGGCACGCTCTTGCTGGACGAGATCGGCGAGCTGCCGCTGCCGCTGCAGGCCAAGCTGTTGCGCGTCCTTCAGGAAGGTGAGGTCCGGCGGGTGGGCGACCAGAAGACCCGGCGCGTCGACGTGCGTCTCCTCGCCGCGACGGCGAAGGACCTCGCCGCCGAGGGGTCGGCGGGCCGGTTCCGGCAGGATCTGTTCGATCGACTGAACGTCGTGACGATTCACTTGCCCCCGCTCGCCGGGCGACGCGAGGATATCGTCCCGCTGGCCAGGCACTTCGCGGGGCAGCTGGCGCGCCGGCTGGGGCACGCGCTGGAGTTGAGCGAGGCGGCCGTCGTGTGGCTACGCGAGCAGCCGTGGCCGGGGAATGTGCGGGCTCTGGAGCACGCGATCGAGCGCGCGGCGGTGCTCACGGATAAGCAGATACTCGAGCCGGCGGACTTCGGGCCGCCGGCGCCCGCCGGGCTTGCGCCCGGGGTCAGCACACCCCCGGGGACCCTGCGGGATGCCGTCGAGACCGCGGAGCGTCGGGCGATCGCCGCGGCTCTGCACGAAGCCGGGGGCAACCGTCGGGCGGCCGCGAAACGGCTCGGTGTGAGCCTGAGGACGCTCTTCTACAAGATGGATCGCTACGCCATCGAGTAGTGCAACAATCTGCACTTGCGCAGTGATTTGCAGTCCCGGCGACTACATCCAACGCACGTAACATCAATTAATACAACAACTTAAGCTATGGCATGGGACGTGATAGTATCCTGGTCGTAAGCGGAGGCACCGGCATGAAGCGCTCGGGCTTTACGACAATCGAGATGGTGATCGTGGTGGTCCTGATCGGCCTCATCGCGGCGATCGGCTTCCCGAAGATCCGCCAGTCGCTCGACAAGGCGAACGTCCGCTCCGCGCGGGCGGCGGTGGGCACGCTCGCGGCCACGGCGCGGTCCGCCGCGATTCAGCGCGGCTGTCCCGGCGTGATCCACTTCGTCGCCACCAACGCCACGGTGTGGGTGACGACGAGCTGCCCGACGAAAGTCGACACCATCTCGGGAGTGCAGCAGCTCAGTACACGCTTCAAGGTGACGATCGTGGCGACGCGCGACTCGGTGCGCTACGACCCGCGCGGCCTCAGCCTGGACAACCTGAACGCCAACACCGTGATCAGGTTCACCGGGAGCGTGGGATCGAACGTGGACTCGACGGTGATCAATCCACTCGGCAAGGTAATACACTGATGAAACGCGAACAGGGGTTCACGCTCGTCGAGGTGATCATCGCGATCCTGGTGCTCACCGTGGGACTGCTGGGGCTCGTAACCTCGGCGGCGCTGGTGACGCGGATGATCGGCCGGGGACAGCACTCGGCGGTCGCGGCGCAGTACGCGCAGCGGCGGCTCGAGATGCTGCGCGTCACGGGGTGCAAGACGCAGACGTCGGGGAACGAGGTGTGGACGCGGGGGGGGACGCCGGTCGATTCCATCTCGTGGCACTTCACGCAATGGGATCTGCCCAACCAGACGGCCAAGCACTGGCAGGTGGTGGTGCGGAGCAAGTACCAGACGGCGCTGGGCAAGTGGCGTACCGACAGCACGGAGACGGAGGTCTCATGCCTCTTCTAGCACGCCGAGGGTTCACCCTCATCGAGCTGATGATCGCGCTGGTGCTGCTGGGGCTGGTGTCGACCGCCGTCTACAAGGTGCTGGTCAACAACCAGCGTCTGTACCTGGCACAAACGCAGACCATCGACCTGCAGCAGAACATCCGCGCGGCGGCGGCGATCCTGCCGGCCGAGTTCCGGGAGCTGGACGCGGCGGACGGCGACATCAAGGCCATGACCCCCACGTCGCTGCGCATCCGCGCCATGCGGGAGCTGGCGTTCGTGTGCGACGACCCCGTCCTGGGCGGGGGGCTCGGCCAGATCATCCTGACCGTGCGGCAGACGCCGATCTACGGAACCCGGCAGACGTTCAAGCAGGGCGACTCGATCCTGGTCTACTGGGAGGGCAATCCCACGACCAGGACTGACGACAAGTGGGTACCGGCACAGCTGCAAAAGGACGCCGATCCGGGGTTCTGCAACGACAGCCTCGTCCCGAACAATGCGGCGTATCTGTTGACCTTGCAGCCGCAATGGATCAACGACCCGACCCTCAACAGGCCGGGCGCGATCGCCCGCGGTGCGCCGGTGCGCGGGTTCGACAAGGTCGCCTACGAGCTGTACCAGGCGCCCGCGCCGGACACCAGCTGGTACCTGGGGCAGCGCAATCCGGCGCAGGGGGGCACGATCCAGCCGATGATCGGCCCGCTGATCGGCGCGAATGGCGTGACGTTCACCTACTTGGACAGCATCGGCAACCAGACCGCCGATTCGTCCAAGGTGTCGCAGATCCGGATCGTGCTGCGGGCCCGCACGGCGTCGCCGATCCGCAGTGGCGGGGCCGGCGTGCAGGATTACAAGGTCGATAGTGTCGACACCTGGGTGGCGCTGCGGAACAATCCGCGCTGCGGACCGGGCTCGTTGCCTCCGATCCCGTGCAATTGACGGGCGGCTCACACGTGAACCTCAAGGAGTCGGGTATGAAGCACGTCCTGAAGAACGAGCGCGGCATGGCGCTCGCAATCGCCATCGTCGCGCTCGTCATAGTGGGCGCGCTCATTGCCGGCGCCCTGTTCTCCGGCACTCAGGAGCAACGGGTGGCTGAGAACGTGCGCCGGGCCCAGGCGTCGTTCGGCGTGGCCGAGGAAGGGGTCTACGACATCATCCGCAACTGGAGCGTCGATAGCATCAAAATGAGGTACGCCGGCATGTATCCGTATCCCGGCTCTCCGGTGTCCGTGAGTCAGTCCACGATCCCGAAGAAAACGACGGCGAGCAAGACGGGGAGCTACAACGGGACTATCACGAAACTGAACGACGGGATGTATCTGATCGACATGACCGGCCAGGACACGATGAGCCTGGCGGGGCGTATCCGCGGCGGCGGGGCGAGCTCACGGATGGGCCTGATGACGCGCATCCGCCCGCTGGCGGTCAACATCCAGGCGGCCGTCACGTCCGGGGGTACGAACTTCGTGGCCGGTACCGTGACCATCGCCGGCAACGACAGCGCCCCGACCGGTTGGGCGGGTTGCCCTCCCAAGGACTCGACCAAGGCCGGCGTCCGCATGCAGGTCGGCGACAGCATCACCAAAACCGGGGCCGCCAAGATCACGGGGACTCCGCCCGTCGTCCATGACCCGACGCTCAAGGACAGCGCATTCTCGGTCTACGGCGACGTGACGTACACCCAGCTCGCCGCGATGGCGACCGTGACCCTGGCGGGACAGAACTTCGCCAACGGGATCGGACCGGCACTCTTGAACGGGCAGTGCGATCTGAGTGTAAACACGAACTGGGGGAGCCCGACCAACCCGGCGGGGCCCTGCGGCAATTATTTCCCCATCATCCATATCACGGGTCCCTCGGTGCAAATCAATGGTGTCGAGGGCCAGGGCATCCTGCTGGTCGACGGCAGCTTGAACGTCCAGGGCGGGTTCCAGTTCTACGGCATCACGATCGTCAAGGGGTCGATCAAGACCGCGGGCGGCGGCGGCAGCCCGGCGCATTTCTGGGGCGCCTTGATGGCCCAGGATACGGTGCAGTTCGCCGACACGGTGAACAACTTCACCGGCGGCGCCACGATGCTCTACTCTAAGTGCGCTATTATCAAGGCGTTAAACAAGACCGGCACGGCCACGATGCTGACGTCGCGGGCGTGGACGCAGCTGTTTTAAGCGACCTAACTATAGGCCAGCAAAGTACTTGTTCGTTTTGCCTCAAGTAGGTTCGAGGCTTGACAGGATAAGGGGCGGGGCTTACTGTAGTTTGCCCTCGCCCCATCCTTGTCTTTAGCTCATAGGCACTTATGGCCCTTTTTGGGTTCCTGGGCGGCAAAAAAACCTCAGTGGGCTTGGACATCGGCTCCGGCATCATCAAGGTGGCCGTGATCGACCATTCCGGCAGCGAGGCGGAGCTGGTCAAGGTGGCCACGACCGAAGTCGCCGCCGACGCGATCGTCGAGGGGGAGGTCATGGACCCCGGGATCGTGGCGGAAGCGATCCGCGGTCTCTTTTCCACCGCCGGGGTCAAGCAGAAGTCGGTGGTCACGGCGGTCGGGGGCCGGGACGTGATCGTGAAGAAGATCCAGATGGACCGCATGAAAGAAGGAGACGCCCGGGAAGTGATCCGCTGGGAGGCCGAGCAGCACGTGCCGTTCGACATGGCCAACGTGGAGCTCGACTTTCAGATCCTCGACCCGGACGCCGAGGGGCTACAGATGAACGTGCTGCTCGTGGCCGCGAAGCGCGAGCTGGTCGAGAGCCGCACGTCGCTGCTGGGTGAGGCGGGGCTCGAGCCGGCGATCATCGACGTGGACGCGTTCGCGATCCACAACGCCTTCGAGCTGAACCATCCCGACGCGATGCGGGGCGTGGTGGGCCTGGTCAACATCGGCCACGAAGTGACCAACGTGAACATCCTGGAAGACGGCGTCCCCGTGCTGACGCGGGACCTGTCGGTGGGCACGCGCCGGTTCCGCGAGGACCTGCAGCGCGAGAAGGGGCTGTCGGCCGAGGACTCCGAGCGCGTGATCCAGGGGCACACCCAGAGCGCCGACCTGGCGCAGTACGTCGACGCGCGGGGCGAGGAGATCGCGGTGGGCGTGGAGCGGGCCGCCGCGTTCCTCGCGACGGCGTCGCGCTCGGCGGGGGGGTTGGGGCGGGTGTACACGATCGGCGGCGGCGCGCGCGTGCCCGGGCTGAACGAAGCGCTCTCGAACCGGCTGCGGGTGCCCGTCGAGCTCGCGAGCCCGGTGCAGCGGCTCAAGGTGCGCGACAGCGTGTTCGAATCGGTCTCGGTGGACGAGATCGCGCCGCTGCTCATGCTGTCGGTGGGCCTGGCGCTGAGGCGCGCCGCATGATCGAAATCAATCTCCTCCCCGGCAAGAAAAAGAAGGCGGCGGGAGGCGGCGCGGGCTTCAAGCTCGCGCTGCCCGACTTCCAGGGCCTGCTGGCCAGCATCAAGAACCCGTGGCTCCTCACGGCGAGCGCGGCGTCCGTGATCGTCGTCGGGGGCGGGCTGTTGCTGTTCATCACCCAGAGCACGCGCCTCAAGGTGCTGGACTCGCGGCTCGACGCGGTGCGCGTCGAGAAGCGGCGCTTCGACGCGGTGATCGCGCAGAAGCGGCAGTCGGAGAAAATCCGCGACTCGCTGGTCTCCCAGATCAACATCATCCGCGGCATCGACGCCGATCGCTATATCTGGCCGCACGTGCTCGACCAGATCACCAAGGCGCTGCCGCCCTACACGTGGCTTACGGGAGTCTCACCGGCCGCGGGCGTGGTCCCGGGGCAGGCGCCGCCATCGGCCAATCCGACGGACTCGACCGGCACGCCGCAGGTGCGCATCTGGATCACCGGCAGCACCGTGGACATCCAGGCGTATACGACGTTCCTGCGCCAGCTGGCCGCGTCGCCGTGGCTCACCGACGTGTCCCCGGCGACGTCGTCGACGGTGATCGAGTCGGACCGGCCGGTGACCGCGTTCAACGTCGCGGTACGCTACCGGGTGGCGGACTCGGTCTACATCCGGACCGTGCCGGTCAACCAGGCGGTGCGATAGCCCATGGCCCTGTTGCCGCAGGACCGACAGAGTCAGGTGATGCTGCTCATCACCATGCTGATGGCGGGCCTGGGCTGGGCGTTCTGGACCTACTGGGAGCAGCCCACCGGCCAGCAGATCGAGGCGACCCGGGTCGAGATCGACAGCCTGCAGCGCATCATCGACCGCGCCAAGACGGATCTCGCGAGCGGCACGGTCGAAGACCTGCGGCGCAAGGTGGAGCAATACAGCGCGCTGCTCGGTGTGATGCGCCAGCTCGTACCCGAGAAGAACGAGGTGCCCGCGCTGATCGACGACATCTCGACCAAGGCGAAACTGCGCGGTGTGACGATCGGCCGGCTCGAGCCGCTCGCGGTGGAGGCGGGAGCGCCGTTCGACACCTACAAGTACCGCCTGGAGATCATCGGACACTACGATCAGCTGGGCGAGTTCCTCTCCGACATCGCGAGCCTGCGGCGCATCATCGTGCCGCAGGACGTGATTCTCAAACCGGCGCAGTCGCAAGCGCAGCGCTTCTTGTCCGACACGCTGGGCGCATTGCTCGAGGCGCAGTTCGCGATCCGCACCTTCGTGAAGGCGGCGGCCCCCGCTCCGCCCGCCCCCGCCGGCAGGCGGCCCGTGGGCAAACCGGCGGGCGGAGAATGAGCGCGCGCAGCGCGGTCGTGCTGGCGGCGCTCGTCGCTGCCGGACCGCTGGCGGCGCAGGCGAAGCCCAAGCCGGCGCCCAAGGCGGCGGCCGCGCCCCGGGCGGCGGCCGACAGCGCCAGGGCGGATTCGACCAAGGCCCCGGACAGCACCGCGGCGCCGGTCCTGGTGCGCGAGGTCTTCTCGTACGAGGGCGGCGGGCGGGACCCGTTCCTGTCGCTGCTCAAGTCGGGCGACATCCGGCCGCTGCTCTCGGACTTGAAGCTGGTGGGGATCTACTACGATGGGCGCTTGACGGCGCGCAGCGTCGCGGTGCTGCGCGACGTCACCAACGCCAGGATCTACCGGGTGAAGCCCGGCGACATCATCGGGCGCCTCAAGGTCACCACGATCCGCCCGCGCGAAATCGTGTTTACGGTGCAGGAGTTCGGTTTCGAGCGGCAGGAGAGCCTGCAGCTCGCCAAGCAGGAGGTAACGCCATGAAGCGCATCGCAGCCCTGATCCCGTTCCTGCTTGTGCTGACCCTGGGCGCAAGCCCGGGGATCACGGGAGGGGCGGCCCGCGACGGCGAGGTGAAGGCCGTCAGCGTGCTCCCCGCGGCGCGCAGCGTGGAGGTCGTGATCGACCTCCAGGGCGCGGTCGAAGTGCAGGATTTCACGTTGGCCAGTCCGGCCCGCTTGGTGATCGATCTCCAGGGCGCCCGGCTCGTGGCGCCCGCCGTGCTGTACGACGGCCAGAATCGCGGCGGCATCAAGAACATCCGGTACGCGCAATTCCGCCCCGGCGTGGTGCGCGTGGTGATCGACCTCGACGTGCTCAAGGACTACCAGATCGAGCGGCGCGTCGGCCAGGTGCGCGCCAAGATCGGCACCGAGCGCACCGCGTTCGCGGCGTGGTCGAGCCAGTCGGTGGCGCGAGCGGTCGCTCCCGCTCCCGCTCTCCGCATGGCGGAGCGGCGGTCCGGGGGTGAGGTCGGGGGCGCGCAGGCCGCGCGCGTGGCCACCCCGGCGGCGAGCGGCCCCGAGCTCTCGATCGACGCCTACCTCGCGGCCCACGAGCGCGAGAGCGAGCAGTCGCAGGCGCCCCGCATCACGGTCACATGGGACAATTCCGACATCCGCGAGGTGGTCGCCGGCTTCGCCGCGTTCAGCGGCCGCACCATCGTGCTCTCGAAGGATATCAAAGCCAACGTGTCGGCCGAGATCAAGAACCAGCCGTGGGACCTCGCGTTTGCCGCCGTGCTCGAGTCGCAGGGGCTCGCCGCCACCACCCTCGAGGGCGGCATCATTCAGGTCATCGACAAGAAGGACCTGGCGCGCGCCGACTCGACCGTGCCGGTGGAGACCCGCCTGGTACGCATCAACTACGCCCGCGCCTCGGCGATGGTCACGTCCGTGCAGTCGATTCTCACCCAGCGGGGCAAGGTGGTCGCCGATTCGACCAGCAACGCCCTCGTGATCACCGAGATCTCGAGTCGCATCAGCCGGGTCGAGGACTTCGTGAAGGGACTCGACATCCGCACGCCGCAGGTGTCGATCCAGGCGAAGATCATCTTCGTGGACCGCACCGACGTGGAGAACCTGGGCCTCAAGTACGATCTCGGCTCCCAGACGCAGTTCTTCAACAGGCTCATCCAGCGGCCCGATCCCCGCACGGCCAAGGCGGTCGACACCAACGGCGACGGCGTGCCGGACGCCTTCGTGCCGCAGTCCAATTTCACGCCCGACCAGGTGATCGTCGACCTGGGCGGCAACTCCCTCTCCGCCATTGCCAATGCCGACCAGGAGATCGTCAACCCGGCGCTCAACCTGATCTTCTCGACGGCCATCGGCAGCTTCAACCTGTCGACGTTTCTGCAGGCGCTGCAGCGCGTGGACCTCGCGGACCTGCAGGCCGAGCCCACGATCACCACGCTCGACAACCGGCCCGCCGAGATCCTGGTGGGTGACCGGGTGCCGATCCGCGTGATCGACGTCAGCTCGGGGACCGGTGGGGCCACGCCGCCCCGCGCGACGGTGCGGTTCGAGCAGACCGGCATCAACCTCAAGGTCACGCCCCACGTGACGGCGAACCGCCAGGTCCTCATGGAGGTGCACGCCGAGAACTCCGCCGTGAAGCCGTCCTCGGTGGACATCGGCTTCACGTTCCAGACGCAGCAGGCGGACAACCAGATTCTCGTGAGCGACGGTGAAACGGCCGTCATCGGCGGCCTCACGGTGACCTCGGTCACGGTAACGAAGACCGGAATCCCGTTCCTTGTAGACTTACCGCTCCTCGGCAAGCTGTTCGGTTTCTCCCAGGAGCAGGAGGAACGGCGCGATCTCTTGATCCTGATCACGCCACACATCATCGACGACCTGGTGTCGCCCAGCACCGGGAAGTAGCCGGGAGCGATTATGCGGCAGGTTCGCGTGGTTCGGGGCTGGTGGGGGATGGTCGCGCTCGCGGGTCTGTGGGCATGTGAAACCGCCCGCAACCCGGGCGGCGTGCAACACGACCTCATCCCGCCCATCATCACGCTGACGGCCAACGCCGACACGGAGCCAATCGCCAGCGGCCTCCAGTTCACGGTCGACGCGTCCGATAACCTCGGCCTCAAGGACGTCCAGCTCACCTATACGGGCGGCTACCTGGCGCAGACCGACACCGTCTTCAACACCACGGTGACGACCTTCAACGTGGGCGAGTCGATCACGTTCCCGGCCAATTCGGGCGCGGGCGGGTTGATCACGATCATCGGGCGGGCCACGGACGGCGCGGGCAACTTCGCCTCGGACACGATCACCGTCTTCCTGTCGAACGTGCAGGCGCTCACGGTCACGCTGCTCCAGCCCGTCCCCCCCGCGGTCGCGTCCTCGGGCAAGAACATCCCCGTGCAGGTGGAGGCGCGCCAGCTCGGCGGCATCGCGACTCTCGGGTTCATCATCACGCCGCGCAACGCGGTCGTCGACCCGACCACGCCGCCCACGGACTCGGTGCTGTTCACGCCGCCCGCGCGCCAGCCGCCCGACACGACCTACACGGACACGCTGACGGTGCAGGCGGGCTTCACCTCCTTCACCGTGACCGCATTCGCCGTGGACGCGGGCGGGCGCCGGTCGCTCTCGCCCCCCGTCACGGTGACCGTACAGACGCCCGGGAACGACTTGACGCCGCCGGCCGTCTCGCATTCGATCTCGTCGCGCGTCGAGGTGAACGACAACATCACGGTGCACGCCACCGATCCGAGCGGCATCTCCTGGATCGGGTTCCGGGTGGACACGCCCGCCACGCCGCCGGCCACCGGCCTGGTGCTGGTCAAGTTCGATTCCGTCAACGTCAGCGCGGGCAATCTCACCACGGTGGATTCGACGTTCGCGCTCGGCCTGCCGCTGGCGGACAGCGCGCTGCCGAAGAGCATCGTGGTGCGCGGCTACGCCTGCGACCTGGCCACCGCGCGCAACTGCGCCTTCTCGCAGACGAGCACGGTGATCACGGGGGCTGCCGCGCGGCCCCGCGACATGAGTGTGTCGGCGGCGTCGGGCACCGGGGTCGACACGGTCGTCGTGGTGGCCGGCGTCACGCGCCCGCTGCCCCTGGGCGGGCACATCGCCGACGCGATCTACAACGTGAACCGGCGCGAGCTGTACCTCACCAACGACGCGCTGGGCCGGGTCGAAGTGTTCGACGTCGCGTCCAAGACCTTCAGTCCTGTCGGCATCGTCACCGCCGGTCCCGTGCCGTGGGGCATCGCGCTCTTCCCGGTCGACACGCTGGGCCACTACGACGCCAACCGCGTCGTGGTCGCGGACGCGGGCGGCACCGAGCTGTCGATCCTCGACGCGAGCACCCGGCTGCTGCTGTGGCGCCAGGCGCTGCCCAACTTCCTGATCGAGAAGTACTCGATCGTCACCGGGGCCATCAATCGGGCCGTCATCACGGTCCACGATGTCTCCGATCGACCCCAGTACGTCGGGACCGTGTGCCGGCCGACGTCCGGCGGGTCGACTTGCGCCGCGGACTCGATCTACGCGATTTACTCGACGACGCCGACGCAGAGCAGCACGTCGCCGTTCAACGGCCGGGCCACGCTGCGGATGGAGAAGCTCATCAACACGAACAATCCGGCCCAGCTGTTCGGCCATCTGTTCTGGGAGCTGGGCGACCTGGGCGCGAACGTCTCGGGCGACACGCTCCGCATCGAGCTACTGCGGCCGGCCTTGCGCGTGGACGACGTCGTGCTCACGTCGTGCAAGGCGGTCACCGTGGACATGCAGTCGTTCGGCCTGGGTGACCAGACGTTCGTGCGCAACACCGGGAACTTCACCCACGCGTTCGTGGGCGAGGGCGGCACCATCGCCACGGCGTTCGCGCGCGTGTTCGCCTACTCGGCGAAAGACACGTTGAAAACGCCGGCCAGCGCCTGCAGCCATCTCAACCTCTTCCCCGATGCAGGCAGGGACGATCAGGACCTCGGCATGTCGCCAGGCACGCACGTCAGCGACTTCATCAGCAACACCGGCGTCCACGTCGTGGCGGTGGCGACCAACTTCAACGGCCTCACCAACCTGGTGCGCGCTGGAACGGACTCGATCTATTATCTCGACCAAGGGTTGCGGTTGTCGGGCACGTCGTCCGCCGGGTCGGCGACGCCCGGGATGGACATGAACTACAATCACGCGTTCGATCCGACCGCGAACTGCACGCCGACCTGCGGCGGCGGCTCGGGCAACACCACCGAGCGCATGGTGTTCGCCGCATCGCCCGATACGACGATCCGGGTGTTCGACACCTTTTTCTTCAATCAGCAGAAGCGCATCCAGACCCGCGATCCGATCATCGGCCCGCTGCGCGTGGCCAAGGACAGCGTGGCCGGCCAGCCGGCGACCCAGCTGCTGTTCGGGATCACCGCGCGCGGACTGGTGGTGATCACGCTGCCGAGCATCACCAACATCAACGCGCAGGCGCCTCCGGTGCGGCGGTGAGTCCCCCGTGCCTCCCTGACCCCAGCGCAATCCCGAGAGCCCGGCCCGGAGTCGGGCTCGCGTGTTATTATCGACTCTTATGACCTTCCGGTTCACCACCGCGGGTGAGTCGCACGGGCGCGGCCTGGTGGGGATTCTCGAAGGGATCCCCGCGGGATTGCCCGTCTCGGCGGAGCGGATCAACGTCGAGCTGAAGCGGCGCATGGGCGGGTACGGCCGCGGCGCCCGTATGAAGATCGAGTCCGACCAGATCGAATGGCTCGGCGGCGTGCGCGCCGGCGAGACGCTGGGCTCGCCCATCGCCATGCTCGTATGGAACCGCGACTGGGAGCATTGGCAGGACGTCATGGCGGCGGAAGCCGACGCGCCCGGGGCGGAGCGGCGACGTCAGGTGACGCGCCCCCGTCCGGGCCACGCCGACCTCGCGGGCTCGCTCAAATACGATCGCCGCGACGCGCGCGACATCCTGGAGCGGGCGAGCGCGCGCGAAACGGTGGCGCGGGTCGCCTGCGGCGCGGTCTGCAAGATCCTGTTGGAACAGTTCGGCGTCGAAGTCGGGAGTCACGTGGTCGAATTGGGTGGGGTGAGGGCGGGTGTAGGGGCGCAGCATGCTGCGCCCCTACCGGCGCGCCTGAACCAGGCTTCCGACGCGAGCCCCGTGCGCTGCCTCGACCCCGCCGCAGAGAAGGAAATGATCGCCCGCATCGACGCCGCGAAAGCGGCCGGCGACACGCTGGGCGGCGTGGTCGAAGTCATCGCCCTGGGCCTCCCGGTGGGGCTCGGCTCGCACGTCTCCTGGGACGCGAAGCTGGACGGCCGCCTGGCGCAGGCCCTCATGTCGATTCCGGCGGTGAAGGGCGTGGAGCTGGGGCTGGGCTTCGAGGCGGCGCGCCGCAAGGGATCCGAGGTGCACGACGAGATCCTCCCCGGCTTGAGCCGGGCCAGCAACCGGGCGGGGGGCACGGAGGGGGGCATGACCACGGGCGAGCCGCTCGTGGCCCGCGTCGCGATGAAGCCGATCTCCACGCTGATGTCGCCCCTGCGCACGGTCGACCTGAAGACGGGCGGCCCCGCGCAGGCGCAGTCGGAGCGCTCCGACGTGACGGCGGTGCCGGCGATGGGGGTGATCGCGGAGGCGATGGTGTCGCTGGTGCTGGCCCAGGCGCTGCTCGAGAAATTCGGCGGCGACGCCCTGAGCGAGACCAAGCGGAACTTCGAGGGGTATGTCGCTCAGGTGCGCGCGCGCACGTCCGCGGCGCCTTCCGTTCCCCCTCTCCGCGACGCGGAGAGGGGGTCAGGGGGTGAGGACCCGCTCCGCATGGCGGAGACGGGGTCGGGGGGTGAGGCGTGAAGCGGCACGTCGTGCTGATCGGCTTGCCCGGATCGGGCAAGAGCGCCGTGGGCCGGCTCGTGGCGGAGCAGCTGCACGCGGGATTCGTGGACATCGACGCGATCGTGGAGCGGCGCGAGGGGAGACCGATCAGCATGATCTTCGCCGAGAAGGGCGAAGCGGCGTTCCGCGAGATGGAGCGCAAGGAGATGGAGACGGCGCTCGCGGGCGAGCCGGCCGTGATCGCTCCGGGCGGTGGCTGGGCGGCGCAGCCCGGCGCGATCGCTGCCGCGAAACCGCACGCGCTCGTGATCTATCTACACACGCGGCCCGAGACGGCGGCGCAGCGCGCGGCGCCCGAGGGAACCCGCCCGGCGTTAATGGGAGGGGACCCGGTGGCACGCATGCGGCTCCTGCAGAAGGAGCGCGAGGCGTTCTATCGCGACGCGCACGCGCAGGTCGAAACGGAGCGGAAATCGCCGTCGCTGGTGGCGAACGAGGTCGTCAGGCTTGCGCAATCAAGTGCGGGATGGTAAAGATGCGCTCTCGTGTCGTTTGACGAAGGATTGATGCGTGGCTGCTAAGAAGCGTAGTGTGAAGCTCGAACCCGAGGCGCCGCAGGCGACGGACGTCGCCGAGCCGGCGAAGCCCAAGAAGCGCGCACGGGCGCCGAAAGCGTCCGCCGCCGCGGGCGGGAAGGGCGCGCTCGTCATCGTGGAGTCGCCCACCAAAGCGAAAACCATCGGGAAGTACCTGGGCTCGGGGTACACCGTGAAGGCGACCGTCGGGCACGTGCGCGACCTGCCGCAGCGCAAGCTGGGCGTGGACGTGGAGAACGGCTTCACGCCCGAATACGTCACCATCAAGGAGAAGGCCAAGACCCTCGCCGAGATCAAGAAGGCGGCCAAGGCATCGGAGCGCGTGCTGCTCGCGACCGACCCGGACCGCGAGGGCGAAGCCATCGCGTGGCACGTCGCCAGCCAGCTCGGCAACGGGGGGGGCGGCAAGGTGCGGCGCGTCCTGTTCCACGAGATCACCAAGGACGCGGTCGCCCACGCCCTCGCCCACCCGCTCGACATCGACCAACGCAAGGTGGACGCGCAGCAGGCGCGGCGCGTGCTCGACCGTCTGGTGGGCTACAAAACGTCGCCGCTCCTGTGGAAGAGCATCAAGACCGGTCTGTCGGCGGGTCGGGTGCAGACCGTCGCGCTGCGGCTGATCTGCGAGCGCGAGGAGGAAATCCGCAAGTTCGTGCCGCAGGAGTACTGGACCATCGAGGCCGACCTCGAGAAGGACGGCCAGGAGTTCCAGGCCCGGCTCCATAAGCTCGACGGTAAGAAACCCGAGATCAAAGACGAAGCGACCGCCCGCGCGATCGTGGCGGACGCCCTGAAAATTCCGTTCGTCGTCACCGAAGTCGAGACGGGCGAGCGCCGCCGCGCGGCGCCGCCCCCGTTCCGCACCAGCACGCTGCAGCAGGAAGCCGCTAAACAGCTGGGCTTCTCGGCCGCGGTCACGATGCGGCTGGCCCAGCAGCTGTACGAGGGGATCGAGCTCGGGCAAGAGGGCCCCGTGGGGCTCATCACCTACATGCGCACCGACTCGGTGCGCGTGGCGGATTCCGCGATCGCCCAGGCGCGCGAGTACATCGGCAAGGAGTACGGCAAGCGCTACCTGCCCGACGCCCCCGTGATGCACAAGGGGGGGAAGAGCAACACGCGGGTGCAGGACGCGCACGAGGCGATCCGGCCCACCGACGTGCCGCGGCGCCCCGACGATCTGCAGGAGCACCTCGACGCGCGCCAGTTCAAGCTGTACCAGCTGATCTGGCGGCGCTTCGTGGCGTCCCAGATGACGCCGGCGGTGTTCGAGACTACCAAGGTCGACTTCGACTTGGCCGGGGGCCGCTTCGTGTTCCGGGCCACGGGGTCGCGGGTGCTGTTCGACGGCTACCACGTGCTGTATCACGAGGCCCACGAGCCCGAGGAAGCGAAGACGCTGGAAGACCTGCCGCCGATTCCGCCGCTCGCGCGGGGCGACGTCGTCACGGTCAAGCAGATCACGCCCAACCAACATTTCACCGAGCCGCCGCCGCGCTTCAGCGAGGCCAGCCTGGTGAAGGAGCTCGAGCGCCAGGGGATCGGCCGCCCGTCGACGTACGCGAGCATCATCTCCACCCTCAAGATGCGCTGGTACGCCACCGCCAAGGACCGCCGGTTCGCGCCGACGCCGCTGGGGGAGACGGTGTGGCAGGTGATGAAGCGCTCGTTCCCCGACGTGTTCAACGTGGGGTTCACGGCCCAGATGGAAGACGAGCTCGACAAAGTCGAGGAAGGCGACCTCGCCTGGCAGCAGGTGCTGGGCGACTTCTGGGGACCGTTCGCCAAGGCGCTGGAGGCGGTCGACGTCCAGAAGCTGATCCACGAGGTGCACGACCTGTCGGGGCTGCCCAACGAGAAGTGCCCGACCTGCAGCAGCGGCCTGGTGGTGAAGAGCGGGCGCTTCGGACCGTTCATCGCCTGCGCCCGCTACCCCGAGTGCCGCTTCA
>Ga0209474_10002944_pt1 | contig 15233 bp, 17 predicted proteins | sample GraSoiAngelo_145_FD_185902 | JGI IMG/M metagenome (GOLD analysis project Ga0209474, IMG submission 185902) | Grasslands soil microbial communities from the Angelo Coastal Reserve, California, USA - 14_1009_05_20cm (SPAdes) (version 2) | ecosystem: Environmental > Terrestrial > Soil > Grasslands...
GAGCGCGAGGGCGACCCCGCGCGCCACGAGATGCGTCACCGTCGCCCGCACGCCGGTCTCCTCGCGCAGCCGCTCGACGTAGGCGAGCGCCGACCGCATGGGGATGTCGAGGTGGGCGTACACGCTCGGGTCCTCGGGCGGCCGCCAGGCCTGCGTCGCCACCCGGCGCCAGCCGCGGAGCGGGTGGAGGGGCTTGAAGCTGCGCGGCATCGGTTGTGCGCGGAAAGCCCGGGCACTCTAGCGATCGAGGATCCGCGCTGTCAACGCGCCGCCGGCGAGCGGCACCCGCGCGAGCACTTTTTTCTTGAGCGGGGACGGCACCGTCTGGTAGCCTGGCGCGAGGTGGCCTGGATGGTCCCGGGCCCCAGGGAGGTTTCCCGTGACAAGGTTCCTGGCCGCATTCGCGCTCGCCGCCACCCTGCTCGTCGCCCCGAGCGCCGCGCGGGCCCACGACGCCTACGACGACTCCGAGTCGAACCCGCTCCGGCTGGCGGCGTACGGCCTCCACCCGATCGGCTTCGTGCTCGAGTGGGTCGCCATGCGCCCGCTGCACTTCCTGGTCTCGAACCCGCAGCTCGAGCCCGTCTTCGGGCACGTGCCCCACGAGAGCCCCTTCGGCGGCTACGAGCCCTACGAGCCCGGCACCGACGAGTAGCGCCCCCTCTCCCGGCCGGCGCGGCATGACGTACCGGCGGAAGGACGCCTACTACCGCCGCGCCCGCGCCGCCGGCTACCGTGCCCGCAGCGCGTACAAGCTGTCGCAGCTGGACTCCCGGTTCCGGCTGCTCCGGCGCGGCGACGTCGTCGTCGACCTGGGGGCCTGGCCGGGGGGCTGGCTTCAGGTGGCCCTGGAGGCGGTCGGACCCCACGGTCGCGTCGTCGGCGTCGACCTGGTCGCCGTCGACCCGCTACCGGCGTCGAACCTGCGCCTGGTGAGCGGTGATGTGCGGGATCCGTCCACGTGGCGGACCGTGTTGGAGCATCTCGGCCGGCCTGCTGACGTCGTTCTCTCGGACCTCGCCCCGAAGCTGACCGGAATCCGGGAGACGGACGATGCGCGCTCGAGCGAGCTCGTGGCCGCGGTGCTCGAGATGCTTCCAACCATCCTGCGCGCGGGCGGGAACCTCCTGATCAAGCTGTTCATGGGCGGGCCGTTCGACCTCGCCACCGCCGAGCTGCGCCGCCGCTTCGAGGAGTTCCGCACCACGCGGCCCGAGGCCACGCGGAAGGCCTCCGCCGAGGTGTACGGGGTGGGACGCCGCTACCGCGGCGTCGCCGCGTCGTGAAAGGTAATGGATATGGCCTGTGGACAACCTGTGGATATCGAAAATCCATGCCGGACCATCGACGTGTTCCCCGTCCTCCGGAGGCCCCCATGTCAAGACTCGAGCCGACTGCCCAAGTCACCTGCAAGTGCCTGTTTCAGCTGGACTGAGCCGGCCGAGCAGTCGATGGCGAATGGGCAACGGCCCGGCGCGCCCAGCCACGAAAACCGCGCCCGGCGCGGTGTTAACAAGTCGGTGCGTCTGGAAGCCGCGCCGGACGGGGATTTGCTCGCATGCGAGCGCGGAAAGTGCCGTGGAATGCCGCTCTGCGGCATGACCCGGTCGAGTCGCCCTACTCTGACGCGGCGCTCCGCGCCTGTGGCTCTCGGCATCATCGCTGCCCTCCTGGGCGGCGACGCGTGCCTCGCTGCCGATCTCGACTGGCGCCGTCTCGGCAACGAGACCGCCGAGGTGCTGGCCGATCTCATCCGCATCGACACCCAGAACCCGCCCGGCGGCGAGACGGCGGCGGCGAACGCGCTCGCCCGGAGGCTCGACGCCGAGGGCATCAAAGCCGAGGTCTTCGAGTCATCGCCAGGCCGGGGCAGTCTCCACGCCCGGCTCCCGGGAGGTGGAGGCGCGCCGCCCGTCATTCTGCTCGCGCACCTCGACGTGGTGCCGGCGGACCCGCGGGGCTGGCGTTTCCCGCCCTTCTCCGGCGCACTCGAGCACGGCTACGTGTACGGGCGCGGCGCACTCGACGCGAAGGGCGTGGCGGTGGTCGAGCTGATGGCGCTGGTCGCGCTCAAGCGGATCGGCCAGCCCATCGACCGGGACGTGATCCTGCTCGCCACCGCCGACGAGGAGACGGGTGGCAAGGCCGGCGCCGGCTGGATCGTGCAGCACCGCCCCGAGCTGCTCGGGAGCGCCGAGTACCTGCTGACCGAGGGCGATCACATCCACGTCGCGCAGGGAGGCAGAAAGGTCGTGCAGGTCGCCGTGGCGGAGAAGACCCCGTGCTGGGTGAAGCTCATCGCGCGCGGGGAGGGTGGTCACGGCTCGACGCCCCCCGCGCAGACCGCCGTCACCCGGCTCATCCGGGCGCTCGACAAGGTCCGTCGCTACCACACGGGGGTGAGGCTCGTGCGGCCGGTGGAGGAGTATTTCGCCGCCCTGGCGCCCCTCGAACGCGAGCCATTGCGCAGCAAGCTCGGCCACTTGAGCGAGGCGCTCGAGGATCCGGCCTTCCTCGCCGAGTTCACCCGTAATCCGCGTCAGAACGCCCTCATCCGGAACACCATGACTCCCACCGTCCTCGAGGGGAGCCCCAAGATCAACGTCATCCCCGAGGAGGCGAGCGCGCAGCTCGACTGCCGCCTGCTCCCCGGCGAGCGGCCCGCGGACTTCCTGGCGCTCCTGCGCGAGGTGATCGCCGACGAAACCATTCGGGTCGACACGCTGCTCTCGTTCCCCGCCTCGTCCTCCGACTCGAGCTCCGGCCTGATGGCCGCGATCCGCAAGCTCGCCGCCACGGACCTGGGGGGTGCGCCGGTCATTCCGAGCGTGATCCCGGGCTTCACGGACAGTCACTACTTCAGGGACCACGGGGTCGCGAGCTACGGCTTCGTCCCCTTCGTGCTGAGCGAGGACGACGAGAAGACGGTCCACGGCGTCAACGAGCGCGTTTCGGTGGAGAACCTCCGCGATGGCGTGCGGCGCCTCGTGGCGCTCCTGCGCGCGCTGCCCGCGCGATAGGGCGTTTTCCGCGCCCGCGCGTTTGCAATTCCAGCCCCCGCTTGCTCTAAAGGGCCATCTCCGGAGGACCGTGCGTGCTCCGCGCGGGAGTGGGACTCTCGACAGAGCGAGACTCGGCGCGCGCTGCGGCCGAAGCGGCCAGGTCAGCGCTTTGTTCGGCCGACCTCGAGCGCGCCGATCTGCTGCTCGTGTTCGCGACCACGCCGCACGGTCCCGGCTTCACACGCGTCACCCGCACCGCGGGCGAGGCGTGCGGGACCGCGCAGGTGGTGGGATGCAGCGCCGCGGGCGTGCTCGCGGGCGAGGAGGAAGTCGAGGGCGGTCCGGCCGTGGCCGTCCTCGCCCTCGGCGGTGACTTCACCGCCCGTCGGTTCTTCGTACCCTTGACGCGCGGCCGAGCCGAGGGGGTCGCCGACCAGATCCTGGACATCGTCGGCGAGGGCGAAGGCCGTGACCGCCTCCTCGTTCTCTTCGGGGACACGTACCACCTCGAGCCCGAGCCGCTGTTTCGCGGCCTCCAGCAGCGGCTACCCGGCGTGGCGGTGGTGGGCGGCGGGGCCTCGGAGGACGGGAGCGTCGGCGAGGTGTCGGTCTTCTCGGGCGACGCCGCATCCTCGGCGGCCGTGGCCGGCGTGATGCTCGAAGGCGACCTGCGCGCGACAGTGGGCGTGACGCATGCCGTGCGACGCGTGAGCCCCGTGTGGCGAGTCACCGCCGCGCAGGGCAACTGGCTCCTCGCCCTGGATGGGCGACCCGCCTACGAGGCGTTCGCCTCCGTGGTCCCGTCCCCGCTGCGCGCGCATCCGCGCCGCGCGCTCGCCGCCGTGCTTGCCGGGCTGCTGGTCGGCGAAGACGAGTTCGTCGCCCGCCACCTGCTCGCCCTCGACGCCGAGCGCGGCGCCCTTGCCGTCGCGGCTCCGATCGCCGAGGGCCAGCGGGTGTTCCTCGGTGTTCGCGATCCGCTCGGCGCGCGCGAGGACCTGCAACGCGTGCTCGCCGATCAGGCGGCCGCATGGCAGGCGCCGGCCGCTGCCGCCGCGCTCTACGTCACCTGCGTCGGCCGGGGGCGGGGCTTCTACGGCGTGCCCGGCCTGGAGAGCGCCTACCTGGGGCAGCACCTCGGGAGGCTTCCGGTCGCGGGGTTCTTCAGCGGGGCGGAGTTCGGGCCGGGTGCGGAGGGGACGCGGCTTCACCAGTACACCGGCGTGCTCACCATGCTGGGCCCCGGAGCATGATAGGGATGAACGGACAGTGGCGGAGCGGGCGCGCCCGGTCGCGCCGATCGGGAAGGAGGACGTGATGGGACGTGTGAAGGAGCAGTCGCGCGGGCGGCTGGCCGTGCTGCAGGACATCCTGACGGGCGGGGGGAAGGCGCTGGTCGACCAGGCGCAGAGCCTGGGCGCCGGCGTGCAGCGCCGCCTCGCCGAGGTCGGGCGCGGCGTCGAGAGTCAGGTGACCACGCTCATCGGGGGCCTCGAGGAGCGGCTCTCCGAGCGCCTGGACGTGCTCCTCGACCGCCTCGCGGTGTCGCTGCGACGCGACCTCGATCGCGTCCGTGAGCGCCTGCGCGCGGTCGAGAATCGCCTCGCCGACGTGCCGAAGGAGGGCGTGCGGGAGCTGGTCGCCCCCCTGCAGGCGATCGCGAGCGGTGCGGCCGAACGGGCGTCCGCGGCGCTGGCGCGCATCGAAGAGCTTTCGCTCCGCCTCCAACACACCGAGCGGCGCATCGCCGAGCTGACGCGCGAGACCACGCGCGAGACGCTCGACGCGAGCGATGTCCTCAAGCGCCTGGAACGCACCGAGCAGCGCCTCACCGACCTCGGACGCGAGGTCGGGACCAAGCTCGGCGAGCTGGGCGCGCTCCGCGAGCGCCTCACCAGGATCGAGGGGCGGGTGGTGGACGGCAGCAAGGACCAGATCGCGCGGGCGGGCGAGGCGGCCGGCTTTCGGGATCGCGTGACGCGTCTGGAGGGTCGCCTGAGCGATCTCACCAAGGAGCAGCTCGCCCGCACGGTCGAGACGGCGGGCCTGCGCGAGCGCCTCTTTCGGGTGGAGAAGCGCAGTGGGACCGCGGCAGCGCCCGGGGCGTTCGACGAGCCCGAGCGCGCGGCCGTCTCGGTCGAGGATTAGCCCCCAGTGGAGATCGTCCCTGTCCCCCAGCTCGCCGACAACTACGCCTACCTGCTGATCGACCCGGCGTCGCGCGAGGCCGCCGTGGTCGACTGCGCCGAGGCGGCAGCCATCCTCGCCGAGGCGGAGCGCCGCGGCGCACGGCTCACGGCCGTGCTCGCCACGCATCATCACTTCGACCATGTCGGTGGCAACCCGGACCTCCTGGCCGCGCTCCCCGGCCTCCGCGTCTACGGGTCGGCGGACGACGCGCCCCGCATCCCCGGGATCACCCATCGCGTGCGGGATGGGGATCCCGTCCAGGTGGGCCCCCTGCAGGGGCGGGCGATCATGATTCCGGCGCACACGAGCGGCCACGTCGCCTACCACTTCCCGAGCGTGCGCGCCGTGTTCACCGGCGATACGCTCTTCGCGGCGGGCTGCGGCCGCCTTTTCGAGGGCGACGCGGCACAGATGGTGGCGTCGCTCGCCAAGCTCGCCGCGCTCCCCGACGACACGCGCGTCTACTGCGGTCACGAGTATACCGAGAAGAACCTCCGCTTCGCGGCCATGCTCGAGCCGGGAAACCGGACGCTCGCCGCCAAGCTGGCCGCCGTGCAGGCCCTCCGCGGCGAGGGGAAGTTCACCGTGCCGAGCACGATCGGCGAGGAGAAGGCGACCAACCCGTTCCTGCGCATCGACAGCCCCGAGCTCGCCGCCTCGGTCCGGGCACGCGTCCCCGATCTGCCGCCCGGAGACCCCGTGGCGCTCTTCGCCGCGGTGCGAGCCTTGAAGGACCGCTTCTGATGCCCGACCTGATCCTGAGCCGCATCGCCGGCCACATCTGCACCGTCACCCTGAACCGGCCCGAGAAGCGCAACGCGCTCAGCGCCGAGATGATCGAGGCGCTCCACGCCACTCTCACCCAGGTGGCCGCACGGACGGACGTCCGCGTCGTGGTGGTGGCGAGCGCGGGCGGCGTTTTCTGCGCCGGCCTCGACCTGCGCGAGCTCGCGGCGCAGCGCGAGGCCGGTCGGGTCGAGACGCACGGTCTCCAGGAGACGCTCGAGCTCCTCGAGCGTTGCCCCCAGCCGACGATTGCCGCCGTGCAGGGCGACGCCATCGCCGGAGGGTGCGAGCTGGCGCTCCACTGCGACCTCCGGGTCGTCTCCGAGCTCGCCCATTTCGCGATGCCGCTCGCTCGCATCGGCATCGCGGTTCCCGTGACGCTCACCTGGAAGCTCGTCGACACGATCGGGGCGGCGGCGACCAAGGAGCTGCTCTTCACCGGCGAGGCTCTCGGCGCCCAGGCGGCGCTCGCGCTCGGGCTCGTGAATCGCGTGGTCCCCCCCTTGAGCCTCGAGGGCACCGTCTCGGAGCTCGCGCGCCAGATCGCGCACAACGCGCCGCTCTCGATCCGCGCCATGAAAGCGTTCGTGCAGCGGGTGGCCGAGGAGCGGCGAGCCTATCGGCGAGAGGACCTGGAGGAGCTTTTCCACCGCGTACAGGGCAGCGCGGACGCGCGTGAAGGCCTGGCCGCGCAGCGCGAGCGGCGTCCCCCCGTCTTCCGGGGCGAGTAGCCCGCGAGCTCAGGCCCCCGGCTGCAGCAGACGGGCGAGCTCGTCCGCTCGGGTGACGGGCGCCGAGCAGGTGAAGTTGCGGCAGACGTATGCGGTCGCCTGCCCGCCCACCGCCGGCCGCTCGCGGGCGGGCAGCGGCAGATCGGGCTCGCCCGGCTGGGTGGCGACCAGCACCCGGTGCGGAAGATAGGCGCGGGCGACCTGGCCCCACAGGACGTCCGTGTCGGCCGCGCCGCGTCGCCCCACGACCACCACCTCGACCGGTCCTTCGAGGTAGAGCTCCAGGGCCTGGAGATACGTAGCATGGCCGAACGGGTTCTCGGCCGCCTCGTCGTGATAGAGACGCAGGATCTCCTCGGCGTGCGCGCGAGGGCCGGCCTCTCCGGTCAGGTGATGAAGGCGAAGCAGCACGTGCGCCGCGACCGCGTTGCCGGAGGGCAGGGAGCCGTCGGCCCCCGGCTTGCTGCGCGCGATCAGCTGCTCCTCGTCGTGCGCCGTGAAGAAGTAGCCACCGCCCGCGCCGTCGTGGAAGCGGGCGTCGAGGGCGGCCACCAGCTCGCGCGCCCGCTCGAGGTGCACCCGATCACCGGTGGCCTCGTAGAGGTCGAGGAGCGCGCTCGCCAGGAAGGCGTGGTCGTCCAGGTAGGCGCCGTGCTTCGCGCGTCCGCCCGCCCACCCGTGGAGCAGCTTCCCCCCGGCCCGCAGGCGCGTCCAGACGAACTCCGCCGCCGCGCACGCCGCCTCGACGAAGCGAGCGGCGCGGAGCACCCGCCCGGCCTCGGCGAGCGTCCCGATCATGAGGCCGTTCCAGCCGGTCAGGATCTTCTCGTCGCGCGCCGGCGGAACGCGCTCCCCGCGTGCGGCCAGCAGCCGGACGCGGGCCCGCTCGAGCGCTGCCACCGCGTCGCCGGGGCTGCGGCCGAACATCCGGGCGACCTGCTCGACGGTCAGGGTGACGTGCGGGATGCTCTTCCCCTCGAGGTTCCCCTGGTCGGAGATGTCCCAGTAGCGGCGGACCAGGTCGACGTCGTTGGTGTCGACGACCCGGGCCACCTCCGCGGGGGTCCAGACGAAGTACTTCCCCTCCTCGCCCTCGCTGTCGGCGTCGGTGGCGGAGTAGAAGCCGCCTCCGGGATGCCGCATGTCGCGCAGCACGTAGTCGAGCGTCTCCTCGACGACGCGGCGGAGTCCCGGCCCGCCGGTCACCTGGTAGGCCTCGAGGTAGAGCCGCGGGAGCTGCGCGTTGTCGTAGAGCATCTTCTCGAAGTGGGGCACGAGCCAGCGCGCGTCCACGGCGTAGCGGTGAAAGCCGCCTCCGATCTGGTCGTACACGCCGCCCTTCGCCATCCGGTCGCAGGTGAGGAGCACCGCTTCGAGCAACGCCGAGTTGCCGGTCGCGCGGTGCTGCCGCAGGAAGAGCTGGAAGGCGGACGCGTGCGGGAACTTGGGCGCCCCGCCGAGCCCGCCGTCGGCGCGGTCGACGTGCGCGAGGAGAGCCTCCGCGGCACGGCGCGGGAGGGTGGCGTCGAGGGGGCGCTCGGTCGCCTGGGCGCGCTCGAAGCGCGCGAGGCCGGAGAGAATCTCCTGGACCGACTTGGCGACGTCTGCGGGGCGCTCCCGGTGGGCGCGCGCCACGGCCTCGAGCACGCGCGGGAAGCCGGGTAGCCCGTGCCGATCCGCGGGCGGGAAGTACGTCCCGCCGTAGAAGGGCTTGCCCTCCGGCGTCAAGAACACGGTCATCGGCCAGCCGCCGCGCCCGGTCAGCATCTGCACGGCCTTCATGTACACGTCGTCGACGTCCGGCCGCTCCTCGCGGTCGACCTTCACGTTGATGAAGAGCTCGTTCATGAGGCGCGCGATGTCCGGGTTCTCGAACGACTCGCGCTCCATCACGTGACACCAGTGGCACGCCGAGTAGCCGACGGAGAGCAGGATCGGCTTGCTCTCCGCGCGGGCCCGCGCGAACGCCTCCTCACCCCAGGGAAACCAGTCGACGGGGTTGTGAGCATGCTGCAGGAGGTATGGGCTGGTCTCGTGGGCGAGACGGTTCGCGGGTGCCACGGCGGCATCGTGGCAGCGTGCCCGGGGCGGTGCAACGGTGCGCTGCCACGCGGCCGTCGCTCGATTGACAAGCCGGGCGCCGCGGCGCTAGCTAGCCGCCGATGCGGATCGTGTACGTGGCCGAGTACCCCGCCATCCAGCATCGCCACGACAACGGCGACATCGTCACCGTCCGCTTGAGGCGCCGCGAAGGCGGCTTCCGCGCCACCTGCGAGGGATGCGAGACCGAGTTCATCTACCGCAAGCCCGCGCCCAGCGCCATCGCGCACTTCAAGTCGCCGCTCCTACCGCCGATCAAGGGCAACTGGGACGGCGGGGACGACGACCACTGAGGTGCCGGCCGCGCCGCGGCCGCCTCGTGCCGTGAAGGTCGTCCTCAACTTTCACCTCGGGCAGGACGTACGCATCGCCGTGCCCGAGGGGACGCTCGCCACGCTCCGGGAGCGGTTCCCCGAGGTCACGTTCGTGGGCGCCGATGACGCCGAGGCGCTGGCCCGCGAGGCGGCCGACGCCGAGGTGTTCTACGGCTTTCGCTTCCCTGCGGAGCTGGTTCCGAAGGCCCCGCGGCTGCGCTGGATCCAGTCGGCGTCGGCGGGTATCGAAGGCAATCTCTCGTCGCCGGTCGTGGAACGCGGGATTCTCCTCACCAACGGCTCGCGGATCGCATCGACCGGCATCGCCGAGCACGTGCTCGGCGTCATGCTGGCGTTCTGCCGCAATCTCCACGTCGCCGCCCGCCTGCAGCGAGAGGGGCGTTGGGACCGACCCGCGGTGATGGCCGGCGCCGGCACCCCCATCCGCGAGTTCCGAGGCAGCAGGGTAGCGGTGCTCGGGCTCGGGCCGATCGGCGCCGCGGTCGCGGCCGATTCGGCAGCGCTGGGAGCCGTCGTCCGCGGCCTGCGACGCCATCCTCCCGCCAAGCCGCCGCCCCCATACGAAGCCGTGGTCGGGCCGGACGGCCTCCGGAACGTGTTGGGCTGGGCGCACTTCGTCGTGCTGTGCGTGCCGCACACCCCCGAGACCGAGCGTATGATCGGCGCGCGGGAGATCGGCCTCATGCGGCCCGACGCCGTGCTCGTGAACATCGCCCGAGGCCCGGTCGTCGATGAGGCGGCGCTCGTCGATGCCCTCCGCCGTGGATTGATCGCCGGCGCCGGGCTCGACGTCTTCGAAGAGGAGCCGCTTCCGGCGTCGAGCCCTCTCTGGGCCCTGCCGAACGCGATCCTCACCCCGCACGTTGCGGGAGCGACGCCCCGCTATTTCGAGCGGGCCCTCGATCTCTTCATCGAGAACCTCGGACGGTACCTGGAGGGGCAGCCGCTCCGCAACCTCGTCGATCACGCGCTCGGCTATCCCAAGAACCCATGATTTCGATCAGTTGCAGCAAGGTAGCGTTCGCCGTCGGGCCTGCGTGATTGACAGCCGGGCCCGTGCTCCGGCACAGTCAGCGGGCGAGAAATTCGACATACGCCTAATCCCCTGAGCGGGGAGCGGAGGACCCGAGGTCTGGGGTCAATCCGGGGGTCGCCGAGGGCGGACCCGGACGGGCTAGCTCCTTTGAGCCCGAACCCGTCAGCTAACTTCGCCGGCGTTCAAGGAGCGGGATCATGCAAACCGTGCCCATTGGGGCCGGGGGAGCGATCCCCCGGCCCCTTTTTCATGCGCGAACGAACGTCTTGTCGCTGGTCGCGCTGGCCGTCGCCTCGCTGATCGCCCCGGCGCGCCCAGCCGGCGCGGACATGGTCCAGGGCGAGCCCGTCGTCGGACACGCATCGTGGTACGGAGGGGAGTTCGCTCGCCGCCCGACCGCGAGCGGCCAACTCTACGACCCGTCCAAGCTGACCGGTGCCCACCGCACGCTCCCGCTCGGCAGCAAGGTCAGGGTGACGAACCTGCTCAACGGTCGCTCCGTGATGGTGACGATCAACGACCGGGGGCCCTACATGCGGCAGCGGGTGATCGACCTCTCCTACGGAGCAGCACGCGTCCTCGGCATGGTACGACGCGGCGTCGCTCGCGTGCGCATCGAGCTCGTCGAGTCCTGAGCGGTCCGCCGGCGTGCGCGCGGGCTCTCAGGCGCGCGTGAAACGCCCGCCGCGGCCGACGAGGCCGCGTGGCCGGAGGTGGATGGTGCGCTCCGGATCCGCGGTCGCGTGGCCGAGCACGTGGACGCGCTCGCCGGTCCGCGCCAGACGGGCACGCGCCTCGTCGGCGCCTGCGGGCGCCACCACGAGCGCGAAGCCGATGCCCATGTTGAAGGTGCGGTACATCTCCTCGTCCGCGATCTGACCGAGACGTTGCACGAGCCCGAAGATGGGCGGCGGCGCCGGCCATCGTTCGATGTCGAACCCGACCGGACGCACGGTGCGCACGAGGTTGAAGAGTCCGTCGCCGGTCACGTGCGCGAGCGCGCGGACGGGGAGCCCGGCCTCGAGCACGTCGAGCACCGGGCGCACGTAGATGCGCGTCGGACGCAGCAGCTCGTCTGCCAGCGCACCGCCGAGCTCCGGGACGTGGGCGTCGAGCGCCAGACCCGCGCGCTCGATCGCGCGCCGCGCGAGGGTGAAGCCGTTGGAGTGGAGCCCGGCGCTCTCGAGACCCAGCAGCACGTCCCCCTCGGCGACGTCCTTCCCGGCGATCACCCGATCGAGCGCGACCGTGCCGATCGCGGTGCCGACCAGATCGACGGCGCTGCCGGGGCGGGCGCCCCGCAGCATCTCGCGCAGCTGCGCGAGCTCTCCGCCCGGACACGAGACGCCGGCCAGCTCGCAACCGCGCGCGAGGCCTCGGCCGAGCGCGTCGAGCAGCGCCGGCATCGGTTGCTCGAGCGCGATGTAGTCGACCAGCGCCACGGGCCGCGCCCCGACGCAGACGACGTCGTTGACGTTCATCGCGACGCAGTCGATGCCGACCGTGTCGAAGCGCCCCACCGCCTGCGCCACGAGGAGCTTCGTGCCCACGCCGTCGGTGGAGATGGCGATCCCCAGGTTCGGTGCGACCGGCACCACGTTGGCGAAGTAGCCGACGTCGAGCGCTGGCCGGGCGCCGGCCGCGTACCCGAAGGTGGGTCTCACCCAGCGCAGGAGCGCCTCCAGCCCCTCGCCGACCGAGCCGACGCCCGCCTGTCGCTCAGTGAGCCCCGGCATGAAAGCGCGCGAGTATCGCAGGAAGGCCGGCGAGCGTAAAGCTGCGGTCCGCCCGCGCCGCGACCCATGGCCGCGCGCCGACCGAGCGCGCAGAAGAGACCGCTACGCGGAGCGGCGCAGCCCGACCGGGCGGCCCGTGATGGAGTGGCGGCGGCCGTTCACACGACGGAACGGGAAGCGCACGACCTTCGCCGAGGACGGCACCTCGGCCTGCTGGCCCTCGCGCCATCGCCCCAGGCCCATGCGGATGTATGCCGCTTCGAGGCCGAGGGCCTCGCAGATTCTTTCGAAGCCGAACGGCCACTCCGTGGCGGGCGCCGCGAACCACTCCTCTGCCTCGGCGAACAATCGCTGCCCGCGGCGCGTGGACGAGGTCACGTGCTTCTGGAAGGCCCCGACCGCGTCCTCGAGCACGGCGAGCATGAGCCGCTTCTCGGGCTGCAGGGATGCGTCGATCTGGAAGCGATCGAAGAATTGCGACGGAAGGATGGTCTCGGGCTCCAGCCCAGGACCTGCCGGCTCGTCGAGCCTTCTCGCTGCTTGCGTTTCCATCGGTGCCTCCTCCCCCTGCGATGCCGGAGGAGCAGGTCGCGTGCCACGCGACACAGCCGCCCAGAGCAGCGATCAGGCACGGAAAACGCTCCCGCGACCATGAAACGACGTAACGAAACGTGACGGCGCGCGGTAGCGAAGCGCCACAACGAGTGGCGCGTTTCCGCTACTACGGACCGGGGGGCGCCGGGGGTGAGACGGCCTCGAGCTGTCGGTCGATGAGGCGCCTGGTCCGCCTGAGCGCTCGCGCGATCCGCGGCGCGTCGCTGGCGGGCAGCTCGTCAGCCAGGAGCCGCGCGAGGGCTCGGTTCATTCGTCGTCCCGCCGCGAGCACCTCTGCCACCGCTGCGCGCTCCGGGCGACGGCCGGCCTTCTCCTCGCGGAAGCGCCGCACCGACAGCACCCCGAGCTGCAGGCGGCGCCAGAGCGCGAGCGCCGTCTCCGGATCCTCCTGGCGCGCGACCCCCATGAGCAGCTCCCGCGATATCAGCCCTCCGTCACGCTGGAGGTCCACCTTCACCGCCTCCGGCAGGCGCGTGAGCGCGAGAATGTTCGACACGTACGGCCGACTCTTGCCGAGCAGCTCCGCCACCTCGCGGTGGCTGTACCCGTGCCGCGCGATGAGGGTCGCCAAGCCCTCGGCTTCCTCGAGCGGCGAGAGATCCTCACGCTGCAGGTTCTCGATGAGGGCGAGCTCGAGCGGATCCTCGACCTCGCGCACGAGCGCGGGCAGCCGATCGACGCCGGCGAGCTGCGCCGCCCGGAAGCGCCGCTCCCCGGCCACCAGCTCCAGGCCGGCCGCGGTCGGCCGCACCACGATCGGCTGCAGGAGCCCGTGCGCCTTGATCGACGCCGCCAGCTCGCGGAGCTTCTCGTCGTCGAAGTGCTTGCGCGGCTGCTCGGGGTTCGGGTGCACGTCCCGGAGCGGCACGAGGGTCAGCACCGTGCGCTGCCGACGCTGGAACGAGCCCGCGACCGCGAGCCGCCGCACCGGTACCCCCGCGCCCTGCTGCTCCCCCGCCTCAGGCATGGTCCACCACATGACGCACCTCCACCCTGCAGTCCCCACCACCGTGCCCACTCGCGAAAAGAAGAACCGCTCGCGTGCGTCCGGACCACCCGTCATGGACCGCGAAGAGAGTCCGTCCAGAACGGCGCTCGGCGGGCCGCAGGCCGCGGATGCTCCGGCCGGTGCGCCCCGCGGTCAGAGCGGCGGAACCTTGCCGTACAAGAGGATCGCGATCACGAACGCGTACAACGCGAGAGCCTCCATCAGGGCGAGGCCCACTATCAGCGGCGTGAAGATGCGATCCGCCGAATTGGGGTTCCTCCCGATCGACTCCATCGCCGCCGCCGTCGCCCGGCCCTGGCCCAGCCCGGCCCCGAAAGCCGCGATGCCGAGCCCGAGCCCGCCCGCGAGCGCGATGAGGCCCCTCCACCATGACGCTCCGCCCCCTTCCCCTGCCACCTCCGCCAGAGCGGGGTTCGCCGCGAGAAAGATCCCGACGGCGACCAGTGTTCCACCGATGCGCTTCATTCAGCTCCTCTTCTTGGCCGCCCGCTCTCCCTTCCTCTCCTCTTATCCTCTTCCGCTCCCGCCGGGATGGCGGCCCAACCCTGCACTCAGTGATCGTGACTCACGGCGAGCGCGATGTAGATCGCGCTCAGCATGGTGAAAACGAAGGCCTGCACCACGCAGACGAACGCTCCGAGGCCGTAGAACGCGACCGGGATGCCAATCTTCGTGAGGCCGGTGAAGATCTCCACCACCTCGTGGTCCGCCACCATGTTGGCGAACAGCCGGATGCCGAGCGAGATGGGCCTGAAGACGTGGCTGAACAGCTCGACGACCAGCATGAGGGGGTAGAGGAGAACCACCGAGCCGAGGAACTGCTTCACGTACCGGAGGCCGTGCTCGCGCGCGCCCGCAACCTGATACGCGATGAACGAGACGATGCCCAAGCCGAAGGTGATGTTGAAGTCAGACGTCGGCGGGGTGAACCCCGGTACCAGCCCGATCAGGTTGCAGGCCAGGATGAAGACGAAGAAGCTCGCGAGCAGCGGCACATAGCGCTCGGCGCCGTGGCCGATGACGCCCTCGGCGAGCCCCGAGATCGCCTCGACGAGACTCTCCGCCAGGTTGCGCACCGTGACCCCGTCCTCGGGCTCGAGCGCGGCTTCCGTCGCGCCGAGCTTCCGGCGCACGCGCGCCGCGAACACCACCAGGAGCCCGGCGACGAGCCCGGCCGTCGCGATCTTCTCGGGGAGCCCGAGCGCCCCGAACCAGGTGAACGGCTCGTCTTCCATCAACTTCCCCGCACCCGCATCGCCTCCCACACGGCCGCTACGGGGAAGCAGGTGAGGCCGACTGCGAAACCGATCGGGTCTGGACGCTGCTCTCGACCCGAGGCGAAGGCCCACCAGCCAAGCCCCAGGAACGCCAGGAGTTTAGCAAACAGAAGGGCAATAGCAAGGCGCGGGCCGGCCCGCCCGAGCAGAGCGCGGAGCCCGGCCGAGTAGAGGAGAACAGAGAGTCCGATGACGCCGCCGCCGAGGAGGACGCCGCCCGCCCCGGGGCGACCGGCCGCGCTCGAGGCGCCCGCCGCCAGAGCGACGAGGGCCCAGTGACGTGCCTGCAGCCGGCTAAGGCTCGGGCTCGTGGTCACTCCGCTCGAGCTGTCTGAGGGCCTGGATGAGCCAGATGAGCCCGCCGACCAATCCCAACACGGTAGCGGTCAGCAGTGCCCATGGTGCGGAGCCGAGCC
>Ga0209474_10002947_pt1 | contig 15226 bp, 17 predicted proteins | sample GraSoiAngelo_145_FD_185902 | JGI IMG/M metagenome (GOLD analysis project Ga0209474, IMG submission 185902) | Grasslands soil microbial communities from the Angelo Coastal Reserve, California, USA - 14_1009_05_20cm (SPAdes) (version 2) | ecosystem: Environmental > Terrestrial > Soil > Grasslands...
AGGTATCGCGCGCATGTACGGCCCCAACCCCGAAGACATCTTCTATTACCTCACGCTGTACAACGAGAACTACACGCAGCCCCCGAAGCCCGACGGCGTCGACGAGGACATCCTGCGCGGGCTGTACCGGTACGCGGAAGCGCCGGAGGCCGCCGCGCGGCGCGCGACGATCCTGTTCAGCGGCACGGCATGGCAAGCCGCGCTCAGCGCGCGCGACATCCTTGCCGCCGACTACGACGTCGCTGCCGAGTGCTGGAGCGCGACCTCGTACAAGTGCCTGCGCGAAGACGCGTTGTCGGCCGAACGATGGAACCGGTTGAACCCCGGCGAGGAGCCGCGGGTGCCGTTCGTCACCGAAACGTTGTCTTCGTCGAGCGCGCCGGTGGTCGCCGTGACGGACTTCCTGAAAGCGGTGCCCGATATGGTCTCGCGCTGGGTGCCACAGCCGTTCATTCCGCTCGGCACCGACGGTTACGGCCGCTCGGACACGCGAGCCGCGCTTCGCGCGCACTTCGAGGTCGACGCCAAGAACATCGTCGTGGCCGTGCTGCAAGGCCTGGCACAGACGGGCGAGGCGAAGCCTAGCCTAGCCCATCTCGGCCAGAGCCTTCCGCGCGCGCGCCAGCGAGACGGCGCGTTTCTTGATCTCTCGCCACGGATCCCCATCGCGCTCGAGACGCCGTGGCACGGTCTTCAGCGTGAACGTCTGCGCGGTGAGTGTGCTCGACGAGAGCTCGTCCCAGTCGAGCGGGCACGACACCGGCGCGCCCGGCAGCGCGCGCACCGAGTACGGCGCAACCGCGTGCTGCCCGTACTGGTTTCGGTGCATGTCGAGGAACAGGCGGCCACGCCGCTTCTCTTTCCGAAACTCGGTCGTCACCGCCTCGGGTTCGCGCGCGGCGAGAACCTCGCCGATCAGCGAGGCCGTCTCGTGCACATCCTCAAAGCTCTCGCGGTGCTTGAGCGGGACGGCGAGGTGCAGGCCCTTGCTGCCCGTGGTCTTGACGAGGCTCGGCAGTGAGAGCTCATCGAGGAGCGCGCGCGTCATGCGTGCGGCCTTCTTCACGTCGGAGAACGAAGAAGACGGCCCGGGGTCGAGGTCGATGATCATCAGATCGGGCATGTCGATCTTGTCGACGCGGCTCATCCACTCGTGCACGGTGATGCACGCCTGGTTCGCGAGGTACAACAAAGACGGCTTGTCGTTCGCCATCGGGTGCGTCACATGGCCCTTCGACTTCGGCACCGTGACGCGCGCGATCCAGTCGGGGAAGTGCTTGCCGATCTCTTGCTGGACCCAGCCTTCCTTGTCGATCCCGTTCGGGAACCGCTGCAGCATGAGCGGCCGGTTCTTGACGTGCGGGATCATCGCCGGCGCCACCGACTCGTAGTACGCAGCGAGGTCAGCTTTCGTGATGCCGCCGGCGGGGAACAGCACCTTATCCGGGTTCGAGATGGTCACCGTGCGCGCGCTCACGACGGTCGCTCCCGCACGACGTCTTTCGGCGACTTGTCCGCGCGCAGCCCGAGGAACCGCGGATGTCGCAGCTTGCCGTCGCGCGTCCACTCCGCGAATCCGACCTGCGCGACCAGCCTCGGACGCACCCAGTGCGCGCCCTTCCGCGGCAACCCATCCGTGGTGAAGGGCGGGGAGGGCCGCTCGAGCGCGGCAAGCTTGCCGTGCAGCGAGCGCAACAGCTCGCGGCCGAAGCCCGTGCCGACCGCGCCGGCGTACTTCAGCGCGCCGTTCTCGTAGTAGCCGACGAGCAGCGCGCCGAAAGCCTCTCTGCTGCCGCGCGGCTCGGTGAACCCGCCGATCACGAATTCCTGCTCGTGCACGCACTTCAGTTTCAGCCACGCGCGCGACCGTTTCCCTTCATACGGCGCCGACGCGTCCTTCGCGATCAGCCCTTCCCAGCCCTTTGCGCACGCTTCGTCGAGGTACCGCTCGCCGAAGGTCTTGCGATGGGCCGTGTTGCGGAGGCGTCCAGAGAATCCGATCGTCTCGGCGAGCAAACGTTTCCGCTCCAGGAGCGGAAGGCCGCGAGCGTTCCGGCCGTTCACGTGCATGATGTCGAAGACGTAGTAGTAAACGGCGACGCCTTCGCCGCGGCGCTGCAGACGCGAGAAGCTCGTCACGCCTCGATCGAACGCGACGACCTCGCCGTCGATGACGAAGTCGCGACAGGGCTGCTCGGACAGTGCGGCCGCGATCGCAGAGAACGAGCCACTCTGCTCGAGCTTGTTCCGTGAGAGCAGTCGGATGCGCGCGCCGTCGCGGAACGCGAGCACCCTGATCCCGTCCAGCTTCCGCTCGAAGACCCATCCCGGATCCGAGAAGCGCTCCTCCGTCAGCGTGGCCAGCATCGGGGGCACCCACTCGGGATGCGGCTCTTTCGGCAGCGTTACCGCTTCATCTTGACGAGCAGCCATCGCCCCCGCTTCCCATCCTTGCCGACGCGTGTGAGGGCGTAGCGCGCGCGAAGCCGGTTGCCGTTGAGCGCGAACGCGATGTGCCCGGCCCGGATCGCGCGCCCGGGAGGGACGGGCTTGCCGTCTTTCTCGGTGAGGTTCTCGTACGTGCCAGTATCCCAGACCTCGACGGTGCCGGCGCCGTACTCGCCGGCTGGGATCGCTCCTTCGAAGTCGATGTAGCTGAGCGGGTGGTCTTCGGTCGGGACGGCCAGCCGCTTCTCCGCCGCTGTTCTCGGCGGCCCCTTCGGCACCGCCCACGACTTCAGGACGCCGTCGGCCTCGAGCCTGAAGTCGTAGTGCAGCGTCGAGGCGCGGTGCTTCTGCACGACGAACCGGGGTTGCTTGCGCGCGCGAGCGACGCGGCCTTTCGGTTCGGGGGTCTTCTTGAAGTCGCGTTTCGAATGGTAGGTCGTGAGCGCGTTCGCCATCCGCTTAGAAGCGCGTCAGCGCGGCGACCCCGTCTTTCACGTGGAGCTTGTGGTGCTTCACGGGCAGCAGCTCTCCGGACTGTGCCACCGTTCGATCGAGCATCAGATCCAAGATGTTCTCGTCGACGTCCATCGTCGTTCCATCGATCGGGCAGGCGCGCGCTTGATGATCGAGCACCCCGCACGACGGGCAGTGGGTACCGAACGGCCGCGCGAGCGGGTCGTAGATCAAGGTCTCGACGGCGTGCTCGTTGAGCGCGCTCAGCACGCCCGCGGCGCCTTCGGTCGCGCGGCCGTTCTTCGGCAACAGCTCGGCGAGGCGCTCGAGCGCTTCCTTCTCGCGCATCGCTTCGCGCCGCTCGACGACGGCGCGCAACGGCCCGGCGACCTCGTCGGGTTTCGAGTGCTCGACGTCCACGTCGATGACGTCGACGAGGAACGCCGCAACCTCCGGCGGCAGCGCGTCGAGCACCCGGCTCTTGATCTCCTCTTCGGGTGCGACCACCAAGCAGTCGAACCGGTTCTTCTTGAAGAAAGCCTCCAGCCGCTCCGCTGCGTTCTTCAAGTGATTGTCTACATCTTGCTCGACGGACCGTTGGTAGCGGGCTTGCGACCATCCTCCGGCGTGATGCTTCCCGTGGACGAGGTCTTCTACCTCGTCCGCCTCGGTCAGGTGCTCGGGCGTGCCGATCAGGATGCGCGCGGCGCGGCGGTTGACGAGCCACACGGCCCACATCTCCGGCTCGGCCATCTCCGCGAGCGGCTCGAGCATCGGCACGTCGTTGACGCGAACGGCCGGCTCGACCGTGCGCGGCAGCTGGATGAGGCGAAGCCAATCCTCGCCGGCGAAGACGGCGATCCCGTGCGCGCCGTCGGCCGGCCATCCGGGAGCGAGTTCCTGTTGGATGCGTCGGGCGATGTCGCGGGCACGCGGATCGGCGCGGCGCGCTTCGTTCAACAACGACCGCAGCTGCGACTCGCGCGCCTCGGGTGTGGAGAACGTGGTGGGATCGAGGCTGAGATACACGGAGACCACGCGCCCGTCGTCGGCTGCTTCGTCGCGGAGTCGTCTGATCAACTGCTCGTCGATGCGTGGAGCAGTCATACTCAGGCCCTACCCGCTGCTTCCGGCTGCGAATCGTCCCCATCCGGCGACGTGTTTGTCGAAACGCCAGACAGGGAAAACCGACCACAAATGGCGACCGATTACCACGGTTATCCACAAGGCTTACCGGCGCCGATCGGTGACGGCGGCATCGACCTGCTCCGGAAGCTGCGCGGGGCCGAGCGCGTGACGTTCAACGACGTCGCCGACCACTTGAACGACTACGTGAAACAACACCCGGCGGCGCTGCGCGCGCTCGACGGCTTCGCTCGGTTCATCGCTGAGGTCGAGAAGGTCGAGCACGACCACGACGCCGTCGCCGAGGGAAGCGTCGCGGCGGATGGCGATCCTCCAGACGCATAGACCACCAACATCTGGATCCGGGAGAAGTCTGCGGGTCGGTAGAGGGTGATGTAGTCCCGCAAACCGGCAGAAGGAGACGCCTCGCGCTGCGTGCGCGCGAAGGACTTCTCCAGCGTATCGTCGAATCGGACTGATACCGATCGATCTGAGGAGTCCGCCCGATGAGATCAGTCCGTCGTCCTGCTTTGCTGCTCGCCGTCGCTCTAGCCGCCGTTGCCACGAGCGGTCTTGCCTCCGCTCGGCCCGTTCCTGTCAGCGGCGTGAAGTCGTTCTTCTGGCCTCGAGCCGGCGCGCCCGCGGCCGCGCCGCACAAGACCGCCGCCCCGGTCGCCGTCCCGAACCCGGCCGCGTATCAGGACCTGCTGTTCCACGGCGGCGCCATCCAGCACGTTCCGTCCGTCTACCTGATCTTCTGGGGCACCGAGTGGAAGAAAGGCTTCCGTACCGACGACGGAACGCCGGCGCAGACGGTCGGGTTGCCGGTCGGCACGGCCGTCCCGGGTAAGCACAGCTACTCGAGCGCGCAGGCCATCGCGTACATCACGGCGTTCTTTGCAAACATCGGCGGAAGCAAGTGGAACGGTACGCAGACGCAGTATTGCGACGGTGCGCCGATCGGAAGCACCTCCTGTGGAGGAGTCGCCGGCGCGCGCTTCATCACGAACCCGACGAGCATGTTGAAGGGCGTATGGATCGACCCGTCCCCGATCTCGGATCCGATCGTGACCTACGGTCTCGCCGAGAACCTCTCGCACGATCCCATCGCGAGCGAAGCCGTCAAGGCCGCCGCACACTTCGGCGGGACCCACCCCGATGCCACGTACTTCATCATGACGCCGCCCGGTCACACGGCGACCGCATACGGAAGCGTCTACTGCGCGTACCACAGCGAAGTCACGAACCCCGGCGGTCACGGGATCCGGTACGCCTTCATCCCGTACGTCATGGAGCAGGGTTCGAGCTGCGCGCAATACGGCGTCAATAAGAAGCCCGATGCATTCGGCCACGGGTTCTTCGACCCCTATTCGATCGTCGCGGGTCACGAATTCGCGGAAGCGGAGACCGATCCCGACGCATTCCCGTTCCAGGATGGTTGGAACGACTACCAGACGAGCGAGAACGGCGATAAGTGCGCGTACTTCAAGCTGCAGAACATCCGCATCGGCCGCTACTACTTCGCGATCCAGCCGCTGTGGAGCAACGAAGCCAACGGCAGCACCGGCGGCTGCGCCGTGAGCCGGGGGAAGGGCAAGTTCCCGGTTCCGCCGGCGACGTCGGCGCTGGGTATCTAGCTCTAGCTACGGCTTCGGTTCGCGAGCGTCCTCGCGTAACAGGGCGGGACGCTCGCGGACGAGGTCTCCGGGCCCGATCGGCCTGCCGTCGCCCGACGCCACCAGCAGGTCGCTGACGATCTGTCGAGCAGCCCGGAGGGTGTGCGCGATCGCGCGCTGAGCCGTCGAGATCTCTCCACTGCCGAACGCGTACGTCGCGACGGAGAGGCCTTGCACGACCTCGTCGTTCAGCTCGAGCGCGCGCTTCCTGTTCAGCTCGGCTTCGCGTGCCCGCAGCACCTGCTCTTCCGCTTGCGCTCTGTTCCGTTCGGCCGTGGTCGCGCCGAGGAAGAAGGCGGTGAGCGCAACGCTGCCATTGAAGCTCTGCAGCGTGATCATCCGATCCAGCAGGCTCTCGTGCGCGAAGAGCCCCACCCTGTTCACAGCAGCCCACACGGCGATCACGGTCACGATCAGCGTGACGGGTGCTGCGCCGGCTTGCTCGAACCGCCATGCGGCCCAGATCAGGAACGGGAAAACCAAGAACAGGAGCTGGAGGTGGCTGCGGAAGACGGCCACGGTCACCACGCCGCTTCCGGCGAACAAGACGAGGGCTTCGAGCAGCCTCGCGATCGGCGGGAGACCGAAGCGCGCGCGCAGCGCCAGCAACAGGAACGGGCTGAAAACCAGCACGCCCATGACGTCGCCGGTCCACCACACCGACCACGCCGCGGCGTACGACTGCCCCTTGATCGCGCCGGCCAGCCACAGCGTCGTCGTGCCGATGCTCGCGCTGATCGTCATCGCGCCGAGCGCGCCCAGGAAGACGAGCGCGATCGCGTCGCGCAACCGATCGAGGCGGATCTCGAACCGCGTTGCGCGTAACAGCTCGAACGCGGCCAGCGGCGCCAGCGTGTTGCCGGCCGCGATGACCGGAGCCGTCCACACGGGTGGGCTGAGCGTGACGTTCACGAGGAATGCGCCGAGGAAGATCCCGGGAGACACGCGCCGTCCGAAGACGAGCAACCCGACGAGCGCGATTCCCGACGGCGGCCACACCGGCGTGACGCTGGTGCCGACCAGGGCCGCGTGCAGGCTCAGCCTCGCGGCCGCGTAGTAGAGAACGCCGACCAGCACTGTCTCGAGGACGACGACGAGCCGCCCGCGCCCCGGCGCCCCGGCGACGGTAGTTCCTCGCCCTTCGTCCACGAACGCCCAGCGTACTCCGGACCCCTTTTTTCGCACGACGGGCTGGAAGCAAGCGGTAGGCTCCGCCCATGAGCGCGCGCTATCTGCTGGTCGACGTCTTCGCGCGCGCGCCGCTCGAAGGGAACGGGCTCGTCGTGTTCCCCGATCCCGGCTCCGTCGAGCCGTCGAAGATGCAGAAGATCGCGCGGGAGATGAACCTATCCGAGACGACGTTCGTGACCGGATACGGAACGAACGACTACGACGTTCGCATCTTCACCCCGTCTGACGAGCTGCCCTTCGCCGGGCATCCCACACTCGGAACGGCCTGGGTGTTACGGCGTCACCTCGGGTTGCTCGGGGAGGACGAGGTGATCCAGAAGAGCGCCGCCGGCGAGACCAGAGTCACGCTGGATACGGAGAAGGTATGGCTCGCACGGACCGGGTCGGGAGGAGAGGACCTCGACGACGTCGGTGAGATGCTCTCGCTGCTCGGTCTGTCGGCGAAAGACGTCGGGTTCGACGCGGCAGAGATCGGTGGTCGTTCGACGGCGCTGCGTCCGGCCGTCACCGACATCGGCGTCCGGCAGCTGATGCTGCCGCTCACGTCTGCCACGATCGTGCAGTCGTTGCGAGCGCCGGCGTCGGTTCCGTACGCGGACGGCGTGTACTGCGTCGCGCCCCTGGGTCCTGGACGCGTGAAAGCGCGCTTCTTCGCGCCGGGGATCGGCGTGGCGGAAGACCCAGCCTCGGTGCGCGCGCCGGCGACCTGGACATCGAGATCGAGCAGGGCGCTGAGTATCGCGCGCCCCTCGCTCATCTCGGTCCATGCGCGCGACGGCAGCGCGCGCGTCGGCGGCGAAGTTCGGCTCGTCGCGGAGGCGACCCTCCACGGGTAGACGAGGCGTCGCTGCAGGGCTGCTCGTCCTGTGCGCGTGCACGCACGCGACGCCGTCCGCTTTGCCCTCGCCGTCGCCGGCCACGAGGCCGACACCCACACCGACCTCATCCCGCCTTACCGCGTGCCCTGCGCCGGCTGCGTTCTCGACGCTGCCCGTCTTCGCGCGCGGCCTGGGCGCGCCCGACGACCTGCTCGCCCTCGCGGACGGGACGCTGTGGGTGAGCGACCCGGTCCACGGAACGCTTCGACACCTGGCGTCCGGCGATCGCGCCCTGGACACGATCTTCGACCCGGACGCACCGGAGGGGATCGCGCTGCTGCCCGGCGGCCGTCTCGCTGTCGCCGAACAGCGGATGAACCGGATCGTTACGCTCCGTCCGCCGGCGCGCGCGCGGACGATCTTGTTCGAGCTGCCGTCCGCGGGCGCCGCGGAAGGCGTCGACGGCATCGCGTACGACGTCCACGGCGCGCGCCTGTTGGTCCCCGACAGCCCGCACGGCACGCTCGTCGAGTGGCCCCTCTCCGGCGGCGGGCCCCGGACCATCGCGCGGGATCTGGGGCGCGGGGTCGGCGTCGCCGTCGGACGCGACGGCGCGATCTACATTGTCGCGGAGGCTTCGGCCGGGCTGCTCCGGATCGTCTCCGGCCGAGGCGAACCGGTCGGCACGTTCGCGCAAGCCGACGACGTCGTTGCCGCGAACGGGCTGCTCTACGTCACCCTGATCAACGAGGGACAAGTGGTAGCCGTCGATCCGGCGAACGGCGCGCATCGCGTGTTGATCACCGGGATCGGAGCCGCGCAAGGGCTCGTGTTGCTTCCCGACGGGCGGCTGGCGATCGCCGACTCGAACCGCGGCGCGATCGCGCTCGCGCGCGTCTGCGCCTAGCCGGTTGCGCGCTCGCGCGTCACGCCGAAGACAGCGTCGATGCTCTGAAGCAGCTCGCGCGCGCTGACCGGTTTCGCGAGGTACGCCGCACACCCTGCGTTCCATGCGCGCTCGACGTCTTGCGCCATCGTAAGCGCCGACCAGACGACGACCGGCGTGTCGGCGGTCCGGCGGTCGTGGTGCAGCGTCTCGACGACTTCGATGCCGTCGATGCCGGGCAGGCCGACGTCCATCAGGACGAGGTCCGCCTCGAGCTCGGGTGCGACCTCCAGCGCTTCCTCGCCGTCGCGCGCGCACACCACGTCGTATCCGCCCTTCGTCAGCACGGCCGAGGCCAGGTCGCGTGAGACGCGGTCGTTCTCCACCACGAGGATCTTCCTCATCCGGCCACCTCGATGCGCTCGACGGTCGCCGACGGGATCAGCACCGTGAACGTGCTGCCCTTGCCCGGCGTGCTCTTCACCCAGATGCGACCGCCCTGCAGCTCGATCAGCGAACGCGCGAGCGAGAGGCCGAGCCCTGCGCCTTCGTCGTCGGTTCCGGCCGACCCGCGCTCGTACGGCTGGAAGATGCGCTCCGCTTCCTCGGGGAGCAGCCCCGGGCCGGTGTCACTCACGCTGATCGTCACCGACTGCTCGAGGTTGACGACGTCGATGGTGATGCGGCCACCCTCCTGCGTGAACTTGATCGCATTCGACACGAGGTTGAACAGGACCTGACGGAGACGCGCGGGATCGGCCATCGCGAGCGGGACGTCGCTGTCCACGTCGGTCGTCATCTCGATGCTCTTCGCACGCGCGAGCGCGCTGAGAACGTTCTCGACCTCGTGCACGACGCCGCTCACTTCGGTCGGCACGGGCCTGATCTCGATCTTGCCGGCCTCGATCTTCGCCATGTCGAGCAGGTCGTTGATGAGGCCCAGCAAGTGACGGCCGCTCGCGATGATGTTCGACGCGAGGTCGCGCGTCTCTTCGGGCGTGTGGTCGCCGAACATCGGGTCGCTGAGCATGTCGGCGAATCCGATGATCCCGTTGAGCGGCGTGCGGAGCTCGTGCGACATCATCGCGATGAACGCGGTCTTTGCCGAGCTGGCTCGCACGAGCTGTGCGTTCGCCGTGCGAAGCGCGGCCGTCCGCTCCTCGACCTGCTTCTCCAGTGTCCGGTGCTGCGTCTCGAGCTCGTTCGCCATCGCGTTGAATGAGACGGCGAGCGCGCCGATCTCGTCCTTCGCGCCTTCGGGCGCGCGCACATGAAGCTCGCCGTGCGCCAGCGCGCGCGTCGCGCCGACCAGCGCGCCGACCGGCTTGGTGATCGCGCGCGCGGTGAGCAAGCCGATCCCAAGTGCGACCGCCGCGCGCTCGCCGCGCACGTCGAGCGGCCCGTAGAGCGTTTCCATCGTCTGGCCCTGCACGCGCACCCGCAGCTGCAGGCCGTTCGTCGTTGCGTTGTGGAAGGGGAGCGGCCCTCCGTTGGCTGTGATCTGAGTCCCGTCGAGCGCGAAGATGACGATGCGCGCACTCGACGGCCGGCCCATGCGCGCCGCGATCCCGGGGAGGTTGTCCGATACGACGACGGCACCGACTGCGTGGCCTTTCGTGTCGCGCACGGGCGCCGCGACGGAGAAGTCGGTCGCGGTCAGGACCGCGAACTTATCTCCGCGCGCGTCGCTTTCCCCACGAGCCGCCCGAAGGATCGGTGCACTGGTCAGCGCCCGCGCGCGCACCGCTTCCGGTGGAGTCACGGACGTGTCGACCCCGAACAGGACCGTGCCGACCCGGTCGATGATCGTGAAGCTTGAATGCCCGCTGTTGATGGCGATCGGTTCGAGCAGCTGGCGGAGCAAGGTCTTGTCTCGCGCGACGACGGCCGCAGCGACGCCTTGCGTGTTCGCTCCGAGACGCACGGCCTGGAGCAGGTTCTGCTCATCCTCAGCGAGCGTCGCGCGCGCGCCGTCGAACGCAGTCGACAGTTGCGCCGTGGCGCGCGCGCGAGCCTCGCTGGTCGCGCCGTGCGCCAGGATCGCGGTTCCGAAACCGCCCCACGCGATGATGAGGATCGCGAACGGGACCAAGATCTTCGCGTAGATGGGAAGGTTCCGATAACGGCGCCTCATCGCACGACCACCGAGACGATGTTCGAGTCGGCCAGGTCGGCGTTCGCCCCGTAGGCGTGCGCATGGTCGACGATCGCGGAGTTGTGCTTGACGTTCGGGTCGATGTCGACGGTGAAGTGCTCGGTGATCGACGCCCCCGGCGACACGCTCGGGACGGCGAACACCAACGGGTGGTTGGGCGCCGGAGCGGATCCAACCGAGCCGCACGTGAACGACGTCGCACCGTTCGCCTTCACCGTGGATCCGTTACACACCCAGCTCAGGAGCGAGGTGCCGTCGGGCACGTGACTTTCGATGACGACGTCGTCGGCTGCGCCGGAGCCGGTGTTCGTGACCGTGATCGTGTACGTGATGGTCTTGTTCTTCCGCACGCTCTGGGACGCAGGTGCGATGACGACGGAGAGACTCGGCACGGGCGGCGGCGGGGAAGACTCAGACGGCGTCGGCGTCTGGGTCGGCACCGGTCCCGAAGATCCCGGGGTCGACGGCTTGGAAGACGGGGGGGGCGAGCCGGGCTTGGCCGTCGGGTTAGGCGTCGGCACCGGAGCGCTCGGCGTATGGGTGCTGATCGGATGGAAGCCGGACACGTCGCGCGCGTAGCTCGGTCCCGCGAGCGCGGGGATCCTGACGACGGACGCCCCGGTGACGCTGGCGACGAGCAGCGTGGCTCCGAGCGTGGATCCGACAACGCCGACGACCAGCACTGCTTTGAGAAGCGGTGCCGGCAGTTTCCATATCGCTCCGGCGGGCCCGGAGCTGGGCGCGCGCGCCATTCAAACCTTCCCTCTCCGTACATAGAAAGGTTCGGCTTCCGCGTGCCCCGTCTGTAGACAGCACGTGACGCAACGCCATGGACCTTTCGGTCGGTCGCGGGACGAACCGGGCGCTTTTTAGGTCAGACGTTTTCGCGTTCTTCGATCCAACGGTCGATCCGCTCCCACCACACGTAGAGCCACTCGATGACTTCGTCGCGATCGTGTGGCACCTCCGCGGGCGGGATGCGCCAGTAGCGCGCATGCACGGGGTGCTCGAGCGGGATCCGACTCCAGAGGTCCTTGAACGATCCGATGTCTTCGAGGACCGAATGCGCGACGAGGACGATGTCGGCGTCGGTCGCGCTATCGATCGCGGCGATGACGCCGTTGTGACGCGGAGGAAGGACGTGCGCCATCTTCTCCGCGCGCACGGCCGAGCGGTCGTAGCCCTTGCCGCGGAGGTACTCGATCGCGCGCATCCTGACCCGCGGCGTGAAGTCCTTGCCTTCGGGGAAGAGGACGAACGCGTCCATCTGGCCCAAACCGCGCGCGAGGTCGCCGATCGCGGTCGTGTAGATGTCCCGGCGCGCGGGGTCGTGACGGATGAACCGGTTCGGCAACCGGTTGAGCATCGTGTCGTAGAGGGGTTCCCACTGGAGCTTCGCGAGCATGACGATGCGCGGGTGCCGGCGGAAGCCGACGAGCAGCGTCCCGATCAGCAGCAGCGAGTTCCCGGGCCCGGCGTGGCGGCTGAACACGAGGATCGGTCCTGGTTTCGGGCTCGGCGGGTCTTCGATGTGGATCGAAAGCCGGAAGCATCGCCGAACGGCGTGGTTGATCTGCCGGAGCCACCAGCGCATGAAGCCGTAGTGCGCGTTCTGCATGCCTTCCGAGCGGATGCGCAGACCGAAGCCGCTCGCGATCCAGAGGACGAACATCAGGGCGAGACCGGCGACCTCGAGCGCCAGGTAGCAGACGACGAATGCGACGAGCCGTACGGTGCGCCAGCTCCCCGGGAGGAACAGATCGGCCACGGCGGCCGCAAGGATCAAGAGGGGCGAGAGGGCGATCAACGCGAGGCACAGGACGAGCGCGAGCGGCGCAAGGATGAGCCGTCGCACGATGCGAGGTGGCAGCCGATCCAAGCCCCGTCCCTTCACCCGCCTTGGCGGGAGGATATCTCCTCAGGACTTCGGTACAGGCAAGGTGGAGAGATACTCGCCGGCCGCACGGTACGCGCGCGCGATCCGGCCGGCCACCGCTCGGAAGTCTCGGTAGTTGAGCTGGCGGAGGCTCGGCCGCTGGGGCTCGCCGCTGGGGAGGACGTGCGCGACGACGCCCTTGGGGAGCGTCGCGAGGTCGCGCGCGAAGCGGTGCCTGCGCGCGATCTCGAATGCCACCAGCGCGACCTGAACCGGCGTCTTGGGCGGCGCCAGGGGAGCCTCGACGCGGCCGACCTGCAGAACATAGATCTCTTTCGCGCCGAGCTCGACCGCGCGCGAGATGGGGATGCTGTTCACGATCCCGCCGTCGACGAAGTGCTCGCCGCCGATCTCGACCGGTGGCAAGACGCCGGGAACGGCCGCCGTTGCGAGGATCGCATCGACGAGCGGCCCTTCGTGGAACCAGTGCTCCGCCGCGCGCTCGATCGACGCCGCGACGCATTGGAACGGGACCTGCAACTCTTCGAACGTGGTGACGGGGAGAAGCTGCTCGATCATGGCTCGGAGCGCGCGGTTGGAGTGCAGCGACGTGCGCGTTCGAACGAGGTTCGCGGCCCCGGCCAGGATCGAGCCGCCGAATATCTGATCTTCGTTCAGCGTGAGCCAGACGTTCCGCAGCCGCTCCACCGTCTCGAGGGTCGGCGAGGCCGCGACCGCCGCCCCGTTCATCGCTCCGACCGAGGTGCCGACGACGACGTTCGGTTTGATCCCGTGCTCGAAGAGCGCGCGCAACATGCCGACCTCGTACGCGCCGTTGTGACCGCCCCCGCCGAGCACGAAAGCGACCCGTGGCCGTCGCGGGGACCGAGGCTGGTCACTCATGGCGCGTCATCATATGGTTGCGAGGACATGGGCACGCGCACGCGGCTCGCCGCCGTTCTCGGGGTACTGATCGTTGCCCTCGTATCGTGCGGCGGCGGCTCGAAGGCACCGGCCGCGAGCTCGTCGGCCCCGACGCCGACCGTCTCCGCAAAGCCGACGCCGGCCCTTGCCGGCGACTACACGGTGACGGCCACGCCGTGCGTGAACATGCGGAAGGCCCCCGAACCCGGCGTGAACATCCTGATGTGTGTCGCGAACGGGAGTACCGTCCACGCGGACGGACAGAGTCGCAAGAACGCCGGGTACACGTGGTACCACGTGACCTACAAGAAGCAGTCGGGGTGGATCGCGAATCAGTACTTGAAACGCGCGCCGTCCCCGTCCGAATCTTCGCCGTCCCCGTCCGCTTCTTCGTCGTAGCGCGTGATCGTCGCAGGCGCGCTGATCGCCGTCGCCACCGGCGTCGCGTACAACCTCGGCGCCGCGCTGCAGAAGCGCGAAGCGGTCGAGGTTGCCATCGGCACGAAGCACCTGCTGCGCGCGCTCGCGAAACGCAAGGTGTGGCTGGCCGCAACCGTGTTGTCGACGTTCGCATGGGTCGGTCAGGTCGCCGCGCTCGCCCTCGCACCCGTCGCGCTCGTCGTCCCTTTGCTCGCGACGGGCTCGGCGGTTCTCGTCGTATTAGGCGTGCGCTTCCTCCACGAGCGTTTCCGCACGTCTGAGCTCGTCGGGGTTGCGCTCGTGGCCGCCGGTGCAGCAGCAGCGGGAGCCGCCGAGGCGGGCTCGACGGCGTCTCACGAAGCGCTCCGCTTCAGCGTGCAGTTCCTCATCGTGATCGTCGCGGCCGTGTCCGCTGCGCTCACGCTCCGGTGGCGGACGGGTGTCGCGTACGGCGCCGCGTCGGGATTCGGGTTCGCCGGGGTCGCGATCTTCTCGAAGGAGATCGGGGACGGTTTCGCGAAGCGCGGCTTCGCCGCTGTGCCGCACTTGCTGGCAAGCCCGGCGCCGTATCTCTTGCTGGTCGTATCGCTCGGTGCGCTTTCCTTGCTCCAAGCAGGATTCCAGCGCGGGAACGCTGCGTCGGTGATGGCCGCGCTATCGGTCCCGGAGTCGATCGGGCCGCTGATCGCCGGCTTCGCCCTGTATCACGAGAAGTATCCGCACGGCATCGATGCGGTGATCCTTCCGGCGGGCCTCGCGTGCGCGATCGCCGGGTCGGCGCTGCTTGCGCGCCACGGCCGGAAGCTCGGCGAGCCGGCGGGGATCGCCGTCGCTTCGGGCTAGACGACGTGTGTCGAGGTCAAGAGGTAGGTCGCCACTGTGACGGCCGCGAACCCGGCGACTTGCAGCGCGGCGCGCGCGGGGCCGCGTTCGCGCGCGGCCGCCTCCAGCGCCGACCCGATCACGAACCCACCGATCAGCCCTCCGACGTGCGCGCGCACGTCGATGTTGGGGACCGCAGCCGCGAAGCCGAGGTTAAGCGCCACCAGCAAGAGCCAGCTCTGCAGCTGCCCTTTCATACCGGGGCGATGGCGATTCCATATGACGAGGGCGAGCCACGCGCCGATGATCCCGAAGATCGCGCCGGATGCGCCTGCGCTGAGCGCGCTGTGCGAGTAGGCGAGCGACGCCGCGGACCCGAGCACGCCCGACCCGAGGTACAGCAACAAGTAGCGCGCTTTGCCGTATCGTTGC
>Ga0209474_10002949_pt1 | contig 15216 bp, 13 predicted proteins | sample GraSoiAngelo_145_FD_185902 | JGI IMG/M metagenome (GOLD analysis project Ga0209474, IMG submission 185902) | Grasslands soil microbial communities from the Angelo Coastal Reserve, California, USA - 14_1009_05_20cm (SPAdes) (version 2) | ecosystem: Environmental > Terrestrial > Soil > Grasslands...
GTCGGGATGTTCCAAAGTTTTGGCGATGTCGCAAACAAGCTGGGCGTCGATCCAATCTCGCCGGAGAACATGGAGAAGATCATGTGGAAGAACACGGCCCGGCTTTGGAAGATTAAGCCGAAAGCCGGCGTGAAAAAGAAAGCGGCTGCAGAAACAAGCTGAGCCGCCGATAGGCATGATATTGAGGTGTTTACAATGGGGCGACTCGACGGCCGCCGTCTGTTCATAGATCAGGCATTGGGGTCGATCGCCTCGAAGGGTGGGCTTCCGGCCTTGACCAAGTTCCTCGCGATCGAACTTGCGCCCAGAATCTGCGTCCCGCCATAGCGCATCCGCATTGTGACCAAGCTCTCGACCCCGCACAGTAGTCCGGCGCAGATCGGCCCCGCCGTGCTCGGCGCCTCCTCGTTCGCCTGCGCCGACGTGCTGATCAAGGTCGTGCTCATCGACGGCGCCGACGTGCTCACCACTTCGGCTGTCCGCGCCGTACTCGGCGTCGCGTTCCTGTTCGTCTGGCTCAAGCTCGTGCCGCCGCGCGGCGCCTTCACCGCGCGCGCGACATGGATCTCGCTCGGCCTCGGCGTCCTTTTCGCCGGCAACGTCTTTCTCATTTTCAAGGCGGTCGAGGTCGTCGAGGTGCCGATCGCCATCCTCACCTATTTCGTCTATCCGCTGCTCACGGGCCTGGCAGCGGCGGCGACGCGACTTGAGAAAATCACCTGGCGCGGGGCCGCCGCGGCGGTCGTCGCCTTCCTCGGCCTGGCGCTGATGATCGGCGCGCATCCGACGTCGCTAGCGGCCGCGGGCATCCTCGCCGCGCTCGGCGCCGCGGTTTGCCGGGTGGTGATCCTGCTCCTCACCCGCGCACTTCTTTCCGGCGCCGATCCGCTACGCATCACCTGGTACTCGCTATTGTCGTCGACCGCCGTGTTTTTGCTCACCATGTTCGCGGCCGGGACGTGGCAGCCGCCGGCGACGGCCGCTGGCTGGCTCGCCTTGATTGTGCTCAGCGCCGCCATCACCACCGGGCTTCTCGGCGTGTTCGCCTCGACAGTGCGCATCGGACCGTTCCGCACCGCGCTATTCATGAATCTCGAGCCTCCGCTCACGGTGATCGGAAGCGCGCTCCTTCTCGGCGAGGTGCTCACGCCGCTGCAGGTGTTCGGCGGCGGCATCATGCTCGGCGCGCTGGTGATGTTTCAGCTGAAGAGGTGAGGGGAGGCGGGCGACATGCGGGTGTTCACACCCGCTCCACAAAACTATCCACCACGCGTTTCTCCCCGGCCTTGTCGAATTGAATGGTGAGTTTGTTGCCGTCGATCGCGGTGACGTTGCCGTTGCCGAACTTCTGGTGAAAGACGCGGTCGCCGATGGCGAACTCGGAAACGGTGCCGGTCGATTTCGCCACGAGCTCGCCCTCGATGGTGAGCGGTAGGCGGCGGCGCGGCTTGCCGCGCAGGCCGCGCTCGTCGGCACGCGGCGGAGGAGAGCTGTCATCCATCGCCTCAGCGCGAGCTGAATAGCCCTCGCCGTCGTCGCCGAAGCCGTCATCGCCGAACCGGCGGCGCGCCCGCGCGCGCTGCCAGCCCGGCGTGCCGTAGCTCGAGCCGAAATGCGTCATCTCGTCGAAACGCGAGGCGCCAGTATTGCCGTAGGCGGCAAAGCCGCCCCTGGATTCGGTTACCTGCACGTCCGCCTCCGGCAACTCGTCGAGGAAGCGCGAGGGGATGTTGGACGACCACAGCCCGTGCATGCGCCGGTTGGCGGCGAAGTAGATGTTCACGCGCCGCCGCGCGCGGGTGATCCCCACATGCGCCAGGCGCCGCTCCTCCTCGAGCCCGGCGCGGCCTTGGTCGTCGAGGGTGCGCTGGTGGGGAAATAGGCCTTCTTCCCAGCCCGGCAAAAACACGGTGTCGAATTCGAGGCCCTTCGCGGAATGCAAGGTCATGATCGACACCGCCTCGCCCTCGCTCTTCTCCGCGTCCATAACCAGCGCGATGTGCTCGAGGAAGCCGGCGAGACTCTCGAACTCCTCTATCGAGCGGATCAGCTCTTTCAAGTTCTCCAGCCGTCCGGCGGCATCCGCCGAGCGGTCCTTCTGCCACATCTCGGTGTAGCCGGATTCGTCCAGCATGGTTTCCGCGAGCCGCATATGCGGGAGCGTCTCCTTCTGCGTCCGCCAGCGCTCGAAGGCAGCGAGGAGATCGCGCAGCGCGGTGCGCGGCTTGGGCTTGAGCTCGTCGGTCTCGATCACCGCCTGCGCCGCCGCGGTGAGCGGCACGCGCCGACGCCGCGCGTGGTCGTGCAGGAGCTGCACCGTGGCGTCGCCGAGGCCGCGCTTGGGCACATTGATGATGCGCTCGAAGGCGAGATCGTCGGCCGCCGAATGGATCACCCGCAGATACGCGAGTGCATCGCGGATTTCCTGCCGCTCGTAGAACCGCGGGCCGCCGATGACGCGATAGGGCAAGCCGAGGGTGACGAAGCGATCTTCGAACTCGCGCATCTGGAAGGAGGCGCGTACCAGGATGGCGATCTCGTCAAGCGGATGCGGATTGCCGCGGCCGTCGTTGCGCTGGAGCTGCTCGATTTCCTCGCCGATGGCGCGCGCCTCTTCCTCGGAGTCCCAGCAGGAGGTGACCTTGACCTTCTCGCCCGGCTCATCCTCGGTGCGCAGCGTCTTGCCGAGCCGGCCCTGGTTGTGGGCGATGAGGTGCGAGGCGGCGGCGAGGATGTGGCCGGTGGAGCGGTAGTTGCGCTCGAGACGGATGATCCTGGCGCCGGGAAAATCGTGCTCGAAGCGCAGGATGTTGTCGACCTCGGCCCCGCGCCAGCCGTAGATCGACTGGTCGTCGTCGCCGACGCAGCAAATGTTTTTCAGCATTCCCGGCGGCTCTTGTGCATCGTCGCGCCGCGAACTCGGTTCACCCTCTCCCCTTGCGGGAGAGGGTGCCGAGCCGCCGGAGCTCAGCGACGGCGGCGAGGCGGGTGAGGGGTGAGCATCGATGCCGTCGGGCGCGATGCTTCCCCCCTCACCCGGCTCGCTTCGCTCGCCACCCTCTCCCGCAAGGGGAGAGGGTAACGGAGCGCGCGGAGAAGGTGATGGAGCGCGAGGAGAGGGTGCCAGAGTTTTCGGCCCACCCGTGCTCTGGCCCAGCAGGCGCAGCCAGAGATACTGCGCCACGTTGGTGTCTTGATACTCGTCCACCAGGATGTATCGGAACCGCGCCTGGTACTGGCGCAGCACCTCGCTTTGTTCGCGGAACAGGCGGATGCATTCGAGCAGGAGGTCGCCGAAGTCGGCGGCGTTGAGCACCTTCAATCGGTCCTGATAGGCGGCGTAGAGCTTCTTGCCGCGGCCGGCGGCAAAGATCGCCGCCTCTCCGGCGGGAACCTGCTCGCAGGTGAGACCGCGGTTCTTCCAGCTGTCGAGGAGCCCTGCCAGCACTCGCGCCGGCCATCGTTTCTCGTCGATGTTCTCCGCTTCCAGGAGCTGCTTGATGAGGCGGATCTGATCGTCCTGGTCGAGGATGGTGAAGTCGGGCTTCAGTGCGACGAGCTCGGCGTGCCGGCGCAGGATCTTCACCCCGATCGAATGGAACGTGCCGAGCCAGGGCATTCCTTCCACGATCTGCCCGACCATGCTGCCGACGCGCTGCTTCATTTCGCGCGCCGCCTTGTTGGTGAAGGTGACCGCCAGGATCTCGCCGGGCCGCGCGTGTCCGGTGGCAAGAATGTGCGCGACGCGGGTGGTCAGCACGCGCGTCTTGCCGGTGCCGGCGCCGGCAAGCACCAGCACCGGTCCCTGCAGCATCTCCACCGCGAGCCGCTGCTCCGGATTGAGGCCGGCAAGATAGGGCGCGCCCGCCGCCGCCCTTGCGCGCGCCGCGATACCGCCGGGCTGCGGCCTCGGCGGCACAGGCGGATCCTCGCGCGGCGTTTTGCCCGGTTCGGTCATTCCTCGTTCCGTGATGAGGTCCGGCCGCTCGCGCCGGCGCGCCGCATTGCCGCGGCGAATCTCCCGCTAAGATGGCATCCGTCCCGCCCAATGGGGAGGGGCAGGCCTCAGCTCTTCCCAGGCATTGCGATGCGCCGCCCGGCGGCTTCGGGGCGCGGCAGATTGGCGTGCGAGGCCTTCATCCGGGCAAGCCCGCGCGCGACATCGTCGGGGAACGGCGCGGTCTTCCCCGCCGCCATGTCGACGTGCAGCGACATGTTCTCCGAGGTCGCCGAGACCCAGCCTTCGACGGCATGGAAAAGCTGCTCGAAATAGTGCATGCGCTTGGCGTCGTAATCGAGGAGCTGAAAGGTCACGCGTACGGGGTCGCCGGCATGGAGCTCGCGCAAATAGCGCACGTGCACCTCGGCGGTGTAGCAGGAGTGCCTGCGCGTCTTGACGTAGTTGAGGCCGCAGCCGATGAGCTCGAACGCCTCGTCCACCGCGCGGTCGAACAGCACGTTGTAATAGGCCATGTTGAGATGGCCGTTGTAGTCGATCCAGCCGGGCTCGACCCGCATCAGCGAGGAGACGAAGGGGGCGAAGAATACGGGTTCGAGATCGTAACGGTCGAGCATGGGGAAAATTCAGGGTTGATTTCTAAGAGGTTTTTAGCGCGTTTGGGCCGCTCAAACAAAAGGCCCCGCCGCGGACGGGGCCCAGATTCCTCCCTTGGAATTTTTGGCTGCGGAGGAAGCCGTCTTCCTTCCGCCTGCCAAATCAATTCAGCACGCGCGAAAGGGTTTCCTAAGGCTGTGCGAAATCTCACAATGGGATGACCGCATCGAAGGTTCCCGAACCCGATATGGAAAATTGAAACGATATTTTGCCCAATGCGTTAACGCACCATGGTCATAGATGGCCCTATCTCAAGGGGCAGGACAGTGAAGTTGATGAATCAAGCACTGTGTAAGCGGTGCGGCAATGCCATGGAGGCCGTGGCGGAGATCGCGCCGTTTGGACGCCAGCCCGGTTTGATCGCCTTCCTATGCTCCGAATGCGGGGCGACGGACAGTGCTTTGATAGAGCCCGTAAATCGAACTCGGCAGGTGCGCCATGGCCGAGAACGTCGAGTTCCGGGTCATGCCAAGCGGTGACGGTCGCTGGTATTGGGAAGTGATTACTCCTGGCCCGACCGTGATCGCGCGCGGCGTGGCCGACGCAGAGCCGGTCGCGTGCCGAGAGGCCAGCGAGGCGGCCCGAAAAGCCAAATTGATCGAATAAAATCCCTGCCCTACAGCGCAGATAGTCAAGGCCGCGCCGGATCAGCCGCCGCCGCTCCCCAGCGGTTCACGCCGAAGATCGTCGGTTCGATTAGGTCGACTGGATAAGACTCGGCAGGCCCGGGGGAGGACCAGACCCGCCATTCTTATTTACAAGATATGCGACGGAACTGATGAGCTGTTCTGATGTGTATGGTTTCGGAAGAAAGAGGTAGGGGTCTGCAAAGAGCGCCTTCTTGCCATCGTCCACGCCTTGGCCCGTTGTGTAGACGACAGGCAAGAGCGGCCGCCGTTCCCGTGCGTTTTGCGCTATCCGAAGCCCCGCCTCCAAATCGCCGCCCAGATGGACGTCCACAAACAGCAGATCGATCGACTGGTCCGAGTTCAAGAGTGCCTGCGCGCCTTCGAGCGCTGTCGCGGCGAGTACCTCGTAGCCCACATCTCGCAACATCGACTCGACGAGCACGCGAACTTGCTCATCATCTTCGACGACAAGAATTACGGACATACGCTAGAGACCCCCGCGCCCAAAAATCCTCAGGTCCCTCAGATCTCTTACAGATAACGCGTTGGCCGCGCAAGACAGCATTTCGGAACAGTCCGGACGGCTAGCCGTGCGTGGGGCTTCGCTGCTCGTCATGCCCGAATGCCAACGTCCACATCCAAGGCGACGCAAAATGCGTCCGGGTTTTCATCGCGGCTCGGGCTAAAGCCGTTTCCGGATCAGAAGCCGCCGGTGCGCGCAATCATTCAATAAGGCCCGAGCGAGCTTACGATGCGGCCCGGCGGCGCCGTCTACGCAGGAAGCGGCTTGCGCGACCGCGAATTTTGGCCAACCTCCCGTCGTCGCCGCCGCGCGAGCGGGAACCCATATTCAGAGACCGCGGGTCTACGGCGCGGGAATGGCAGGAGCGATCGGAATTGAGATGTCGTCCGTGGTGAACTGGGGTTGGCTGCCGCCGATCTTCGCCCAGGCGTCCGAACGGGTATCGGCCGGCCTCGGCGAGCTTGCCGGCGGCGCGACGGTCTGGCTCGCGGTGACCGGGCTGAGCCGCTCCGGCAAGACCGTGTTCGTGACCAGCCTCATCCACAATCTCCTGAGCTGCGCGCACAACCCCAACCGCATGCCGCTCTTGGGCGTGGTCGGCGAGCGCCGCCTGGTCGCGGCCACCGTCGAGGCGGCGAGGGCAGATGGGCTGCCGCAGTTTCGTTATCTCGACAACATCGAGCGAATGGCGACCGCGGACTGGCCGGCGCGTACGGACGGCATCAGCCAGATCGGGATCGACGTGCGTTTCGCGCCGGCCGGCGCGCTCGGCAAGCTCGTGAGCGAAATCACCGGAAGCCCTGCGACGCTCACCCTCCGCATTGTCGATTATCCCGGCGAGTGGCTGATCGACCTGCCGCTTCTCGGGCTCGGCTACGCGCAATGGTCGCGCGCGACGCTGCGTTTGCTGCGCAAGGGCTTGCGCGCCGAGATCGCCCGCGACTTTCTCGCTCTGCTCGACCAGCATCGGCCCGAGGAAGCTGCGAGCGAGGAGGTCGCCAAACAGCTGTACGATCGCTATTGCGCCTATCTTCTCGAGGCGCGCGACCGGCACGGCCTGACGTTTCTCCAGCCCGGCCGGTTCTTGTGTCGGGGGACGCTGGGCGACCCCGCTTATCTTTGGTTTGCGCCGCTCGAGATCGCCGAAGGCGTCGACGTGTTCGCGCCCGGCACGCTTGGCGCGTTCATGGCCGAGCGCTTCGACATCTACAAACGCGAGGTGGTGGAGCGCTTCTACCAGGACCACTTCCGGCACTATTCGCGTCAGATCGTGCTCGTCGACGTGCTGCGCGCATTGCTCGGCGGCCGCGAGGTTTTCGAGGATACGCGGCTCGCGCTCGATGCCATTCTGGAGAGCTTTCGCTACGGACACGGCGGGATTCTTTCCCGGCTCTTGCTCGGTCCCCACATCGACAAGGTGCTGTTTGCCGCCACCAAGGCCGATCATGTGCCCGACATCCAGCGCGATCACCTTGCCGCGCTCTTGCGCAACATGGCCGCGTTCCCCGCGCTCGAAGTCAAAAGCAGCAATGCGCAGTTGGAGGTAACGGCGCTCGCCTCGGTGATCTCGACCGCGGAAGAAAGTCAGGAGATCGAAGGACAGCGCGTGCAGGTGGTGGTCGGGCGGCCCGTCGGCAGCAAGAAGCAGTCGAAGTTTTTCGTCGGCAACGTTCCCATCCGTCCCCCGCGCGCGGACGCCTGGGGCTCGCCTTTCCTCAATGTGCCCGTGTTCGAGCCGCCCGCGATCGATCCTTCGCCGGTCGAGGGTATCGCGCACATCAACCTCGACCTGGCGCTTGAATTTCTGCTTGGAGACCGGCTGCGATGAGCGATCAACCTGAGCGCGGCGTCGCGCCGGCCGCCCGCGTGATCGAGATGGACGCGGCGGACGATGCTGCGCCGTTGCGGCTGCTGCGGCCGCAAATCATTCCGACCGAGCGCACCGAGGCCGTCACGCCGAGCGAGCCGGCGCTGCCCGCCCTCGCGCCCGCGTCGTGACCTTCGGCCTCGCCGGCGTGACGGTCCTATTGACCGGTTGGCTCGCGGTGGACGCCGTCGCCTGGATCCTCGCCGCATTCGAGCGCAGCGCCGCCCTGGGCGTGCTTGCGGCAGCGGCCGTGACGGCGGGAGTGGTTGGAGGCGGTGCGGTGATCGCGCGCGAACTCATAAGCCTGTTCCGCCTCAAGAACGTCGAGGCGATCCACCGCCGGCTCGCCCACGGACCGGTGCCGGCGATCGAAGGCCGGCGGGCGATCGCCGACGTGCTCGCGGTCGTTCCGCGCGAGCGCGAGGTCAAAGCGGGGATCGAAGCCTTCCAGCGGCAGGTCAAGGTCCAGCATGCGACGGGGCAGCAGATCGAGATTCTGTCGCGCACGGTCATGAAGCCGCTCGACCGTCGCGCCGAGGCGCATGTGCGCACCGCCGTGCTGCGCGCCTTCGGCATCACCGCGATCAGTCCCACCGGCCTGACCGATGCTGTCTTCTTTCTCGCCTGCGGCATCCGCATGGTGCGCGGCATCGCCGCCGCCTACGGGCATCGACCGACTGCCGCCACCGCCAGTTCCTCGCTCGTTCAGCACCTCGGCGGCGCGCTCACCGAACGCTTGGCGAGCAGCGCTGCCGAGTCGCTTTACGCCGCGTACCGCATGGCGCGGCTCGGGATCATCGTGATGGACCTGTGCCGTCCGATCCCGTTCCGGGAGAACGAGGCGCCCAGCGTCACCTCGCTGGTCGGCAATGTGCTGCGGCGCCGTTCCGAGTCTCAGCCGGATTGAGCTGCCGGCCGCGCTCCCACGTGTGGCGCTTTAACTGTTGCGGCGAAAACACGTCGCGTCACAGCTGTGTGATCCGGAACGGGCTTGCAACTTTATTCCCGGTACCGAGTTGAGGGGGCGGGACGTGATAACGGGGGGATGACCCATGACAATCACCCTCACGCATGCGAAATCCGCCGCCGCCGCGCCTGCGCGGGCAGCGGCGCGGAATAGTTCCGCGGACGACGCCGCATCGGATGAATCCTTAATCAGGCGGATCGCCGCCGGCGATCAGCTCGCGATGCGGACATTGTTTGCACGCCATCGCATACCATTATACCGGTGGCTGCTGCGCATCGTGCGCGACGAGACGACGGCGGAAGATCTCTTGAGCGACGTGTTTCTCGACGTGTGGCGTCAGGCCGCGTCGTTCCAGGGGCGCGCTTCCGTTTCTACCTGGCTGCTGGCGATCGCCCGCTACAAGGCGCTGTCGGCCCGCCGCGCGCGCGTCGATGCGCAATTGGACGAGCGGATCGCGTCGACCGTCGCCGATCCCGCGGACAATCCGGAAGCGGCGCTGCAGGAGAAGAACCGCAGCAAAATGCTGCGCGACTCCTTGGCCAGCCTGTCGCCGGAACATGGCGAGGTGATCGACCTCGTCTACTACCACGGCAAATCGGTCAAGGAGGTCGCCGACATCATCGGCGTCGGCGAAGCGACGGTGAAGACGCGCATGTTCTATGCGCGCAGGAAGCTGGCCAGCCTGGTCGCGGTTGCCTAACGGCTTGGAGCAAGGCCGTCTTCGCAAGGCACCGATGCTGTGTCGGCGCCTTGCGCTACGGGCAAAAGGCGCTGCGCGAGATCCCTGCTTCCGTCGTCGACACTGATTGTGAATCTGCTCTAACATGCCGGCGCGAGTTGCAATGGCCCCGGCGCAAGCAAAACCCGATCGGATCACGCGTCGCGATCCCGCTGCGGTCAAAGCCGCAATTGCGGCGTTAGCCGCGAAATTCGGCAACCGGCTCGTGACCTCGCAGGCCGTGCGCGAGCAGCACGCCAACACCACGACCTTGATCGCCAACGAGCCGCCGGACGCAGTGGTTTTCCCGCAAGCCAGCGGCGAGGTGCAAGACGTCGTGCGTATCTGCGCCGAGCGGCGCGTCCCGGTCATCCCCTTCGGCACCGGCACGTCGCTCGAAGGCCATGTCAACGCGCCTTATGGCGGCGTGTCGATCGACTTTCGCGATATGAACCGCGTGCTGGCGGTCAACGCGCAGGATCTCGATTGCGTCGTCGAGCCGGGCATCACGCGCAAGCAGCTCAACGAGCATCTGCGCGACCAGGGTCTGTTCTTTCCGATCGATCCGGGCGCCGATGCTTCGCTCGGCGGGATGGCGGCCACGCGCTGCTCCGGTACTAATGCTGTGCGCTACGGCACGATGAAGGACAACGTCATCGCGCTCAAGGTCGTGCTGGCAAATGGCGAGCTGCTTACCACCGCGCGCCGCGCCAAGAAGTCGTCGGCCGGGTACGATCTCACGCGACTCATCGTCGGCGCGGAAGGCACGCTCGGCGTCATCACCGAGCTGACGCTCAAGCTGTCCGGCATTCCCGAGGCGATCTCCGCCGGCGTGTGCCCGTTCCCGGCGGTGGAAGCGGCCTGCAACGCCGCCATCGCCACGATCCAGTTCGGCGTCCCGGTGGCGCGCATCGAGCTGCTCGACGAGCTGCAGGTGAAGGCGACCAATCTCTATTCCAAGCTCGCATTGCCCGAGATGCCGATGCTTTTCGTCGAATTCCACGGCTCGCCGGCGGGCGTCGCCGAGCAGGCCGAGCGCTTCGGCGAGATCGCGCGCGATTTTGACGGCGGTCCGTTCGAATGGGCGACCAAGGCCGAGGACCGCTCGCGGCTGTGGCAGGCGCGACACGACGCCTATTGGGCGGGCCGCGCCTTGCGCCCCGGCGCGCAGGCGCTCGCCACCGACGTCTGCGTGCCGATCTCGCGCTTGGCTGAATGCGTCACCGCAACGCAACGCGAGATCGCCGAGCTCGGCCTCGTTGCTCCGATTCTCGGCCATGTCGGCGATGGAAACTTCCATCTCACCTTGCTGGTCGACACCGCCGAGGAGGCGGAGGTCAAGGCCGCCAACATCCTCTGCGAGCGGCTGGTCGAGCGCGCGCTCGCCATGGACGGCACCTGCACCGGCGAGCACGGTGTCGGGCAGGGCAAGATGAAATATCTCGCGGGCGAACTGGGCGATCCGGCGCTTGCGGCCATGGCCGCCATTAAACGCGCGCTCGATCCCAACGACATCATGAATCCCGGGAAGATCGTCGCGATCGCGTAAACGCGTTCCCGTTCGCGGCCGTGACCCGAACCGAGGGGCGGCGCGCCGGAGTTCCCCTAAGCCATTGGCGGCGACATAGATTTGCCGTCAAGCCGCCCCATATTGGATGCGGGCGCAGCAGAGCAAGGTCGCGGATCGGGTGGCGGGCTGCCGCGCCATGGTCCGAGGCCAGACACCGTGCTCGTTCGTTGGTGCTCGGGCGCTTTGCGCGGCCCGCACAGCCGCCCGGTGCGAGGGCCGAGATTCGGGGTGGAGACGGCGTGCAAACGACGCTGCTCAGTCTCGCGATTGTCCTCATCCTGGCGCTGGTAACGGCGCTGGTGGGTCCCCTTTTTGTCGATTGGGGCAGCTACCGCGGCGAGTTCGAGGCGAGAGCCAGCCGCCTGACCGGCCTCGACTTCCGCGTCCGCGGTGCGATCGATGCCCGGCTACTGCCGACGCCGATCCTGGTGCTGCAAGACGTCGAGTTCGGGCGCTCGGACGAGGGCAGCAGGGTGCGCGCGCGCCTGTTGCGGATCGAATTTTCCCTGGGTGCGATGGCGCGCGGGGAATGGCGCATCGCCGAGGCGCGGCTCGAAGGCCCGGAATTCGCGGCTGGTCTCGACGCCTCCGGCCGCCTCGCGTGGCCGGTCCCCAAGCTCGGCTTCGACCTCGAGGGAGTGTCGATTGCGCGGCTGCAGATCGAAGATGGCCGCGCAAGCCTCGCCGATGCGGCGAGCGACACCGGGCTTGTGCTCGAGCAACTCGCGTTCAGCGGCGAGGTGCGCTCGCTAGCGGGGCCGGTCAAAGGCGAGGGCTCCTTCGTCGTCGCCGGCCAGCGTTATCCTTATCGCATCACCACCAGCCGCATCGCCGATGACGGCGGCGCCAAGGTGCGGTTCGCGGTCGATCCTGTTGGCCAGCCGGTCGCCGCGGAAGCCGACGTCTCGATTTGGGTGGAGAATGGCCTGCCGCGCTTCGAAGGCACCGTTCAGTTGACGCGCGCCGTTGGCCGCGCGCCCGCGGGCGCCGGCTCGATGATCATCGAACCTTGGCGCGTCACCAGCCACATCAAGGGAGACAGCGCCGCCGCCGTGCTGGAGCAAATCGAATTTCAATACGGGCCGGACGAAAGGGCGATCAAGCTCAGGGGCGGAGCCGGCCTGCGATTCGGACGCCAGCCGGAGTTCAACGGCACCCTCTCTTCCCCGCAGATCGATCTCGACCGGATGTTGGCCTTGGGCGAGCCGCTGCATCGACGCCCGCTCGCAGCCGTCAAGGCGCTGGCGGACTCCTTACTCGCAGGGGCACAGCTGCCGATTCCAGCGGCGCTGACCATCAGCGCCGAGAGCGTCACGCTGGCCGGGGCGACGCTGACGCGAGCGAGTGCCGACCTGAAGACCGATGGCGAGGGGCTGGACATCAAGGATCTCGAGTTGCGCGCGCCAGGGATGACCCAGCTGCGCCTGAGCGGGCGCCTGGCCGCGACTCCTACGGGCGCGAACTTTAGCGGTTCGGCCAGGGTCGAGGCCAAGGATCCGCGCGCGCTGGTCGCCTGGCTCGCCGAACGCAGCGATGAGCAGGCCGTATCCGCCGGCCCGCTGCAGCTCGCCGGGGACATCGCGGTCGGCAGCGACGGCATAATCATCGAACGGCTCAACTTCGATGTCGATCGGATGACGGCCGCCGGACGCTTGGCCTATACCTGGGCGCGTGATGACCGGCCGGCGCGCCTCGATGCCGCGCTGACCGCACCGGAAGTCGACTTCGACCGCGTCCATGCGGTCACCAAAGGGATCCTCGGCGATCTGGCGTTCGACTTCCCCCGCGAGGGCACGCTCTCGCTCAAGATCGCACGCGCGTTTGTCGCCGGCGTCGAGGCCAAGCAGGCCGACATCGACGTGCGCACCGATGCCAGCGGCTTCGAGATCGCGCGGCTCGCCATCGCCGACTTCGGCGGGGCGACGCTGGCGGTCAAGGGGCGCATCGATGCCAAGGCGAAATCTCCGCGCGGCGCGGTCACGCTCGATATCGACGCGCGGGCGCTGGATGGCATCGTGGCGCTCATGGACAAGATCGCTCCCGAGTCAGCCGATCAGCTGCGCCGTTCGGCGGGGCGCTTGACGCCGCTTACCTTGCGCGCGGCGCTTGGGCTCGATCCGGCCACAGCGGAGAGCGGGGCCGTCACGGCGAAAATCAAGCTCGACGCCCGCGCCGGCACGTTGCGCGTCGCGCTGCAAGGCGAGGCGGGTGCCGCGCGCGATGCCCTCACGCTCGAAAAACTCGCCGGCCTGGCCGCAGCCAAGGTGAACCTCGGCGCCCGGTTCGATGCGGAGGAAGGCTCGACGCTGATCGAACTCCTCGGCCTCGACCGTTTCCTCGTGGTCGACAAGCGGCCAGCGCGCCTCACCTTGGCGATGAAAGGTGCGCTCGACGGCGACCTCGCCGTCGATGGCCAGCTCGCGGCTGGTGCGCTCAATGTCGCGACGAACGGCACCGTCCGCGTTCCGGATCGCGCCCGCGCCAGCGGCGAACTCAATCTCAAACTTACCAACGCAAACGTTCGCTCGCCGCGGCCGGGCTCGGCGGGTCGCGCTGCCGAGCCGCTGCCCGCGTCAATGACCGCGCGGCTCGCCCTGAGCCAAGGGATGCTGCGGCTCACCGAGATGACTGGAACGGTGGCGGGGGCGAGCGTCCGCGGCCGGCTTGGCCTTGGATTGCAACAACAACCTATGACGATCGACGGCGACATCGAGCTCGGCGCGCTCGATCTGTCGGCCGCGCTCGCGATGGGGATCGGCATGCCGGCACAGGGGGCGGAGGCGAGCGCGGGGTCCGGCGCGGGCGCGAACGCATCGTCGCCCTGGCCGGCCGATCCGTTCGAGCGCGCATTGCCGTCGCTCGCCGGCGAGGTCGCGGTCAAAGCGGCGCGTCTTGCCCTCACGCCCAAGCTCGCCGCCCGCGATGTCCGCGGAGTGGTCCATTTCGGCGACTCGGAGCTGGCGTTGCAGGGAATCGACGGCACCATCGCCGGCGGTCGGCTGACGGCCGAGCTGACGTTTCTGCGGCGTACCGATGGGCTCACCGCGCGCACGCGCCTGCGCCTCGTCGGCGCCAACGCCGCGGAGCTGCTTCCCGGCGATGGATCGCTCTCCGGGCGGCTGACGCTCGACGCGACCGCCGAGGGGGCCGGCATGAGTCCAGTTGCGCTCGTCGGCTCGCTCGCCGGCAGCGGCAGCTTCACCCTCGAAAATGCTCGCGCTACGCGACTCGACCCGGCAGCCTTCGACAATATTGTCCGGGCAGTCGATCAGGGCTTGCCCATCGACGGCGTCAAGGTGCGGGACCGCGCGGACGCCGCACTCGGGCGCGGCCCGCTCGCCGTTACCCTCGCCGAGGGCGCGATCACCATCAATGACGGCCAGGCGCGGCTGAGCAACCCGACTGTGCGCGCGCAACGCGCGGATCTTGCGGTGAACGGAAACGTCAATCTGGCCGAAGGCGTTCTCGACGCGCGGCTCACGTTGTTCGGAGCCGGCGGCGGGGGCGCTCCGGCGGACACCCGGCCGGAAATCGGCATCGTGCTCAAAGGAGCGATCGACGCGCCGAAGCGCACCATCGATGTCGCCGCGCTCGCGAGTTGGCTCGCGCTGCGTTCGGTCGAGCAGCAGTCGAAAAAGCTCGACGTGCTGGAAGGGCGCGCACCCGAGACGCCGGCGCAGCCCGCGCCTGCCACCGCCAATACGCAGAGCGATCCTGCTGCGCCGAAGCCCCCGAGCGCCCCCAAGCCGAAACCGCTCGCCCCCGCCGCCGAGCAGGTTCAGCCGCTGCCGCCGGCAATCGATGTTCGTCCGGCGCAGGCGCCGCGCGCGCCGCGCGCCCATCCCACAACGGCGCCGCCCGCACCCGCGCAAGCGCCGCGGGCGCCGGACGTGGCCGTGCGGCCACGCTCCCTGTTCGAGATGTTGTTCGGAAACTAACGGCGCTACGCGCTCGACGCGGCGCCCGCAGCCATCAGCTCGCGCGGTCCCTCGCGCCCCGTTTTATGATCGGAGAGCTGGTTGCGGTAGAAGTCGAGCACGAAGAGACGAATGGCCGACGACAGGTTGCCGTGCTGTCGCTCCGAATCGATCGCGGCGACGAGGTCCGACAACGTCATGTCGCGCCCGCCGGCAATCTCCTTGAGCCCTTTCCAGAACGCATCCTCGAGGCTGACGCTGGTCTTGTGGCCGGCAATCACGATGGACCGTTTGACGACCGGAGATTTCATCACTCGTCTCCTGTTTCGATCCGGTGGCGATCGAGGTCGCGACGGGCTTTAACCTTGCGTTTGGCTTCGAGTTCGCGCTCGGCTTTGCTGCGTCCGTGC
>Ga0209474_10002951_pt1 | contig 15205 bp, 13 predicted proteins | sample GraSoiAngelo_145_FD_185902 | JGI IMG/M metagenome (GOLD analysis project Ga0209474, IMG submission 185902) | Grasslands soil microbial communities from the Angelo Coastal Reserve, California, USA - 14_1009_05_20cm (SPAdes) (version 2) | ecosystem: Environmental > Terrestrial > Soil > Grasslands...
AGCGATTTCAGAGTGTGACTGCCGAGACTTGCGGCGACGCACCATCGACTGGAACCAGTTGCGCCGCATCTGACCACTGGCGGCGCTCGATCGCGTAGCGCGCGGGCATTGCACTTGCCGCGTATCCCATCTTGAAATCGCTGCCGTCGAGCCCGCTCATGGTGCGCAGTTCATCAAGCACGCGCGCGGCCTCGGCGTCGCGGCTAAGTTGGAGATAGGCATAAACCAGATAATCCATCGCGTGCAGTTCCTCGCCTTTGTCGCCTTGCTCGCGCGCGGCTTTTTGTGCCGCGAGATTTGATACGATCGATTCCTCCCATATTCCCAGTCGCGTGTAGATGTGCGATGGCATGTGTAAGGCGTGTGGCGCTGAAGGCGCGATTTGCGAGTACGCCTTTGCAGCAGCGACGCCCTGCTGCACCATTTCTGCATTGTCACAGGCGTGAATTAGGTAATGCGCGATACCAGGATGGCGCGGATACTTCTTGAATAACGGCTCGAGGATCGCAGCGGCCTCTTTCTGTTTCGCATGGGTCGCATCACTGGCAGGCGCCGCGGCGATGAGCGCGAGCGCGTAAGAAATCTGGCACTCTGCGTCGTCGCGATAACGATCCGCGAGCTTGCGCATGCCCTGCACGTAACGATTTAGCCGTTCGTGATAGGGCAGGGAATCGGCCTTTGCGTAAATCAAACTCAGGGCGTCGATAAATCCGCGCTCGCGATCGGAGCTGCTGAGTTTTTTCGCTTGTTCGATTTCCGCAAGTCCGCGCGCGATGTTTTGTGGCGCAAGCGGCGGCTCCCACAGCTGATGGAAATAAGTCATAGCGACGCCCCAGTGCGGCGCGGCGCAATTGGGATCTTTGGCTGCCACATCCCGAAATGCTTTTTCCGCTGCCGAATATGCGAACGAATGCAAAAGCGCCACCGCTCGCTCAAAACTTTTTTGTACTTTGGGCGAGCACGAAGTAGCAAACTGGACATTACCAAGCTTCTCAGGGACGGGATGCTCATGTTCCGGGATGGCGGCCAGCGATTGCCAACCGCCGCATGCCAGCAAAACAAAGAAAACAACCAGTGCGAGCACGGCACGCATTATTAGATTTCGATGCGTCACGACTCTCATCATCACGGGTCTTCTTCGGATTATCTAACTGTTAGTCGCCAAAGACAATTTTGCCGCTGACCACTATCCCACCCGATTTATCTCGATCTTCCGGGCTTGACGCTTTGGGGAAGTTCTGACGTGATCAGATGTCGCACGACAATTCTTAAATGAACATGAACAACGAAATTTGTTTTGCCCTCTCACGACGTATTTATAGAATCCTCGTTACCCCTCGGACGAGCAATTAACCTTAACCCTTTGCAGCGTCTGAACCAGACAGTTCCTGAGTTTAGTTTCGTTTTGTTGGTAGCGCGGCGACGCACCGCTGCCGATTACTAATCATGGCAAATTTCTTTCCACGCTGGACGAATTGGCTGCCGCTCAAGATCCTGGTTTGCGGCATTGTGGTCGCCTCTGGATTGAGCGCAGCAACGTGGTACTACGCGACGCCAAAATACTCGAAGGTCGGCTACCAACCGATCCAGCCGGTGCCGTTTCCGCACGACATTCACGTTACGCAGCTCGGAATGGATTGCCGGTATTGTCACAGCTTCGTGGAGATGGCAGCGCAGTCGAATGTGCCGAACACACAAACATGTATGAACTGCCATACTCAGGTGCAAAAGGAGAATCCGAAGCTGGAGCCCGTCCGCGCGAGCTGGAACACTGGCCAGCCGGTCGACTGGGTCTGGATCTACCGGACAGTTGATTACGTTTATTACAATCACTCAGCCCATGTAAATCGCGGCATCAGCTGTTTCAGCTGCCACGGCCCGGTCAATCACATGTCAACGGTATATCTGGCCCAGCCGCACAGCATGGCGTGGTGTCTCGAGTGTCATCGGCATCCGGAAAACTTTTTGCGGCCGCAAGATGAGGTTTTCAATCTCGATTGGAATCCCGATCTCGTGAAGCCGGCTGAGTTTGTCGGCAAATATGGGCAGCCGTCGGACGCGCGCGAAGATTGGTCGAAAAAGAAAAAGCTCACGCAGACTGAAATCGGCGAGACGCTCAAGGAGCGCTGGAACATTACTCCGCCAACAAATTGTCAGGGGTGCCACCGATGAAACGCATATTTCAACATCCACCAGAGCCACCGACCGGGAAACATTATTGGCGCGGCTTGGGTGAGTTGAATGACACGCCAGAATTTCGACAATGGTTGGAGCGCGAATTCCCCCCGGGCGCGGCGGAATTGAATGGCGACGAATGGTCTCGCCGTGACTTCGTGAAATTAATGGGTGCGTCGATGGCGTTGGCGGGAGTTGGCCTAACGAGTTGTCGACGGCCGGAATTGCATCTGGTTCCTTTCACCAAGAACGTGGAATGGACGATTCCGGGAAAATTTCTCTACTACGCGACCGCGATGCCAAGACGCACCGGAGCAATTCCGCTGATTGCCACGACCGTGGACGGCCGCCCGATCAAACTCGAGGGCAATCCGTTGCACTCCGCCTCGGCGGGCGCCACGGACACCTTTGTTCAGGCGTCAGTTCTCGATTTATACGATCCAACCCGGTCGCGACGGCTTGTTCGCAAAGGGAAAGCGAGCAAGCGCGCCGATTTCGACGCATATATCGCAGACCTCCGCAAGGCGCTTACCACTCAGCAAGGCGACGGGCTTGCATTTCTCGTTCAGGAAACTCTTTCGCCTACGCGTGAACGGCTGCGTACCGAACTGGAAAAAATGTTTCCGAGCATGCGCTGGTGCGTTTACGAACCGCTGTTGAGTCAGGAGCACATAACCGCTGCGCAAACCGCATTTGGGCCTGGCGCGCGGCTCGTTCCAAAATTGGATCGTGCGGATGTAATTCTTGCTTTGGACAGCGATTTTCTCGATTGCGGCCAGGGCGATCTGGAATCAGTGCGCGGGTTCACTTCACGGCGAAGACTGAGCTCCTCGAAAGACAATATGAACCGGCTTTATGTCGTCGAGAATCGCTTCACGCTTACCGGAGCCATTGCCGATCACCGGCTCCGTTGTCCGGCAAGTCAAATTGGTGCGTTCGCGCTTGCGCTGGCGAAGAAAATCCTCGCGGCCACAAATGATGCCGGACTAAGTGCAGTCGCCGGAAGCCTGCAAATTCCGGCAGACGGTGCGACGTTCGATGAGCAATGGGTTGGCGGGGTAGCGAATGATCTTCTCGCAAAACCAAGCGCAAGTTTGGTGCTGGCCGGGGCGAATCAGCCAGTTGCAGTCCAACTGCTTGTTTACTCAATCAACGGTGCGCTGAAAAATCTCGGCCAAACGTTGGTAGTCCGACAAATTCCGCACAATCCGCGCACGATAGATATTTCACAGCTCGCGGCGGACATAAATGACGGGCGGATCAAACAACTTTTCATCTTCGGCGGCGATCCAGTTTACAACGCAAAACGCGGCTTGGTGCAGGATCCCCAGACGAAGCTGCCTCTCGACTGGACTGATTTGCAAAAAAAAGTGCCGGAGATTGTGCGGCTCGGTTATCACGAGGACGCCACGTCGACGCTCAGCCACTGGCACGTTCCACTTGCGCATTACCTGGAATCTTGGGGCGACGCGCTCACGTCCGGAGGCGATTACTTGTCAATCCAACCGATGATCCTCCCGCTCTTTGGAGGACTTTCGGAAATCGAATTGCTCAATGCGCTGCTTGGGGCGCCAAAGATTGAAGGGCCCGAGCTGGTGCAGGAGACTTTCCGCAAAACGAATCCGCCGGGCGATTTTCAAACTGCGTGGTCGCGTTTTCTCCACGACGGGTTTGCGTCGCACGTTCAACCGCATGACCAGCCTTCCTCGTTCAACGGAACCGCAGTTGCGCCGCAGATTCAAGAGTCGTGGGCGCTGCCGCCCGCACCAAAGCCCGAGTCACCTGAAATTGTTCTCACAGCGAGTTACGAAATGGACGATGGCCGCTACGCGAACAATGGTTGGCTTCAGGAATTACCTGACCCAATCACGAGACTCACCTGGGACAATGCCGCCCTCATGAGTCCTGCTTTCGCAAAGGCGCTTGGAGTCAGTACTGGCGATCTTGTTCAAATCACGATCACAGAAAAAAGCGCTGCGCTCGAACCGATCAAACGCGAGTTGGTCATTGCGGCGCTGGTCTCGCCCGGGCACGCGGACAATTCGATTACAATTCCGCTGGGTTGGGCGCGAAAGATGCCGCAGTTTTACGAATTGCCATATGCGGGCGCCGATCTCAAAGAGAAGGTAAAGATCGAGGAGCAGTCCGGCTTCAATGGATATTTCCTTCGCACAGCCGCAAATCCGCACTTTACCGTCGCAGGCGGACAGGGGATCGACAGCGTACGCGTGACCAGGGTCGGACGCACTTACCCGTTCTCGATTATGCAGGAGCATTTCAGCATCGAGGGCCGCGGTCTTATCCGCGAAGCGACGCTCGAAGGCTATCGCGCGAACAATGATTTCGCGAAGAAAATTCCAGGCGAAGAAGAACTGCCGCATCCTCCGCCGAGCATTTACACGCATCCGCCGCTGACCGCGCCGCAGCAATGGGGGATGAGCATCGATTTGAATGTATGCACCGGATGCAGCGCCTGTGTTATCGCTTGCCAGGCGGAGAACAACATCCCGGTCGTGGGCAAGTTGCAGGTTTCTCATGGCCGCATCATGCACTGGCTGCGAATCGATCGATATTACGCCAGCCGTAAACGGTTCGAGCAAGATCGCGGCGCATGGCCTGAGAACCCCGAGCTCGTTCATCAGCCAATGCCATGTCAACATTGTGAAAATGCGCCGTGTGAAACTGTCTGCCCGGTGAACGCTACCGTTCACAGTGAGGATGGCCTTAATGTGATGGCTTACAATCGATGCGTTGGCACGCGCTATTGCTCAAATAACTGCCCCTACAAGGTGCGGCGGTTCAATTTTTTCGATTACAATCAGCGACCGGTCGGCAAGAGAAAGGTCGTCGGTGCATTCAACATCTACGAAGAGTATTTCGCGCCGCTGACAACGAAAGGCGCGCCCGACACGATCAAGATGCAGAAAAATCCGAACGTTACCGTACGCATGCGCGGCGTGATGGAAAAATGCACCTACTGCGTGCAGCGCATCGAGGAGGCAAAAATAGTGGCGATCGCCCGTGCAGGCGCGTCATCGAACAAGCGCATCTCGCGCGATTCGTTTACCACAGCGTGCGCGCAAGCGTGTCCCACCGAAGCAATCGTCTTTGGCGACATTAAGGATCCGGAGAGCCGGGTATCAAAAATGAAAGAACAGGACCGTAATTATCGAATCTTGGACTATTTGAACGTTGTTCCGCGAACGAGCTATCTCGCGCGGATTCGCAATCCGAACCCCAAAATGCCTGACGCGAAAGATATCGGAATCGCGAGTTTGGTAGAGACCCTTCCGGAATGATTTGATTATGGACGCAGCCCCAGCGGTACCGGGAACCGTGAAAGAAGCGGAGCGTGTAATCACGCGGGTGCCGCTGGTCTTAAACCGGCGCAACTTCAACTGGCTGACGGAACGCATTTCCGGTGTCGTGGAACAACCGGCGCCGCGGTGGTGGTGGGTGGCGTTCACGATCACCTCGAGCGCTGCGACGTTTGGGCTTTTTTGCATTGGATATCTGATTTCGACGGGCGTTGGCACGTGGGGAAATCAGGTCCCGGTCGGCTGGGCGTGGGATATTACCAATTTCGTTTTCTGGATCGGTATCGGGCACGCCGGCACATTGATCTCGGCGATCTTGTTTCTGCTGCGACAAAAGTGGCGTACTTCGATCAATCGTTCCGCGGAAGCGATGACTCTTTTCGCAGTGATTTGCGCTGGGATTTTCCCGGGCATCCATGTCGGCCGGTTCTGGATGGCCTGGTACCTGGCGCCGGTGCCTAACAACTGGGCTATCTGGCAAAACTTCCGCAGCCCGCTGATGTGGGACGTCTTTGCAGTTTCAACCTATTTTACCGTGTCGGTTCTGTTTTGGTACACCGGTTTAGTCCCGGATTTGGCGACGTTGCGTGATCGGGCGACCACAAAGATCAGGAAGTTCATTTTTGGAATTTTTGCCCTTGGGTGGCGCGGCGCCAATCGCCACTGGCGTCACTACGAGATGGCGTATCTGCTCTTGGCCGGGCTTTCGACGCCGCTGGTTCTCTCAGTTCACAGCGTTGTATCTTTTGACTTTGCTACGTCGGTCGTGCCGACATGGCACACGACCATCTTCCCGCCGTACTTTGTGGCCGGGGCGATCTTCGGCGGTTTTGCCATGGTGCTGACCCTGCTGATTCCCGCGCGTGCCATCTTCAAATTGTACGATGTCATCACCCCGGCGCACATCGACAAAATGGCCAAGATCATTTTGCTGACCGGTTCGTTCGTTGCCTACGCGTATATGATGGAATTTTTTGTGGCGTGGTATAGCGGGAATTCGTACGAGCGGTTCGCATTTTGGAACCGCATTTTCGGACCCTACTGGTGGTACTGGTGGTTGGGCATGCTCTTCTGCAATTGCCTCTCGCCACAGCTCTTTTGGTTCCGCTGGTGCCGGCGAAATATTCTGGTCGTTTTCTTTGTCTCGATGTGCGTGAACGCCGGCATGTGGTTCGAGCGGTTCATCATTATTGCCGGCGGTCTGATACGCGATTTCCTCCCATCATCTTGGAGAGTGTATCATCCGACATGGGTGGACATCTGGACGTACATTGGCACGATAGGAATCTTCACTTCGCTGTTCCTGCTTTTTATTCGATTCCTGCCGATGATCGCAATGTCCGAAATAAAAACTGCTGTGCCAGAGGCGGACCCGCATGACGGAGCGACCCCTGGCATTCAATCAGTTCCCTCTGGCGGAAAGGAGCGCACACGATGATCAAAACTCCGTACGGTCACAAAGTTTATGCCATGGCGGCGGAGTATCAGAGCACTGCTGCTCTTTATGAAGCGGCCAAGCGTGTCCGCGATGCTGGATTCCGGCGTTGGGACGTTTACTCCCCGTTCCCCATCCATGGAATGGACGAAGCGATGGGGCTCGGAAAATCGTGGCTGAGCGGATGGGTTTTGTTTGGTGGAATTTCGGGATTGCTAACCGCTGCCCTCGTTGAATTCGGGCCGTCATGGGGTCTCTATCCGCTGGATGTGCATGGGAAGCCTTGGAATTTTTGGACCGTTCCCGCGTTTTTCCCCATCATGTTTGAGCTGACGGTGCTCTTCGGCGCGTTCGCCGCATTTTTTGCGTGGCAGGGTATGAATCATCTGCCGCGATGGAACCATCCCTTGTTCAACTGGGATCGGTTCAGTCGGGTAACGAACGACGGATTTTTTCTGGCGATCGAAGCGCGCGATCCGCGATTTACCGAAGATGGTGTTCGCCAGTTGCTCGAGCAAACCGGCGGACAACACATCACCATCGTTCACGAGGAGTAATTATGTTGCGTGGATTTTTGGTGATTTTTCTTCTGTCCACCATCGCGGTCATCGCGGTGTTTGGATTTCGCGGGCAGAAGAGCACTCAACCGCCGACAGAGGTTTTCCCAGATATGGTGCGCCAGATGAAAGTGCGCGCCCAAGCGCCGCTGGGTTTCTTTGCGGATGGACGCGGCCCGCGATTACCGGTCGCCGGCACGGTTCCGATTGGCTACGAAATGCCGAAACCGGATACGCCTGAAAACGAGCTGGCTGCGGTCGGTCCCTGGTCACACCCGAATGCGAGTTTCAGCGTCGGCACCGATTACTACAACACCGGCAAGATGGGCGATCACTGGGGGACTGGTCTTCCCTTGGAAGTGACCCGCGAGTTGATGGAACGCGGGCAACAGCGTTTCAACATCACCTGCGTAATGTGCCATGGCGCTGTCGCTGCGGGCGACGGGATCACCAAGAAATACGGGCTCGCCACGGTGGTTTCGCTTCAAGACGAACGCATCCGCAAAATGTCGGACGGCGAAATTTTCAACACGATCACCAACGGCAAGAACACCATGATGGCTTACGGGCCGAACATCATTGTGCCAGACCGCTGGGCGATCATTGCTTATCTGCGCGCGCTGCAGCGGAGTCAAAATGCGGCGATTGCCGATGTGCCGGATGAGAATCGATCCGAACTGGAGAAACCGGCGTCACCCCCGCCGGCTAAAGGAAAATGAGCGAACGTTTACAGACCGCCCCAACCCCCGAAGGCGAGTATTTCGAGAGCAGCCGATTCGCTGGGCTTTCGTTCCTGCTCGGACTGATTGCCGTTATTGCGCTCTTGCTGTGTGCCATCGGCGCGATCGTAAATCCGCATCAGTTTAGCTATTCCTGGCTGTTTGCGTTCGCGTTTTTCTTCACGCTTTGCGCTGGCTGCTTTTTTTGGACAATCGTCCATCATGCCACGGACGCCGAATGGAGCGTGGTGGTCCGGCGGCAACTCGAAAACCTTGCCGCGTTGCTAACGGTCCTGGCCCTGCTGTTCGTGCCTGTTCTTCTACTTCGTCACCACCTGTTTGCGTGGATGGACATTCCGCGCGGAGTTGAACATTCGCTTGACGCGAAGCGCGGTTATCTCAACTGGCCTTTCTTTCTCGTGCGCGCGGTGGTGTTCCTCGGCTTTTTTCTCCTCGCGGCACTCGCTTTGCGCAGACTGTCGGCAAGGCAGGACAAGGACGGCAACCCGCTGTTCACAATCTGGATGCGCCGGGTCTCATTCATCAGTCTTCCGATGTTCGCGCTTTGCCTGACCTTCGGCGCCTTCGATTGGTTGATGAGCCTGAACTACACCTGGTTTTCAACGATGTTTGGCGTGTACATCTTCGCGGGCGCGGCCGGTAGCTCAATGTCGCTGCTTGTGCTGGTGATCACTGCCTTGCGCCAAGCCGGTTACCTGAAGGACGTCGTTACCGTCGAGCATTATCACATCATGGGAAAATGGATGCTGGCCTTCTCCATATTCTGGGCCTACATCGGCTTTGGTCAGTACATGCTCATCTGGTATGCAAACATTCCGGAAGAGACGCAATTTTTTATCACCAGAAATACTGAGTCCTGGTGGGCGCTGAGCATGCTATTGGTGATCGGGCGTTTCTTCATCGCTTTTCCAATCCTGCTGTTACGCTCCATCAAGACGCATCCGCACCAGCTCTGCATCATCGCGGGATGGATTGTCTGCATGCAGATGCTCGACATGTACATCGTCGTCTTGCCTGCATTACATGGCACCGGTGTGCACCTGAGCATCTGGGATTTGTTTTCGGTCATCGCCATCGGCGCGACGCTCGGTTTTGTTTATCTGCGATTGGTGCCCAGGACTTCGCTGTTTCCTGTGCGCGATCCGCGCCTGATCGAATCCCTGAAGACAGTCAATTGACATGGCCGACCCCGAATCTCTTCGCCAGATTACGCGCTCGCCTGCTCCGTTGTCCACATGGTTCGGAGTCGTGCTCCTTTTTACTTTGTTCGGCGTCATCGTACTCGCGGTGATTGGACCGTTGCCGCGCGGAAGTGATTACGAACAGACGCGCGCGAAAAAGCGCATGGAAAATCTGAAAACCTCGCGCGAAGACGCAGAGAAGGCGCTGAATACTTACGCCTGGGTCGATAAGAACAAAGGCGTTGTGCGCATCCCGATCAGTCGCGCCATGGAAGTGACAATTGCTCAGTTGGCGCAGCGAAAGCCAATGCAAGCCGGCCCTATCGCGACTCCGGCGCCCGAAACGCAGGCTACAGCTGTATCTACTTCGCCAGCTCCGGCCGGTTCTCCGCGGCCAACCGCTGCGCAACCCTCACCTCAGGCGAGCGCCCCGGCGACACAAGGAGCGGCGGTCTCCAGTCCGCAGCCTTCAGGTGCTGTCTCTCCATCCCCCGCAGTAGTCCAATCACCACCCGTTCCCGCATCCGCCGTCCCAGCCAAGACTCCATGAACGCCACTGGAATTCCACTCAAAGAACCAGAGATTTCTGCTGTCGCAGGGGACACAGAACAGCTGGAGCGCGCGTATATCGACGCGTCAACGCGCGTGCCCGTGCTGATGTTTTATACGTCGGCGATAGCATGGCTCATCCTTGGCACGCTGCTGGCCGGTTTCGTTTCATGGAAGCTGCACTCACCTGATCTGCTTTCAGACATCAGTTTTCTGACGTGGGGACGTGTGCGCCCTGCCCACATGAACGTGATGGTTTATGGCTGGGCGTCCATGGCTGGAATGGGCACCGCGATTTGGCTGATGGCGCGGTTGTGCCGGACGGTGTTGCGATTTCCACTGTTACTTGTTGCAGGTGCTTGCTTTTGGAACTTGGGTGTGTTGTTAGGCGTTGGTGGAATTCTTCTGGGCGACAGCACCGGCTATCAATGGCTCGAGTTCCCCGGCTACGCAGCGATTATTCTTTTCGTGGCGTACACGCTCGTTGCCTCGTGGGTAGTACTGATGTTTCGCTATCGGCGCGGCGACCAAATTTACATTACGCAATGGTATTTGCTCGGCGCGTTCCTCTGGTTTCCGTGGCTGTATGCGGCTGGGCAGCTGATGCTCTTTGTCGTGCCGGTGCAGGGCGTGTTGCAATCAGCTGTCGGCTGGTGGTACGCGAATAATCTGCTGTTCCTTTGGTTCGGCGCGATCGCGCTCGGCACGGCGTACTACATGATTCCAAAGGTGATCGGACGCCCCGTTTACAGTTATCATCTGGCCACAATCGGTTTTTGGAGTTACGCGTTGTTCTCAAGCTGGACCGGAATGCAGCGCCTTATCGATGGGCCGTTTCCGGCATGGATGATTACGGCCAGCATCGCAGCGACGATCCTCACGATGATTCCGGTCGCGACCGTTGGCCTGAATCATCACATGACCATGCAAGGTTATTTTCCGCTGATGCGCTACAGCCCGACGCTCCGCTTCACTGTATTCGGCGCGATGTCTTACACGGTCTTTAGCGTAGTCGGCGTGTTGATTTCGCTCCGCTCGGTCGCGCGCTACGTCAGCTTTACCCAGGCCAGCATCGCTTACTCGCATCTCGGTCTCTACGCATTTTTCACCATGGTGATTTTCGGTTCGATGTACTACATCGTGCCGCGTTTGGTCGGCCGCGAATGGCGTTACGCGTCGCTGATCAAGCTGCATTTCTGGGCATCGGCATATGGCGTCGGCCTGATGACGCTCATGCTGCTCGCCGGCGGTTTTCTGCAGGGCGCGGACATGCAAAATCCCACGCTCGCGTTTAACGTGAGTATCGAAACTGCGTTGCCCTATCTTCGCGGGCGCAGCCTTGCCGGTATTTTGCTCACGGTGTCGCATTTCATTTTCGCGTATCACTTCGGATTGATGCTTTTGGGGTTGGGACGCACATCGACCGTCCCCACCTTTCTCAACCCGGTTGAAGCCGAGGCTTCCGGAGGGCACTAATGAAAGGACTCGTTCCTCTGTTTCTCGGAATCTTCGGCACGTTCGCCTTTTCGTGGCTGGGATTGACCGTTGTTCCGAACTGGCAGATCGGACATCTCAATCCGCAGTCCGACGAAGAAGGCACCGATATTTATCCGCAACCGCAATCAGGAATGTTCGAGCGCGGGGCACGCGTCTACGCTGCGAACGGCTGCATTTATTGTCACAGCCAGCAAGTGCGCGCCGATTACGCGGCGGACGATATCGAACGAAAATGGGGAAATCGTCGCAGCGCGCCGCGCGATTACATTTTCGAGCAGACAGTGTTTCTTGGGAAAATGCGGATGGGCCAGGACATCGCAAACATCGGCGCGCGCGCACCTGCGGAACAGGCGAGCCCTTCGCCGGCTGGCGCTGCGGCTCCTGCAACTTCGCCAAGTCGAGGAACAAGCCCCGCTGTCTCACCCACGTCACAAGGACGAGCACCAACCGCTGCTTCGCCGGCGCCGAAACAAACTCCGAGTCCTTCTCCTGCAGCGCAACCCGGCTCGCCGGCACCGGCCGCTTCTCCCGCAGCACCGGGAGGATCGCCGGCGGCGTCTCCGGCTTCGCCTGGGCCAAACGCTGCGACGAGTCCTGCTCCAGTTGGTCCTCCTGCGGCGGCATCACCGGCAGCGGGAGCAATAGCAAATGCGAGTCCTGCTGCTTCACCAAGCCCGGCAGCTGGTGCGCCATGGCCAGTTCAAACCGCTGGCGAGCCACCGATGTACTCCGCGGCGTGGCATCATGTGCATCTTTATTCGCCGCGCAGCATCAACATCGATTCGAACATGCCGTCCTATCGTTTCCTGTATGAAAGGCGCCGTATCCGTGACGCGCGTTCGGAGGACGCGCTGCAGCTAACCGGCTCAGACGCGCCGCCGGAAGGCTGGGAGGTTGTGCCCAGTTTCGATGCGAAATGTCTGGTCGCTTATTTGATGGCTCTTAATCAATCGCATCCGGTGAACGAAGTGAGATCAGTCGGAGGCGCGCCGGCAGCGCCCGCGCCAGCAGCCGGATCGCCAGCACCGGCGTCACCAGCTCCTGCAAAATGACAATGCAATGAACGAAGAACCAAAATCGCCAGCGCGCATCGGCCAGGGAATGGATTATGGCGAGCAGGCCGACGTCCAACAGGTGCACGCTGCCGTTCAACGCGAAAAACGCGAACCGCGCGTCGGCGCCGAGCCGCTTTCGATTTGGCTTGTCGCGATCTACGGACTGGCAGTCTTCTTTGGCGGCGCATATCTCGGTCGTTACTCTGGAAACTTCACCAGCGGCGGGCTTGACCCGATGGGCGCACCGCCTCCGGCGAAAAAAGCAGCCGGCGGCGGGCCTGCCGAACAAGCTGCCGAATTATCGCCCCGCGATCGCGGCAAAAAGATTTTCGCCGCCAATTGTCAGACGTGCCATCAAGCCACCGGTCAGGGTGTGCCCGGTCAATATCCGCCACTGGCAGGTTCGGAATTTACGAACGGCGGCTCGCGACGCATGGGCATGATTGTGCTCAAAGGCTTGCAAGGCCCTGTGAAAGTTAAAGGCCAACAGTATGGTAGCGCAGTCATGCAACCGTGGGACAAAACCTTGACCGACCAAAAAATTGCCGACGTCATGACCTACGAGCGGAGTGACTGGGGCAACGGCGCCAGCCCAGTCACAGCTGAACAAATCGCAGCATTACGGAAAGAACTTGCCAGCCATCCCGAATCTTTCACCGAACACGACATTCTCGCCGCTCCTGACGCAGATCTTCCCGGCGGTGCCGCTGCAGGAGGCGCTGCACCAAAACCGGGCGAAGCCGCAAAGCCCGCGGAACCACCTAAACCGCAAGGCTAGAGTGCGGCGGCGCCCAAGGAGCTCGGGGTTTTGTTATGAAATGCAAACTTGCGTTTTATTTTTCGGTATTTATGAGCGGCATGTACGCGAATGCGCAGCCGAAACCAACGGCAACGTTGATCATCACCAATGCTGCCGTTTACACAGTAGATAAACAGCATCCCACGGCCGAAGCAGTAGCTATTATCGGCGATCGCATAGTCGCTGTCGGCTCAAGCGCCGAGATCGATGTGTGGCACGGTCCGGAAACGAAAGTGATCGATGTCGGACGCAAACTGGTGTTGCCTGGCTTCAACGACGCGCACGTGCATTTCATTCAAGGCGGAGCGCAGCTCGATCAAGTTCAGCTTACCGATGCTGCGAGCCCGGAGGAATTTGCGAAGCGCATTGCGGCCCAAGCGAAAAAGACGCCGAAGGGCGAATGGATTTTAGGCGGTCGCTGGGACGAAACCAAATGGCCCAAGCAAGAGCTGCCGACTAAAGAGCTCGTGGACGGAGTGACGGGAAGCGCTCCAATTTTCGTTGAGCGTTACGACGGTCACGAGGCGCTCGCTAACTCGGCCGCGATGAAACTCGCCGGCGTTGACGCCAAAACCAAAGACGTTCCCGGTGGAGTAATCGTGCGCAATGCGAGCGGAAATCCCACTGGCATTTTCAAGGACGCAGCGGAGGAACTGATTTACAAGGCGATTCCACCGATATCACACGAGCAGCGGGTACGCGTTGCTCGCAGGGCGCTGGAACACGCAGCATCGCTGGGCGTCACGAGTGTTCAGCACATGAATCCTGAGTTTGCTGACGTGGCTGCCTATTCCGAGCTGGCAGAAAAAGGCGAGCTTACTACACGCATTTACGCAGTCCCGATGGAGACGGACTGGCGAGACCAGGCGAAGGTTGGCATTCGTCACGCGTGGGGCTCGAGTTCTCTGCGACTCGGCGCGGTGAAAGGCTATGCCGATGGGTCGTTAGGCTCGCGAACAGCGTACATGTTTGAGCCGTTTGCCGATGATCCGGGAAACCGCGGCCTGTTGAGCGACGAAATGCATCCGCCCAGCGCCATGCGCGAGCGGTTAATGGGGGCCGACGCCGCAGGGTTGCAGATTCGCGTACATGCGATCGGCGACCGTGCGATCTCCATGATGCTCGATATTTTCGGCGATATTGAAAAAGAGCACGGCTATCACGACCAGCGTTTTGCCATCGAACACGCGCAGCACATGGCGCAGAAAGATTTCGAGCGTTTCGCAAGACTGCATGTCATTGCGTCGATGCAGCCGTATCACGCGATCGATGACGGCCGCTGGGCGGAAAAACGCCTCGGTCACGATCGCGCACGATACAGCTATTCGTGGCGCAGCTTCCTCGACCACGGCGTGACGCTCGCCTTCGGAACCGATTGGCCTGTGGCTCCGCTCGACCCGCTGCAGGGACTTTACGCCGCAGTCACCCGCGCCACGCTGGATGGCAAGAATCCCGATGGATGGATTCCAGAGGAAAAGATCACCCTGCCAGAGGCGGTGGAAGCCTACACCATGGGCGCGGCATTCGCGGAATTTCAGGAAAAGGACAAAGGCTCAATCACACCAGGTAAACTGGCTGACATGGTCATCCTGAGTGACAACATCTTCGACCTCAAACCGGAAGCCATTCGCAATGCAAAAGTGGAAACAACGATCGTAGGCGGGAAAGTCGTGTACGAAGCGGCACGCAATCGGTAACGCCGCGATTACATTGAGAACTCTCTGCCGATCTTACGATGCCGTCGCGCTCGCAGGAATAAAAGTTTCCGGCTCTTCGAATCGAAGTTTTTTATCCAACTCGTGCCGAAGCAGCAATAAATTCACGCACATCTGAAGAACGATCGACCCCACCGACAGATACCAGATGTGCCGGATCTCGAAGTTTGGTGTCCGCGAGATGA
>Ga0209474_10002954_pt1 | contig 15199 bp, 9 predicted proteins | sample GraSoiAngelo_145_FD_185902 | JGI IMG/M metagenome (GOLD analysis project Ga0209474, IMG submission 185902) | Grasslands soil microbial communities from the Angelo Coastal Reserve, California, USA - 14_1009_05_20cm (SPAdes) (version 2) | ecosystem: Environmental > Terrestrial > Soil > Grasslands ...
AATGGCAAATAGTAAGTGCGAACCGTCTCCCAATAGTCTGAACACTCGTTGAGCGCTTCGATGTCGAGCTGGGTATCGCGCGGCGTGTGGCGCAGTGCTTCAACGATGGAATTGAGATTCGGCTGGCTCGTGCCGCCGCTGACCGCTGCAACCGCCGCGTCTGCGACGTCCACTCCGGCGTCCGCGGCTTTCAGAACCGAGCCCGAGTTGATGCCGCTCGTATCGTGCGTGTGGAAGTGAACGGGAACGCCAACCTCTTCACGCAGCGCTTTCACCAATTCGAAAGCGGCATACGGCTTGCACAGACCAGCCATATCCTTAATGGCCAAAAAGTGCGTACCAAGTTTCTCGAGTTGCTTCGCCAGCGCGACGTAATACTTCAGCGAATACTTCGGGCGCCCTTTGTCGAGAATGTCCCCTGTATAACAAATCGCCGCTTCGCACACCGCGCCCGTTTCCAGCGCCGCGTCAATGGCCACGCGCATGTTGTCAATGGAATTGAGCGAATCGAAGATGCGGAAGATGTCGATCCCCTGCGCATGCGCTTCGCGGACGAATTCGATAATGACGTTATCGGGGTAGGAGGTGTAGCCGACCGCGTTCGCTCCGCGCAGCAGCATCTGGAAGCAGATGTTGGGAATGGACTCGCGGAGCACGCGGAGGCGATGCCACGGATCTTCATGCAGGAATCGCATCGCCGTGTCGAACGTGGCGCCTCCCCACATTTCCAGGCTGAAGAGGCTTGGCAGTCTTTGCGCCACCGCGTCGGCCGCTGCGAGCAAATCGTGCGTGCGTACCCGCGTCGCCATCAACGATTGGTGCGCATCGCGAAAAGTAGTGTCGGTGATCAGCAAACGCTTCTCTTTTCGCGCCCAGTCTGCAAACTTCTTCGCCCCCAGCTTTTTCAAGAGTTGCCGCGTCCCGTACGGCGGCGCGATGCCAGGCGCCGCAGGAGCAACTGCAGTTTCCAGCTCTTTGGGGATCTGCTTTCCTTTCACTTCCGAGTTGCCATTCAGGATCACGTCGCCAAGGTAGGAAAGCAGTTTGCTCGCGCGATCTGCCGTGCTGGGCAAACGGAAAAGTTCCGGTGAATCGTCCAGGAACGAAGTCGTGACTTCCCCTGCCTGAAACTTGGGGTGATTCACCACGTTTTCCACGAAGGGAATATTGGTTTTCACGCCGCGGATGCGAAACTCGCGCAGTGCCCTATCCATTCGCTGGCAGGCTTCCGGAAGGTTTGCGCCCCACGCGGTGGTCTTGACGAGGAGAGAATCGTAGTACGGCGTAAGCGTGGCTCCAGCATAAGCCGTTCCGCCATCGAGACGAATCCCGAATCCCGCCGGCGAGCGATAGGTCGAGATTTTTCCGTAGTCCGGCGCGAAATTGTTGGCGGGATCCTCGGTAGTCACGCGGCACTGCAACGCTGCCCCATTCAACGGGATACATTCCTGCTTTGGCAGGGCCAGCGGAGCTTCATGCAGCTTGTGGCCTTGCGCGATCAAAATCTGCGAGCGCACCAGGTCGATGCCAGTCACCATTTCCGTGACTGTATGCTCCACCTGAATGCGCGGATTCACTTCGATGAAATACCACTTTTGCGAGTCCACGTCGTAAAGGAACTCCACCGTACCGGCATTGCGATAGTTCGCCTTGCGCGCAAGCTGTACGGCCGCGTCGCACAGCTCGGAGCGAATGCCCCGGTCGAGATTCGCCGCGGGCGCAACTTCCACAACCTTCTGGTGGCGCCGCTGCACGGAACAATCGCGCTCGTAAAGATGCAACAGATTTCCGTGATGATCGCCAAGAATCTGCACTTCCAGGTGCCGTGCTCGAGGCAGGTATTTTTCCAGGAACACGGAAGCATCGCCAAAGGCCGACTTCGCCTCCCCCTGAGCCTCTTCGAGCTGCGCATCGAGCTGCGCCGCGTCCCGCACCACGCGCATCCCGCGGCCTCCGCCACCCATGGCCGCTTTCACAATGACCGGGTAACCCATTTCTTTCGCAATTTTTTGCGCTTCTGCCGCGGACTTCACCGGTTTTTCCGTCCCCGGCAACACCGGCACTCCAGCCGATGAAGCAAGTCTTCGTGCGGCGGTCTTGTCGCCCAGCAATTGCAAAAGATTTGGCGGGGGCCCGATAAACGCAATGTCGGCTCTTTCGCAAGCACGCGCGAGCGCAGGATTCTCAGAAAGAAATCCGTAACCCGGATGGATCGCGTCCACTTCTTTTTCTTTGGCCAACGCGACAATGCCAGCAACGTCCAGATAGGCTTCCACCGGGCCTTTCCCGGCGCCCACTTGATAGGCTTCATCGGCTTTGAAGCGATGCAGCGCCAGCCGGTCTTCCTGCGAATAGATGGCCACGGTACGCAAGCCGAGTTCATTGGCCGCTCGAAAGATGCGAATGGCAATTTCGCTGCGGTTCGCAGCCAGTAGTTTATGGATTGGCTTCACTTTCTTCATCACTCAGGCGCCCAGCCCCACGCAAAACTCTATATTGTCCCGCACCAGACCCGCGATGCAGGAGCAGTTTTTTCGATGCATCGAATGCAATGCATTTCTAAGGCAAGGGCTAGGGGAGTGGCGCGGTCGCTGGTTGCAAAGTTGTCGCAGGACCCGCCGCAAGCGGCGCCACCGGGGCCGTTTGCAACTGCAACAGTTGGGCTTGCACTCTTGCCCAAGCCTTGGCGTGGCGTTTCGTGGCATACGCGGCGTCCGGGTCCGCATAGAAGTGCAAGAGCTCTGCCTTGGTCTCTGCAGTGACATTTGCGAAATTCGTTTCCGCCAATTCGTCCAGAAGTTTGGCGTGCGCCTCATCGTTCATGCGGTATTTTCCAGGCCCGGTGCTCTCCCCCACGTCAAAATTGTCATTCTCAAGCTGCGCAGAGCCTTCTCCCGTGTCAATCAGCAGTTTGCGGTAACGGCTGAGCGTGGCATTGAAGCTGGCCTCGAACATGTGTTCGGTAACCGGAGTGGGCGTGCGGAACTGAAGGACCTTCAGCGGGCCAAACTTCGGGATCAACTTATAGAGAAACGCTAGAAAGATTTCGCCCGGACTGGGCTTCCGGTAATTCTTTCCCCATTCGCGCTCGTAGTTGGAACGCGATAAGTTGTAAAGAAACCTTTTTTTCGTGGCGTCCGGAATGTCGTCTTTAATCTCGTCCTTCTTCAGGTGCCAGGCGATACGCGTGGCTTTAGGAATCAGTTTGCTCACGTCGCGCCGGTAAGAATTCAGGGCTTTCTCTTCGTTCACCAACACGCTCTTCAATTCCAGTCCATAGGTCTCGAGAAAAGCCTGGTCAAGAACGCGGCGCGCCACTTCAAACCCGATGAAATCATGGTAACCGTCCGGCGCGTAGCGTTCCTTCGCAATCTCCAGCACGTCAAAGCCGAATTCCGTCTTCACGTGGGCGAGTTTGCCGTCCTCATAAGCCACGCTGTCGCCGTATTTCTTGCCCAGCCCAGGATAGAGAACGGGCACTGCGCGGTTCGTGCCGATGCGATGACCGTCGTTGTCCGCCGCGTAATGCGCGAGCGCGCCAAGCGCAAAGGCGTACTCCGTCAGGTCCTGCGCGTCGTGCAACAACGCCCGGACGAAATCGCCGCTGCGAACATAATGCGTCAGGTCGCTGAAAAATGGGCTGCCGTAAGGGTAGTAGCCCATATCCTGAATAATGGCGCCGCCGTACGCATAGGCTTGCGCCCGGCTCAAGTCCTCCTCCGTAGCTTGCGGATACTTTTTTAAAAGCAAGGCCTTGATGTGGCCGTTCCAGGCCGCGTCAATGATCGCTTCATGGGAAAGCACGGCATAGGCTTGCGCGGCTTCGGGCCGCAGTAGCGCAAGCACGAGCAGGCAAACACATAGAACTTGTCGTACGCGTAAGCGGGGTTTCATTTTTCGAGCCGGGCAGCAGCCATAGTCTCAAATCTGCTTTCCAGAATAAAGCAGGCAGGGCGGATGGTGTAAACGAAAGAAGACAGTCGCGGTTATTCAGAATTCCGGGCGGGACAAAAGAAACCGAAAATTCCCCTTGGTACTCCTCAAATAGATCAGGGGTTCAGTATTTCCTCAAAACCCCAATAACGCGGCCCTGAATCTTAACGTCATTCGCCGCCACCACGATGGGAGCCATTTCCGAGTTGGCAGGTTGTAGCCGTACTTTTCCAGGCGTGTCGCGATAGAACCGTTTCAGCGTTGCTTCTTCGCCGCCCACCAGCGCCACGACGATCTCCCCTGCATTGGCTACTTGCGTCTGTTCGCAAACGACGAAATCCCCATCCATGATGTGATCCTCGATCATGGAATTCCCCTTCACCTGCAAAACATAAGAATTGCCGCCCCGCGCGAAATCACCCAGCGAAAGGGTCTCTCGCTCCTCGATCGCTTCCAAGGGCCGGCCTGCCGCAATGCGACCCACGAGCGGAAGCTCCTGGACCTTCCGATCGAGCACTTGCTCCTTCACTGGCTTCGGCAACTGCACAATTTCGATCGAGCGGCTCTGGTTGTACCCGCGGCGGATAAACCCTTTCTTCTCCAGCGTGGTGATGTGCTTGTGCACCGTGGCCAGCGAAGTGAGCTTCAAGCCCTTGCCGATTTCCTCAAAGCTTGGCGCGTAGCCGTGCTTCGTTTCGAAAGCCACGAGATAATCCAGAACTTCTTTTTGCCGCTTGGTTAAGGGCATGCGCCTGCCTCCACTCTCGAAGTCTTTTCCACAGGCACTTTAGGCGAAAAGAAAGCGAACGTCAAGCGAAAATTTCGCAAAAAAGACCCTGCCCACTTTCTCCGGTCCTACCCTGCCTCATCTAGGTGCAATCGCTCTCCCTGAAATCCTTTCTTCGCCTGATTGCTGGCCATGAGTAGCTGCCTGTAAGGTACTTCCCTCAGCTTGGTGCAGACCATTTGGCTCCAATGCTGGCAGAAGGCGAGTTTTGACGTTGTCTGAATTGAGGCGTTGTAATCCCCCTCGATTCTTTTTCCGTGGTGGTGTCGCTTGTTAAAGGATTACGGCAAAGAATCCGGTGAACCTGTTTTCAAAGGCGATCCTCTGCCCGCAACTTTGAACAAAAATCTCCGCCGCAGTGAAAGAGTTTTTATGAATTTGCGCGTTCGCATCTCCGCCACGGTAAACCGCGGTGAAGTTCTTCTGGGCGAAGGTCAGACCATTGACGTCAGTCACGACGGCGCCGCAATCATGGTCGACGGGGAGCTCCGCGTCGGTCAAACCGTCAAAATCCGGCGTGTTGGAGTCAACAAAGAGGCTGTGGCCCGAGTAGTCGGCAATTACAGGGAGCACGGCTCCAACTCTCGCATATTCGGCATCGCCTTGGAGGATAGCAAGGTCAATCTCTGGGACATTGTCTTTCCCACGACGGCGGAACTGGAAAAAGCCGTCCTGCGCGCCTTGCTTCGCTGCGTTGCCTGCGGGCGCCTCGAAGTCGCCTACCTCAATGAATTCGAATCCGATCTCTTTCTCAATCACCATAGTGTTGCTCGGCTCTGCGGACAATGCGGCGGTTGGACCACTTGGATTCGCCCCTATGGGCAGGTCCCGGTAAATCCAGATGGCGCCGCGGAATCTGCTGTTCCGGATTCCGCAACCCAAAGTAACCGCTCGCACGAACGCCTCCGCACCGAAACAGTAGGATGCATCCGCAATTCTGCTCTTGCTAATGACGTTGTGCTGGTCTCGGATTTGGGACGGGGAGGTTTGAGCTTTTTCAGCACGAACGTGTATCCTGAAGGAGCCTGCCTCGAAATGGCGATTCCCTACTCTTCAAAAGCGCCAAATGTCTTTTCTCTTGTTAGAATCGTGGACGCTCGAAAAGGGAAAGAGAGTAATTTGACGGAATACCGCGCCGCTTACCTCGCATGAGACCCCCATGGACCCCGCGCCGCAACCTTCGCTCAGAACCGAACAGCAGCTCCAAATGCTCATCGACAGCGTCAGGGACTACGCCATCTTCCTGCTGGACCCGCAAGGCCGGATCATCACCTGGAGCCAGGGGGCCCAACGGATTAAGGGCTACACCTTCGACGAGATTCGTGGACGCCACTTCTCTGTTTTTTATCCCCGCGAGGACATCGAAAGTGGCAAGCCGGAATACGAACTGAAAGTTGCCGCGCAAGAAGGGCGATTCGAGGACGAAGGCTGGCGCATCCGGAAAGACGGATCTCGCTTTTGGGCTAACGTAGTCATTACCGCCCTCAAGGATGAGAGCGGCGTCCTCCTTGGCTTTGGAAAAGTCACCCGGGACATCAGCGAGCGCAAATGGGCCATGGAGGCGAATTTCGAGAAACTCTTTCGCTCCAGCCCGAATCCGATTCTCCTCAGCGGCCTCGACGACGCCCGCTTTATTGAAGTGAATGACGCCTTTTGCGAGCTCTTAGGTTATCCGCGGGAAGAATTGATTGGCCAGAGCTCCATCACCCTGGGCGTCTGGCTTTACGCCGAAGAACGCACCCGCATCGTGACCGAACTGAAAGCCGGACGCCCCGTTCGCGGAGAAGCCTGTGAGATGCGCACCAAATCCGGTGACCGGCGAAACGTTGAAGTTTCTGCCGATATGATCGAGTTTCGTGGAAACCCCTGCCTCTTCGCTACCCTCCTGGACACCACCGAGAGCCGAAAACTCGAAGCAGTTATCGAGGAATTGTCTACGCCCGTTCTCCAGGCGCAGGAAGGTCTATTGGTCGTGCCGCTGATTGGACGGGTTGATGGGCCGCGCGCCACGCAACTGCGCAACCAGCTGCTCAATGCCGTCCGCGCCCAGCGTGCCCGCGCCGTGGTGGTCGACCTTACCGGAGTCCCGAAAATCGAAAGGGAAACCGCGGGCGGCTTAATCCGCGCCATTGAAGCCGTTCGCCTTCTGGGCGCCAACGTTATTCTCGCCGGCATTTCCGCGGTCATCGCGGATACCCTTGTAGCTATTGGCGCCAGGTTCAGCATAATCAAAACCACATCGGACTTGCAGAGCGCCCTCGAGGAAGCCAAGAGCCTTTTGGCTGGGCCTTCCGCTGTTTAGCCATAGGTCTTTCCATCTCCGACACACCCACGAACATGGGCCGCGCTCCTTCCTCCCCCGGCAAGCCAGTGTGGTATCCTTTATCAGTCGGCTCTCGGCGGTTTGCCTGCGAAACCATCCTTTCCCGCACCGCCTCATCCTGAATTCGAGCCACACTCCCAGGGGGAGTTCAAGGAAAGTGGAGGTTTAGGCCAGGAAATGTCTACGCTCGCGGAAGTTCCACCAACAACCAAGTCGAAGCGCGAGGTCATTGACCGCGCCGTTATTCGCTTCGCCGGCGACTCCGGGGACGGCATGCAGATTACTGGCAGCCAGTTTACGAATACCGTCGCGCTCTACGGTAACGACATCGCCACGTTCCCCGATTATCCCGCCGAAATCCGCGCCCCTGCCGGAACCATCCCTGGCGTCAGCGGCTTCCAGCTGCATTTCTCTTCAAACGAGGTCTTTACGCCCGGCGACGCCATTGACGCCCTCATCGCTATGAATCCCGCCGCGTTGAAAGTGAATATCGCTGACCTGAAAGCCAACGGAATCCTTATCGTCAACAGCGACAGTTTCAAAGAGGCCGATCTGCGAAAGGCCCAGTTGACGGTCAGTCCCCTTGAGGACCATTCCTTGGATAAGTTTCGCGTCTTCCCCGTCGGATTGCAGCGCCTGACCCGCGCTGCGTTGCAGCATCTGGGTATTGACGCCAAAGCCATGGACCGTTGCAAGAACTTCTTCGCCCTCGGCATGTGTTATTGGCTCTATAACCGCTCGACAGACCCCACTAATCGTTGGATTGAACAGAAGTTCAACAAGAAGCCGCTGTTGATGGAAGCCAACAAGCTGGCGCTCAAAGCCGGCTATTCCTATTGCGAAGCCACCGAAGCCTTCCAAATCACTTATGAGATTCCGCCCGCGCAGCTGACACCGGGAGTCTACCGAAATGTTAGCGGGAACCAGGCTCTTGCCATGGGCTTCGTCGCTGCCGCCCAAAAATCAAGCCTGAATCTCTTTTTGGGCAGCTATCCCATCACCCCGGCGTCCGACATTCTCCACGAACTCTCCCAGTACAAGCACTTTGGTGTGATCACTTTTCAGGCGGAAGACGAAATCGCCGCCATCACTTCGGCCATCGGCGCTTCTTATACCGGCTGCCTCTCTATCACCACCACTTCCGGCCCGGGCATGGCCCTAAAAACGGAAGCCCTCGGCCTTGCAGTCTGCACCGAGATCCCTCTGGTCATTTGTGATATTCAGCGCGGGGGCCCCTCAACAGGCTTGCCAACAAAGACCGAGCAAGCAGACCTTCTTCAGGCGCTTTTTGGCCGCAACTCAGAAGCGCCCATCCCTGTTCTCGCGGCAGCCACTCCCGGGGACTGCTTCTGGGTCGCTCTCGAAGCCGCGCGAATCGCGTTGAAGTACATGATTCCCGTGATTGTCCTTTCTGACGGCTATCTTGCCAATGGCGCCGAACCCTGGCGCATTCCCAAGGCCGAAGACATTCCGCCTTTCCCCGTCAAATTCGCAACCGATCCTGTCGGCTTCATGCCGTATAAGCGCGATCCGCAAACCTTGGCGCGGCCCTGGGCGCGGCCCGGCACTCCCGGGCTCGAGCACCGCATTGGCGGCCTCGAAAAGCAGGACGGCACTGGCAACGTGAACTACGAGCCCCTGAACCACGAAAACATGGTGCGCGTTCGCGCCGCAAAAGTCGCGGCTATCGGCCAGGACGTCCCGAATGTTTTGCCCGAAGGCGATCCTTCCGGCGACCTGCTCGTCGTTTCCTGGGGCTCGACGGCCGGCTCCATCACCGCGGCCGTCAAATCGGCTCGCGCCAGAGGATGCAAGATCGGCCACCTGCATCTTCGCTACTTGAATCCGCTGCCTGGAAATGTCGGCGAAATCCTGAAGCGCTACAAAAAAGTGCTGGTGCCGGAACTCAACATGGGCCAGCTCCTTTGGGTTCTCCGCGCAAAGTATCTTGTGGACGCCGTTGGCTTGAACAAAATTCAAGGCCGCCCGTTTAAACAAGCCGAGCTGGAACAAAAGTTTGATGAAATGCTGGGAATACAGGGGAACCACCGATGAGCACTGCAACTCTTCCTCCGCCACTCACAAAGAAAGATTTTCAGACCGACCAGGAAGTGCGCTGGTGCCCGGGTTGCGGCGACTACGCCATTCTGTCGGCCGTGCAATCCGTTTTCCCGGAGCTCGGCATTCGCAAAGAGAACTTTGTCGTGGTCTCGGGCATCGGCTGCTCCAGCCGTTTCCCGTACTACATGAACACCTATGGATTTCACACCATCCATGGCCGCGCTCCGGCCGTCGCCACGGGAATCAAAATTGCCAATCCCGAACTGGAAGTTTGGATCGCTACGGGGGATGGCGACGCGCTGGCCATCGGCGGAAACCACACCATTCACTTGCTGCGCAGAAACGTCGGCGTCAAGGTTCTGCTTTTCAATAATCGTATCTACGGCCTGACCAAGGGACAGTACTCACCCACTTCCGAGTTTCATAAAGTTACCAAGTCTACCCCCTACGGCACCGCGGACCGTCCGTTCAATCCGGTTGCGCTGGCTACGGGTGCCGAAGCCACGTTTGTGGCCCGTTCGGTGGACGTCTTCCAGTCGCACCTGAAAGACACGCTGAGGCACGCCGCCGCTCACAGAGGCACGGCCTTTATTGAAATTCTGCAGAATTGCAACATTTTCAACGACGGCGCGTGGTTTTCGCTCACCGAAAAAGATGCGCGCAGCGAACAAGTCCTTCAGCTCGAGCACGGCAAGCCGTTGATCTACGGCAAAAACCGCGACAAAGGCATTCGCCGCAAACCCGATGGCGACATCGAAGCCGTGCAGCTCGGCAATGGCATCACCGAAAGCGATCTCATCATTCACGACGCGCATCACCCGCGTCCGTCGTACGCTTTCTTGCTTTCGCACATGGAGCACCGTCCCGGATTCCCGACACCCATCGGCGTCTTCCGCGCGTGGGACGATTTGCCGCGCTACGAAGACGTGATGAAAGACCAGATTCAGGAAATCATCGCCAAGAAAGGCTCCGGCGATCTGAACAAACTCCTTCGCGCGGGCGACGTCTGGGAAGTCAAGTAGAACAGACACGCTTGTCTGTTTCCGCGGCACGCCAACATCTGAGAATTGAAAGTAAAGCCCACGGTGGACAGACATTTCTGTCTGTCCGAGCCGAGGCTAGCTTGTAGCGATCCCCCCATTATTATCCTTCCTCATAGCCAATCCACATTGGCTCTGTTACTGTCGCTTGGCTGGCGTTCTAATGCATGAAACCGCCCGGCTTTGGCCGCATCGAATGTAAGATAGGCGGAGGGTGTTTCGGCCGTGGACGACCCCATGAATCTCCGGTCCTTTGCTTTGTTGGGAGATGCAGACCCAGTTCCTCAAAGTCTGTTCGTCGCCTACCCTGAACAGGCCAAAACGCTGGCCCTTCTTCACGAAGTCAGCCGCGAGCTAACCTCTATTCTCGACCGCGAGGAGCTTCTTCGCCGCCTCGCTGAGCGCATCAAGAGAATCGTGGACTATGACGTCTTCAGCGTCATGCTCTGGAACGAGCAAACCCAGCTTCTCGAGTCGGTCTTTGCCATGCGCTGCAACGATTCCATTCCCGCGCGCACTCGCGTGCCTCTCCACAAGGGCCTCAGCGGAACAGCCGCGGGCCAGCGGCGCGTTCTGCGCGTCCACGACGTGAACGAAGATCCTCGCTACATCCGCTGCGAGACCGGCGTGGATGCTCGCTCGGAAATCGTCGTGCCACTCCTCATGCAGGACCGGCTCATTGGCGTTCTCGACCTCGAGAGCACGCAGCCGCACGCCTTCACCCTCGAACACGAACGCATGCTCTCCACGCTGGGTTCGTACGTCGCCGTCGCCCTCGAGAATGCGCGTCTCTACGAAGGAGCTCTCCATAACGAACGCCGCCTGCGCACCGATCTCGATACTGCCCGGGAAATTCAGCGGCAGCTTCTTCCCACGGGCGCCCGTGAAATCCCGGGGCTCGATCTGGCCGCAGCCTACGTTCCCGCGCGCGAATTGGGTGGGGATTTCTACGATTTTCTCCCCTACGGTGAAGGTCGTTTGGCCATCGCGTTAGGCGACGTTTCCGGCAAAGGCACCGCGGCAGCGCTTTACGGTTCGCTGGCCATTGGCACGATTCGCGAAATCGTCATCGATAGCAACTGCGATCCGGCGTGCATGCTTGCTCTTCTGAACCAGCGCCTCCATAACGCACGCCTCGATTCGCGTTTCATCGCCATGCTCTTTGGCGTCTACGATGCGGCTAGCCGCCGGCTGCATCTTTCGAATGCCGGGTCGCCGTATCCCCTTCTTCTTCGCGATGGCCATGTGGTTTCCGTTCGCCTGGAGGGTGTGCCGCTCGGCCTGCTTCCTGGAACGCAATACGATGAGTCTGTCCTCGACCTGATGCCGGGTGACGTAGTGGTTTTTGCCTCCGACGGCATCCTGGAATCGGAAAACGCCTCCGAAGAGGAGTTTGGCCTGCAACGACTGTCCGCAGTCCTAAGCGCCATTTCTCCTCAGGATTCGGCTCGCGCCATCGCCGAACGCATCCTCGCCGAAACCGACGATCACGGCGCCGGCACGGCTGCGCACGACGACCGCACCCTCGTCGTCCTGCGCGTCACCGAGGAGACGGGCTCCGACTTCTCGAAACTCCCCGTCATCTATTGAAGCTGAGACCCCGGCTAAATTTCTTGTGCACAACGGAAGGGACATGTCATTCCTAAGCTCCACTGATTGCGGGCGAGGAATCTGCTCTTGGTTTGGATAACTCTCGGTATGAATCAGTGGGTTGTGTTGGCGCTCGAATCCGCAGCATTTGCCTGCCGCAGTTCTGGATTCTTCAGCAATGGCAGCCACTTTTCGCGCGCCGCTGCGAAGTCCGGCCAATTCTTCTTGGACACCGGTTCCGCAGGGGGCAAGCCGAGCCTCTCAAAATTCTTGTACTGCCCTCTCTGCAAAATTCGGAAGTCCAGATGCGGCCCGGTCGCCAGCCCCGTGCTTCCTACCAGCCCGATGGTCTTGCCGATTTCCACGCGCTCGCCCGGGTGCACAAACATACGCGACAAGTGCAGATACATCGTTTCGTACCCGTTGAAGTGCGCGATCTGAACCATGTTCCCTTCGCCGCCTTTGCGGCCCGCAAACATCACGCGCCCGCTTCCGATGGTTTGCACCGGCGTCCCCACCGGCGCGGCGTAATCCGTTCCCATGTGCGGCCGGTAGATTTTCAGGATGGGATGAAACCGCGACCGGCTGAAGTGCGACGTCACCGGCGCGCCAAATTTCAGTGGCGAGCGCAGAAACGCTTTCTGCAAGGATTTACCGTCCGCCGCGTAATATCCCGTCCGTCCCGCGGGATCGTGAAACAGCAGCGCTTGATATTTCCGTCCTGCATTTTCATACTCTGCCGCAAAAATCCTTCCGTACCCGGCTGTTTCTCCGTTCGTATATTTCTTTTTTTCCAGCACCATGCGAAACGTGTCGCCCTGGCGCGGATCGGTGTAAAAATCCAGGTCGTAGCCGAAAATCTGCGCCAGCCGCAGCGCTAGTTCCGCCGATTCCCCCGCGTCCTCCACCGCATTAAACAGCGAATCGTCCACGCGGCCCGTCACTGCCACAACTTCCGTTTTCGAAGGAATTTCGCTGATCCGCGCCGTGAACCCGCCTTCTTCCGAAACAACCTTCAGCATGCGGTCTGGATCAATCTTGTAATCAATCTCCCGCAGCGCGCCCTCCACTGACCGCCCCACCGTGATCGTATTTCCCGCGCGAAGTTGCCGCAGGTTGAACGTCCGCTGCGCTGCTGCCGACGCGCCCGCCGCCTCCTCTGCGCTCAATCCGAATTTCTGCAGCGCCGTCTTAAAATTCTGCCCGGCGGCAACTTTTTCGTTGCGCGGCAGAATGACTTGCTCGCGGATACGCTTCCCTTCTTCCTGTGCCAGCTTCACTTGGCGATCGTACTCATCCGCAGTTGCCAGCCGCCGCTGGAATACAAATCCAAGGAGGCCTGTCCCCGCAAGACACTCGCACACGACCAAAATGACGAACCACCGTTTCACAATTCCCCCAGAGGATAGTCGCCGGGAATCCCCAAAACTTCTCTAGTTTGTCCTAACACTTTCAGCCGCAAAGAGTTTTGCGGCACTGACGCACCCCTTCTTTTGTCTCAATTCCGTCCCCTGCGTCAAACATGCATTAGGAACCGTGCGCTCAATCGTCCAACAGGCCCATCGGCAAGCGGCGCTTCACTAACTAAGCGGAAGCATTCCTTCGCACCCGCGCGCCTAAACAAAAAACGCTGCGGACACTCCGCAGCGTGATGGCCTGCTCTCAATAGTATCAGGAAGATTTGCTAGTTTCCGGTGTGGATCGCCACCTGTGGGCCGGACGCCGCGAAATAATTTTGTTCGCGCAGCTTGCGATACAGGATGCCCGCAACTTGAGCGGCCGTTGGACCTTTCACGCGCCGCGTATTCCCGCGCAATAGCACCGCCAGCGCGATCTTGGGGTGCGTTTCATCCGCGTAAGTAATGAACCACCCGATTTTTGATGGCGTCGTGTGGTCGTCGCACGTTCCCGTTTTCCCGATCGGCAGTTCCTCGCCGCCACGGTCATAGCTCGAACGCCCCGTGCCATACAGCACGGCCGCAAGCATGCCTTCTCGAATTTCCGGAAGGATCGGAGCGATATTCAATTCGCGCTTCACCTTGGGCGTGAAATTCTGAAGGTCTTCCTGGCTGTGCGGATACTGCAAATAATAAAGCGTCCCGCCATTGGCAAAAGCAGCGGACAGCGCCGCAAGCTGCAGCGGCGTCACTTGAATCCCTTCACCGTAACTGGACATCCGAGCCACCCCGCCATGCGCCGGCGGCACCGTGGGAAACGATCCCGGATGCTCGTCCGGCAGGTTGTACCCGGCCAGCTCGCCCAGCCCCAGCAACCGGCCATACTTCGAAACCGTGTCAAATCCCATGCGTGCGCCAAGCTGCTCGAAAAACTCGTTGTTCGAGCGCGCCATCGCTTCCGTCAAATTCATGTATTTCCGGCGGCTCACCCGCAGCATAGTGTCGGGCGTGATTACATTTTCTTCCAGCGCCGCAAGCGCGATGGTCGGCTTGATGGTCGAGCAAGGAATGTAGCCGTCGCTGAACGCAAGCTTTTGATTGACCACCGTCAGGATGCGCCCCGTGTCCGGGTCCACTGCGACGACTGCGCCGTTGTAGCGCCCGATCGCGGCAACCGCCGCCGCTCGCACGATAGGGTCATCATAGGTGCTGTCATCCGTGCTGGTCGAGTCCGCAAACGTGGGAACGCCGGGATAGCGATTCACATAGCGGCGCGCGCGCGAACGCGTCGACGCCGAACCTGCAGGCATTGCCGGCACGGGCAGCGCACACAGCGCCGTCAACAAAATGGTGATACTGCTTTTTGCGTACTGCTTCACCGTTCCCACCCTCAATGCGGAGCCGATACCGCCTTCGCGTCCAACCCCGGAATACCCCACCGCTCATCACGCCGGGGCCGAACTTTTACATCAGGCTGTTATTCAGCGTCAACAAACATTCTCAGTAACTGTTCGTTGTTGCCACGGGCACTGAGCTTGCCTCTGCCCGTTTGGGGATAGCTTGCATCCCGGCAGCCAATCCGAGCGATGTTGATTCGATGCAACTTAGCGTCGCATCGCTTGCTCCTACGTGCTCAAACACTACGCCGAAGAGATACACTCGCTCTCATGTTGCGACATCAATTCTATGAAGTTTCCCGCTAGTACCGCAATAGAGGATAAGCCCTAGTACGCCCTTATGTGCTTTGTTTTCAACTCACTGCCCTCCAGGCCAGCCCCCTGCCCATCCGCCCGGTCCGGCGTCACAATCGTATGTGAAGCTTTCGAATCTCATCCTGAAACGCCTCTGCGCCGATCCGCTTGCGGCTGCTCATCTTCCAAATCTCAGATGCCTCCATCATTGCCTCAGTCTCACCGCACAAAACAAGAGGGGCGCGTTCGCGCCCCTCTTTGATTGTTCTTTACCTGTGAACTTCTTCCGCTACCGCGCGGGACGCACTTTCGATGCATCCGCGCCCGCTGCGGCCGTGGCCGCTTTCACCGGCGGCTTTTCGCCATGCGCCGAAGCC
>Ga0209474_10002955_pt1 | contig 15191 bp, 15 predicted proteins | sample GraSoiAngelo_145_FD_185902 | JGI IMG/M metagenome (GOLD analysis project Ga0209474, IMG submission 185902) | Grasslands soil microbial communities from the Angelo Coastal Reserve, California, USA - 14_1009_05_20cm (SPAdes) (version 2) | ecosystem: Environmental > Terrestrial > Soil > Grasslands...
CTGGCAAGGACCCTTGACGACGAGGATTACGATTTGGCCGGCGAAGTTCTCCTGGCTTGGCCATTCATCGGCGAGCCCTGGAGTGCCGCTGCGGGTTTCGCTTTCCGTGTCCTCGCCCGGCTCGAAGATCATGCCGGCGTGCTGCCCGGCGGGACCACCAGGCTCGATCGGCTGAGCCGGCTGGGAGGCAGCGAAAAGGCGCGATACGCCCTCGCGACCGCGTATCACACCGTTTATGTGATGGGCTTTCTTTGCGCCGCCTCGTTACGTGCAGGCCGGGCGCCGCCGGCGCAAATAGCCGGGCCGCCCGTCGACGCCGGCTTCGTTGATCGCCTGCTGACGGTTCTCGACCGCGACCAGGGCCATTGGCAAGCCCCGTTGCTGGAGTTGAGCGAGACGGAGCGGAACGCCCTGTGCCCCTTTTTGCTCGACCTCGCCCTCGTGCAAAAATGCCGCAAGCACGATTACCGGGCCGTCGGCGAACTCCTCGCCGCCGCCTACGAATGCGGCCTGGCGCGTTCGCCGCTCTGCGGACAATCCGCCGAATTGCTGGAACGGCTGGCGGCATATTCGCGGATAGCGCCACGCTCTCCTGACGCGCCGGACGCCGATTGAACGGCCCGGCACCGAGCGGCCCGGCTAACCGCGGATCTTGCGGATTGGGGCGAGAGGCGTTCCGAAGGAATCATAATCCTGCGCGACGGATCAAATCCATCCGGCGGACCTCGAACCCCCGCACGAAGATGGATCTCGCGGTCTGATAGTCCCGCGCCGCGAAGAAGGCCGGCGCTTCCCGGCGCGTGAGAAGCTCGTCGATCATGAACCGAACCTGGGACTCCGCGGGCACGCAAATCGTGGACGGGGTATTGGCCTTCGCATGCAGATCTTCACGACGCGAGCCGCGCCACTGCCACAGCCCGACAGAGCCGTCTCGGCTCTTGATGCAGGGCCGAAAGGTGGACTCCTCATAAGCCGTATCGATGATCGCCTTGATGTGATGTTGCTCAAAGCGCCAGTAAGGCGGCAGCAGAGTGGTGTTTGCGTTGCCGAGCCAAACCGCTATCTGACACGCCAGGGCAAAAGTAGCTGAGCATGAAAACATACGGCACCCTTTCGATTGTTTATCTCAAAGGTGTTGTAGCGGGATGACCTAGTATTCCAACTCGGCGCCGATCTACCAAACAAAATTATGGTTAATCTTCGATTGTAGTTAATCTGTTCTGGCATTAATCGCGCGCGACTTGGCGCTTTTGACCGGCAGAGCCCCGGATTAAAAGCGTGCGCGGCCGGGTTTGTCGGTGAGGGCTACCGCAGCGATGCGACCGGCGCCGCGCGGGTCCGGTCCGGACCGACATCATCCGCTCGGCCGCCAATGCCTGCCGAAATCAAGTTCTTCGGTTGGTGGAATTAGTTTGGGACTGAACCCGCCAATTCGATCGCGGGCGCGCCCAGTGACCGTTGCCTAGGCTACTCCGCCTGGCCTATCGGGGGCTTCGGATCCCGGGTATCCCCCCTACCTGATCCCGCGGTGCGCGCGATCGGCAATGCGGCTGATGAGCCGCCCGGACAGTGAGGGGTGAGGCGAATTGGGAGGGCCGGGCGGCTCAAAACCGCCCGGCTCTTTTGTTGGCGCTTGAATGCGGGGGCAGGACGCGATGCGTCAGGCCTTGGATGTGCCTGACCGCCTCGCGTCCGAACGGTTTAGTATCCCCAGCCGTACCCGGGGTGATAGGCAAAGCCGCCGCTTCCGCCGTAGTAGGCGGGGTGGCTGCTGGCGCTGGCCTGCCAGGTCGGGACAAACGAGCTGCCGTAATGATACCCATAACCCCACCGCGCGCGGGCCGGAGCATAGGGGACGGCGTAGGTGGACTGATACTGGGTGCCGTACCAACCCGGATTGTAGCTGCTGCCGTACCCGACCACCGTGTTGCGCGGCATGCGGACCGAGTAATAGCGGCTGACTCTCCTGGAGGGCGCCGTCGTCGTGATATAGTCGTCGGTCACCACCGTTCTGGTCGTCCTCGTGACCGTCCGGTGAGCCCCGCGAAACGCGTGATGCCGCGCGGTTGTGCATTTCATCATCGTGTGGTGTCCGGCGGGGCCGGTCACACTCTTTTGGACGCAGGTCCGGGCTTGCGCCTGCGGTGATGCCCAAGCGAGGGCGAGCGCTCCGACAGCGGCCGCGATTGCGATGGTTTTCATTAAAATCTCCTCTTTTGACAGGCCGGCGCTGCCGGCATTCACCTCCGTAAAACGTGTTCCGAGTCGCAACGACTCAGCTCCCGCCTCTTGGTTGAAGAGGCGCTCCGGGAGTGGCGCGGCAATACGGGCCGATGAGCCGTCGTTTACCGGCGCAGCTCGGCGATCAGGCTGCGCAGGGTGTCGGCATCGGCCGGGGCGGCGAGCGGCATCGTGAATTCAAGATGCGTCGCCAGCGCCCCGTAGCGCGCCTTCAGCTTGCCGGCGATCTCGTCATGCGTGCCGATCACCGCGTAGGTGTCGAGCATTTCGTCACTGACGAGTGCTGGCATCTCCTCCCAGCGCTGTGCCCGCGACAGCGCCTGCAATTGTTTGGCGGTCTCGCCATGGCCGTCGGTCTCGAACGCGGCGAGATAGGTCGGCGTCGAAGCGTAGAACGCGACCCGCGCCCGCACGTCCTCGACCGCTGCGGCAAGCGCCGCGAGGTCCGGGGCCGTCGCGACCAGCGGCATGACGCACATCGTGAACCTGATCCCATCCCGCCCGGCTTTCGCCATGCCCTTCCGCGCCGCCGGCAGCATCACTTCGGCGATATAGCGTGGAGTCGCGACGGGGTGGGCGCGGATGCCGTCCGCGACCTCGCCGGCGACCTGGCACATATACGGGTTGACCGCGGCCAGCTCGACCCGGATGTCGGGGTGCTCGAGCGGTGCCGGCGCAAACAGCGGCACCATCAGGCTCAGCGTGTAGTGCTCGCTGTGGTAATCGAGCTTCGTGCCGTTCTGCCAGCTGGCCCAGATCGCGCGCAACGCGCCGACATAATCGCGCAGCCACGGCCCCGGCGGCGACCAGCGCATCCCGTAGCGCCGCTCGATATGGCCCTTGACCTGCGAACCGAGGCCCAGCGTAAAGCGCCCCTTCGACAGCCGCGCCAAACTCCAGGCGCTCAGCGCCGTGACAGCCGGGCTCCTCGGAAACGCGACCGCGACGGCGGTGGCGAGGCTCACACGGCTGGTCGCCTGCGCCGCCAACGCCAGCACGATGAACGGATCCTCCTTCGTCTCCTCGGTCAGGACGCCGTCATAGCCGAGCTCCTCGGCAAGCCGCGCATCCGCCGCGACCCGCGCGATGTCCAGCGGCATCGCGGCCGCGCGCACCCCCGGATCAAGCTTCCCCAACGGCAGCAGCGCCTCGATTTTCATCCTGGACCCCGAACACCGTCATCCCGGCGAACGCCAGGATCCACTCTTCAACATCACGAAATCCGGATGAGTGGGTCCCGGCCTTCGCCTTCGCCGGGACGAAGTATTGTGCGCATTGCGCGGAAGCCGTCCAGCTGAAGCTCCCACAAAGGAGCAGTGCGGTGATCAATCAGACTGCTCTCGCCGACCTTGAGTAATCAGCGTTCCTGAGCACCAAATCTCGGGAAGTTAACAATAAAATAACACAAAACGGGCTGCCATCTTCTTCGCTGTTCTGCAACAATAGCTGACCTGCGGACCGCGCGGGGGGTAACCAACGAATTCGGCCTAAGCTGGATCGGGGAGCGTGCCCATGCCCTGGCTCGACATTGCAGTGATCGGATTTGGTTCCTTTGTGGGGCTGGCTGTGCTGGGAATGATTGCCCTGCTTGCCGCCTATCGGCATTAAAAACGGGTTCATCGCCGCTGCGCTTTTCGTCAGCGCCGCGTTAGCCGTCCTGCCGCTCACTCGCGCAACGGCACGGCTTTAAATGGCGCGCCCGCCGGCTGCCATCACGCGAACCTCTCCGCAATATGGGCATACAGCGCGCGCAGCGTTTGCGCCTCGGCGCCTTCGGGCCGGCCCGGCCGCGCCCTTGTGTTCCACGCCATGACGTCGAGATGCGCCCACGGGATCCCCGGCTCGACAAATTCCTGCAGGTACAACGCCGCGGTGATCGCGCCGGCATGCGGCGATTCCGACACGTTGTTGATGTCGGCCGCCTTGCTGTCGATCAGTTTGCGGTAGGGCCGCCACAGTGGCATCCGCCACAGCGGATCGTCCTCCGCCGCGCCGCTCGCGATCAGCCCGGCCGCGAGCGTGTCATCATTGCAGAACAGTGCCGGCAGTTCCGGCCCGAGCGCGACCCGCGCCGCGCCGGTCAGGGTCGCCGCGTCGACCAGCATCGCCGGCTTCTCGGTCGCGGCTTCGGCCAGTGCGTCGCACAGGATCAGGCGTCCCTCGGCGTCGGTGTTGCCGATCTCGACCGTGATCCCCTTCCTCGTTTTGACGATGTCGAGCGGCCGCATCGCATTGCCGCTGACCGCGTTCTCGACCAGCGGCAACAGCACGCGCAGCCGCACCGGCAATTTCCCGGCCATGACCGCCTGCGCCAATCCAAGCATGATCGCCGCACCGGCCATGTCCTTTTTCATCATGCGCATGCCCGAGGCGGATTTCAGGTCGAGACCGCCCGAGTCGAAGCACACGCCCTTGCCGACCAGGGTGACCTTCGGTGCGCGTTCCTCGCCCCAGCTGATGTCGACGAGCCGCGGCGCACGGCTGCTGGCGCGGCCGACGGCGTGGATCGTCGGGTAGTTTTCGGCGAGCAGCCCATCGCCGGTAATGACCCGGTGCTTCGCGCCGGCATTCTCGGCGACGACGACCGCCGCCTCGGCCAGCTCGGCCGGGCCGAGATCGGAGGCCGGCGTGTTGATCAGATCGCGCGCCAGGCAGATCGCGCTCGCCAGCCGCTCGGCAAGCCCGCGATCGGCGCCCTCCGGCCACACCAGCCGCGCCCGGTGTTCCTTTTTCTCGCGGTACAGCGTGAAGGAGTAGGTGCCTAGCGCCCAGCCCAGCGCGATCCGGGTCGGGTCGCCACCTCCGGGCCCTTGCTCCAGCCGGTAATTGCCCTCGGGCAGGTTCTCGGACAGACCGGCGAGCGCCCACATCGTTGCCTCGTCCTCGCTTGCCCCGACCAGCACGCGGCCAAGCTTCCCCGCTTTGTCCGGCACCAGCGCCAGCTTGCCGGGCTCGCCGGTAAACCCGGTCGCCGCCGCCCAGTCGCGCTCGCGCGCCGGCGCACTCTCGCGCCACGCCTCGAGCCCCGCCTTCGACAGCACCGCAATCGGCACCGCCCCCGGATCAGCCTCATCATCCTCGATCAAATTGAACGCCATGCTGAATCCCCGGAGATTTCACAGTGGGACGGTGAGGCAGTGAGATGCGCGCTCAGCGCGCAATAAATCAGGTAACGCAAAGGACGCGAAGGACCCGCAAAGCTACGCGATGGCACATCAGTCGCCCCGATGCCTTCGCGTACCTTTGCGCATCCTCTGCGTCCTTTGCGTTAAAGCGTTCCTCTTTTCTCGCTGTCTCACTGTCTCATTGTGAATAAATTTTTTCCTACACCGCCATCCGGCCGCCATCGACGATGATCGTCGTGCCGGTGATGAAGGCGCCGGCCGGCGATGCCAGCAATAGGGCCGCGCCGGCGATGTCCTCGGGTTGTCCGAGCCGCCGCAAGGGTGTCTCGGCCTCGCGGGCGGCGCGCCGCTCCGGGTCTTCGTAGAGCGCTCGCGCGAAATCGGTCACCACCAGCCCCGGCGCGATGCAGTTCACGCGCACGCTGTCCGGCCCCCATTCGGCGGCGAGGCTGCGGCACAGCGCAAAATCGGCCGCCTTCGTGACACCGTACATGCCGATCACCGTCGAGGCCTTCAAGGCGCCGATCGAGATCGTGAAGATGATCGAGCCGTCGCGCCGCGCCCGCATCTCCGGCGCGACCATCTTCGACAGCCACAGATTGCTCAATACGTTGTTGGTCATCATCCGCTCGAACGCCTGGTCGGAGAGGTCGGCCAGCGAGCCGTAATGCGGGTTGATCGCGGCGTTGCACACGAGAATGTCGATCCTGCCCCACTCGGCGCGCGTTTTCGCGACCAAATTTTCCAGCTGCGCCTGGTCGGAGATGCGCGCCGTCACCGCGATCGCCTCGCCGCCTTTCTGGCGGATCGCATCGACGACCTCGTCGCACGGCCCCTGGTTGCGCGCCGAGATCGTGACCTTGGCGCCGGCCTCGGCGAACAGTTCGGCGATCGCCCGGCCGATGCCGCGCGACGACCCCGTGACGATCGCCACCTTCCCGGAGAGATCAAACAATTTCATGGCACCGACTCCGGTTCGTCAGGGAAAATCATTCAACGCAAAGGACGCGAAGGAGGCGCAAAGGGACGCGATGGCGCTTCACTCGCTCCGACTCCTTCGCGTCCTTTGCGTGCCCATCGCGTCCTTCGCGCTAAAACGTTTGTTTCTCGCTACGACGCCGCGCGCACCAGCGGGTTGCGCAGGATGCCGATGCCGGTGATCTCGATCTCGCAGACATCGCCGTGCTCCAGGTTGCGCGGCGCGCCTTCCGTCCCCATCCACACGACATCGCCCGGATAGAGCGTCAGGTATTGCGACATGCGGCTGATGAACTTGGCGACCCCGTGGATCATGTTGTTGGTGCGGAATTTGTCGGTCACCTCGTCGTTGACGCGCACGATCGTCTCTGCCTTTTCGAGATCGAAATCGGTCTCGATCCACGGCCCCATCGGCTTGAAGGTGTCGGTATTTTTGGCGCGCCACAGGGTGCGGTCGTTGCGCTGCCAGGTGCGCTCGCTCATGTCGTTGCCGATCGTCCAGCCGAGGATGCAGGAGAACGCGTCGCGCTCCGACAGGTGCTTCGCCTGCGTTCCGATGACCGCGACCAGCTCCGCCTCGTATTGCACGAGCTCGCCGGCATCCTTCGGGATGACGATGTTCTCGCCGTGCGCGATCAGCGCGTTGTTGGCGCGATAGCCGATATCGGCGTTGGGCGGCAATTGCGGCTCCTCGCCGCGCTTTTTGGCCATCTCGGTAACATGCTCGGCGTAGTTCAGCCCGGCCGCGTAGAACGTCTTCGGGATCACCGGCACGAGAAACTTCACGTCGCGCAGCTTGCGCCGCGTGCGCGTCATCGAATACCCGGCGAAGGGATCGCCGGTGACCTCGACGACCTCGTCGCTCTCGATGATGCCGTAAGCGTCGCGGCCATCGGCCTGGTATCTGAGCCAGCGCATTGTTCTCTCCCTCTCTCGCGGGTCCTGGGCGATCATAGCCGAGCCAAGGGCCGCGGCAACCGGCTGCATCGCCGTCTAGCGTGCTTCGAGACGCGCCCAGCTTTGCTGAACGCTCCTCAGCATGAGGAACTTCTTTGATGGCATTAAGAAACACCTCATCCTGAGGAGCACCCGAAGGGTGCGTCTCGAAGGACGCACCGGAGTGATCCAGCAGAGCAGGGGAGGAGTGGCGTGCCGACAATCGACCGCGACGGGGTCAGCATCCATTACGAGATCCACGGGCCCGCCAACGCGCCAGCGATCCTGCTGTCGCACGGCTATGGCGCGACCTGCCGGATGTGGGATGGGCAGGTCGCCGTCTTCGCCGATCGCTACCGTCTCGTGCTGTGGGACATGCGCGGCCATGGCCAGTCCGGCGATCCCGCCGACCCCGCGCTCTATTCGCACGCGCTGACGGTCGGCGACATGGCGGCGGTGCTCGATACCTGCAGCATCGAACGCGCGGTGATTGGCGGGCTGTCCTTGGGCGGCGTCATGTCGCTCGGCTTCCATCTCGCGCATCCCGAGCGGGTGCGCGCCTTGATGCTGTTCGATACCGGCCCCGGTTTCCGCAATCCGGAGGCGCGCCGCGAGTGGAACAAACGCGCCGAAGCGCGCGCCCGCGAGCTCGAAAGCAACGGCCTGCCCCGGTCCGTCGGCGGCGCCGAGACCAGGCTCGGCCATCATCGCTCGGCGCAGGGCCTCGCCGGCGCCGCGCGCGGCATGCGGGCTCAGCCCGACAGTTCGCTGATCGACTCGCTGCCGTCGATCGCAGTGCCGACCCTGGTCCTGGTCGGATCCGAAGACCGCCATTTCCTCGGCGCCGCCGATTACATGGCGGCCAAGATCCCCGGCGCGCAGAAAGTGGTGATCCCCGATGCCGGTCACGCCGCCAATCTCGACCAGCCCGAAGCCTTCAACCGCGCCGTCTCGAACTTCCTCGCGAGCCTGCCCGATTGAAAACCAATATCGTCGTCCCGGCGAAGGCCGGGACCCACGGCGGCGCACGCTCCGACGGGTGATGCGTGGATCCCGGCCTGCGCTGGGATGACGATTAAAGCTGAGTTCGACTTTCTCCTTCTCGTCATGGCCGGGCTTGTCCCGGCCATCCACGCCTGTGTTACGTTGCCATCCCACCGATCAGAACGTTGTCGATATGAGTCTCAATCGAAACGCGCCGCCAAGAACCGGCTGGGCCAACATCGTAACCGAGCTTCATGTCGTCGACTTGGATGCCAGCCTCGCTTTTTGGACGGACATCATCGGTTTTGAAATCGCCTTCCGACGCGACGAGGAGAAATTCGTCTACCTGGAGCATCCGGAAGGGCAACAGATCATGCTGTGTCAGCGGCACGGCCGCTTCGAGACCGGACCGATGCAGCATCCGCTCGGACAAGGCGCGATGTTTCAGATTTACCTCCGGAATATCGACTCCATTCTGACCAGACTCGCCGCTGAGCATTGGCCGATCTACCTCGGTCCCCGCGAGGTCTGGCGCCGAACCGGCGATCGCGAATCCGGTCAGCACGAGGTCTTTGTCCAGGACCCCGATGGTTATCTTCTGATGCTGGCGCAGAGTACCGGCGAAAGATCTCTGGCCCAGGCCGAGCGTTCGGGGAGCGCGCCATGAAAATCACCGCTGCTGTCGTTCCGGCGCGGTCGCAGCCCTTCGAGATCGCCACCCTCGATCTCTCCGCGCCGCTCGCGGACGAGGTGCTGGTGCGCATCGTCGCGTCAGGCATGTGCCACACCGATCTGCATGCCCGCGACGGCTATTTCGCGAACCTGCCCTATCCGATCGTCTGCGGCCATGAGGGGGCCGGCATCGTCGAGGAAATCGGCGCCGTCGTGACCGATCTGGCGCCCGGCGACCCGGTCGCGATCTCGTTCCCGTATTGCGGCGAATGCGAGCCGTGCCAGGCCGGCCGGATCTCCTATTGCACCAATGCTCGCGGCCTCAAATCGGGCGGCAAGCGGGCCGACGGCTCGACCCCGATGAGCCGCGGCGGCGATCCCGTCTATTCCTGCTTCTTCCAGCAATCCTCCTTCGCGAGTTTCGCGCTGGCGCCGGCCAAGGACGTCGTGAAACTGCACCGCGACGCGCCGGTCGAACTCCTCGGCCCGCTCGGCTGCGGCTTGCAGACCGGCGCCGGCGCGGTTCTCAATGTCATGCGCCCCGAACCCGGCCGATCGATTGCGATTTACGGTGTCGGCGGGGTCGGGCTCGCGGGGCTGATGGCGGCGAAGATCGCCGGCTGCGACCCGATCATCGCGATCGACCGCCTGCCGGCCCGCCTCGCTCTGGCGCGCGAGCTTGGCGCGACGCACGCGCTGGAGAGCAAAGGCTCGGAAACTCTGGCCGAGATCCGCCGCCTCACCGGCGGCGGCACGCATTTTGCGCTCGAGACTTCCGCAGCCCCGCAAATCTTCCGCCTCGCCGTCGATGCGCTGCGTGGGCTCGGCACCTGTGTCCTGGTCGGCAGCGCCCGCGCCGGCACCGAGGTCAGCTTCGAGATGCCGTGGCTGCAGGGCGGTCGCACGGTGCGCGGCGTCGTCCAGGGCGACAGCCGGCCGCGCGAGTTCATCCCGCGCCTCGTCGATCTGTTCATGGAGGGCCGCTTCCCGCTCGACCGGCTCGTGACCCGCTACGATCTCGCCGACATCAATCAGGCCGCCGCCGACGCCGCCTCCGGCGCAACGATCAAGCCGATCCTGACCCTGCCGCACTAGCATAGGTCCCCGTGGCCGGACTTGTTCCGGCCACCCACGTCTTCGGCGCGTGCCGCGGGACGAGAGAAAACCACAAAGACACGAAGGTCACGAAGTCTGCGGCGCGCTCATCAGCTTCGTGCCCTTCGTGGCTTCGTGGTGGATTGCAGACGTGGATGCCCGGGACAAGCCCGGGCACGGGGCAAAGTGCACGGCGATTTCGAGCGCCGGAGATCGTTACCCCACGACAGCATTGCGCCGGTCGAGGCGATAATCCGGTGCGCCGAGAAACCAGGTCTCCAGCGGGCCCACACCCTTGATCTCGATCGCACCGCGCGGCTCGCAGGCGAAGGCGGTCAGCGCGTCGCGTGTTTCGGCCGATACCTGCACCCGCCTCGACTCGAGCCGGGCCGCAAGGTTCACCGCGTCGCCCCAGACATCGTAGGAAAATTTGCGCGTTCCGATGATGCCGGCCATGACCGGCCCGGAGGCGATCCCGATCCTGATCGGGAGTGTCACGCCAAATTGCGCGGCCACCGCCTCCTTTTCGATAAGCATATCGAGCGCCATATGCGCGAGCCGATCGGCATGATCGGCCGCTGTCTTGGGCAAGCCGGCCACCGCCATATAGGCATCGCCGATCGTTTTGATCTTCTCGACGCCGTACTTGTCCGCCAGGGCGTCGAAGCGGCGCATCATCTCGTTGAGCAACGCCACTGTGCGCTCTGCCCCGAGCTGCTTCGACAGCGAGACGAACCCCTGAATGTCGGAGAACAGGATGGACGCATCGCCGACCGCGTCGGCGATCGGCTCATCGGGGTTCTCGCGCAGCCGCTCGACGATATTCTCAGGCAGAATGTTGCGCAGCAGCCTGTCGGTTTCGGCCTCGGCGCGATCCGCCAGCCGAAACGCGTAATAGGCGGTCGCCCCGCTCAAGCCAAAGGCGGTGACCGCCGAGGAGACGTAGAGCTGCGCGAGAAACGCCGGCTCAACGGGCACCAGGCCGATCGGAAACAAGAACCAGGCCGCGATGTGGAGCAGCAAACACAGAACGATGACCGCAATGCCGAGCGCCAGGTGATCCAGCCCGAGAATGAAAAACGCGGCCACGGCCCCGACGATCAGGTTCAGCTGAATGCCGGAATCCCGCCCGAGCAGCGCGACCAGCCCGACCAAGGCGATGCACTCGCTTCCGGCTATAACCAGCCCGGCGAAGATCTCGTGCACGCGATGCATCAACGGCACGCAAAGCGCCATCGCCACGAGCGCCAGATTGATGGCGATGACCCAGCTGTAGGTGCGCGCGTCGGCTACGGCATAGGAAAGCGCGTAACCGGCCGAGGACACCACGATCAGCGCGGCCAGCGCATTGAGAATTTTGAGCCGCCGGCGAACCCGCAGCGGGTAGGCCGCCGCTCCGAGCTCGACCAGCCGAGAGATTGGTTGCGCGAACATGACTCGTCATCAATCGCGAGAGGTCCAGCCATCATTACAAAATCCGCGGCCGCGGCTAGTGCCATGGCGCCAGCCGGTGGCGCGATCTCATCCCGCGCCCCCTCTCCGGCGGCATGATCAAACCCATCCTCCGCCTTCCGCATTGACGCGATGGGCTCATATGTGTCATCTGATGTGTGGGGGTCCACACATGGCGACAAACCTGTCTCTCGACCCCGATCTGCTCGAAAAGGCCTTCGAGGTTAGCGGCGAGCGCACCAAAAAGGCGGCGGTCACCAAGGCCCTCGAAGAGTTCATCGCGCGCCGCCGGCAAAAGCGCCTGCTCGAACTGATGGGCAAGCTCGAATGGGATGACGGCTTCGACTACAAGGCCGAGCGTTCTCGCCGTTGAGCCTGTTTGTCGATACCAGCGTGTGGTCGTTGGCGTTCCGCCGCGACCTGCCCGCCGCGCGCATCGAGGTCGGCGAGCTGGTGCGTGCGATTGAAGCGGGCGAGATGCTGTTCACCACCGGTCTCGTGCTGCAGGAACTACTGCAAGGTTTTTCCGGGCCGCGAGCGCGCGAGCGGATACTGGATCGCTTTTCGGCGCTGCCGCTGCTGGTTCCCGACCGCCAGGACCACATCGACGCCGCGGAGCTGCGCAACCGGTGCCGTCGGCGTGGCATTCAGACCGGGACGATCGATGCGCTCCTGGCGCAGCTTTGCATCCGTCACGACCTCATGATGCTGACGACCGATGGAGACTTTCGTCACATAGCTGAGCAATCCGGCCTGAAACTGAGGAGCGCTACCGCGTAAGTCGGCTTACTGCAGGAATGTGTCCCGGCCTTCGCCGGGACCTACAGCGTTCGCCAGAGTCGCTCGGATCTACCCCGCGCCGAGCCGCTTCAGCGCGGCGCGCGCCTGCGGGTGATTGCGCGCGGCGGCCCGCTCGTACCATTTGCGGGCAGTGTCGGCGTCGGCGGCGACGCCGATGCCGCGCTCGTACATCGCCCCGAGATTGAACATCGCGATCGCTTCGCCCTGCGCGGCGGCGTCCCACCACAGAAGGCGCGCCGCCTCGGGATCGGGGCTGGCGATCCCTTGCCCGCGCGCCATCAAGATCCCGAGATTGGTCAGCGCCTTCGCCTCGCCGTCCGCGGCGGCCAGCCGATACCAGTACGCCGCCTCCACCGCATCGGGCCGGTTGCCTTTGCCGCTTTCGAAGCTCCAGGCCCGTGCATAGCGCTGCGGCCCGCCTCTGATCGCCGCTGCCGCAACGCCCTTGGGCGAGGTTTGCGGCGTCTCCAACAGGGCTGCGAGCCGTTGCGCCATCTCGAGCAGCAGCGTGCGTTGCGGTGCCGACAGAATGCCGGTCTCCGGCTCGCCCGCAAAAGACTGGAACTGCTTGATCGCGGCGCGGGTGCGCGGCGCGAAATTGCCATCCGCTTCGCCCGGGGAATGACCCAGCGCGCGCAGCGCGCGTTGCACCTCGCGCTTTTCCTCGATCGACCACGCCGCTTCGTCCTCGGCCGGGCTGAGCGCCTCCAGCCGCGGCAGCGAGGTGGACCGCTCGGCCGCTGCCGGCGGCGGCGCATTGGTCGGATCGATCGCGGCTACCGTCGGTGCGGGCGGTGCCGCCAAGGGAGCTGGCGAGGACGCCGTCGCGGGAGCTGGCGCGGGTTCGGGCGCAGAGGTCGGCGGCGGTTGCTCCGAACCCGGCGCGCTTGGCCGGGACGCCGCCTCTGCTTCTCTGTTCGCAGCCTCCGTTGTCGCCGCGACAGGCGGTGCCGCGGGCGGAGGCGAGGCCGCGGCGGTCGGTTCGGGCGGCCGCTCGGACGGCTGAACCGGCGCGGCGGCGGTGATGGGCGGGGCTTCGGCCGGCGTGCGCGAAGGCATCGGGTTCGGCCACAGGAAGATGGTGCCGGCCCCGATGACCAGGATCGCGATCACCGCGCAGATCGCGGCAAGCAGCGCCGGTTTGACTGCCCTGGGCCGGCCCGGGGCGCGCGATACCGCGCTGTCGGAAGCAGCCTCGGCCCGCGGCGGCCCGCTGTCGGTTCGCTGCCGCGCGGCGATCGGCTCGGGCGCGGATGCGGTCCGCCGCTCGACGATGCGGGTCGCCTCCGATTTCGGATCCTGGAAGACCTCGCCGTAAAGCTGCTGCAGGATGTCGACGGACTCGCCGCGAATGGCGTGGGCGCCGACGGCTCGTCCGAATTCCTCGATCGAGGCGAAACGGTCCCCCGGCTGCTTGGCGAGCGCGCGCATCAGCGCCGCTTCGGTGTTGCGGTCGAGGTCCGGCACCTTCTCCGCCAGAGGCGGCGGCGGCGTCTCCAAATGTGCCGTCATCAGCGCATAATCGCTGTCCGCCTTGAACGGCGGCGTGCCGGCGAGCAGCCGATACAGCACGATGGCCAGGCTGTAGACATCGGTGCGCTCGTCGACCGGGTCGGCGCGGATCTGCTCCGGCGAGGCATAGGCGATCGTGCCGTAGAATTCGCCGGTGCGCGTCAGCTGCTGCGCGCCGAGCACCCGCGCGACGCCAAAATCCATGATCTTCAGCACGCCCTCGTCGGTGATCATCAGGTTCGACGGCTTGATGTCGCGGTGGATAACCCCTCGGCGGTGCGCGTAACGCAGCCCGGCGACCGCCTGCGCCGCGACCGCCAGGCTCTCGCGCAAATTCAGCCGGTGCACCCGCGCCAAGAGTTCGTTGAGCGTGCAGCCGTTGATCAGCTCCATGACCATGCACGCTTCCTGCGCCTCCATCTGCAGCGCATAAAGCGTCGTGATGTTCGTATGATTCAGGTTGGCGAGGCTCTTCGCCTCGACATAGAAGCGCTCGATCAAATTGCGGTCGCGGCTCATTTCCGGCCGCAACGTCTTGATCGCGACCCGGCGCCCGAGCAGCGTATCGCGCGCGGCATAGACCTGGCCGACGCCGCCTTCGCCGAGCAGTCCCTCGATCTCGTAAGGGCCGATCCTGCGCGGGGTCAAATCCGTTATCGCCACAGCGGGGGCCTGTGCTGGTACCTTCCGTCGTCCGGCCATTCGAGCCGGCCGGTGATCCTATCAAAGGTGCGTTCCCGCCGGCCGAGTTTATCTCAGCTCGGAATGCGGCCGGCCTGACCGCTGCGCGTCTCGGGACAGCGGGCCGTGACGCTCTTCATGACGATGCTGATCCGGTCGCCGGCAAACCGCCCCGAGACGGAAAACATTCCCTGCGACCGGGTCAGCGCCGTCCCGGTGAACGATCCGTCGGGCTGCCAGGCGAGATTGGTGATCGGGTGAGAGCCGTCATTATCCCCGGCATCCCCGACAAAGTAGCTGCCGTACAACCGGCCCTGCGCGACCCCGATCCGAACCGACCAGGTGCCGCACTGCATCGAGATCGGGCTGCCGCGGACCTCCCAATTTCCGTCCGTCGGTCGCTGCGGTTGCGGCGGCGGCGCTGGCGTCGGCGCCGCGACAATCGCCTGGGTGGGCGGCTCGGGGGCGGGCGGCCGCGGCCGCGCCGGACGCGACACGGCCGGCGCGGGCCGCGGTTTCACCTGATGCGGCGGCGCCGGCGCGGGTGCGGGCCCCGGCGCCGATTGGAAAGGATCCGAATTCTGGGCAACCGCCGGCCAGGCGACGACAAGCGCCGTGACCAACGACAGCAGGCCGGAGGTCCAGCGGCATCGCCTCATTCGTAAGTTTCCTTCATCGGAGCCGAGGCAACTTGGCTACCCCCGTCCGGCCTCG